>Ga0163163_10000033_pt1 | contig 166801 bp, 128 predicted proteins | sample S65metaG_FD_119766 | JGI IMG/M metagenome (GOLD analysis project Ga0163163, IMG submission 119766) | Switchgrass rhizosphere microbial communities from Kellogg Biological Station, Michigan, USA - S6-5 metaG | ecosystem: Host-associated > Plants > Roots > Rhizosphere > Soil | place: USA...
CGTTCAATCCCAAATCCGTCTTCGGTCATGTGCATGCCGGGCCGGCGGAATGGTGGATCGTGCAGGTGGGACAGATCCGCGGCCGTTTTGAGAATGCGGGCGAATTCCACGCCGTCGAAGGCGACGTTCTCTATGCCGCGCCGATGAGCTGGCACGAAATGGCGGCGGAGGCGCCGTCGGGTCCTTCGGTGCGCCTGGCGCTGGGCGGCTACAACCTGATCAACATGCAGAATACCGACAATCCCAGGGCCTCTCGCGAAGGAGGACAGTAGCCGGGAGCCAGGATGCCGCCGGGAATCATCTCTCTCGTGCAGACGCCACGGTAATTCTCGTGCTTCCAAAGTCTGTTGCAGATGCGAACAAAAACGGAGTTTGATAGCGTTATCTTGCGTTGCGACTGCGAGGGCAAAGCCCTGACTTTACACAATCTTTACATGGCCGGCGCGCGCGGCCGCCTCTACACCCCGGCCTTGATCCGGTACCTTTACCAACAGGTCCTTTCGCGTAAGGAATTCGTAAAACTAGCCGCTTTCTCCGTCGTTTAGCGGTATGATTGCCCGTCAGCGCGTACCCTTCATTACACGGTGGAAATCAGCATGCGATCAAAGCTCGCCTTGGTTCTCCTCACCACAGTGCTGGCATCCACAATCCTTGCCGCCGGCGCGGCTATGGCCGCGCCCAAAACCGAAGTGGTAAGCCTCAGGCGGCTGAACCAAGGGGAATATCGCAGCTCCATCGCCGACATCTTCGGTCCGGAGATCGAAGTGCGCGGGGTCTTCGAGCCCGATCGCCGCGTGGGCGGCTTGCAGGCTACCAGCACGGGCATCCTGTCGGTGACACCGGTCGGGTTTGAATCTTTCACCAAGATGGCCGACAGCATTGCCGAGCAGGTCACGGCGGAAAAGTATCGCGCCAAGCTGCCGTGCAAGCCCAAGTCCGCCAAGGAGCCTGACGATGCCTGCACCCAGCAGGTTCTCGATCACTACGGCTCGCTCCTGTTTCGCCGGGCCCTGTCCTCGGACGAGCTCAAGAGCCGCATCAAGCTCAGCAATGTCCAGGCCAAGGCGGCGGGCGATTTCTATGCCGGCCTGCGTTACGGCCTTGCCAGCCTGATCCAGTCGCCGGATTTCCTGTTCCGCAAGGAAGTCGCGGTGAGCAGTGACGGCAAGCAGTATGCGCTCGACGCCTATAGCCGCGCCACCCGCCTGAGCTATCTGATGTGGAACACCACACCCGACGCCGAATTGCTCAAGGCGGCCGCGAGCGGAGATCTGAACACAGCCGCCGGTCTTGGCAAGCAGGTCGACCGTCTGATGGCCTCGCCGCGGCTGGACAATGGCATACGGGCCTTCTTCAACGACATGCTGGAACTGGATACCTTCGACACGATTTCGAAGGACAGTCTTCTCTACGCCAAGTGGGGCACCGTCATTGCCAACTCGGCCAAGGAAGAGACCTTGCGCACCACGGTCGATCTTGCGCTGCACGCCAATGGCGACATGCGCGACCTGATGACGACGCGCAAAACCTTCATCAACCGTGCCCTGGCCGCCGACTACCAGATTCCGTTCCCCTTCAAGGGCGACTGGGTGCAGTATGAGTTCAGCCCGGATTCCGGGCGCAGCGGCATCCTCACCCAGACCAGCATGCTGGCGATGTTTTCCCATCCCGGCCGCAGCTCTCCCACCAAGCGCGGTGTGGCGGTGATGGACATCTTCCTGTGCGAGCCCACGCCCACGCCCCCGGCCAATGTCGATTTCTCGGTCGTGAACGACACCAGCGGTCCGCTCAAGACCGTGCGCGAACGGCTGATGGCGCATGCCACCAACGCCACCTGCGCTTCGTGTCACACCCATAGCGACCCGATCGGGCTTTCGCTGGAAGGCTTCGACACCATCGGCGGCCGGCGCACGATGGAGAACGGCAAGCTGATCGACCTGTCCGCCAGCATCCAGGGCAAGAGCTTTGTCGGCGCGGAAGGCCTTGGCCGCTATCTGCACGACAATCCCAAATATCCGACCTGCATCGCCCGCAAGCTTCAGGCCTATGCGCGCGGCGAAAACAGCGAGGATGTCTCGGCTTCCTCCGTCAAGGTTGCCAACAAGGCCTTCGCCGATTCCGGCTTCCGCATGCGCACTTTGTTGAAGAACCTGGTGGAAGCGCCGGACTTCTTCAACGCAGCCCCGCCCACTCCCGAAACATCCGATACAGCCGCCGGCAAGGTCGCGTCCAAGTAACAGGAGACAGCCATGAAGATCGATCGCAGATTTCTTCTCCGCGGCACTTGCCAGGGTGCTCTCGCGGTCGTGGGAATGCCCTTCCTGGATTGCTTCCTGGACAGCAAAGGCGCGGCGCTGGCCGACACCGGCCGTCCGCTGCCCACGCGCTTCGGTACCTACTTCTACGGCCTTGGCCTGACCAAGCAGCTCTGGATCCCCAAGACGGGGGGCAAGGACTATGAGACGACCGTCCAGCTCAAGCCGCTTGAGCCGATGCGCAAGAAAGTGAATGTCTTCAGCGGCCTTCGCGTGCCGCTGGACGACAATCCCAACTACCAGCACTGGTCAGGCGCCGCCGCGGCCGCCACCGGCATCTCCCCCACCAAGCAGAGTGAATTCGATTCCAAGACTCTCGACCAGCAGGTTGCAGATTCCATCAGCCATGGCGCCCGCTTCAAGTCGGTGGCCGCGGCGGCTGCCGGCGATCCCAAGCAGAGCTATTCCAGCCTGGGCGGCGCCAACACGCTGCCCGCGGAAGCTTCGCCCCTGGCGCTTTATACCCGACTGTTCGGACCTGGATTCCAGGATCCGTCCAAGGGCGACTGGAAGCCCGATCCGCAAGTCATGATCCAGCAAAGCGTGCTGTCGGTGGTTGCCGACGACCGCAAGCGTGTGATGCAGGAATTGGGCACCGCCGACCGCGCCCGCATGGACCAGTATTTCAGCTCGGTGCGCCAGGCTGAGTTGCAGATGGCGGCGGAGCTGCAGCGGCCCGAAATCCAGGCCAAGGTGACCATCCCCGAGGCGCCGGCGGAAATGACCTGCAACAATGCGCTGCCCAATCTGCGCAAGTCGGCGCCGCTGATGGCCAAGCTGGGCGCGCTGGCGCTCGCCACCGACCAGACCCGGGTTTTCAACTTCAGCGTTTCCGAGCCGGGTTCGCAGGTCTTCGTGCCGGGCGACTCGCTGGGCTATCACCAGTCCACCCATGAAGAGCCGATCGATCCGGTCTTGGGCTATCAGCCCCGCGTGGCGCAGTACAACGTCTATATGATGGAATTGTTCTGCGCCTTCCTTCAGGAAGTCGACGCCATTCCTGAAGGCGACGGCACCTTGCTGGACCACAGCCTGTTCTTTGCCTTCACCGACCAGAGCTTCCCCAAGATCCACGCGGTGGACGGTCTTCCCATCCTGCTGGCGGGCGGCGCCAGCGGCCGCATGAAGACCGGCTATCATGTGTTGGGCGACGGCAGCCCGGTTTCGCGCGTCGGTCTCACGGTGCAGAAGGCGATGGGCGTCTCGCTCGAGAGCTGGGGCAAAGGCACGATGGAAACCAAGAGCCCGTTCACGGAGCTCTTGGTGTGAGAACGGCACCCGCCGCTCTTGATTTGATGCTCTAGCTTATAAGGACGGCCTTCTTATGCTTGTGTTGCTTTCTCGCTGCCTCTTCGTCGCGGCGATCGCGTGTTCCTGTTTTGCAGTCGTTCATGCCGTCGCCGGGCCGGCGGAAACCGCCCAGATCAAGCCGCGTCAGGACAAGCTGCGGGATATGGGGGGCGCCTTGAAGGCGATCAATGATGAAATCAAGAAAGGCAAATTGGATTGGGATAACACCATCTTGCCCAACACCCAGACGATCAAGGAGCGCAGCGGCTACCTGCTCAACTGGTTTCCCAAGGGCAGCGGCCCGGAATCCGGCGTGAAGACCTATGCGCTGCCGGCGATCTGGCAGAAGAACGACGACTTCGTGAAACTGGGCAAGGCTGCCCAAGCCGAGGCGCTCAAGCTAGATCAGGTCGCGCAAACCAAAAATGGCGATGCGCTCAAGGCCCAGGTCTTGGCGACCGGCAAGGCCTGCAAAGCCTGTCATGACAATTACCGCTCACCCGACTACGAAAAAGAAAACGAAGAATAATGAGCTCCGCAAACCCGGCTCGCGACCTGGATGAAGAGGCTACCGCCACGGTGGCGGCCCGCAAGCAACGGGTCTGGGATGGGCCAACCCGGGCCATGCACTGGCTGCTGGTTGCTTCCCTCGGCTTTTGCTGGTGGAGCGGCGTCAAGAACGAGCTCGAATATCACCTTTATAGCGGATATGCAGTGCTCTGGATCGTCTTGATGCGGCTCTATTGGGGCTTTTTCGGTTCCTCCACCGCCCGTTTCACGCATTTCGTGCGCGGGCCGGTGGGCATCATGAATTATCTGCGCACCATCCACCATCGCGATTCTGCCCACAGTTATGGCCATAACCCTGTCGGCGCCATCAGCGTGGTCCTGATGCTAGGCATGGTCTTGACTGTGGTCGGGTTCGGGCTGGTTGCCGTGGATGTGGACGGGCTCTATTCCGGGCCGCTTTCCAGCTATGTGACCTTCAAGCAGGGGCGGCATCTCGCGCATTTGCATTACCACTGGTTCGAATATCTGCTGTGGGTGATCGGCATTCATCTCGTGGCGATCGCCTTCTACTATGTCTACAAGCGGCAGAACCTTGTCACCCCCATGATCTCCGGCAGCCGCACGGTTTCCGAGGCCCCCGAAGAGGATCTGAAGCATGCGCCGGTTTGGCGCTTTGTGCTGGGCGCGGTTATCGTTTCGGCCCTCGTATATGCGGTGAGTATCGGCTTTTATTTTTAATAAGAAGAACAGGCGGTAGGGAATGAGAAGCGGGATAGGGATTGTTTTCGGTATCGCCGGGCTTTGTGCGCTGGCGGGCAATGGTTTCGCGGCCGAACCGGCGGGTTCGGCATCCGCCGCGGCGCCCGCACCCGCCACGGCCAAACCGGCGGATGACCTGCCCATGGTGCCGGCCGCCAAGCCGGGTGTCTTCACCATGCAGAAAAAAGGCGCCAACGGTTTCCATCTCGTGGTCGCCGCGCACACCTTCACCACCCGCAGTGACATTGAGAAATATCTGGCTTACCGGGCCGCGGAGTTGACCATGCAGCAGAAGGGCAGCTGGTTCACCTTTGTGGAAAACCGCTCCAAGGACAGCACGGTGCCGGCCTCCAAGCGCGATCCGGCGGGGCTGCGCTACAGTTTCCGCATGGACTATTGGCGTCCGGTATGGCGCTACAAGCTGGCCGGCGATCCGGCCTGGAAAAGCTGGAGTCCCTTCTCGGGCGGGGCCTTCTTCGCCGACGGCAAGGATCCCAAGACAATTACCGATTACGAAGTCAGCGCCGACATCGTGGTCCGCAAGGGCCAGATGGACGATGCCGATCCGCTGGCCTTTGAAGCGGGGGCGGTTTCCGACCTTCTGATCAATCAAGTATCGCCGCCAGCATAGGCATCGGTTTAGCAACGGGAGTACGCATGACCACCAACCGCCGAGTTTTCACGCAAAGCCTCGCCGCCCTGAGTGTGGGCGCGGCCGCGCCGGCCCTGGCGCAAGGCAAGACCGTTGAAGTGGCGATGAAACAGTCGCCCAAGATGCTCTTTGTGCCGGGCACCGTGAATATCAAAGCCGGAGATACGGTGCACTGGAGCAACGCCTACAGCACCACCCACACCATCACCTTCGACCCCGCCAAGGCGGCTACAGCATCCAATGTGGCGCTGCCAGACGGCGTGGCGCCGTTCGCGTCCGGCGATATTGAGGAAGATGGCAGTTACAGCCACACCTTCACGGTCAAGGGCACCTACAAATATATCTGCGTCTATCACGAAGCCATGGGAATGGTTGGAACGGTTGTTGTTTCCTGATCTGCAAGACGGGAGGACGTCCATGATCCTGCGAAAGCGTCTTATGGTTTGCACGGCGGCGGTGGCCCTGACCGGGACCACAGCACTGCCGGCCGCGGCGGCGCCCTGGACCCGCGGCTTCGTGGTCGGCACCTATGAATATGCCTTCCGCTATGGCGGGCGGCCCGATTACAGCCGCGGCGCCGAGATCGAGCCCGGCGTGGATTGTCCCCATGGCAGCAGCGTCCATTTCGCCAACGATGCCCAGACCAAGATCGCGGTGGCGCGTCAGAAGTGGCGTTCGCAGCAGGAGATCGACTGGATCGCCAAGCCGCCCGGGCTGGACGATGTCCGGGCGCCGGTCCTGACCCGGTTCCATATCTGGAATCGGGCGGTCGCCTATCGCGCCTACAAGAAAGGGATCGAGACCTACGTCAATCCCTGGGCCGCGGATGATCCCGGCCAACCGCAAGTGACCGGCCGGATTGGAGACGGCTTCAACCTGGACGGCAAAGTCAAGGTGAGCGATTTCGTCAGCCCTGATGGCGAGAAAGGCATCGACAACAATCTCTACCGGGCCTGGGGCTGCGATGCGCCCTGGCGTGGCAACGGCAACGCCACCCTGGACCTGCGCGCCAACGACAAGATGCAGGATGGCCTCTACACCATGGTGATCCGCATCTCGGGCAATCAAGACCCGATGAACGACAGCGACGCCACGGTGGAGATCGGCTATTCGCCCGACAAGATCGTCAAGGACGCCCGGGGCAAGGTCTCGGTGGACTATTCCTACCGCATCCTGCAATCGGCTCAATACACCAAGCTCAAGGCTAGAATAAAAAACGGCGTGGCGGAGACCGAGCAGGTGGAGCATCTGCACACCCCGCGCATCGCCTGGTTCTATGACCAGACCGGCGACACCAATTTCACCAACGGCAAGATTCGCCTCAAGATCACGTCCGATGGCTCGACCGGGACCGGGCTGATCGGCGGCTACCGCAACTGGCGCGAGCTTTATACCGAGAACACCTTCGCCCAGGATGGCGGCCAGCAAGGCATCCGCGAGCATGAGGACCATGTCGCGCTTTACTATGCCCTGCGCCGCAATGCCGACGGCATGCTCAATCCCAAGACGGGAAAATATGACGGCATCTCGTCCGTCTATCGCATCACCATGGCATCCGCCTATGTGGTCGATCCCGACAAGCCGATGGCAATTCCCAAGCTGGCAGGCGACGAGGAGCGCATGCAGGCATTTCTGGCCATCAAGGCCCACACCATCAAGGGCATCGAGACCCTGGTGCCGCAGCCGGTGCCGCCCGGCACCACGGAAGCGGCGGTGGGATCCTTCGAGCACGACATCGCCGATCTGCCCAGCAAGGACTTCTTCATCAAGACGCTGGACCGGCCCCATTATCCCGACGAGGACGCTGACGGCATTCCGCCCTGGATGCGCAACAGGGGAAGGCGCGGCGTGGCGCCGCCGGCTCCCCAACAGCAGCCGCAGAAGCCGCAGCAGCAGGTCAGCAACCAACCGCCTACCGCGCTAGCGGCGGCGGAGAAGCCATAAGATGTCCGGGAACGGCGTTGTCGCGAACCGTTCCCGGCACCCGATGGCCGCACACGCACGGAGGCAGATACAGCTCACAAATTCGCAAAGAGCGATGAGGATGGCCGGGACATTGGCTTTCCCCTGACCGTTCGCGGAACGGAGGACAATCATGAGCCTGCGAAAGCGTTTGATGGTTTGCGCGGCGGCTTCGGCAGTCGCAAGCGGTACGGCTCTGCCGGCCTCCGCGGGGCCCTGGGTCAAAGGTTATGTGGTGGGCGCCTATGAATATGCCTTCCGCTATGGCGGGCGCGCCGATTTCAGCCGCAACGGCGAAATCGAGCCGGGGGTGGATTGCCCGCATGGCAGCACGCTTCATTTTGCCAATCCGGACCAAACCCGCAAAGCCGTGGCGCGCCAGAAATGGCGTTCGCAGCAGGAGATCGACTGGATCGCGATCCCGCCCGGACTGGATCAGGTCCGCTCGCCCCTGGGCGCGCGCTTCAGCATCTGGAACCGCGCCATCGCCTATCGGGGTTACAAGCGCGGCGTCGAGACTTACGTAAACCCCTGGGCGACCGACGATCCGGGCCAGCCCCAGGTGACCAGCCGCATCGGCGACGGCTTCAATCTGGATGGCAAGGTCAAGCCGACCGATTTCGTCAGCCCCGATGGCGAGAAGGGGATCGACAATAATCTCTACCGGGCCTGGGGCTGCGATGCGCCTTGGCGAGGCAAGGGCAATGCCACGCTCGACCTGCGCGCCAACGACAAGATGCAGGAAGGGCTTTACACCATGGTGATCCGGATTTCCGGAAACCAGGACCCGATGAACGACAACGACGCCACGGTCGAGATCGGCTATTCGCCCGACAAGATCGTCAAGGATGCCAGAGGCGGCATTGCCATCGACTATTCCTACCGCATCCTGAAGTCAGCCCAATATACCAGGCTAAAGGCGAAGATCAGAAACGGCGTGGTGGAGACCGAACAGGTGGAGCATCTGCACACCCCACGCATCGCCTGGTTTTATGACCAGACCGGCGACACGAACTTCACCAAAGGCAAGGTCCGCCTCAGCCTCACTTCTGACGGCCTCACCGGCACCGGCTTGATCGGCGGCTACCGCAATTGGCGCGAGCTCTATACCGAAAACACCTTCGCCCAGGACGGTGGCCAGCAGGGTATCCGCGAGCATGAGGATCATGTCGCGCTCTATTATGCCCTGCGCCGCAATGCCGACGGCCTGTACAATGAAAAGACCGGAACCTATGACGGCATCTCGTCCGTCTATCGCATCCGGATGTCTTCGGCCTTTGTGGTCGATCCCGACAAGCCGATGGACATTCCGATACTGGCCGGGGACATGTGGCGAAAGCGGGTTTTTGAAGCGATCAAGGCCAACACCATCAAGAGCATTGCGACCCGCATTCCCCAGGCTGTTCCGCCGGGCACCGGCGAGGCTGCCTATCCCGGCATCGAGACACGCGCCAAGGACCTTCCCACCCGGGATTTCTTCATCAAAACCCTGGACCGCCCGCACTATCCGGACGGAGTGGGCATGGACAATCGCGGCAACCCAATCGACGACCAGGGCAACCGCATAGACAAGAACGGCAACCCGCTTGATGACCAGGGCCACCCCATCAAGCCGGCCCAGCCGCAACAGCAGGTCAACAATGGCCTCTCCAACACTTTGGCGTCGGCGCAAAAGCCATGAAAACGGTACGCAAGCGGGCGCTAACGATCCTGCCGGTGGTGGTTTTTCTCGGCACGCCGGCCCGCGCGGCGTTCGACGTCGCCCTGGCCTATCCCACCGAGGTGGCACTGTCGGAGGAGGGCGACAAGGGCTTTGTGTTCCGCCGCTTTCCCGGCGCCCAGCGGCTTTACATCTACGATCTGGATCGTGGCGGACGCTCTTTTTGCAACGAAGGCTGCGAAGGCGCTCACCCGCCCGTGTTGGCGCCGGATGCCGCCAAGCCTATGGGGGAGTGGAGTACTGTCCGCCGCTACGACAACCATCTGCAATGGGCGTATCGCGGCCATCCGGTCTACAGTCTTTTCCATGATGCGCCCAACGACCCTCATGGCGACGGCGAAGGCGGCGTGTGGCACATTTTGCCTTATGAGAAATAGGCGCAATCGAGACCGGCCGATATGTCAAAAGTCCTCCTGATCGACGACGATGCCACGCTCACCAGGATGCTGACGGAGTTCTTGCGGGGCGAGGGCTTTGAAACCGTGGCGGCCTTTAATGGCACCGAAGGCGCGGTGGCCGCGCTGGACCCAAGCCTGGACGCCGTCATCCTGGATGTGATGATGCCCGATATCAGCGGCAACGAAACTTTGCAGCGCATAAGGTCCAAAAGTTCGATTCCGGTCATCATGCTCACGGCCAAGGGCTCCGACGATGAGCGGGCGGCCGGGCTGGAGATGGGCGCCGACGATTATATCGCCAAGCCCTACTATGCCCGCGAGCTGCTGGCCCGGCTCAAGGCGGTTTTGCGCCGCCGGCCCTCCGCCAATCCGCAGTCGCCCCAATATTTCGTGGCCGGCAAGCTCCGTCTTGTCCCGGCGAAACGCGAAGTCACCTTTGACGGGCGGATACTCGAACTCACCGCCAGCGAATTCAATCTGCTGGAAACCCTGTTGCGCAGCGGCGATATGGTTGCAACCAAGGACGAGCTGTCCTTGAACGTCCTGGGCCGGCGGCGCGAACAATATGACCGTAGCGTGGACGTGCATGTCAGCAACCTGCGCAAGAAATTGTATGTCATCTCCAATAAGACTCTGCTGATCGAGACCGTTCGCACCATCGGCTACCGTCTGAAGGTGGCAGGATGAGGCGTCCCTTATTCCTCAAGATATTCATCGGAGTCTGCCTCAGTTTCTTTGCCGTGACGATTTTCGTCTGGGTGGTCGACTCGATCCTGCAGGAAAATCCCAGCCGCAGCGCCGAACGGGCCGCCGGTGTGGGGCTGGCGGGTGCGACCTCCGCCATACGTCTGGGCGGCGAGAAGGCCTTGCGGGAGCAGCTTGCCAGTTGGCCGGCCTTCGAACGCGCCCATTTCACCTACCGTCGCATCGATTCCGGTGCCGCCCCCGAGCAGGATCCCTTCAATCGCCTATTCTCGACCACCGCGGTCGATCCAGAAGGTCACCGTTATGCCGTAACCTACCGGGTAAGCCGCTTCGACGGTGCTTTGCCGCCGCCCTTAGCGTTCGACATGGGCCCCAGGATATTGTCGGCCGCCTTTGTCGGGATTCTTGTCTTCAGTGCCGCGCTGGCCTTCTACCTGATCGTTCCCATCACCCGGATAAGGGCGGCTTTCGGTCAATTGGCAGCGGGCGATCTCAAGGTCCGGCTGGGCTCGCATTGGATGTGGCGCCAGGACGAAATTGCCGACATGGCAGCGGATTTCAACAAGATGGCGGCACGCCTGGAAGAACTCGTCCAGTCACGGGACAGGCTTCTCGCGGATATTTCCCATGAGCTGCGTTCTCCCCTGTCGCGGCTTTACCTGGCGATCGCGCTGGCCCGCCAGTCACCCGACAAGATGATGCAGTCGTTTGAAAGGATCGGCCGGGAGGCCGACAAGCTGGATGAGATGGTGGGAGAACTGCTTGCGCTGTCCAAGCTGGAAAGCGGCACTACCACCTCCAACGAATATTTCTCCCTTTCGGAAATCGCCGGCATCGTGGCCGAGGATGGGCGGTTTGAAGCGCAGGAAAAGGGCACGATCATCAATCTGGCGGCTGATACCAAGCCCGAAGCGCTGGTGGTGGGCAGCGGAAAGCTCATCAGCCGCGCCGTCGAGAATATCGTCCGCAATGCCCTGCGGTTCTCGCGCCGCGGCGACACCATAACGATCGAGATACGTTCCGACGCCGATGGCGCGACGCTATCCATCCGGGACGAAGGCCCCGGGGTGAAGCCCGATCAACTGGCGTCCCTGTTCGATCCCTTCGTCCAGGCCGATGCGAACAGCGGCCAAGGTTACGGCCTTGGCCTGTCCATCGCCAAGCGGGCCATCCTGGCGCATGGCGGCACAATCGAGGCCGCCAATGGGCCGCAGGGCGGTCTGGTTATCACGGTGTGGCTGCCGACCGTTCCGGACGCGCCCGAAGACGGCGAACACGCCAAGGCTCTGCGGGACCGTCTGGTTTCGCCTCTGCCCGCCTGAGCGGCGTCACCGCTTGGGCTGGCGCACCGCGATGAAGGAAATCTGCTCGCCCGTCGCCGTCTTCTGGTCGAAGCTGTTCTGCAGCCGGGTAGCGGCCGGGAAGGCGCCCTTGAAGAAGGTGCCATAGAGCGCCTGCACCCGGTCGGTATCCTTGATATCGCGGACATAGACGGTGGCGGAAACCACATCGGAAAAATCCATGTCGGCTTCCTGCAGATCGTCCAGCAGGTTGCGCATGGTCTGGCGCAACTGCAATTCGACATCCTGGGTAACGATGCCCTGGTCGGGAATGAAGCCGCTCTTGCCGGACATATAATAGGTGTCCCGGTAGAGGATGCCGGGGCTGGCGGTGGGGCTGGGCGGCATGTTCCTGGGCCGGATGGATTTGCGCTGGGACAGATCGGCGCCCGCGATTGCCGCGAAAACGATGTGCGCGCCTTGCGGCAGGGCGGCCACTTCAATGGTGCCGCGGCCGGGCGTGTTGCCGAATTCAAAATAGCTGGCATAGAGCTTGTTCATCACGGTCACCCGCGGCTGCTGCGGCTGGCCGTTATGGGCGATCACGGTGGACGGCACCTCGGGGCCGGCGTCGAGACTGGCCATATAAGGATTGGTCCAAAGCACATTGGCCATGGTCATGTTGGCCGCCTTCAGCACGGCGCCGACATTGTCGAGGCTCTGTTTCACTTCCTCGCCATAATCCGGCGGCAGCTTGCCGGTCTTGGGATCGGCGCCGCTTTGGCCCGAGATATAGAGAACATCGTCATTTATCAGGATACCGGCAGGATCGGTGCGGCGTCCTAAAGGCCATCCCGGCGGCGTGATGACCTGCCGCTTACCGGCCACCGCAATGGCGTTGATCTGGACTTTTTCGCCGCCGGGCAGGTTTGCCGCGACCAGCACGGTGCGGGCCGGGGGATTGGCGCCGATCGCCTTCCAATAGACATCGTTCATGGCCGCGATGTCCTGCGGCCGGGTCACATAGACATGCACCCAGACCAGGTTGCCCATGTCCATGCCGGACGCCTTGAGCACCTCCTGCAGGCGGGTCAGGGACTGTTTCACTTCCTGCGGAAAGGATGACGGCAGGCTGCCATCGCTGTTGCGGCCGTCCTGGGCGGCGACGTACAGCGTGTTGCCGGCCAGCAAGCCATCGCTGGATGCGGGGCCTGCATTCCTGCCGCCGGCCTTGATGACCTTATAGGCGCCGCCCTGTGGCTGCGCCTGCGCAATCGAGGCGGCGGACAGCATCGCCACCATCAGGGCCAGGATTTTTGCGGCGCGGGCCATTTGGGGTGAGCTCATCTTATCTCTCGCCAACAGCGATCATCGGCGCCGCGCGCCGCGCTGTCCAGTCATACGACCGCGCAAAAAAAGGGCCCCGTTTTGCGGGGCCCTCGTTCTTGTTGATGCCGTCACGGATCAGTAGTTCAGGCGAACACCGAAGCGGAACATGCGGCCGATCACATCGTAGAGGACCTGGTTGTTGTCCTGCGTGCCGATATCCGGCGGCCTTGTGTTCGCGACGTTGTCGATCTTGGTATAGAACTGGGTCTTGGGACTGTAATTCCAGTTCATCCCGACATCGAGGTAGAACATCGAACTGACCCGGTTGTAGTTGATGGTTGGCTGCGACTGGGTCGGCACCGGGCAACTGCCCGGCTGACAGACGATGGCGTTGCGGTTGGTGGTGATGCCGCCCGACAGCCAGCGTTCCGTCAGGTCGATGCCCCAGTCGTCATTCTGGTAGCTCTGGGTTTCCTGCACTTTCCAGTTCAGGACGGCGCCGCCATAACCGTTATAGGTCGAACCGTTGTTGCCGGCGGAGACGTTGCCCACCACTTCCTGGAAGCGCGCAGTGCCCACAACGCCCGAGTCCAGAATGTACTTGCTGGTGTGGTTGATAAGCGAGCGCAAGACGAACTGGCCTGGGACGTCGTAATCCTGCATATCGAACTGGTACGACGCTTCCAGATCAAAGCCATCGGTGACGATACTGGCCGCGTTGAACGGTTGCGCCACGATCGCAAAGACGTTGCTCGCAACGATGGCGGAGCCTGTGACAGGGCCGCCAGGGTTCGTCGCGCTTTGAGGGATGTTGTTGGCCGTGCGGATGACGGCGGTCGAGCAGTTGTTGGCGAACGGAATCTGGCCCGTGGCCTCGGCGAAGCACTGATCTTCGAGGTTTTGTGAGCTCAGGGCGATAATGGCGCCCCTGACACCGATGCGGTAATAATCGACCGACATCTGGAAGCCGGGAATGAAGTCCGGCTGCCACACGATGCCGACTTCGGTCGTCTGCGCCTTTTCCGGCTTCAGGTTGATGTTGCCCGCCGTCACGCCGATGATGTTCTGGGGCGTGGTATTCTTGGTGAAGGCATTGTTGAAGGAGCCATTCGCACCCTGCACCGGCGGCAACAGTTCCGACAGGTTGGGGGCGCGGATGTCACGCGACTGCAAGGCGCGCACGCGGATACCCGGAATTGGGGTGTCCCACGCGATACCGACCTTCCAGGTGTTGGCGTCGCCGGCTGTGCTGTAGCGCGCATGGCGTCCACCCAAGGACAAATCCGCTTTGCCCCAGAAACTGTCATTGAGCAGCGGGATACCGACTTCCAAGAACGCTTCGTTCACGTGATAGGTGCCGCGGCCATTGTGATAGTTGCCCGCATTGTACGCCCCGATATTGCCGAAGGTGGTCAGGCCGCAATCCACGAAGGGATCGGTGCAGGGCTCGGTCAAGGTGGGAGGGGTGGAGGCGCTGATACCGGCGGCGTATGGATCGGCACGCTGCGAATAATGCTCTTCACGATATTCGTAACCAAGTGCGACCGCGACCGGACCGGCCCAATCGTTGATCGGCGAACCATCGACCGAGAAGCTGAAGGCTTCCTGACGGTTGGTCATGATCACGCTGTTGCCGTTGGTCTGGCCGCCCTGGGCATTCTGGTTGTCGAAATAGGCCTGCGCCCCGGAATTGATGGGATCGGAGCCAAAGGGGTTCCATGGTACGCAGCCATAGGCCTGGGCGATGGTGTTGCGGCAGACGATGTTGCCGAACGCGTTGACAACCGCGTCCTGCGAGAGGTTGAAGCGCGACAGGTTTTGATTGACCAGTCCCGTGGCAGGATCCACCGGCGCGTTCGACAGCGGCATGTTCTGGATCTTGATGCTGGTGTCGGATTCGCCGTGCTCGAAATACGACTGCCAGCTCCAGGACTTGCCGAACAGGTCGAACACGCCGTCGCCGCCGACAACAGCGCGGCGGGTCTGGCGGTAGATGTGCATGTTCTGGTCGGTCAGGATGTTGGCCCAGTTGCTGCCGAAGGGGATACCGGCGGTGGCGACTGTCTGGGTGCCGGTGAGCGGATAGGCCGCAAGACATGCTGCAAGAGTTTCCGTCGCGTTCAGGCCCTGACCGAACAGGCCGGTGGCCGGCAGATAGGCATTGTCGCAATGGATGGTGCCCGACTTGTCGGAATTGCCCTGGGCGGGCGTATTCTCGGTACGGGCGCCAGAATACAGCAGGGTGGCGTAGATTTCGGTGTCCGGGGTCAGGTCATAGGACACCCGCGAATAGAGCGAGCCGCGTGTCAACGGGTTGATCAACCCTTGCGTGAATTCATGGGTGTTGATCTGGTCACCCGGATTGGAGCCGGTACCGAAGCAGCTGTTGTTGATGGCGCCCTGCAGTATGCCGGCTTGGGTTTTGAAGCAATTGCCGGCGAGCTGTAGCGGATAGGCCTGACCATTGGTGCCGAAGGTCGTATAGGCCTTGGGACTGGGAGCAGTGGCACTGCCGCCTTGGATCAGGCCGTAGGCCGCGAAGTTCACCTGCTGGCGCAGCGCGCCATAGAAGGATTGCGACTGGCAGGTCGTTGTGGTTGGGCAGGGGGTGGCGCCAATGGTGGCGTAGTTCGCCGTGCCCGACTGGCGCGAAAGGTTGCGGCCGTCGATATTGCCCGGCAGCGCGGTGTGCTGCTGGCCTTGCGGGTAGCGCGGCAGAAGGCCGTCATTGTAGCTGTATTCGCCGGCGATCTCGAAGTGACCCCGGTTGTTGAAGAAGCTCGTGCCCGCCGCGAATTGCAGGAGCAGGTTGCCCATGTCGCCATAACCGGAGCCGCCGGCCAAGGCATTCGTCTTGAAGCCTTGAAACTTCTTGTCGGTGACGAAGTTGACCACGCCGGCCACCGCGTCCGAGCCCCAGGAGGCGGACGCGCCGCCGGTCACGATGTCGACGCGCTGGATCAGCATCTGCGGGATCATGCTGACGTCGACGACGCCGTTCAGGTTGGCGGCCACGACGCGCTGGCTGTCCATCAGGGTCAGGGTACGCAGGGGGCTGAGGGCGCGAAGGCCGAGAGCCGACAGTCCCAACAGGCCGTTTGAAGTGGTGCCGGCCTGGGCGGAGGCACCCGTGGAGCCCTGCAAAGCGGGCAGATCTTTCAGCGAGTCGAAGACGTTGGGCTTGGCCTGCGCCGCCAGGTCGGCAGCGCCGATGACCGTTGTCGGGGTCGGAGCATTGAAGCCCGCCGCTTGCAGTCGGGTCGAGGAGACCACAACCTGTTCGACGCCTTCTTGCGCCAATGCGCCGGTCGCGCTGAGCGCCAAGATGGCCGCACTGCCGGCGAGCCGTGCACGTGTTCTAGTGACACCGAAAATCATGTGAGCCCCCTCAGAAGAATTGGAATTTTATCGTTTATTGCGGTTGATTTGAGCTGACATTACCGCGAGTCGCAAGAGTGCCGCCGAACCCCAAGTCAACTTAAACCCTGGAAACAATGGAAGTTATTCGACTGTTGCCCCCAAGTAACAAATGTATACCTGACGTAGTAATTGTCTTGATTTAGAGTGGCTGGATAAGGGGTTAAAGCCCGTGCCTGCCAGAATGCCCGCCCGCTTCGCAAATGCCGATGCCGCCCGCCGCCATCTGGAGGCGCTGCTGTGGCGGAAGGGGCCGGTTTGCGCCCACTGCCGGGCTGTCGGTGACGCAACGGCGTTGAAAGGCAGATCTACCCGTCCCGGCGTCTATTGGTGCAATGCCTGCCGGAAACCTTTTAGCGTGACCGTGGGCACCATCTATGAAAATTCCAAGGTGCCGCTGAATATCTGGCTCTATGCCAACCATTTGATTTGCAGCGAGAAAGAGATTTCCGGACACGAGCTCGCTCGCACATTGGGCGTCACCTACAAGACGGCCTGGTTCATGGCGCGGCATATTCGCGAGGCGATGGACCCCAATCTTCAACTCTGATCCGTATGGGGCGGAATCTGCGGCGGTGCTCCGTGAAGCATTTATTCCGGGCTTTTGGGGGCCTTGGAGGCCTCGTTACCCTTCGCCTTCATGCTGGCATGTGGCTTGTGCGGCGTCTTGAGCATCCGCAGCAGGACTTCATCTTCACGCTTCTGGCTGGGTGATTTTGCCATACGAGCCATCTCCTGATGAGGGCCAGCCTGAAGCCTTTTCTAGGGCTTTGCCAGCGCCGCCCCGCCTGCATTGGCCTCCTGCTTCGGCTTTTGTTGGGGCGCCTTCAGCGGCTTGTAGCGGCGATACAGATCCGCCCAGGGTGGGAATCCATTTTCGTCCTCCCCCGGATAGTGCTGGCGATACAGGGTCTTGAGGAAATAATTCGCGCTGGGCAAGTCCTCCAGCAACCCTTCCATGATGCCGACCGCGGCCTCCGAGGTACCGGGCGGCACCAGTTGGGGCACGCGCGTGTCGCTGCCTTTGATCATCGCCAGCTTGGTGGCCTCGAAGGCAGCTTTGCGGTCCTCGTCCAGCGCCAGCTTTGGAATTGCCATCGGCTTGTCGGGATCGACCACATAGGCCGAGACCAGCCTGATGCGGTAGGCGGATGAGATGCCGTCATATTGTCCCGTCCCGGGGTTGAGCATGCCGTCGGCGTTACGCCGCAAAGCGTAGTAAAGCGCGACATGGTCTTCATGCTCGCGGATGCCTTGCTGTCCGCCGTCCTGGGCGAAAGTGTTTTCGGAATAAAGATCGCGCCAGTTGCGGTAGCCGCCGATCAGGCCGGTGGCGGAACGTCCATCGGGCGCAATGGCGAGCCGGATTTTTCCTTTGGAGAAATTGGTGTCACCGGTCTGGTCATAGAACCAGGCAATACGCGGGGTGTGCAGATGCTCCACCTGTTCGGTCTCCACAACGCCGTTTTTGATCTTGGCCTTGAGCTTGGTGTACTGGGCGGGCTGAAGGATACGGTAGGAATAGTCCACCGATACGCTGCCGCGGGCATCCTTGACGATCTTGTCCGGCGAATAGCCGATCTCGACCACGGCATCGCTGTCGTTCATCGGATCCTGGTTGCCGGATATCCGAATCACCATCGTGTAGAGACCGTCCTGCATCTTGTCGTTGGCGCGCAAATCCAGTGTGGCATTGCCATTGCCACGCCAGGGTGCATCGCAACCCCAGGCGCGATAGAGATTGTTGTCTATGCCCTTTTCGCCATTGGGACTGATGAAGTCGGCTGGTTTGATCTTGCCGTCCAGATCGAAGCCGTCGCCGATGCGGCTGGTCACCTGTGGCTGGCCGGGATCGTCGGTGGCCCAGGGATTGACGTAGGTCTCGATCTCTTTCCTGTAGCCGCGGTGCGACAAAGCGCGGTCCCAAATATAAAAACGGGTCAGGTTGGGGGCGCGCACCTGGTCCAGGCCGGGCGGCGCGGAAATCCAGTCGATCTCCTGCTGCGAACGCCACTTCTGGCGCGCGACGGCAACCTTTGTCCGGTCGTCGCTGGCAAAATGAACGGAACTGCCATGCGGGCAGTCCACGCCGGGTTCGATTTCGGCGCCGCGGCTGAAATCTGCGCGCCCGCCATAGCGGAAGCCATATTCATAGGCGCCAACCACATAGCCGCGAACCCACGGAGCCGCTGCCGCCGGTGTAACACCGCCCACCATGATCAAGGCCGCGGCGGAGACCAGAAGACGCTGCCGCAGGATCATGAATTTCCCCCGTCTCGCGAATTCGCCGGATCGTCGTTTGCCGGTATCCTTATACGCCTCTTGAACCTTGAAATGTATGGCCACTCGGCATCATCAGGGCGTGCCCGGCTTGTAGCCCGGGCCGCGCAATACCTGGCCGGGCAGGGCGTTGGTCGGCTTGCCATCGGCCACCACGGCCTTGCCGTTGACCATCACCCAGGCGATTCCCCTGGAATATTGGGCGGGGTTTTCGTAGGTCGCCATGTCCTTCACGGTAACGGGGTCGAACACCACCACATCGGCCTTCATGCCCTGGCGCAGGATGCCGCGGTCGGCCAGGCCCAGACGGCCCGCCGGCAGCGACGTCATCTTGCGCACGGCTTCTTCCAGCGTAAAGAGATGCTGTTCGCGCACATATTCGGCGAGCAGCCTGGTATGGCTGCCGAAGGAGCGCGGATGGGGACTGCCGAAAGAGGTGCGCACGCCGGCGGGCAGCGAGATGCCGTCCGAGCCGATGTCCATCCAGGGATTGTTCAGCATCTGAGAGACGATCGCCGCCCGCTTGCCGGTGGGAAGCCCGATCTGGAAACCTTCACCCTTCATCTTGACCAGGATGTTCAACAGCGCCTCTGACGGCTGGACATGCATCTCGGTGGCGATCTGGGTCAGGTGCTTGCCGTCGAAATCCGGATTCATCGACGCCACTTTGAGGGTCGAGAAATCGCGGTCTTTCATTTCGCCCAGGATGCGGGCGCGGGTGTCGGGCTTCTGCAGCCGCGCCACGATGGCCGCGGAATCGCCTTCCTGCGCCCAGGCCGGCAGCGACTGGGTGAGATAGGTCCAGCCCGTTTCGTAAGGATAGGAATTACCGGTGATGTCCACGCCGTCAGCGCGCGCCTGCTGGACGTCCCGTATGAAGTCGTCGGGATCCATGCCGGCACTGGCGCCCAGGTGGAAGATTTCCACCGGGATATGGGCGCCCTTGGCGATGGCGATCGCTTCCTTCAGGCCTTTGTCGCGCGGATCGCCTGGGGCGACGTTGCGGATGTGGATGGTGAAGATGCCGCCATAGGCGCCGGCGACCTTGCACAATTCGATCAACTGGGCGGTGTTGAAGAACATGTTGGGGACATAGGACATGCCGTTGGAGAGACCGAAGGCGCCTTCTTCCATGCCTTGCCGGATCAGCTGCTTGATCTTGTCCATTTCCGCAGCCGTGGGTTGGCGGTTCTGATAGCCCATCGCCGAGGCGCGCACCTGGCCCGCCCCGATGTAAGAGGCGACATTCAGACCGGTACCCTTTTTCTGCAGATAGGAGAAGAAGCCACCCAGCGTGGTCCAACTGCGCTTGACCGGTGGCGTTACCATCATGGGGTCATCCACCGCCGGACCCAGAACCGGGCCGGCCGACAGATGCTCGCCCATCACTTCGGTGGTGATGCCTTGGGTGATCTTGCTGAGTGCACGGCTGTCCAGCGACAGCCCGAACTCGGAATGGGAATGCATGTCGATGAAGCCGGGCGCCACCGCCTTGCCGGCGGCGTCGATCACCCGTTTAGCTTTCACCGGCGCGCGGCCGACATAGACGATCCTGTCCCCGGTGATGGCGACATCGGCCTGATACCAGGGACTGCCGGTGCCATCCACGACATGGCCGTTCTTGATCAGGATATCCGCCTGGGCTGCGGGCGGACTTTGCGCTTCGCTGTTCGCCGCTCCCACCAGAAGCAAAAGCGCCAAGGCGGTTGCCGCCCGGCCGAGTTTTTTGTTTCGCGGTGTCGCCATCATCGCGCCCATCCCATGCGACCTGTCCCTCTCACAGTCTGTTGCGGAAAAAATCTCGCGACAACCCCGGCGTGTTTTTTTGTTGCATTGCCCATACAACAGGCACCGAAGCCGGCGGCTATGGCGCGCCGCACCATTGAGCGATAGTGCCCTAAATGTTACGAAGCTGTTGCTCGGAAAGGGGCGAAGCTTGTCCAAAAGCCACCGCATCATGATGATGCTTTCCCTTCTCATCCAATCTGAAGAGGACACCATGCGATCGAGCAGGATTTTCGCGATGGGTTTGGCGATGATGATGCTGGCCGCCGGAACTGCCGGTGCCCAGAGGCGCATCTCGATATGGGATGGCGTCTATACCGACGCCCAGGCCGACCGGGGTCACACGCTTTACATGCAGAGCTGCGCGCGCTGCCATGGTGCCGATCTGTCGGGCACCTATGAGATTCCGCCGCTGGTGGGCCGCTTCATGCCCTATTGGTCCGGTTCGACCTTGGATGCGCTGTTCGACTATGTCAGTACCGCAATGCCGCTGGACCATCCCGGCGCGCTGGGGCCCGGTGCCAATGCCGACATCGTGGCCTTCATGCTCAAGAGCAACGATATTCCTTCGGGTTCCAAGGAGCTGAGCGGCGGCAACCTCAAGGCGATCAATTTCGATTCCGCCAAGCCGGCCGCGAAACGCGCGCGAAAGTAGCGACGGCTGGCATTAATCCTACATTTCATCCCGCCCCTGGAGCCCATTTGGTTGCCCTGGCACGGTGTTTTTGTTTCAATCCGGGCGGCGAGGGATCATTGTCGAAATATCGGCGACAAGTCAGGAAATGCATGCGTCCAATCTGGTGGCTTCTGGTGCCCGCGATACTGTGTCTGGCGGCACCGGTACAAGCGCGTCCCCGTGACGATGCCCTGACCGGCGCCATCCGCTGCGGGGTCGTCGCCGATTCCCGCCAATGGCTGGATTGCTATTACGGTGCCGCCCAACCGGTGCGTGCCGCGCTCGGCCTGGGCTCGGCCCTTCCGGCTCAGATCAAGCTGGCGGCATCGCCGCCGGCCGGCGGACCACCGCGTGACGAAGCCGTGCGTGATCAGGTCGTGTCGGCAGCCGCCGCCTGCATGCGTGAGGCCGGTGATCGTCCATGGCTGGATTGCTACTATGCCGCCGCCACGCCGATGCGGACGCAATTGGGATTAGCAGCGCCGCAGGCTGCGGCCAGGGCTGCTTCCGTTCCCGCGCCGGTGCCGCAGCCCGTTTTTGTGCCGCGGCCGCCCGCGCCGCCAGCCGGTCCGCCGCCCATGCCGCGCAGCGGGGGCTTGTTTACCGGGGTCTTCAACAGCCCCAAGCCGATCGTCAAAAACATGGCGATGCAATCTTTCGTTCTGAACGACAAAGGTGCCTTCACGGTCACTCTGGCCGACGGCCAGGTGTGGGAACAAGTCGAGGAGGATGAGGTCTATCATAAGGCGCGCTGGCGCAAGCAGGCCCCCCAGATGGAAGTCACGATTGCGCCGGATGCCATGCACACCTTCGTCATGACGGTGGAGGGCGAAGGCAAAATCTACAAAGTCCGCCGCATCCACTGACGGGCCGAAAGGCCGGTCATGTATCGGAAGCGACATACCTGGCAGAAAAACAATGCTAGGATTTTCGCGTTGACTGGGGAGGGCTTGATGTACCGATACCTGCTTCTGATCGCCGCTCTTTGCTTCGCCGGCGCGGCTTCTGCGCAACCCGCGAGCAATGTTTTGATGGAGAGAATGACGTCGTATGAAATCCGCGACGCCATCGCGGCCGGAAAAACGACCGTCATCCTGCCCAGCGGCGGCACCGAACAGAACGGCCCCGGCATGGCGACCGGCAAGCACAATTTCCGTGCACTCGCCAATGCCCAGACTATCGCCCATCGGTTGGGCAACGCGCTGGTGGCTTCGGTGATCGTCTATACGCCCGAGGGAAAATACGATCCGCCCCAGGGACACCTGCGTTATCCCGGTACCATAGGTGTGCCGGAAGAGGTCTATGCCGGGGTGGTGGAGGGTGTCGTGCGCAGCCTGAAACTTCATGGGTTCAAGAATATCATCCTCATCGGTGATCACGGCTCCGACCAGGATGGCGAGAAGGCCGTTGCCGCCAAGCTGAACGCGGAATGGGCTGGCACCGGCGTGCGCGTGCATGCCATCCTCAGCTATTACCGGGGCGATCCGGAAGGCGATGCCGCCGAAATGATGAAGCGCGGCATCCGCAAAGAGGAGATCGGCAATCATGCCGATGTCCGCGATACCTCTCAGATGCTGGCCATTGACCCCACCATGGTTCACATGGATCGGCTGGAGGCGGGCAACGGCAAGAACGGCGTGGAAGGCGATCCGCGCCACGCCAGTGCGGAAATCGGCCGGGTCCTGATCCGGCGCACGATTGACCGCACCGTGGAAGACATCCGCAAATCCATCGCCACCCACTGATACCGAAGGAAAGGCCATGTCTTCTCATTCTCCTCTTCGGGACGCCACCGCCGCCCGGCGCGCCTTCCTCAAGCTGCTGGCGGCCACCCCGCTGTTCGCCACCATCGCCACGCGCAGTTTTGCCAAGACGGTTGCATCCGGCGCCGGCAAGGTCCTGGGCAACCCTTACGAGAAACTCGGTATCCGCCCCCTGATCAACGCGCGGGGCACCTACACCTATGTCGGCGGCTCGCTGGAGCTGCCGGAAGTGCGGCGCGCAGTGGAAGCCGCCTCGCACCAGTTCGTGGACATGTTCGAGCTGCAGCATGCGGCGGGCAAGCGGCTGGCGGAGATTTCCGGCGCCGAGTTCGGGATGGTGACCTCGGGGGCCGCCGCGGCGATGGCCACCGCGGTGGCAGCCGCCATCGCCGGTACCGATCCGGAAAAGATCTGGCAGCTTCCCGACACCACCGGCCTGAAGGACCAGGTCGTCATGCTGGGCGGGCGCAATGCGTTCGACAGCGCACTCAGGCTGGCGGGCGGCAAGCTGGTGCTGGCGCCCACGCAAGACGATCTGAAAGGGGCCATCAACGACAAGACCGCGCTGGTCTACACGACCTGGCGTGACGAGCGGGTAATCGAAGCGCTGAAAGTCACCAAGGCTGCGGGCGTGCCGCTGCTGGTGGATGCCTCTTCCGCCGTGCCGCCTTTCGAGAACTTCACCAAGTTCGCCAAATGGGGTGTCGATCTTTATTGCATCAGTGGCGGCAAGGGACTGGGCGGACCGCAATGCTCCGGCTTGCTGCTGGGACGGAAAGACCTGATCGAGGCGGGTATGGCCAACAGCGCACCCTGGGAGGGCGCGGTATGCCGCAGCATGAAAGTCGGCAAGGAAGAGATCATGGGCATTCTGGCCGCGGTCGAATATTGGGCCAAGGCCGACCTCAATGCTCTCAACAAGATGTGGCAGGGCAGGGTGGAACGGATCGCAAAGCTGGTGGAAACCGTGCCAGGTGTCACCACGTCGATCGAAATACCGGTCGGCAGCAACAGCTATCCCACCCTGACCGTGCATTGGGACGAAACGGCCTTCAATCTGACCGTGGCGCAGTGCGTCGAGGAACTGGCTGCGGGCACCCCGCGCATCGAGGCCCTGTCTACCCTCGGCAATCGCAGTCTGCTCCCGCAGCTGCGCAAATCCACCGCCAATGTCGTCAACAAGCTGCAGGTCGTTTCCATGACCTTGCAGCAGGGCGAAGATTTGATCGTGGGCAATCGCCTGCGCCAGGTGCTGGACAAGGCGCGCAAGGCGCGTGCCTGAATTTGGCGATGTGGCAGGTGAATCAGCGGTTTGAGCCTTATCGCGCGCCGCCGGCGGTATTTGTTTCCCCCACCGGCAAATTAGGGAATGCGCGGACGCGTTTCGCGGGTTACGCTGCATCCAGGTTTTTGTTTTCAATCGGGGGATGACAAATGACTCGCTCACGGAAATTGGCTTTTCTGGGAATGACTTTGGCGCTTTGCGCCTTCGCGGTACCGGCGAGCGCGCAATCCGTCACGCGCCTGCCCTCGGCCAATCCGGCCGCGCCGATCGTTTCCGCCGTCACCGTGCCGGCCGGCTATACCACCCATTACATCAGCGGCATTCCCGGCGGTCCCAAGAATCCCAACGCACCGGAAGGCAGCGCCGACCGCTGGGGCGACACCGCCCAGCAGACCAGTGATGTGCTGGACAAGCTCGAAGGCGTTCTCAAGCAGCTGGGCCTGAACTTTGGCGATGTGGTGAAGGCGACCGTCTTCCTGGTGGCCGATCCCAACAACGGCGGAAAGATCAATTTTGCCGCCATGAACGGGGAATGGTCCAAGCGCTTCGGCTCGGCAACTCAGCCCAACAAGCCGGCACGCTCCACCGTTCAGGTGGGCCTCGCCACGCCGGGACCGCTGGTCGAAATCGAACTGGTCGCGGTCAAGAAGTGACGCGAGCCGCCTGAGGTCGGCCGGCTGCCGGGCCTTTCGGACTATCGCGTCTTGCCCCGAGCTGCCACGCGCCACATGTCAACCAAGGTGCCGCCACGCGAGACGGCCACTTCGTCGTGAAGATTGCTCACGACGCAGACATGATTGGGAATGATCTGTAGCCGTTCTCCGACCACCGGCTTCTTGCTGCAGCGGGAGAGGTCGACCACGCCATGCTCTTCGTTGAGCCGCTCTATCACGGCGTTTTCATAGCCCAGGATCAATCCATAGCCGGGTCCGACGGACGGCGCGACCTGATCGCTCGACAGGCTTTTGGATCCGGCATCGATTACTGCCCTGTCCTCGGTCGGGCGGCTGACGACGGTGGCGTGAAGGTGAAGCGCGCATTCCTCCAGGCTGGCGGCACCAGCGCCGACCGTGGCCCGGTCATGATAGATGTAGGTTCCGACCCGCACTTCCGTCAGGCCGGGTATTTCATGCGCCTGCCAGGCATTCGGCGTGCCGCCGCCCGACACCACAGGAATGTCGAAACCGGCCCGCGAGAAACGGTGCTGCGCTTCCGCCACAAACGCAACCGTCGCGTCCGTGCTGGGATAGGTCATCAAGCCGCCGAAGCGCAGTCCGGCGTCGCGGACGCGGCCCGCCAGCTCCAGCGCCTGGTCCACCGAGACAACGCCGGTGCGCTTGTTGCCGCTGTCGAATTCCACCAGCACGCCGATCGGATTGTTGGAGGCGCGCGCGGCTTCGGCGATGGTGTCGATCGCCACCGCATTGTCGACAGCCACCGTGACCTTGGTGCGGCGCGAGAGCTCCGCCAGCCGCAAGGCCTTGGCGGCACCCACGATGGGGTAGGAGATCAGGATGTCGTCCAGCCCCGCATCCGCCATCACCTCGGCCTCGCCCAGCTTCTGGCAGGTGATGCCGCCGGCGCCCAGTTCGACCTGGCGGTGGGCGAAAGCCGGTATCTTGTGGGTCTTGATATGGGGGCGAAGACGCAGCCCGTGGCGGTCGCAATAGGCCTGCATCTTCACCAGATTGTGTTCAACCCGATCCAGGTCGATGACGGGAATGGGTGTCTCCAGATCGGTGATGTTCATCTTCATCAACCCGGAAGAACCGCGACGCAGTCGATCTCGACCTGGATGCCGACAAGCTGGCAGCCGATCGTGGTGCGCGCGGGCGGCTCGCTGGGGAAGAATTCCTTATAGATGGTGTTGTATTCCTGGAAGCGGGTCACGTCGCTGAGATAGGCATTGATCTTGACGATGTCCTTGAGGTCCGCGCCGACGCCTTTGAGGATGATCTGCAGGTTGCGCAAGGTCTGGCGGACCTGTTCGGCGAAGCTGTCGGGCATGGTGCTGGTCGCCGGGTTCATTGGTCCCTGGCCCGCGACATAGACAAAGCCATTGGCGATGACGGCGTGAGAATAATGTCCGCCTGCCCTGCAGGCGCCTTCCACCATGACTGCTTTGCGCATGATCTTTCTCCCCTGAAATCTGTCTTAAAGCCTGAGCGCACGAATGCGGTAATTCTCGGAGTCCCCGATATAAAGAACCCCTTGATGGATGCAAACCCCGTGCGGCCGCGCCAGCGCGCAGGCGAGGGGATCGCCGTCCGGTCCGTCGCCGCGCTTGCCGGTTCCCATCACCGTGGAAACGGTGCCGTCCTTCAACGAAACCCGGCGGATCACATGGTTCTCGGTATCGGAAATATACAGGCTGCCGTCGGGCGCATAGGCAATGCCTTTGGGGCCGTTCCATGTGGCATCGCGCGCCGGCCCGCCGTCGCCGCCATAGCCCTTCTCTCCCGTACCTGCGACGCGCTTAAGCATCCGCCTTTCGGGATCGATGCTATAGACCTTGTTGCCCTCGCGCAGGATCAAATACATCATCCCGTCCGGTGCGATATCGATGGAGCGCGGGCCGCGCAACGGCGTGATCAACGGCGCTTCATCCGCCGTGTCATTGGCTTCGCCCGTTCCCGCAAAAGTGGTCAAAATACCGGTAGCGGCATCGCGCTTGCGCACGCGGTTGTTCTGGATATCGCAGATATAGAGATTGTCGTTCCGGTCCAGCGCAATGCTGTGCGGTTGCTTGAGCTGTGCTGCGGCGGAGGGGCCTGCATCTCCCGCGAAACCCGGCTCGCCCGTGCCGACCAGGGTGGAGATCGCGCCCGACTTTTTGTCCACAAAGCGCACGACATTGGCGTCGCGTTCTGCGATCAGCATGTTGCCCCTGCTGTCGAAGCGCACCTCATGCGGCGCGCTGAGTTGGGCCTCCCGCGCAAGTCCTTTGTCACCCGCATGGCCCTTCACGCCGTTGCCGGCGACCACCGCGATCCTGTCCGACTTTCGATCCAGCTTGAGCACACGGTTGCTGCCGAAATCGGCCCAGTAGAGCGCGCCATCGGGGCCGATCAGCACGCCATAGGGCTGGTCGATCTTGGCCGTCTTGACGGATTCACCATCCGCCCCCGCGCCTTGGACCCCGGTACCGGCGACGGTGATGGTCTGTCTGGTAGCGGCATCGGCAAAGGGCGGCATGGCGAGGGCTGCCCCGGTTGCCTGCAGCATCACGCGGCGTGTCAGGTGAAACGTCATGATGGCCTTGCTCTTTTTGGCCGGCTTCCGGCCGACCGTAGCACAGGGCCATGGGGGTCCACAGCCCGGCTGACGGCGATACCCGTCAGGGGTAGCATGGGCGTGGAATTCCAGCGGGGACAAAACATGTCAGCCAGAATCAGCACGATGTCCCGCCGCAGCGTTCTGGGCTCGCTTGCCTGCGCGCCTCTTGGCTCGCGCGCGTTCGCGCAAGCCACCAGAAAGCCGATGCGCGGCGTCATGCCGATCGTGGTCACGCCTTACACACCGGGCGCCGCCATCGATTATGACGATCTGGCCAAACAGATGCTGTTCTACGACCGCTGCGGCTGTACCGGCGCCGCCTGGCCGCAAGGCAATGGCGACCTGCTGTGGCTCACTATGGACGAACGCAGGCGCGGCATGAAAGTCATCGCTGACGCCTGCCGCTCCACCAAGGTGGCGAGCGTGCTGGGCGTCCAGGCCGCCACCAAGAGCGAGATGCTGGAATATGCCCGCTATGCGGAGACCTTGGAACCGGACGCGCTGATCGCCATGCCGCCGTCCGCGGAACAAAGCGAAGCGGGCTATCACGACTATTTTGCGGCGCTGGCCACCCTCTCCAAGCGGCCGATCTTCATCCAGACCACCATCACCGGGGCGCCCGAGGCGCTGGCACCAAGCGTGGAGATGATGGTCCGGTTGGCGCGGGAATTTCCGCATCTCGCCTATATCAAGGAAGAGACACCGCCGCTGGTTGCGCGCATGAAGGCCGAGGTCAAGCAGCGCCCGCCGCTCAAGAGCGTGTTTGGCGCCACCGGCGGGGACGGTTGGCTCTATGAATTGCGCCTGGGCCTGGATGGCGAGATGACGGCCCAAGGCATGTATGCCGATCTCATGGTTGCGATCTGGAACCTTTATCAAAGCGGGCGGCACGATCAGGCGGCGGACGCCTTTTCCAAACTGCTTTTGATGAAGAATTGCGAGGCCCAGATCCCCGGTACCGAGCGCTACATCTTCAAGAAACGCGGGGTATTCAAGTCCACCGGGGCACGGCGCGGCGCACCCAAGGGCCAGGCCATCATCCGGGACTTGCCATCCGACGCCATCGCGGAAATCGAGTTCCGCTTCGCTACCCTCAAGCCGTATTTGAAGGTGTGAAACGCGGCGCAGCCAGGGCGCGCGCTCCACATTGCCAATTGTTAACCTGGGGTCCCACCGGGCAGATCAATTGAGGCCTGCCTGCACAAATTGTCCAATTCTGGAACCGGCCGCATCGCGGCGGTCAGGCGTCGCCTAAAATTTCGACTCTCTCACCATGTGAGCGATGTCTCTCACTATGTGATGAATGCGCCGAGCCACCGGCCCCTGGGTGCTTCAAGCATCCGTCGATTGGCAGCTAGTATCGCTGAATAAAATGACGGCCGGACACGAGTCCGGCCGCGTGAGAACAATTCTAAGGGGAAACGCCGTGAGCAAGACGCTTCGCAAATCGATTTTGGAAAAATTGCTGTTGGGCGGTTCGGCCGCCGCCATGCTCGCCGCTGCGGCAATGACGGCGCATCCGGCATATGCGCAAAACGCCAGCGATACGTCCAGCAATGTCGAGTCGGTCACGGTCACCGGCTCGCGCATTTCGATCCAGGGTTATGAGGCGCCGACGCCGGTGACGGTCATCGGCGCCGAACAACTGGAGCGCGACGCGCACATGAACATCATGGATTCGATCATCCAGTTGCCGTCGGTCGGCCTGTCCGAGACGCCCAACAACAGCCGTCTCTCCGCCGACCTCAGCCAGGGCGACGCGTCCCTCAGCGTCGTCAACCTGCGCAACCTCGGCATCGCCCGCACCCTGGTCCTGTTCGACGGCCAGCGCGTCGTGTCGTCCAACATCTTCGGCGGCGGCGTTGACCTTTCCACCATCCCCGCCGCGTTGGTGAAGCGCGTGGACGTGGTGACGGGCGGCGCCTCGGCGGCCTATGGCTCCGATGCCGTGGCCGGTGTCGTCAACCTTATCCTGGACAAGAATTTCTCCGGCCTGAAGGCCGATTTTGAAGGTGGCGACAGCACGACGGTGCGCCATCGCCAGATCAAGATGGAACTCACCATGGGCACCGATATTCTCGGGGGCAGGGGGCATCTGACACTCAGCGGGGATCATACCTGGAGCAACGATCCGGTCTTCCAGAACCAGGCCGACTGGTTCGACAGCAACGCCATCGTCCAGAATCCCGCCGCGACGACGTCGAACAACCTGCCATGGTTCATCCACGTCAGGAACACGGGCCAGGCGCAGTATACCCAGGGCGGCCTGATCCGCGGCAACACCGCCGGCGGGGCCGGCAGCGCCATCACCGCCAACTCGCTGATTGGAACGCAATTCCTCAACAATGGCGTGGCGGCCCCGTTCAATTTCGGCACTGTGGACGGCACCCATCCCAATGTCTGCTATGCGGGGTGCTCCAACAGCGCCAAGAACGTGCCGGGCAATACGATCCTGCTGGCCGTGCCCTACCACACGACCACCCTGTTCGGTTACGCAAGCTATAATCTGACACCCGATATCAAGATGTCCCTCCAGCTGAACTATGGTTCTCTGGCCGAGCAGAGTACGGGCGGTACGCGCACTTCGACCAACACCATCTATGCGGATAACGCCTTCCTGCCGTCCAGCATCTCTACCCAGTTCGGCACGCTCTCCAACGGCTACAATGCGCTGACCGGTGCAAGCGGCACGGCAGCCCAGCCGACCCAGACCCTCACGGTCGGCACCATCAATACCAACAATCTGGATCTCTCCAAGCCGATGGATCTGACGGCGGTCTGCAACACCGTCGGCGTGCCCTGCCTCAAACTCAATCGCACCCTGACGCGCGGCGTCTTCACCCTGGAAGGCAGCCTGGGCGGCGACTGGTCCTGGCAAGCTTATGCCCAGCACAGCCAGATGCGTGAGCGCCAGACGGCCGCGCAGGATTCCTTTGGTCCGCACTACAATTTCGCCATCGATGCGATCAAGGTGACGCCGACCAACCGGGGCTCGAGCAACTTGCCGATCGGCAGCATCCAGTGCCGAGCTCTTGTTCTTGGAAACCCCGACGCTGCCGGCTGTGTGCCGCTCAACACCTTCGGCAACAATACCGCGTCCGACGCGGCCAATCTTTACGTCAATCCCGGCAAGGATCCGAACTCCGGTATCCTGAACACCGAACTGGTCCTTCTCAACCAGGATGTGTTTTCGGCCACGATGCAGGGCACGCTGCCCTGGGAACTGCCGGCCGGCAAAGTCGCCGTGGCGTTCGGCGGCGAATACCGCCACGAACAGGCAAGCCAGTCGCAAATCCAGCCCATCAATCTCACCAGCCCCTACGCGGCCGGCAACTTCAGGCCCTATTCCGGCCAGTACAGTGTCGAAGAAGGCTTTGTCGAAGTCGATGCGCCGATCTTGAAGGACAATATCGTCCAGGATCTAAGCCTGAACGCCGCGGGCCGCGTCACCAACTATTCGACCAGCGGCCTGGTCGAGACGTGGAAGCTGGGCCTCACCAGCCAGATCGACAGCAACATCAAGTTCCGCGCCACCTGGTCGCTGGACATCCGCGCGCCGCTGATTTCAGACCTGTTCTCGCCGGGCGTGGTCGGTATTTCGCAGGTGCAGTACCCGGTGGGTTCGCCGAGCTATCAGGTGCTGGGCGCGCAGGGCGGCAATCCCGCACTGCAGCCGGAAAAGGCGGTCACCACCTCGCTCGGCGTGGTTCTGACGCCCCAGTTCATCCCCGGCCTGAATGTGTCGCTGGACTGGTACACGATCAACATCCACAGCGGTATCTACACGACGGACATCCAGACCATCATCACCCGCTGCCTGCAGGGCGAACAGGTCTATTGCCAGTTCCTGCTCTTCAGCCCTACGCAGAATGGCGGTCTGAAGCCCTATCAGGTCAACCAGATCCCGGCGAACGCGGCCGGCATCAAGACGTCGGGCCTGGATCTGCAGGCCAACTATGTGACGGATTTTCTTGAGGGCAGCCTGGCCTGGGCCTTTGTCGGCAACTACACCAACGAGCTGACACAGAACGCCGTCGGCATCACCTATGACAGCGCCGGCGCGTTGGGCAGCCCGATCTCCTATGCCTCGAGCGGCTTGCCCAAGACGCACGCCACGGCGTCGGTGACCTATACCCAGGGTCCCTGGTCCGGAACCGTCCAGACGCGCTTCTGGGGCGGGGCAGTTTTGACGAATGGGGTTCAGGGCCTGCCAGCCAATGTCACCCGGGCGTCGCTGTCTCCGACGGGCGTGCTCACTCTCGGCGCGGGCAACGGCAATCTGCTCGACTTCAACAAGGTCAACCCGGTCGCCTATCTCGACCTGCGTCTGAGCTATCGCTGGAACGACAATATCGAAGTGTATGGCGCTATCGACAACACAACCAATGTGCCCAAGCCGGACGACGGCAATCCCGCCGTTTACGACATCCTGGGACGTGTGATCCGGGGAGGCGTGCGCTTCAACTACTAGAACTTCCGGTTTCTTGATTTTTGTTTGACGCGCAATTTTCGGGGGAAGTGCTACGCACTTTCCCGATTGCGCTTGAGGTTCCCCCGTCCGGGCCTGCGCGCTGCTCCCCTGGTGTCGCGCGGGCAACATCGCCGGACGGGGGACGTTTCGTCCGGCGGGTTCTCCGTATTCTGCGAACCGTCCGGGGCTAGGGCGCTTTGCGGGCGGCAAGCACGGCACGGAAAGCGGCGAGTTCCACCGCGTCGATCTTGCCGTCATGATTGGTATCAGCGCGGTCGAACAAAATGCTGGGGCCGTTCACGAATTCGTCGTAGCTGACCTTGCCGTCACCGTCCTTGTCGGTCAGCAGGATCGCCTGTGCAATGCGGTCCTTGCCGTTTTTGCCGCGCAAGGAAAAGCGCGGCGCATCATCTTCGCTCAGATAACCGTCTCCGTTCCGGTCCATGCGCTTGAAAAGCTTGGCCCGTGCCTCGGTGAATTCGGCACGCGTTATGACGCCGTCGTTGTTGGTATCGGCTTTCGCCAGCATGTCCGCGAAATCCCGCTTGCCCGGTTGGGCGACCGCGCGTACCGCCATGCCGACGCAGCCGGAAGTACCGAGGGAAACAATCATGACTATCGCGAGAAGACGCATGTGACTCTCCAGTTTCGGAAAAAAGGGGGTGGCGCGGGCCTGAGGGGCGGCAAGCCCGCGCCCACGCGGGACAAGTTCAGTTGCCCCGCGTGTAGGTGGTGGTCTGGGATGCCGAGGCGCCGTTGGATGTCGTGAAACCGCGCGTATCGGTGAACCCGTTGCCGTTGCGGTAGATCGTATTCCAGCCGGACTGGGTATTGCCGTCGACGCCGGTATGGCTTCGTGTTTCGGTCACGGAGCCGTCAGGATTTCTGGTAATCGATCCGGTGCGGGAGGCCGTCTCGTCATTGTTGTAGGTGCGGGTGACGGTGTTGTTCAAACTGCCATTGCCGTAATTGGTCTGCCGGGTGGTCTCGAATCCCCGGCCGCCATTGGTCTGGATGCCGCGGGTCGCGGTGGTCGATCCCGGTGCGCGGTTGATGGTGCGGCCTGCGACGAAGCCGTGACCGCGTGCGCCCTGCACGGACAAAAAGCGGCCGTGAAAGGCCAGGGCCGGCTGAACGCTGCCCAGGACGGCAAGGACCGCCGTGGCGGCCAGAACGGACAGCGTTTGGGATGGGATGCTGGGCATGTGGCTACTCCTGCTGGGAACATGGTGGGACATCGACGGGCGCTGTTTTGCGCGTCCTGCGTGTGTCCTGCATGTGGCGCCGGTAGCGGAGTGTAACGAAGTGTAACAGCCTGTCTTTTGGCCTTTTCCCTGCGCCGGGCGTGAGGAAAAATTGCGCGCAGGAGCGGATGCCATGGACCAGAACACTGTGATTGCCGTTGTGGAGGACGATCCGGAGATACGTTCACTGGTGAGCGGCCTCTTGGCGCGCGAAGGTTATGAGGTGATGGCCTGTAACGGCGCCGAAGAACTGAACCGCGCGGTCGAGCGGCGGCGGATCGATCTCGTTATCCTCGATTTGATGCTGGCAGGCGAGGATGGACTCTCCATTTGCCGCCGTCTGCGCGCCGGGCCGGACGCAATCCCGATCCTGATGGTCACCGCCAAGGGCGATGATCTGGACCGCATCATCGGATTGGAAATCGGCGCCGACGATTATCTTCCCAAGCCGTTCAATCCGCGCGAACTGATTGCCCGCGCCAAGGCCATCTTGCGGCGGACGCGCGATGTTCATCGCGTTCCCGCGTCCCGGCCTTCCGAGGTCTATCGTTTCGCCGGTTGGAGCTTGAATGCCGCTTCGCGTGCCTTGTCCGGCCCTGACGGCCAACCGGTGGAACTTACCGGCGGAGAATTCGACCTTCTGATGGTCCTGTTGACCCATCCACAGCGGGTGTTGAACCGCGACCAGCTTCTGGACTGGACGAGGGGGCGCAACGCGGTGCCGTTCGACCGCACCATAGACGTCCAGTTGAGCCGTCTGAGGCGCAAGCTGGGTGACCTTTCGCGACCGCCAGCCATGATCAAGACTGTCCGGGGCGGCGGCTATCTGTTCTCTCCTGCAGTCGAGCGGGAGCGTGTGTGATGCGCCACATTTTCGGCAGCTTGGCGGTACGAATCGGCGCCGCGTTCCTGCTGGGGTTGCTGCTGCTGCAGGCCGTCATTATTGCAGCCATGATATGGCCGGACGGCCGGCCGGTGATTTTTCAACTCGTGTCGCCACGCGAGGCCGCGACCATGGCGGAGGCTGTGGAATCCGCGTCCAGCCCGCAACAGGAAGCCTTGATCGCCGAAGCCCTGAACAGCGGGCCTCTCACCGTGCATCTGCTTGGCGATTTCCCGCGCGCCCAGGATATTGAACCGGCCGCGCGCGCGCCTTATCTGGCGCGGCTGTATGGCAACTACGCCTTTCTGCTCAAGGGCCGCGCTTTCCAGGTCCAGGCGAGGGGGGATTCGGCTCTTCCTTCGCCGCCAAGGTCCTGGATCGGCAATCCCGGCGCTGTGCGATTGCTGGTGCGGTTGCGCACCGGCAAGGTTCTGGTGATCGAGCGGGCGCCGGTTCTGCTGCAACGTCTGTTTGCCCGTTTCGCCATGGTGGGCCTTGCGGCGGCGGCCATTCTTCTCGCCGTGATGATGATCTGTATCCAGCAGATGGCGCGGCCCGCCCGGCGGCTTGCCGGGGCCGCGCGCGGGCTGGCGGCGAATATCGACATGCCCGATCTGCCCGTTAAAGGTGCGGCCGAGATTCGTGTGCTCTCCACCGCCTTCAACGACATGAAGCACACCATCCGGGCCCTGATCGACGAGCGGACCCGGATGCTTGCGGCCATTGCGCACGATCTTCGTACCTATCTGACGCGTCTGCGCTTGCGCACGGAATTCATCGCCGATCCGGACCAGCGGCAGCGGGCCATCCATGACCTGGACGAGATGGGGCTGTTGCTGGACGACACGCTGGTTTTCGCCAGCGAGGCCACGGCTTCCGGCAGCACCTCCATGGTAACCCGTGTGGACAAGGAGGTCGGGGATTTCGTCCATTTGCGCCAGGAGATAGGCGATCCTGTTACCTGCACGGATTCCGAGCCGGTTCTGGCGCACTGCACCCCCTTGGCACTGCGCCGTATGCTGGCAAACCTTACCGACAATGCCATCCGCTATGGCAAGGAAGCCCGGCTCAGTCTCTGGCGCGAGCAGGGCGAAGTTAAAATCGCGGTCGAGGACAGCGGCCCGGGCGTGCCGGCGGACGCGATGGCGCGGCTGACGCAGCCTTTCGAGCGGCTCGAACCGTCGCGTGGCCGCAGCACGGGTGGCGCCGGATTGGGCCTGGCCATCGTCAAGGCATTGGCGAAAAGCCAGGACGGCAGTCTGGAGTTGCAAAACCGCAGCGAAGGCGGTCTCAAGGCCGTCATTTCGCTAAAAAGCGCCTGACGTTACCTTTCGTTACCCGCCGTTCATACCGAGGCCCCAGGCGCATTCTAGCGTCACGCTCCTGAGAAGGAGCTTGTCATGTCCGATTTCGAAAACCGCCGCGTCTTCTTTTCGCGGTCCTTGCTGTGGAACCTGTTGCTGATCTCACTGGCGGTGGCATGTTTCATAGCCGCCGTCTTTTTTCCTGTCATTGCCAATGCCGCCATATCGGCGCCACCCGCGCTGGTGGATCGTTTGCGCAAAATGACCCGGGATGACGGCGTATCCGGCATCACCGTGCTGGTGTTTCTGCGCGGGCAGCTTTTGTACCGCGTCGATGAGGGCCGGATCGCTCCCGATGCGCAGCTTCCGATCGCTTCCGCGTCCAAGTGGATGGCTGCGGCTCTGGTCATGAAGGTGGTGGAGGAAGGCAAGCTTTCCCTGGACGAACCGATCGGCAGGCGGTTGCCGGAATTCACCGGCGCGGCGGCCGGTATCACCTTGCGGCAGATCCTTTCTTTCACTTCCGGTCAAGGCGGCCTGGCGGGGCTGACGGATGTCCGCCAGGACCCCCGCATTTCGCTGGCGGAATCCGCGCGCCAGATCGCGGCACTGCCGCTACAGGATGCGCCGGGGACGGTCTTCAAATATGGCAGCCCCGCGCTCCAGATTGCGGGCGCGCTGGTCGAGCAGGCGACCGGCGAAAGCTGGGCCCAAGCCTTTGACGAACGTATCGCGCAGCCCCTGGGGATGACCCACACGGTGTGGAGCAATCCTTTGTGGCCCAATGTTCCGTTGTCCGACGTGCATAATCCCAATCTCCAGGGCGGTGTCAGCACCACGGCTGAGGATTATGGCAAGTTTCTCACCATGCTCGCCCAGGGCGGCACCTACCGGGATCGCACCATCCTAACATCGGCCTCCGTTGCCGCCATGGAGACCGTGCAGACGCGTGGATTGAAAATGGCTTTCGTGCCGCCGGGCGGCGAACGGGCGGGCGAACATGCCGACCTGCAATACAATCTGGGTAACTGGTGCGAAACGGCAGACGCCAAGGATGGGTGCATCGTGGCGTCGAGCCCCGGTGCGCTGGGCACCTATCCGTGGATCGACCGGAAGAACGGCCTTTACGGCATCTTCTTCATGCGCAGGCGCCTGCCGCTGGTGGAAAAAGACATCCAGGAAGCGCGGCGCATCATCGAGCGCAGCGCTGCGGCCGAGCCGGTCCTGCCCTGACCCTTTTTCACCAGGAGATAGTCATGCCTTCCCTGTTTCACCATCTGAACAAATCCTTCGCGCCTCACATGCTTCTATTGGCCGGTGCCACGGCCTTGCTGTTCGTGACTAACGCGGCCAATGCGGCCGTTGTGGTGGTGCATCCCAATCCGCGTCCGCCCATGGTGCGCGTTCACGGCTGGGTTGCCGGTCCAATCTGGGTTGCGCCGCCGCCGCCGCATCTTGTGGTCATGCCTGCACCCAGGCCGGGCTGGATCTGGTCTCCCGGCTATTGGCGTTGGACCGGCGGTACCTATGTCTGGATCGACGGCGTCTGGCTGGCCGAACGCCCAGGCTTTGTCTTTGTGACGCCCTATTGGGAACGCACCCCCGCCGGGTGGCGCATGGTGGCCGGCGGTTGGGCGCGTAGGCCTTTTTAAGCCAATCCGACGGAGTTGACGCTAGCGCCCAGAGACCAGTTGCACCGTGTGCAACGCCCAGTAGGGATCAGGCTTGGCACGGGTGAAGACCAGACAGAGATCATGCACCCCGGTCTGGGGCGCGAGCGCGCCGTGCACCGTTGTCAGCGCGACCTCCGCTTCCGGCTTCGGCATGGGCAGGACCGCGACTGTCGTGCCATCGCAACTGTCGAGATGGACTTCCAGCTCGCCGTTCGGTGTCGCGGGTAGGCGCAAAACGACATTTTGTGAACGGGAGCTGATCGGGCGATTATACGGCAGCGATCCCGCATCGGCCTGAATCTGCGAGATGCCGCTGAGGTCGGCTTGCTCGAAGATCCAGCACGGATTTGCCGGACTGTGCAGAAAGACCGGGCGCTTGCCCTGAAGCGGCGCCGGTTCTTCCACCGAAAGAAGACCCGCGTCATTGCAAGGCTTCAGTTCATGGCTGTCGCGGTCGCGCGGCGAAAGCGGAGGGGGACCGGGAGTGACGTGGGTCGCGTGGGGAAGGCCGAGCGCCGCGTAACGGGTCAGCTCCGCCGGCACGCGCGCCAGGAATCCAGCGCGGTCATGCGACGCCGCGGGCGACCAGGCCAATTCTGCCAACGCCGCGGTACGGGGAAACAGGGCATACCCGACATTATTCTGCTCACGGATATGTTCGGTCCAGACATTGGCCTGGACGCCGATGATATGGCGGCGTTCCTCCGCCGTCAGTGCGGCGGGGGCGGGATCGAAGTCATACACCTGGCTGAGGGTCACGATGGCGCCCCGGCCGGAAGGCTCGTCGCGCCCCTCGGCCTGGCGATTGTCGAAATAGAGAATAGGGGCGGGCGAGAGGACCGCGTCATGTCCGGCCTTTGCCGCCGTGATGGCGCCGTCGATGCCGCGCCAGGAGGTGACGGTCGCATTGGGCGCGATCCCGCCCTGCAGGATCTCGTCCCAGCCGATCAGGCGGCGGCCATGGGCGTTGAGGAATTTCTCGATGCGCTGGATGAACCAGCTCTGCAGCGCGTCTTCGTCGGTGATGCCGAGGCTGCGCATCTTCGCCTGGATTGGGGCGGACGCCTTCCACTGGTCCTTGACCGCTTCGTCGCCGCCGACATGGATATAGCTGCTGGGAAACAGCGCCATGGTCTCGGTCAACACGTCTTCGAGGAAAGCGAAGGTCTGGTCGTCGGTGTTGTATAGCCACGGAAAAATGCCCCAGTCGCTGGGGACGGCGGTGGGCGGCTGGGCAACCGAACCCAGCCGGGGATAGGCGACAATCGCGGCTGTGGCATGGCCGGGCATTTCGATCTCCGGCACGATGGTGATGTTGCGCGCCGCGGCATAGGCGACCAGCTCGCGCACCTGGTCCTGGGTGTAGAAGCCGCCATGGAGGCGCGGCTTGCCGGTCGCGGGATCGATATCATGCAGGGGGGCTTCCCCGGCCGGCACCCGCCAGGCGGCCACTTCGGTCAGGCGCGGATATTTCTTGATCTCCAGGCGCCAGCCCTGGTCGTCGGTCAGGTGCCAATGCAGGACATTGAGCTTCTCCCGGGCCATGGCGCCGATCAACGACTTGATGAAATCGACCGACTGAAAATGGCGCACGGAATCCAGCATCAGCCCGCGCCAGCCAAAACGGGGTGCATCGTCGATCTGCAAGGCCGGAAGGCTCACACTGTGGCTGGTGCCCGGTGTCTGGGTCAGGAGCTGCCAGAGCGTGATGGTGCCATAGAACAGTCCGGCGCTCTGGCTTGCAGAAATGGTGATGCCGCCGGATGTAACCTCGAGGCGATAGCCTTCCTTTCCGGTGGCATTGGGATCGGCAAGCCGGCGAAGGATGATTCCGCGTGTCCCGCCCGATTGCGGGGCCAGCGCCAATCCGCGCGAGCGATGAACAAGGTCGGCGAAATAAGCTGCGATGCGGGCACTGTCGGCGTCGGCGCTGTCGAAGACGACCGGCGTGCCGTCGGCGACGGCGAACTGGCCGGACTGCATCGCCAGATGGGCCGGAAGGGGGATAAGGGCCGGGGCTGGTCGTGCGGCGCTGGGCCCAACCTCGCGATTGGTACAGGAGACAAGGGGCGCGGCCAGCAACGCCAATGCCAGGGCCGCGATCAGCCTTTGATTTTCGTAAGCCATACCTGCCCCTGAGACGGTGTACCGGTTCGGGGTGCAGATTTCAGGATAAGTGGACGAAAGCCAAGGGGCATATGGAAAGCGGCGGATACTGCGATGCAGCAGATCGGTGCTTGCAATCGGCCTATTCCGGGAAATGCAAAACCCGGTTAGCTTTTGAAGATATCGCGCGATCAGCAGTTCAGCCGGTTGGCCAAAAGGACCTGACAAGGGCATGGCAGAAGCTTCCGGCAAGATTCCGGACAAGATTCCGGGTCGCCGCTGGGCGATCGGTATTCTCCTGGGTGTGGGCGTCCTGGTGAATTACGTGGACCGCATCAGCGTGTCCGTCGCGGCGCCTCAATTGCAAAAGGAATTCCATCTGACGCCGGAGGAGATGGGGCTGCTGTTCAGCGCCTTCTTCTGGTCCTACTCCCTGGCGCAGTTGCCCAGCGGGCTTCTGCTGGACCGGTTCGGGGTCAAGACCGTCGGACGCTGGGGCACATTCCTGTGGACGGCGGCGTCCGGGCTGACGGCATTGGCCACCGGCTATGCCGGTATCTTTGTGGCCCGCCTGGTGCTGGGCATTGCCGAGGCGCCGGGCATGATTGGCAACCAGAAGGCCACCGGTTACTGGTTTCCTCGCAATGAGCGCAGCCGCTCCACTGCTGTTTTCGATTCCTGCGCCAAATTCGCCAATGTGATCGGCGTGCCGCTGGTGGCGTTCTTCGTCGTACGTTGGGGCTGGCGCTGGGGGTTCGCGGTCACGGCGTTTCTCAGCCTGCTTTATTTCGTCGCCTATTGGTTTCTTTATCGCGATCCCAGCCAGGACCGTCACCTCAGCAGGCAGGAATACGACCACATCATCGTCGGGGGTGCTACGCCCGAAGGTCCGTCCGGCGTCGGTCAGGTCATGATGCTGGGCTACATCTTGAAGAGCCGGAAAGTGTGGGCCCACACCATCGGATATTCCGCTTACGGTTATTCCTTCTATCTATTCCTCACCTGGCTGCCCAGCTACATGGTCCAGGCGTTGCATATGAGCATTCTCAAGTCCGCCGCCCTGTCGACCATTCCCTGGGCTTTCGCATCGCTGGCCGATCTGTTGATCGGCGGCTTCCTGGTGGACTGGTTCATTGCCCGGGGCATCGACGACACCAAGGTGCGCAAGATCGCCATCGTCTCGGGCATGGTCGCAGGGCTGGCGGTGTTCGGCGCCACCATGACGGTGGATCCGGTCTGGGCCATTGTCTGGATTACCATTGCGCTGTCGGGTGTCTCGGCGGCGGCGCCGGTGGCGTCCTCCGTCGTCTCGCTGATCAGCCCGCGCGGCGGCACCGCGACCATCGGCGGCTTCGCCAATTTCATCAACAATCTGATGGGCGTCGCGGCGCCGGTGATCACCGGATTTGTCGTGGGTCTGACCAAGTCCTTCTCCGGCGCTTTCCTGATCGCCGGCCTGGTTCTGCTGGTGGGCATTTTGGCCTATGTTTTCATGCTGGGACGGATCGAACCCATTCCGGATCCCACCTGACGTTCGAGTATTCCAAGATGGTTGCTGATTTCCTGATCCGTGACGCCCGCATTGTGGACGGCACCGGTGCGCCGGCCTTTGTGTCCGACGTCCGCATTGCGGGTGGGCGCGTCGCTGATATCCAACCCGCGTTGCCGGCGTCGGGCGGCCAGGTCGTCGAGGCTGGCGGTCGTTATCTGGCGCCGGGGTTCATCGATGCCCATTGCCACGACGACCTGATCTGCCTGCGCAGCCCTGACCGCATCGAGAAGATCATGCAGGGCGTGACCAGCCTGGTTGTGGGCAATTGCAGTTTTTCGCTTTATCCCACGGTGCCGGGATCGGAAGACCATTTGCGGGAGCATTTTTCGACCTTGCTTGGCGCCATCGGCGCCGAAGAAGTGTTCGACAGTTTTTCCGGTTATCGCGACGCACTGCATCAGAATGGCATGGCGCTGAATGTCGTGTCTCTTGTCGGCCATGCCGCCTTGCGGCTCTCCGTCTTGGGATATGAGCGCCGAGCTGCCACCCGGGAAGAACGTTCCAAGATGCAACGGCTGCTGGAACGCCAACTGACCGATGGCGCTTTCGGTCTGTCTTTAGGGCTTGTCTATCCGCCCAGCGCGTATGCCGATACGGACGAATTGTTGGCCCTGGCGGAAACCACGGCCGCCCATGGCAAGATCCTGGCCGCCCATGTCCGCAGTTATGAAGGCGAGCTGATAGAATCCATCGATGAGTTCTTGGCGTTGCTGGAAAAATCCGGCGCGCAAGGCCTGCTGTCGCACCTGCAGGCAGCCGGCCGGCCCAACTGGGGCAAAATTCCCAAGGCGATCGAACGGCTGGAATCCGCCAATGCGCGCGGCGTCGATGTCAGTTTCGACATGTATCCGTATCTGGCCGGCAGCAGCTATCTGCTGCAACTGGTGCCGCCCGCCATGCATGAGGGCGGCGTGCAGGCATTGATGGCCAGCTTGCGCAACGGCGACGGACGTGAGCGGCTGCGCCGTTCGATCGAAGACCCGGATGCGGCGGAAAAATCGAAGGTCGCCCTGATCGGCTGGGGCAATGTCCGCATCTCCGGCACCTCCAATCCGCTCTTGAAGAAATTCGAGGGGATGAACATGGAACTGGCCGCCACCGCGGAAAACACCGACCCGTTCGATCTTCTGGTGCGGCTGATCCTGGAGGATGAAGGCCAGACCACCATCGTGATGTTCCAGCTCGACAACCAGGATTTGCGCGCCGCCTGCACCCATGGACTGCACATGGTGGGCTCCGACGGATTGCCGCGTCCGGGCACCAAGCCGCATCCCCGTGCTTTCGGCACTTTCCCGCGCGTGGCGGGAAGATTGCGGCGTGATGACCATTGGTTCTCCCTGGAAGACGCGGTGCGCCGCATGACCTCGGTGGCCGCCAAGCGCTTCGGCCTGAAGGACCGCGGCACGATTGCGCCAGGCACGATTGCCGACCTGGTGCTGTTCGATGAGACCATCGAAGACCGCGCCACCTTCGACGATCCGACGCAGTTGCCGACGGGCATCGAAGCGGTGTGGGTGGCGGGCGAGGCGGTTGTCGAGAAAGGGCAGCCGACCGGTGCGCGGCCGGGGCGTGTTCTTGTGAACTGACGCTGGGCAGGCCATTGCCCCCATCATCGGCCTGTGCCTCAATAGCCGGGATAAGACAGACTTGGGTTCACCAGGCTGGGAAGCAAATTCCGACTGAATTCCCTCTGGTGGCCACGCCTTGTGCCACTGTGTTGCGTCCCAATCCCAATTCGGAGTGAATCCCGATGCTGAAAAATGGCTGGATCGGCTGCGCGGTTTTTCCCCTTGTTCTTCTCGTCTGTTCGCATGGGCTCACGGCGCCTTTGGGGGACGCCGAACTCAGAAGCGCCAACAAGGACGCAGGCAATTGGCTGATGTATGGGCGGACCTATGACGATCACCGCTTCAGTCCCCTCAACCAGATCGACGAGCAATCCATCGGCAAGCTGGGGCTGGCATGGAGCCATGAACTGGGGACGACCCGCGGTCTGGAAGCGACGCCGCTGGTGAAAGACGGCATCATCTACACCACCGGAAATTGGAGCGTGGTCTATGCGATAGACGCGAAGACGGGGACTATCCGTTGGACCTACGATCCCAAGGTGCCGCGCGCCCGCGCCTATTTCATCTGCTGCGATGTGGTGAACCGTGGCGTGGCTCTCTATCGCGACAAGGTCTATGTGGGGACCTTGGATGGCCGGCTGATCGCACTCGATGAGAATACCGGCAAGCCGGTATGGGATGTGTCCACCGCCGATAGCGATAAGGAGCCATATGCCATCAGCGGCGCCCCCCGTATCGCCGGCGGCAAGGTTCTGATCGGCAATGCCGGCGCCGAATATGGCGTGCGGGGTTACATCTCCGCCTTCGACGCCGAAACCGGCAAGATGGCCTGGCGGTTCTACACCGTGCCGGGCGACCCATCGAAGGGATTCGAATCCAAGGCCATGGAAGCCGCCGCCAAGACCTGGAGCGGCGAATGGTGGAAGGTCGGCGGCGGCGGCACGGCCTGGGAAGGCATCGTCTACGACCCCGAGCTGGATCTGGTCTATTTCGGGACCGGCAATCCGACCGCCTGGTACCGTAGCCTGCGCGGCGGCGACAGCAACAGCCTGTACACGGCCTCGATCCTTGCGGTGCGCGCCAGCACCGGCGAACTCGCCTGGTATTTCCAGAACACTCCCGGCGACAATTGGGATTTCGATTCCACCCAGCCGCTGGTTCAAGCGGATTTGCCCATCGGCGGGCAAACCCGAAAAGTCATCATGCAAGCCAACAAGAACGGGTTCTTCTACGTTCTCGATCGCGCCACGGGAGAATTTCTTTCCGGTAAGGCATTCGTGCGCGGCATCACCTGGGCCAAGAGACTTGATCCCAAGACCGGCCGTCCCATCGAAATCCCGCACGACAACAGCAAGGGCGTCATCATCTCGCCCGCCCCCGATGGCGCCCATAATTGGAATCCCATGGCCTATAGCCCCGCCACCGGGCTGGTCTATCTGCCGGCCAAGATCGGCACCCAATCGCTGCATGTGCCGGATGCGGCATGGAAATACGATCCGGACAAGAACAATATGGGCCGGGATGCGCTGTATGAGGGGCCACTCAAAGCCAAGATGAAGTCCATGCCGTCCCCGATCGGGGAGCTTCTGGCATGGGATCCGGTGAAGCAGCGCGCGGCCTGGCATGCCAGATATCCCGTGGCGGTGGGCGGCGGCGTTCTGGCCACGGCCGGCAATCTGGTGTTCCAGGGACGCGCAGATGGCGTGCTGGCCGCCTATCGCGCCACCGACGGCAAGCGGCTGTGGAGCTTCGACGCCGGTACGGGGATCATGGCGCCGCCGGTCACATACCAGGTCGATGCCGTTCAATATGTGTCGGTGATGGTGGGCTGGGGCGGCCCCGATGGCTTGGGCAATGATCCCAGCTGGGGACCGGTGAAGCCGGGTTATGGGCGGATTTTGACGTTCAAGCTGGGGGGCGATGCCACGCTGACGGCGCCTGCCTATGGACATAAGGGTCCGCCGCCCATGCCTACGATCACGGTCGATACGTCGCCACAACTTGTGCGCCAGGGCGAAATCCTGTTCGCCGACAATTGCGCGGGCTGCCATGGCGGAAAGGCGGTTGCGGGTCCGCTGCCCGATTTGCGCTATGCCAGCACACAGACCTTGGAAGGAATAGAAGACATAGTGCTGGGCGGAAAGCGCGCGGCCCTGGGCATGCCGTCTTTCCAGAAAATCCTGAATGCGGGGCAGGTGAAGGCGATCCAGGCCTATATTGTCGCGCGTGCCCGTGAAAGTGCCCAGGCCGGGACAAGCGGCAACAGCCAAAGGTGATCCAGATTTCTGCTGACGAACTCCGGGCTCGGATGTAAAGCCACAACTGCGGACAATCGAGGCGTGAACGGATTGAACAGTGTATCCTCCAGCACGCGTGCCTATCGGGCGCATCCAACCGAAGGCACCACGGTCTTTCCCCGCATCTTCGGCAGAACCGGCGCCGTCGCCTCGGAACATTACAGTTCGGCGCTTGCCGGCATCGAGATTTTGCGCATGGGCGGAAATGCCGTGGATGCCGCCTGTGCCGCCGCCCTGGTCGAAGGCGTGGTCAATCCGCAGATGCACACCATCGGCGGCGAACTTCCCATGCTCGTCGCTATGCCGGGATCGCAGGAAGTGGTCTGCATCAACGGCAATATGGCGGCGCCTGGAAGAGCCACGCCGCAGGCTTTTCGAGACCTGGGACACGACAGAATTCCGGCGGAAGGTGTGCTGGCGGCCGGTGTCCCCGGTGCCCTGGGTGCCATCATCGAAGCCCTGTCCCGGTTTGGACGGCTTCGGTTTGCGGATATCGCCGTCCGCGCGATCGAATTGGCCGGCGCCGGATTCCCGGCGCATGCCGGACTGGTGCGGCAGGAAAAGTTCGGCATCGCGAACAACATCGAGAAATTCTCGGCTTGGCCCGGCACCGCAGCGATCTATCTTCCCGGCGGACTGGCGCCCAAGGAAGGCCAGGCCCTGCGCAACGAACCGCTGGCGGAGATGTACCGCCATCTCGTCAGGGTGGAAAATTCATGTCAGTGCGACCGGCAGGCAGGGTTGCGCGCGGTCTTTGCCGAATTCTATCGCGGTGACATTGCCGCGGAAATCGTGCGCTTCGTGAAGGACCGCGGCGGACTTCTGGAGCGGTCCGATTTCGACCGTTTTGAAATCCCCGTCGAGAAGAGCGTGAGCCTGCACTATGGCGGGACCGAGATTCACAAATGCGGTCCCTGGAACCAGGGACCGGCGATGTTGCAGGCGCTGGCCATCCTGAAGAATTTCGACCTTCGTGGGCTGAAGCACAATTCCGCCGCCTACATCCACACCGTGCTGGAAGCGGTCAAGCTGGCCTTCGCGGACCGCGAACAATTCTATGGCGATCCTGATCATGTGGACGTGCCGATCGAGGCATTGCTCTCAGACCCATACGCAAAATTGCGGGCAGGTCTTGTGGGATCCGCAGCCAATCGCGAGATCCGTCCCGGCGATCCGGTCCATGGCGCGGCGCTGTTGCCCCTGCCGCAACGGCTGGGCGGCGCCGCCTGGGGACCTGGCACGGTGCATGTCGATGCCATGGATATGGAAGGCTATAGCGCCGCTTTCACCCCCAGCGGCGGCTGGATACGCTCCTCGGAAGTCATTTCGGCGTTGGGCTTTCCCCTCTCCATGCGTCTGTCCAACTGTTACCTCACGCCCGGCCATCACCCCAATGTCGTGGCCCCCTTCAAGCGGCCGCGTACCACCATCAGCCCGTCACTGGCGATGAAGGATGGCAGGCCCTGGATGGCGTTCGGCAGCATGGGCGGCGACCAGCAGGACCAATGGCAATTGCAATTCCTGCTGAACCGCCTGGTATTCGGCATGAGTTTGCAGCAGGCGATAGAGGCGCCCAAATTCACCAGCGAGCATTTTCCCGGTTCTTTCGCGCCGCACGATTTCTTCCAGAACCGGGTACGCCTGGAACCGGCGGTCGGCGAAACTGTGTTCGAGGAGTTGCGCCGGCATGGCCATGAGGTGCAGCTCGCGCCGGCCTGGAGCGAAGGTTTTCTCTGCGCCACGGAACGCAATCTGGAAACCGGTATGCTGGAGGCGGGCTGCGATCCCAGAGGTACCAGGACGGAGATATTCCCGGCCTGTGCGCTGGCGATCTGACCGGCGGGGATTGTGGTGAACCGTTCAAGGGAATTGCTGCCGTCGGTCATCGAAGCCATCGGCCATACGCCTTTGGTGGAACTGTCCCGGCTCACGCGCGGGGAGGAGGGGCGAATTCTCGCCAAGCTGGAATATCTCAGCCCCGGTTTTTCCAAAAAGGACCGCATTGCGCGCCAGATTCTGGAGGATGCCGAAGCGGCAGGGCAGTTGAAACCGGGACAGCCGGTGATCGAGTTGACCAGCGGCAATACCGGCACCGGCGCCGCCATCGTCTGTGCCGTGCAGAAGCGGCCTTTCATCGCGGTGATGTCCCGCGGCAACTCGGAAGAGCGGGCCCGCATGATGCGCGCGCTGGGAGCCGAGGTCATCCTGGTCGAACAGGCCGAAGGTTCGGCCTCCGGCATGGTTTCGGGAAAAGACCTTCAGCTTGTCGAAGAGCGCACCGCTGCGTTGACCGCCGAACGCGGCGCCTTCCGCATCGATCAGTTTGTCCGTCCGGCGAATGCGCTCGCGCATGAATTGCATACCGGTCCCGAAATCTATGACGCCTGCGGCGGCGCCTTGACCGCCTTTTGCGATTTTGTGGGTACGGGCGGCAGCTTTGCCGGGTTGAGCAAGGCGTTCAAGGCGCGCAATTCCGCCATCAAAGCCTATGTGGTCGAACCCGAAGGCGCGGCCGTGCTGAAAGGGATGGAAGCGTCGCAACCAAACCATCGCATCCAGGGCGGCGGTTATGCGATAGCGAAGCTTCCCTTGCTGGAAGGCGCCGCCATTGACGGTTTTCTCACCGTCAGCGACGAGGAAGCGATCGATGCAGCACGCCGGCTGGCCAGCGAGGAGGGGATCTTCGCGGGCTTCTCCTCCGGCGCCAATGTCGCGGCGGCGCTTCAGTTGCTCAGAGGCCCGGAACGCGGCGGCACCATCGTGGTCTTGATCTGCGATTCCGGCCTGAAATATCTCTCGACCGATCTTTGGCGCTGATCCGCCTCACTCACCGCCGCCGCGCCCCGGCTGATAATAGTGCAGGCTCGGCGGCCGCGGCGTGATCGCCAGCCGCGTGCCATAACCTGTGCCGGCGGCCAGGGCGCGGTGCCAGCGTTCCTCCGGCGCAAAGACGATGTCGCCGAACTCAGCCGCGATCAGCGGCACGCCTTCGATCAGGAATTCCTCCTTGCCTTCCATGATCAGCCAGAACTCCGCGAAATTCTCGTGGAAGTGGCCGAAATTGTCGGCAGGCGGCGTGGGGACGCCTTGTGAGCGAATGATGTTGGCCCAGGTATGGTCGTCCTTCACCGCGCCGCCGCCCTTGCCATTGACGGCGACGATATCCTTCTCGAAATCGATATAGGGCTTGTTGACGTCATCATATTTGCCCCGGCCGGTATAGACCGCCTTGATGAATTTCATGCCCTTGGCGGTCTCGGGCGTCTCGCTGGCCGGATAGCTGGGGGTTTCTCCGGCGGCGCGGACTTCGAAACGCAGCACGGGCGCATCGCCCACCGTCTCCATGCTGTAAGGCACGCGGTAGGGCACCTGGACCAGAAAGCCTTTGGAGGCGATGAAAGGCTCGACGCCGTCTATCGTGACCTTCATCTGGCCCGACACCACCACCCAATAGACGCGGTCATCGGCCCAGAACAGGGTCTTGGTCTTCTTGCCGGTGCCAAGCGAAATAAACTGGCCGATGAAATCGCGGGTCAGGACTTCGGTCTCGGCCCAGTCCGTCTTGCCGCGATGGCGGGCAAGGATGTCGGTGAACTTTTTGAGCGGCTTGTTCGGCGCCGTGAAGGGCGCGGGCTTTTCCGGTTGCGGCGCCCAGGCTTCCAGCGGCGCGGCGCCTACTTGAGAAGATCCCGCCAGCAGACCCAACATCATCGCCGTGATGATTGCCCTGTTTGCTTTCCCCATGGCTTTATCCTTTTTGTTGTCCAAAATTATCGTCACGCGATTTGAACCGCGACCCGGCCCAATTGTCCGAAATCGCCCTCCATCCGGTCACCCACCGCGATGGGCATGGGTTTGACGCAGGTGCCGGTGATGACGACCTGATCCTTGCACAGCGGATAACCGAAGTGCGAAAGCTCGTTGACCAGCCAGGTGAGGGCAATGCGGGGATCACCCAGCACATTGGCGCCACAGCCGGTTTCGGCCACCGCACCGTTCCTCAGGCCCAGGACCTCATATTGTGCGAGATCAAGGGTACGCCAGTTTTCCGGCGCCGCGGCGCCCAACACGAAATAATGGGCGCAGGCATTGTCGGCGATCAGTTGGCGGTCGCCGACCTTCTCGAAATGTTGATAGCGCGAGTCCGGCAGCTCGATCGCCGGGTGCAGCGCTGACACCGAGTCCAGCACTTCGGCTTGTGTGTAAGGCGTGCCGCGCGGCTGCAGGTCCTCGCCCAGGCGGAAGGCGAATTCCATCTCCGCCACCTTCATCAGATTGTTGCCCAGGACCAGGGTGCCGCCGTCCGGGATGACGCGCTCGGCTAGCAGCCGGCCAGCCATCGGTCCATCCACCCCGATATGGACCTGGCCGGCTTTGCTTGTGGCGGCGATCTTCCACCCCACGGGTGGGCGGGCGCTGTAGTCCTCGATACGGGCCTGCACGCAATAAGCTTCCGCCCGGTCGGCGGGAAGCAAATCCCGCGGCAGGCCATCGCAGAGGGTTCCGTTCTGCCAGTGTTTGTAGAGGAAAGCGCAAGCTGTACGCTGTATTTCAGGATCCATGGCCGGCGAGCATAATAAAGCTCCGGCCGATAGCAACTAGTGTCCCGATTCCGAAATTCGCATGCCCTCGATATGGGGTTCCGGGCGAATTTCGGAATCGAAGGACACTAGCAATCTATTGATTCCTAGTGTCGTTTCGGTTTCGAAGTTCGCCTTAAGCTTGATACAGAGGGTATTGCGAACTTCGAAACCACGACACTAGGCGGGAGCCGCCTCGCCAGCTTCCGGCCCAAGCTGCTTCTCCCACCGGCTGACGATCACCGCGGCCACAGAATTGCCCACCACGTTGGTGGCGCTGCGGCCCATGTCGAGCAGGTGGTCGACGCCGATGATCAGCAGCAGCCCTGCCTCAGGCAGGTGAAAGACCGGCAGAGTGGCGGCGATCACCACCAGCGAGGCGCGCGGCACTCCGGCAATGCCTTTGGAAGTGACCATCAGAAGGGCCAGCATGGTGATCTGCTCGCCGAGGCTCAAATGGATGCCATAGGCCTGGGCGATGAACAGGCTGGCGAAGGTGCAGTACATCATCGAGCCGTCCAGGTTGAACGAGTAACCCAGCGGCAGGACGAAGCTGACAATTTTCCGGGGGATTCCGAACTTCGGCAGTCCCGACAGCAGGTAGGGATAGGCAGCCTCCGACGTGGCGGTGGAGAAGGCCAGCAGGATCGGCTCGCGGATGGTCCGTATCAGGGCGCCGACCCGGCGGCCGACAGCCAGGGTCGAGAAGGCGATCAGCAAAACCCACAGCAGGCCAAGGGACAGATAGAAGCCGCCGACGAACTTGGCATAGACCACAACGATGCCAAGTCCGGCGGTGGCGATAGTGGAGGCCAGGGCGGCGAACACGACCAGCGGCGCAATCACCATCACATAACCTGTGATCTTCAGCATGACCGCCGCAACCTGTTCGCAGGCCGTCAGCAGCATGGGCGCCTTTCCATCCAGTGCCGCCACCGCCGAGCCGACGAACACCGAGAAGACCACGATCTGCAGGATCTCGTTGCGGGCCATGGCGTCGAAGATGGATGTGGGCACCAGGTGGGCGATGAATTCCTTCAGTGAGAAGCCTGTCGTCGCCACGCCTGCCGTCTCGTTGGGCGGCGGCAGGGCCAGGCCCGCGCCCGGCTGCAACAGATGCACCATGATCAGGCCCAAGGTCAGAGATATCACCGATGCCAGGATGAACCAGCCCAGGGTCTTGACCCCGACCCGGCCGATGGCGGCGGAATCCTCCATATGGGCGATGCCCACCACCAGGGTCGAAAACACCAGGGGGGCGATGATCATCCGGATCAGGCGCAGGAAGATGTCGGTGATGATGGACAGGTTTGCGGCAGCCGCCTTGGCATCCGCCGGCGAGAGATTGGTGTTGATCAGAAATCCAACCAGCACGCCCAGGATCATCGCACTGGCAATCAGGGCGGGAAGAAATCGCTTCAAAATCATCACCTGGTAAGGTTCTGGGAGCCATGACAGCATCGGGGCGCGGATAAGTCCATCGCCCGAACCGTCAGAAGTGTGCTAGCGTATTTTTGCTTCGTCGCGCCCAAAAAGGACGGTCTGTCCATCAAAATAATCTCCCGGGGATGGCAATGAAAATCACAAGAAAATCACGGATGGCAACTCTCGCCGGCCTGGGCCTGATGGGCGTTGCCGGTGCGCAAGGCCAGCCCACCGAATGGAAAGATTGGGGTGGAGATGCCGCCCGCATGCATTATTCCGCCCTGAACCAGATCAACGCAGGCAATGTTTCGCAACTGAAGCCCGCCTGGGTGTGGGACGGCGGCCAGATGGGGCGTTCCTGGGAGATCACGCCGATCCTGATCGGCGGACTTCTCTATATCTCCGAAAACCAGACCGGCGACATCATCGCGCTGGAACCGGAAACCGGCAAACAGGTCTGGCGCACCAAGCCGCCGGTTCAGGTTGGGCGGATCGACCGGCGCGGGCTGGCCTATTGGGCCGGCGATGGAACGATGAAGCCGCGCATCATCGCGCTGTGGGGCCACTCGATGTACGGCTTCGACCTGAAGACCGGCGAGCAATCTTCGGACTGGCCCAAGACCGGACTGGATATCGGCCTGCCAAATCCCGCGCAGGGTGGCAGGATCGGTGGCGGCGTCATGGCCTCGTCGCCGCCCATCATCTACAAGAATCTGATCATCACCACCGCCGCATCCGGTTTCCTGCCGCCGCCGGCCCAGCCCAGCGATCCGCATGCCAACGACCTGCGCACCGGCAAGCTGGTGTGGACGGCGCGTTTGATCCCAGGCAAGGGCCAATCAGGCGGCGATAGCTGGGGGCCCGAAACCCAGAATGTGGTGGGCAGCGGCAGTTGGGGAATCCTGGCACTGGATGAAGCGAGCGGCACCGTCTATGTCCCCACCGACTCCGGCAGTCCGGATTATGTCGGCATCTGGCGGCCCGGCGACAATGCCGGCACCGGTTCGACCGTGGCGCTGGATGCGGAGACCGGCAAGGTCAAATGGAGCTTCCAGAACATCCATCACGACATCTTCGACCTGGATACCAATGCGGCGCCTTCGCCGGTGGAGATCGCCAAGGACGGCAAGCGCATGAAGGTGGTTGTCCAGTCCACCAAACAGGCCATGCTTTGGATTCTGGATGCCAACACGGGCAAGCCCATCCATCCCTATGAAGAACGTTCCGTGGCGCAGAGCCAGATACCGGGCGAAAAATCCTCGCCGACCCAGCCTTTCACGATTCTGCCGCCGCCGCTGATGCCCCAGACCGTGAGCCGGGATCATCTCAGTCAACTCTCCGCCCAGGCCAATGCCGAATGCAAGGCGCTGTGGGATGAGCGCAAGCTGCAGGATGTCGGGCCGTTCTCGGTGCCAGCGAAAGACGGCGCCTGGGGGCTCAACAGCATCGGGGCCATCGGCGGCACCGATTGGGGCGGCGTCTCCATCGATCCGGAGCACGGTTATGCCTTCGCCAATATCGCCAACATGCCCACCATGATCACCGTGACCCCAACCACCGAAGGGGTGAAAGGCAACGGCAACCTGCATTCCATCACCGGCAATGTGCGCTTTTCCGACAATGGCGGGCGAAGCTGCAATGGCGGACGCCAGGGCGAATTGGTCGCCGTCAATCTGGGATCGGGCGAAATCGAATGGCGCGTGCCGCTGGGCTCCGTGGAAGAGGAATATGGCGATGGGGCCAAGGATATGGGTGCCACCACCATCGGTCCCACCCTGGTGACGCGCGGCGGTATCGTGTTTGCCGGCGCCTCCGACGACCGCTTCCACGCTTATGACTCGCGCCGCGGCAAGCTGTTGTGGGATATCAAGATGCCGGCTTCCTCCAACGCGGGGCCGATGACTTATATCGGCAAGGATGGGCGCCAGTATGTGGTTGTTGCGGCGGGCGGGCCGGGCAATTCTCGGCGGCCATCGCCGCGGGAAAACAATCTCTATCACCAGACCTTGATTGCCTTCGCGCTGCCCCAGCCGGGTGACAAAGTGATCGACCTTGTCGGCTCCTATCCCAAATATACGCTGAAGCCGGGAGAAGGCATGGCGATGGACGGCTCCGGCGGCGCCGCGCTGACGGCGCCGGCAAGGCCGTGAGAGGCAAGGCATGATCGAGAACCAGCCGGTACTGACCATCCATCGCGGCCATCGCCGGCCGGACCGTGCGCTGATAGAGGCTTTCCGCGGCGCGATGACCTCACATCTGGTTGACGCGATGAGCGGCCGCGGCGCGGTGGACTGGCGGATCAAGCCGATGGATCCTGCGAATGCGAATTTCTGCGGCCCGGCGCTGACCGCGCATTCCTATCCCGCCGATATCTACGGCATGGTCGGCGCAGCGATGGAGGCCGAAGCGGGCGACGTCATCATGTGCGCCAATGAATATTATACCGGCACCGCGGTTATCGGCGACCTTGCGGCCGGCATGATGCGCAACAAGGGCGTGGCTGCCTTCGTCACCGACGGGTTGGCGCGCGACCGCGCGGGGATCGTGGCGGCCGGTCTGCCGCTGTTCGCCATGGGCATTTCACCCAATTCTCCGGCCAGCGCCGGGCCGGGGCAGGTGGGTGCGCCGGTGGTGTTGGGCGGCATTCAGGTTTGCTCGGGCGATATCGTGGTGGGCGACGCCGACGGCGTGGTGGTGATCCCGCTGGCCGAGGCCGGGGCGGTGCTGACGCGGCTGAGCGGCGTGCGGGCGGCTGAAAAGACAGCAGAGGAAGCGGTGAAAGCGGGTGCCACCGACTTCGCGCACTGGCATGAGATTTTACGGCAGGCGCGCATCATCCAGTCGTGAACGTTGCGGAGAGGTTTCGATGGTTGGAGAGGTGGCGTGAAGGGTAAGTTTTCAATGCGAATGGCTGCCCTGGGCGTCGTTGCCCTTTTGCCTGCCGTCGCTCTCCAGCTGGTCACCGGCACAAGCCAGGCGCAACTTTCGCCTCGCAGCGCCGATGCGGTTGAGGCGGGACGTTCCCGGTTCAACATCCGATGCGCCGGTTGTCATGGTCAGGACGGTCTAGGCGGAGAAAGAGCGCCTGCCATCGCCAATGGGTCGCGGCTGGGGCTGGATAACGAAAAGGCGCTTCGCAACCTGGTCACGCATGGCATCCCCGACAAGGGAATGCCGGCATTCAACGTCCCCGCTGATGAATTGGATCAACTGGCCGCGTTTGCGCTGTCGCGGATGTTGCCCCTTGCCAAGACCGCTGTTTCCGGCAATGCCGATGCCGGGGCCGCGTTATTTTTCGGCCAAGCCCGTTGCTCGCAATGCCACATGGTATGGGGCCGGGGAAGCACCAACGGACCTGACCTGACCGAGAGCGCGCAGAAGCTGACCCTGGCGCAGATGGAAACGGCACTGCGTCGGCCCGGCGGCCATCCCGGCAATGGCTACCAGGCGGCGACGGTGCGGACCGCGAACGGTCAGACCATTCGCGGCTTTGTCCGCAACGAAAGCGGTACGGACCTGCAGATGCAGTCCTTCGATGGCCGCCTGCATTTGCTCTTGAAAAGCAACGTGAGCCGCATGGATCGGGAGGCGGGATCCTACATGCCGCCCTGGACCGGCAGTCCGGAATCGATGCGCGATCTGATCAAATTTCTGCAGCACGCGCCGGAGCGGAAATTGACCGGTGGGTCCACTGGTCCAGCCAAGCCGGGCGATTGGCAAGCCGTTCTCAAGCCCAAGTCGGGTGATTGGCCATCCTATCACGGACAATTGAGCGGCAACCGCTATTCGGAATTGACTCAGATCACACCCGGAAATATCAGCGGTCTCGCGCCCAAATGGATCTTCGCCGTGCCCGACCAGGGCAGCCAATCGCTGGAAGGCACGCCGGTGGTCGTGGATGGGGTGATGTATGTCACGCGGGTCAATACCGTCATTGCGCTGGATGCACGAAACGGGCGGATGATCTGGAAATACAGCCGGCCGCCCTCCAAGGGCCTGGTCGGCGATGCGGCCGGCGGGATCAATCGCGGCGTGGCCGTGCTGGGCGATCGGGTGTTCGTCGTGACCGACAATGCCCATCTCCTGGCACTGCATCGCCTCAATGGCGCGTTGCTGTGGGACACCGAAATGGCGGATACGCGCAAACATTATGGCGCGACATCTGCGCCGCTGGTGGTGGGAGACCTGGTGATTACCGGGCTTTCCGGCGGGGACGAAGGTATTCGCGGCCAGCTCAACGCCTTCGATGCCGCCACGGGCGCGCATGTGTGGCGCTTCTGGTCCATTCCGGAGAACAGCAATCGCCCGGCCAATGACTGGATCGGCCGGGCGCTCGAGCATGGCTGCGGCGCCACCTGGCTGACCGGCACCTATGACCAGGAGACCGGCAGCCTGATCTGGCCGATCGGCAATCCGTGTCCGGATTTCAATGGCGATGAGCGCAAGGGCGACAATCTGTTCACAGACTCGGTCGTCGCGTTGGAGCCCAAAAGCGGCAAGCTAAAATGGCACTACCAGTTCACGCCGCACGACCTGCACGACTGGGATGCCACCGAAACGCCGATGCTGGTGGATTTTAATTTCCGAGGTGCGCAGCGAAGACTGCTTCTCCAAGGCAACCGCAACGGCTTCTTCTATGTCCTGGACCGCACCGACGGCAAATTTCTTGCCGCCACTCCTTTTGTCAAAAAACTGACCTGGGCGAAGAAGATCGGGCCGGATGGCCGCCCCGTCCTGGGCGAAGGCTGGCAACCCACAAGGGAGGGGACCGAGATTTGTCCTTCGATGGAAGGCGCATCCAACTGGATGTCCACCGCCTATCATTCCGGCACAGGACTTTTCTATTTGATGGCGCTGGAGAAGTGCAATGTCTTCAACAAGAACGCGGAATGGTGGAAGCAGGGGCAGTCCTTTTATGGCGGTTCTGCGCGCCCGGTCGCGACGGAGGTTCCGCGGAAATTCCTGCGCGCCCTCGATCCGCAGACGGGAAAGATCGTCTGGCAATATGAGCAGACCGGCGCGGGCGAGACCTGGGGCGGCCTGCTGGCCACCGCCGGCGGGCTGGTATTTTTCGGTGACGACGATGGTTCGTTCGGGGCGCTGGATGCCAGGAGCGGTAAACCGTTATGGCATTTTCCTCTTGGGGCCCGCTGGCATGCCTCGCCGATGACCTATGCGGTCGATGGCCGGCAATATGTCGCCGTGGCGGCAAATGCCAGCATCGTCGCCTTCGCTCTCCCACAATGAGTGAGATGATTCACGATTTTCCGAGGCCCGCCGGCAGGGTGGTGCACAAGCGCCATGTCTTGCGCCACAGGGGCCCGATGAAACCGATATAGGCGACGATCAACGCTCCGCAAATCAGCAGGCCGCCGGGATTGCCGCCCATGAGTATGAAACCAAAGGTGAAGACATAGGGCAGGCACCAGATCAAAAGCACGGTGAGCAACAGCAGGCCCCCGAAATATACCCATTTCATGATGCTGAGTTGCTCCAACGATCACTGGTCCGGCGCCAAGGCCGGTCCCAAGCGGAGAATACACGCGCTGTCGACGCGGCGCTACCAGCGATAGGTCAGGTCGGCGGTGCCCGAAAGGATGGTGGTGCCGGCGCCGATCCGGGCATCGCTGCGAAGACCGAATGTGAGCCGGTCGCTGTCCTGTAGCCGCAGGCCCAGCCCCAAAAGCGCCGTCTCGCGGGCGGGACGGGTGCCCGGCACCACAAAGCTTGTATCGGGAAAAGCCTGAAAGGATGCGACCACGAAGGGATTGTCGTCCAGTTCGTGTTCCCAGGCCGCGAGCGCGTCCAGGGACAAAGACTTGCCATTCTCCAGCGCGAAATAATGACCGAAGCGGGTGCCCAGCTCGACATGGGTGACCCCGATCGACTTGGCGGCAAAGGAGGCGGCGAGGAATTGCGCCCCCGAAATCGCTGTCTCGTCATAGGAAGGCTGGCGGTAGCTGTCGCCCACGAAGGCGCTATAGGGCGAGACCAGCCAATTGTCGCTGAAGCTGAAGGAATAACCGCCCTCGATCCGCCCGCCGAAATCATGAGCATGATAGTCCGCCGTCAGCACCGTGCTGAACATCTGCACATCGCGGCGGGTCTCGACATGATGCAGGCCGAATCCCAATGCCCCGGTGAGATAGGCGTGATCGAACAGGATGCGGCGCCCATACAAAGCGAAGGTCAGGTCCTTGCTGCTGCCATTTCCGCTGCCGGAGGAAAAGGTCTGACGGCTTAGGCCCAGGCTGGCGCCCAGAAGCGTGGCGGTGTCGGGCTGGATATCGGCACCCAACGACAGGCCGAGTACGCTCGCCACCACCTTTTGAGTGCCCATGCCGGGATCGCCATCCAGGCTGGAATGGCCGGCAAAAACCGTGCTCCAGACACGCAGGTCCTTGAGGAGGTCGAGCTGGGCGGGATGCGCGCCAGAACCGCCAAAAGTCATGTCCGGCCAGGTTGGATCGCCGGATGACAGGCCGGCAGGAAGCATCCTTTCCAGTTCCTGTGCTTGCGCGCCGGCACCGGGGAGAAAACCCGCGCTCAAGCAGACAGCCGCGATCCATCTACGGGCAGCTTTTGCCGGTGGTAACGAGAGAGCGAAGATGCTCACGAAGCCGTCGCACCATAGGCCAGCGGCAACCGAAGCTGCGCAACAAGGCCGCTGTCGCCGCGCTGCAGCCGGACATCGCCGCCATGCGCGCGGGCGATGGACCGGCATACCGCCAGGCCTAGGCCGCTGCCGCGCTTGTTGGAGGCATGGGCATCGGGGGTGCGGTAGAAAGGCTGGAACACGCGTTCCAATTCCTCTTCCGGCAGTCCCGGCCCATTGTCGCGCACTTCGGCGACCACTTCCTGCTGGTCGGTGAAAAGCCGCACCCGGGCGGTATCGCCATATTTGACGGCATTTTCTACCAGGTTGCTGAGCAGCCGCCGGATGCCCAGCGGATCGACTTCCACCTCGGCCTTGCCGCCGTCTTCCAGGGTTACGGGCTTGCCGATGAAGACGGCATCCTCGACCACGTCTTCGACAATGCTGCGCAGGTCCATGGTCTCCCGCAGGCCCGGCTCGGAAGCATCGCGTATGAAGGCCAGGACGGAACTGATCATCTGTTCCATTTCTTCGACCTCGGCCAGCATGCCTTCGCGCTGTTCGTCGGGAACGTCCTCTATACGGAAACGCAAGCGCGTCAGCGGCGTGCGCAGATCGTGGCTGATCGCCCCCACCATGGCGGTGCGGTCATCGACAAAGCTGCGAAGACGGCTCTGCATGCGGTTGAAGGCATGCGCGGCGCGGCCGACTTCCGCCGGACCTTCCAGGATCAGGATGGGAGCGGTCGGATCCCGGCCCAATTGTTCGGCGGCGTAGGCAAAGCCCGCAATGGGACGCACCAGGCGGCGGGCGAATATCCATCCCAGTGGTGCCACCAGCGCGAAGGAGATCAGGAACCACAGGATGACGCGGCGCTGCCAGCCATTGGGGAACGGCTCCGGCGTGGGCCGCACCACCGCCCATTGTCCGTAAGGCAGCCGCAGCGCCGCAACAAAGTCTCCTTCGATGAAGGGCGCGGGCGCCATGCCGAAAAGACCGCGCGCAATGCGCGGGGTGAGGGGAACGGGCGCCTGTTCCTGGGGCGGCGCCGGTATTTTTGCCTGTGGAGGCGGGGCCGCAATTTGCGGCACGGTTTCGGGAGCCGGCGCCGGTGCAAGCCGGATGTCGGGGCGCCGTTGCGGCAATGCCGGCAGCGCTGGAGCGGGAACATGCACGTCGTCTTCAAGCGCGTGCGGCCGCGGCAGAGACGATATCCGCCGTGCCTCGGGTATGGGCGCGATATCCGGGATCATGCCATGACTGATAATCGGATTGGCCACTTCCGGCATGATCGGCCGGGGCTGGATGGCCGGCACGGAAGGTCGATCCGCCATCACGCTTGGCAGGTTCAAGCCCGAATTGGGCCCGGTGATGATGGTGGTTGTTCCTGGAACGGAGCGGACGATTCCCGTGGTCGTCGGGACTTGCGTGGGAACGAAAGGATGGACCATCTGCGGAGCAATCAGCACCTGGCCCGGGACGTTGGGAGCGGTGGAAAGACCGCCGCCCGGTATTTCCACCCTGAAAGTACCGTTTGGCAGGGAGGCGCCGGGGACTGCCGCGCCGGGAAATCCGCCGCCGGGAAATCCGCCGGGAAATCCGCCGCCGGGGAAACGGGCATCGCCGGCGGTGGGGAAATTCTGCGCCACCTTATAATCGGCATACTGAAAGCCGGGCGGCAGGGGATGGCGTTCCTCATAGCTCGCCTGGCGGACCGGCGTTTCGGTCTGTTCGACCCGCACCTCACGTCCTCGCCGCGGGACTGTTCCGGCAAAGGGCAGCGGCGTGAAAAAGAAAATCTGGACATCGACTTCGTCCCGGCCCAGCAGGCCGGCCAGGTCATGCCGCGAACGTTCCGAGGTAAGCCAGCCGGGCCCGGAAAAAGCGGGCGGCCCGGATTGAACGATGCGCTGGAGCGGCCGTCCCGCGTGGGACTTTACCGGTGATCCGGCCGACGGTCCGGAAAGCGTGGCCGCGATCTCGTCCAGCCGGTACTGCGGCTGCGGCTCAGGCGGCAGCAACATTGTGAGGAACAGCGTCACCAGCTGGGCGATGATCAATCCGCCAAGCAGAAGGCCCATGATCTGCAAGGCCAGTGGAGGGCCAGCCAGCCGCGGATGGCGCATTACACTCATGGATCGGATACTGCCACGAAGGAGGCATCTGCGTCACGCAGGTCCCTCGTGGACCTATCGCCGGAAGACCAACCGTCGATCCATGGCGTATCCGTAACAAAGAGCGGTTCGGCGGCATTATCGGCGTCCCGTTCAAATGGGTCCGAAAAGGCATCTGTATCGGGCGGCAAATTGCCGGACACGATCATCCTGGGGAGCCGGTGAGAGACGGGGGCCGCGAACGCCTTGTGATGAGCGCCAAGCAGCCAGCCGGCCAGGCCGCAAACCAGGGCAACACTGATCACCAGAGCCAGCCGCCAGAGATTGCGTTCCTGGGTCATGATGGCCGATGGCGGGCAACGCCGCCCAGGATGAGAGACAGCATCAGGACCAGGACGGCCTCGAAAAGCACAATGTCCACGAACGCCAAATCCTGCCGGATAATGGGCAGGTGGAAGGAATCGAGAGCGGTTGCCGGCCGGGCGGGAATGGCAACCAGCGCGATGGTCGATGAACTTGGGGAGGATGCGATCAGCGAGATGGACGGTACGGCAATTGCTTTTGCGGCCTGTCCGCTTGCCCCAGATGGGCCGCCGGTTTCGGAAACCAAGCCTTGAAACATGAACCAGCTCCCGTTGCAGAGACCTTAAGGATGGTCCGCCCGCATTGCGCCTGGATTTCATGAGGTTTCCGTTTTGTAACGCAGTTTTGCGGCACGCTCCTTGTGAAATGCCAGGGGGTTGTGGTGCCGGTGCAACTGTTTGTTGCAACAGGTTGCAGCCTTGAAAAATGGCCGGAACAGCATGCTGGCAATTGAATCCCATGAACGCCATTCTTGCTCCCATGGACCTGGCCACCCAAATTCTCATCGTTGACGACGATGCCGGTATCCGAAGCCTGGTATCATCCTTTCTGGAGCGGCACGGCTTCAAGACCGATACGGCGGGCAATCCCGCCGAGATGCGGGCCAAACTGACCGGCGGCCGCTACGACCTGATCGTGCTGGATGTCATGATGCCGGGCGAAGACGGTCTTTCGGCCCTGCGCAAGCTTCAGAACAACGATGGCCCTCCCGTCATCATGCTGTCGGCGGTCGGTACCGACATCGATCGCGTCGTGGGACTGGAAATGGGCGCCGACGACTATATGGCCAAGCCCTGCAATCCCCGCGAGCTTCTGGCCCGCATCCGCACGGTGCTGCGGCGCCGGGCCAGGAACGCCAGTGAGCCGTCCAGCGCAGGCCCGGGCGAGAGCGCGCCGGAAGCCCGCAATCTGGGCTTTGCCGGCTGGCGCATCGACCTGGTCGCGCGGATATTGCACGATCCCGCCCGGCAACCGGTCCCGCTGTCCGATGGGGAATTCCGGTTGCTGCGCGCCTTTGTCGAGCATCCGCGCCGCGTCCTGACCCGCGATCAGTTGATGGACTATGCCGGCGGTTCGGAGAGTGAGCATTACGACCGCGCGATTGACGTTCAGGTGAGCCGGTTGCGCCGCAAGCTGGCCGTGGGCGATGCCAAGGCGGAGTTGATCCGCACCGTGCGCAGCGAGGGTTATATGTTCGTGCCCGCCGTCCAGCGCGTCTAGGCCCCTGCAACACGCTGAAACATTCGCGTAACACGCGATTTCTATCGGTGCCTTGCTGTCAAGCAGGGAAACCGGGTGAAAATTTACAGGAAGTTGGTCTCGGCGCACCTTTTGCGGTCCGCCGCCCGTATCCCACTTTGGCCGGCGGCAACTGGAGCGGGGCTGACAGCCCTCTCTTTGCTGATACCCACCGGTGCCGCGATGGCACAGACCATCGCCACGGATTCGACCGTCAAGGTTTCCAGCATCGGCAGCAGCGCAACGCCCTCCTTCAACGGCGGCACTTTGCAGATCGACAATGCCGGCACCTATGCCAACAATTTCACTCTGCAAGGCACGGTCACGACCAGCGCCATCGATGCTCTTGGCAAGGCCAGCACCTTCTCGGGCGTCTTCTCCGACGCTACGTCCGGCACCGCCGGCAGCCTGACCATCACCGACAGCACCAGCGGCGGCATCGTCACATTTTCCGGGGTCAACACCTATACGGGCAGCACCACGATCAATTCCGGTGCGACCCTGGCGCTGACGGGCACTGGAAGTGTCGCCACCTCCAGCAGCGTCTTTGATAGCGGGACATTCGATATTTCCGCGACCGCCAGTGGGGCCTCCATCATATCCCTCTCCGGCAGCGGCACGGTGACCTTGGGCACGCAAAACCTCACAGTATCGAGCGCCACTGGCACCTTTTCCGGCACCATCTCGGGGACTGGACAGCTGATTCTGTCCAGCGGGACCGAACTCCTCAACGGCAACAATAGCTATACCGGCGGCACCGTCATCAATGGGGGTACCTTGCAGGTCGGGGACGGCACCAGCAATGGCTGGATTCTCGGCAATGTTTCCACTGCCGGTACGCTGGCCTTCGACCGGGCGGATGCCGTCACTTTCGCCGGCATCGTTTCCGGCAGCGGCGGCCTTTCGCAGCTTGGCGGCGGCACCCTCACCCTGACCGCGGTCAACACCTATACGGGCGCCACCAATGTCGGTGCGGGCGTGCTGGTCTTGGCCGGCAACAACACCATCGCCAATTCAAACCGGGTGACGGTGACGGGAACGCTGGATGTCTCGGCAGCGGGAGCTTCCATCAAATCGCTTTCCGGAACGGGTGAAGTGCAGCTGGGCCCTCAAACTCTGACGATCACGGCGGGAGGGAGCGACACATTTTCGGGCTTCATCATAGGCACCGGCAATGTGGTGTTGCTAAGCGGCACGCAGACTTTTACGGGACCCAACACCTATACGGGATCGACCACGATCAGCGGCGGTACTCTGAGGCTGGGACAGAGCACGATCTCCAATGCCATCACGGACAATGCGACCCTCTCCTTCTTCAGCGGGGGGCCGGTCGCGATGACGGGCGTGATCAGCGGAACCGGCGCGGTCACCCAGACCGGCACCGGTGTCACCACCATCAGCACCGCCCAGGCCTATACCGGCGCCACCACCATCACATCCGGTACGCTGGCTTTGGCGGCCGCCGGCAGCATCTCGTCCTCCAGCGGTGTCACGGACAATGCGGCATTCGACATTTCCGCCGTCACGGGCGGCGCCTCGATCGTCTCGCTGGACGGCACCGGAACTGTGCAGTTGGGGACCCAGACCCTGACCCTGACGAATGCGTCCGGAAACTTCTCGGGAAATATCGCAGGGTCGGGCGATCTGTTTCTGGCGTCGGGCAAGGAGACCCTGTCGGGCACCAACGCCATGACCGGCGCCACCGTCATCGCGGGCGGCACGCTCTACCTGACCAGCGTAAATGCGCTCGCGGCCTCCAGCGGCATCTCCGACAATGGCACCCTGGATATTTCCGGTGTGACCAGCTCTGGCATTGCTGTCAGCACGTCTATCACCTCTCTTTCCGGCTCGGGCACGGTGATCCTGGGCAACAAGACCCTGATCCTTACCAATGCCGATGACAGCTTTTCGGGTGTCATCTCCGGTGCCGGCAATCTGAGCATCAGCGGCGGGACCGAAACCTTGACCGGCGCCAATACCTATACCGGCGCCACCACCATCACCGGCGGCATCCTGGCGCTTTCCGGCGCCGGGAGTCTGGCCGCGACCAGCACGATCCAGGACAGTGGTGTGTTCGACATCTCGGCCGCCAGTGGCGGCATCGCCGTCGGTTCGCTGTCCGGTTCAGGCACGGTCAATCTGGGGGCCAACAGCCTGACCTTGGGGCTTTCCTCCACCAGCTTCAGCGGTACCATCACCGGCGCGGGCGCCTTGATCATAGGCGGCGGCACCCAGATTCTTGCCGGGTCTAACAACTATACCGGCGGCACTATAATCAGTGCGGGCACCTTGCAGCTCGGAAACGGCGTGGCGTCGGGCTCCATTCTTGGAGATGTGGTGGACAATGGCACCTTTGTGTTCGACCGCTCCGGATCGCAGGCCTTCGCCGGCGCGATTTCCGGAAGCGGCGCCGTGTCCCAGATCGGCGGCGGCACGACAATACTGACGGGGACCAACACCTATACGGGCGGTACCATCGTCAGCGTCGGTACCTTGCAGATCGGCAATGGCGGTACCAGCGGCAGCATCACGGGCGATGTGGTGGACAACGCCACCTTGGCGTTCAACCGTGCCGATGCGGTCAGCTTTGGCGGCACGATCTCCGGGACGGGTGGAGTGACGCAGGCGGGATCGGGGGTGCTCACCCTGACCGGCGTCAACAGCTATACCGGGACCACCACCATCAACACCTCCACCACCCTGGTCCTGGGCAGCTCGGCCAGTATTGCCGCCTCCAATGTCGTCGATAACGGGAGCTTCGATGTTTCGGCATCAACCACGCCGCGTATCACGTCGCTGGCCGGCAACGGATTGGTGAACCTGGGTGCGCAAACCCTGCAGCTTACCGGCGCGTCCGGCACATTTTCCGGTACCATCACCGGCAGCGGCGGCCTGACCATCAGCGGCGGCACCCAGACCCTGACGGGCACCAACACTTATACCGGCCTCACGCGATTGAACGGCGGCACCCTGGCGGGGACGGGCACGGTATCGAATGTCAGCGTGGAGAATGGCGGCACCTTGGCTCCCGGCGTGGCGGGAAGCGGAACGCTGAAAATCAACGGCACGCTCACCATGGCGAGCGGCAGCAACTATCTTGTGAACGTCTCTTCGGTATCCTCGCCAAGCCTGTCGGTAACGGGGGCTGCATCGCTTGGCGGGACGCTCTCCGTCGCCAGCACCGACGGCACCTATCTGCTGGGCCAGAAAATGACCGTGCTGACCGCCGCGGGCGGTATCAGCGGCAGCTTCACGGTGGCGCCCCTTCAGACCGCCGGTGCGCAGTACGCCTCCAAGGTCTCCTACGACGCCAACGACGTCTATCTGCAGATCGACCTGGCCAAGCTGTCGCCGCTGTTGCCTTCGACGGCCACGGCCAACCAGGCCCGGGCGGTCGGCGGCGTCGACGCCGCCATTGCGGCAGGCAACAGCCTGCCGTCGGCGATCGAGAATCTGGGAAATCTCAGCTCCGCGGCCCTGGCTACGGACGCGGACCAGCTGGCCGGCGAAATCGGCGCGAGCATACCCTTGGCGGGCAGCGCCCTGTTCGATCCCTTCATGGATGCTATTTTCGATCACCTTGCCGACATTCAGCAGGATGGGCAGCAGGGCAAGCGGAAGACCGGCGCACCGGGGCGCAATCTCTGGGCGGTCGGCCTGACCGGCAGCGGCCTGGTTTCCGGGGATGACGACACCGGTTCTCATAAATTCAAGGAGCATGTTGCGGGCTTTGCCGGCGGCGCCGACTGGATGGTGTCGCCGAATTTCAGGCTGGGCGCGGCGGTATCGGCCGGCGCCACCAACTTTCACCTGGCGGGCGGTCTGGGCCTGGGGCGGATCGATGGCTACCAAGCCGGCGCCTATGGGCTGATGCAGTTCAATCCCATTCTCTACAGCTCCTTCAGCGGTGCCTTTGCGGTGGACGACATCACCACCAACCGCATTCTTACTGTGTCGGGCAGCGACCAATTGACCGCCAAAGCGACCGCGGTGATGGTGGGCGGCCGCTTTGAAACCGGCCTCAAGCTGGGATTCCTGGCGCCGTATTTCGCCCTGCGCGACGAATTGCTGGCCGTTCCGGGATATGGCGAGACGACATCGTCGGGAACATCGAACTTCGCTTTGAAGTACGCGGCGCGCACGACCAATACCGCCGGGGTGGAATTCGGCATCCGCCAGAGCGCGAATGTTGCCTTGGGGCGTTACTGGACGGTGCGGCTGTCCGACCAGATGGGATGGGCGCATGACATGTCGGGCGCGATGGAGGCCAGTCCCCAGTTTGCGTCGCTCGCTGCGTCGGGTTTCACGGTGGACGGGGCACGCCCGGCAAAGGATGCGGCGCTGGTCTCCTTGGGCGCCTTGTTCCGCAACCGCAAGGGCCTGGGATTCGACATCCACTTCAACGAAAAAGTATCGGCGAACTCGCAATCCTATACGGGAATGGCGGGTCTCAATTACAGCTGGTAAGTCTGCGACTGGCTCTGGGCGGCACTCGTGCTACGGTCGGCGGGTAGCCGGAGACATGGATGCACAGCAGACTCATCGCCAGCCTTTTTTCGGCTTCGCTTGTCCTGTCCGCCGGCGGCTTGCAGCCGGCCAAGCCGGCGGCACTTGGGGATTTCACGTCCTTCGCGCTTGTACGTTTGAGCCAGGACGGTGCGGCCACCATCACGCCGGATCAGGCTGCCGATACTCTCAAAGACTATGATGTCGTCTTCATCGGCGAGTTTCACGATCATATCGCCAACCATCTTGCGGAAATGGCGCTGCTTCGGGCGCTTCAGGACCGCGCTCCGAAGCTCGCTCTGTCCATGGAACAGTTCGAACGGGATCAGCAGCCCAAGCTTGACGATTATCTTGCCGGAAAAATAGGCGAGGAAAGTTTGATCAGCGGCCTGGCCTGGAAAAACTACGCCGAGGCCTACCGCCCGCTTGTCGAGTTCGCCAAGGACGGGCATCTTCCCGTGATTGCGGCCAACGCGCCGCAGACGATCGTCCGCTGTATCGCCAAGGAAGGCGCCGGGTATCTCACCGGGTTGGCTGCAAAGCAGCGGAGCCTGGTCGCTGCCGAGATTCATGTCGGGGACGGGCCATACAAACAAAATTTCCTGCGGTTCGCCGGCGATGACGCCGCCCATGGCGGAAAAGCCGATGCCAGCGCAAAGCAGCGGATCGACAACAATTTCGCGGCGCAGGTGGCTCGCGACGATACCATGGCGGAGTCGATCGCCAATTTTCTCAACGCCAATCCCGGCTATCGCGTCCTGCATGTGACCGGTGCATTCCATGTCGAAGAAAGGCTCGGCACCGTCGAGCGCCTGCGGATGCGGGTCCCTCAACTCAGGATCGCCCTGGTCATGCCGGTCCAGGTGGCGCGCAGTTCGCCCGGCCTGAAGCCGGATGATGCGAAAGGCGCCGATTTCGCCATTCTTCTCCAGCGCGAACCCGAGCCCTATGTGACGGACAAGGAACGGGACGCCGCGGATGCCAAGGAAGCGGAGCGGTTTCGGACCGCGCAAAACAACCCATGCCGGAGCTGACCGGGCGGTTGCGAAGGCCCGCAATTTCTGCTGGCATGATGCGATGATCAGACCGGCAATCGGGTTCGTTTTTCTTGTGCTTCTGACCGCGTCGGCGGAGGCCCGGCCACGGGATGAGGCCATGGCGCGCGCCTATGGTTGCGCCGCCCAGCCGGCCACGCGCGTCTGGCTGGACTGTTATTATGGCGCCGCCCAGCCTGTTCGCGCGGCGCTGGGGATGCCGCCGGCTTCGGCCGCGCAAGTCCGTCTTAGCGAAGTGCCGCCTTTACCGGGCCAGCCGGCGGATATCGCGTTACGCGACGCGGCCATGACGGAAGCATCGCGATGCGCCGGCCTGTCGGAAGGCCGCCTCTGGCTGGACTGTTTCTATGCCGCCAGCAATCCGGTGCGCGCCGCGTTGGCGCTTCCGCTCCTGGGAGCGGCGCCGGTCTTGGCTGCCAAGGCACCGCAGCAAGCCGTCGCGCCCCAGCGCCCACAGCGCGTAAAAAGCTTTCTGCCGGAGCTGTTCGGCCAGACCGTGATCGAAGCGCAGGCCAATATGGTCAGCTACAGTTTCGATGCCCACAGCAAGTTCACGATTACGCTCGGCAATGGTCAGACCTGGCGTCAAGTTGAGGGCGATAGCCGGGTCGCCAACTGGCAGGGTTCGGCAAACCGTTATCTGGTGACCATCACCAATGGCGCACTTGGCAGCCATAATCTTACCGTCAAAGGCGCCCCCGGCATGTTCAAGGTCCGGCGCATCTCCTGACAGCCTACCGGCCTGATAAACGGGAGTGCGCTGGGCTGCGGCACTATTGCAACGACACCAAAGCGGGGAACGTCAGACATGGGAAATTCCAAAACTTTTTCACGGCGTGGCCTTGTGCAAGGTGTTGGCGCGGCGGCGGGTACTGGTCTGATCGGAGCGGCTGGCATTGAAGGCGCGCTATCGCAAACGCGTGGCGGTAAGCCGCGCGTATTGGCGCTGGTCGGCGACCGCTACCACAACCCCGATTATATCCGCACAAGCCTCGACCCGGTGTTCAAGGACCTGGACGTCGGAATCGACTACACCATCGCCTATGACCAGATTTCCGCCGAGATGCTGCGGAATTATCAGGTTTTCCTCACCTTTCGAGACGGCATGATCTGGCCGGGCGGCTATCTTGGCCCTGACGCCTCTTCCTATTACGCAAGCAACCTGGAAGACCCCAAGACATTTCCCGATCCGGTTTCGCAACCGTGCCTGACGGACGCGCAGGGCGCGGCCATCAGGGACTTTGTACAAGCGGGCGGCGGTTTGTATGCGATGCACAACAGCAGCTACATATCGCTCTTCGTGAAACCCTATCGGGACGTGATGGGCGGCGTTTCAAAGGCCCACCCGCCCTTGCGTCCTTTCCGGGTGCAGGCAACGCAGAACCGCCATCCCATCACCGAGGGCGTGAAGCCTTTCATGGTCAATGACGAACAGCATTATGTTCAGTACGACCTGGATCCCGCGCATATCATTCTTGAGTCCGAAAACATTGACGGGCTGACTTTCAAGGATATGGGCAGCAAATCGGTTTCCGGTTGGGCGCATGATTACGGGAAGGGCCGGGTCGTGTTCACGGCGGTTGGGCATAACATCCATGCGCTGTGGAATCCCCAGTATCTGGAGATACAGAAGCGCTCGGTACGTTGGTTGCTGCGGCAGATTTGACGCCTCTCGTCTTGCCTTGGGGCGATCGCTGACGGATGGTATCTGCCGCGGCTTGGGGAAGGTCCGGCAATGTTGGTAAAGCTCGACGCGGACCAGTCCGTCATATTCGGGACGCGGTTGTTTCTGCGAAAGCAGTTTCTAGATCCCGTCACCAATGCGGGCCTGGAGAAAGCGGTTCGGGCTCGCGCAGCGGCGCAGCAGGGCGTCAAGGTCAGCAACACCGGCGGCTGGCAGTCGGAGCCGGACCTCTTCGACTGGCAGGATCCCGAAGTGGGGAAGCTAGCCGCTGAGCTGGATTGCGCGATTCAGCAGTTTGTGTCCTTCGGACAGGCTGCCCCCGTCAGCCTGAAGATCCGCAGGGCCGGCTGGGCCAATGTGAACCGGGCCGGCGACTACAACAGCATGCACAACCATCCGCAGCAGCATCTGGCGGCGGTCTATTATGTGAAAGCGCCGCCTCCCGGCAGCCCGGATGCGCCTGACGGTCTGCTGGAGTTGCGCGATCCCCGGCCGGCGGCCGGTTTTAACGGCCATACGACCCTGTTCAGCGCCTACCCCATGCGGTTCGCGCCCGAGCCGGGAATGCTGGTGATGTTTCCGGCCTTTGTCGACCATATGGTGCATCCCCATCGCGGACCGGAAGAGCGGATTTCGCTCGCGATCAACATCCAGTTCGTGGACTAACGATCAGGCGATTCAGTCGATCGGCGTGAACAGGATACAGACCGCGGTTGGGATGTCGGTCATCTGGCTCGCGAAAGTCAGCTTGCCGGTCTTGGTATCGCGGTCGAAGATCGTGATGGTGTCGCTGTTCTGGTTGCCCGTAAGCAGATGCGTGCCATCCCCGTCCAGCGCCATGCCGCGTGGAATGTGTCCCTGGGTGGGGATGTTCTGCACGTTCGTCAGCTTGCCGTTCGCCGCATTCACCTTGAAAACCGTGACGCTGTCATGGCCGCGGTTGGTGGCGTAGAGGAACAGCCCATCGTTGCTCAGCGCCAGTTCGGCGGAGTTGTTCTCGACGGTGAGCTGGGGTGGGATGGTGTCGATATTCTCCACCAAGGTCAGCTTGCCGGTTTTCTTGTCATACGACATCACCGCCACCGCGCTAGCCATCTCGCCCAGCACATAGGCGAACTTGCCGCCTTTGCCGAACAGCATGTGGCGCGGGCCGAATCCCGGTCTGGTGTCGGTGGTGCTGGCCAAGGTCAGCTTGCCGGTAGCGCTGTCCAGGGCATAGACGAACACCTTGTCCAGCCCCAGGTCGGGCACCAGCAGGAAGCGGTTGTCGGGCGACATCACCGCTTCATGGGGGTGCGGCCCCATCTGGCGATGCGGGTTCACGCTGGAGCCCGAATGCTGCTTGAAATCGGCCATCTCGCCGACGCTGCCATCGGCGTTCAGCGCGAATGACGCCACGCTGCCCGACCCATAGTTGGCCACCAGCAGCCATTTGCCGCTGGCATCCACCACCAGATGGGCGCTGGTATTGCCATGGGCGGGAACGCGGTTGATCAGCTTCAGCGCCCCGCTGGCCGGATCGATGGCATAGCTGGACACCGACCCGGTGCCATCCCGGCGCGCCGCGCGCTCCGTGATCGCGTAAAGAAATTTGTGCGACGGCGACACGGCCACGAAGGAGGGGTTGGCGACTTCCGCCTGCAGCCCCAGGCTGACGAACTTCTTGGCTGATGCATCCCATTTCAGGGCATAGACGCCCTTGGCGGCGGTGTCGGTATAGGTGCCGACATAGCCGATATAATTGCCGACCGCGAAGGCGGGCGCTGTCGTCAGCAGCGCCGTGCCCAGTGCCAGTCCCAATGCAAGTCCCATGAAGCCCCGCATCGGCATCACCGCTTGTAATAGAGCGGGATTTCGCCCGGGATCACGCTGTGCAGCCGGTACAGGCTGGTCGAGCCGGTGAGATAGACGGTCTTGCCGTCCTCGGCGAAACCGACATTGGCCACGGTTTCCGGGATGATGATCTGGCCCAGAACCTTGCCTTGCGGAGTGATGATGCGCACACCGCCGGGGCCGCTGGCCCAGAGGTTGCCGGCGCTGTCCACCTTCATGCCGTCGGGCACATCGGCCGGATTGGGCGGCGGGAAGCTGATCAGATCGCGCGGATTGGAAAGCTTGCCGCCGGCGCCCACGTCATAGGCGCGGATATACATCTTGGGCATGGAGTTGGAGACATAAAGGATCTTCTCGTCGGGCGAGAAGGCGATGCCGTTGGGCGCCGTCATGTCGGTAATCACCGGCGTCAGCTTGCCGTCGGCATAACGCCACACCGGATTGTATTTCAGCTGTTTCTTGGGATCGGCATCCATCTTGGGCAGGCCGAAGGGCGGATCGGTGATCCACAACGCGCCGTCTTTGGTGAAGACCAGGTCGTTGGGGCTGTTCAGCCGCTTGCCCTGATAGTTGGAGAGGAAGGGCTTGAGATTGCCCTGATCGTCCATGTGCTCGATGGTGCCGATGGCCATACGGGTCAAAAGGATCGATCCGTCCTTGTCGGTGACCATGGCGTTGGAGCCCAGGAAGAAGTTGGGCGAGGCGTCCTTCACCCCGCCCGAGTCCTTCAGGATCACCGTCACCTTGCCGGTCTTGGGATCGAAGGTGCGCACCTTGTCGCCCTTGACGTCGCTGAACCACAGCTTGCCGTCCTTCCACATCGGGCCTTCGATGAACAAGAAGCCGGTGGCGACCTTTTCCACCTTGGTGCCCGGCGCAATCACCTTGTCCAGTGCCGGATCGAGCTTCTTGATGGTTATGGACTGGGCAAGTGCAGGTGCGGCGGCGAGGCAGGCGAGCAGGGCAAGGGCGGATTTACGCGTGAGATGGCGCATCGGAAGGGACCTCTATACGGCTGGGTAAGAGTGACGGTGCAATTCTTGTCGGCGAGCGACGGTAGGAGCGGGAGGGTCCTTCGACAACCACGCCCCGGCGATCTAAGGCGCGGGCGTTTGATACTGTGCAACGACCGCGAAATATTTGCCGGCACGCAAAGGTAAAGACGCGTTTGCACTGCAGTATTGGCACATTTTCGCGTCGGATTCCGCTAACTGACAATATGTCAGAGAGTAGATGAACGGCATTTCACCTGATGAAACAAACCCCGCGCAGCGTTTGACGGTGAGGGATGCGGGTGGCGCTATCCCCCCAGCCAAAATAGTGCGGCCATTGCAGCCGCAATCAGGGGGAAATGCCATGCATCATCGGTCTCGCCGTTTCTATTTCACTGCCGCCACCATCGCGCTCGCTGCGTCTGGCATACAAAGCGCCGCCGCCCAGACGGCGCCGGCACAGGGTGTTGAAGAAGTTACCGTTACCGGCACCAGCATCCGCGGCACCTCCCCGGTCGGCTCCTCCGTCACCACGGTCAGCCATGAGGACATCAAGGCAACGGGCTCGACCAGCGTGACCGGCGTCCTGGCCAGCGTGCCCCAGCTGATGGGCATGGGCCAGGCGGATACCGGCACGACCGGCCAGGGCGCGCAACAGGCCCTCATCCATCAATTGGGTCAAAGCGCCTCGACCTCGACCCTGACCCTGATCGACGGCCACCGCGCGCCGACCTCCGGCACAAACCATTCCTTCGTCGATCCCAACATGATCCCGATCAACATGCTCGAGCGCGTGGAAGTGCTGGCCGATGGCGTGTCGGCGGTGTACGGCTCCGACGCGATCGCCGGCGTGGTCAACTTCATCACCCGCAAGCGTTATGAAGGCATCGAGATAACCGGCAATGCGGGCTTCGCCGATGGCAAGCAGGACGTCAATCTCGGTTTTCTGGCCGGCGCGGCTTGGGACACAGGCAGCGCCCTGTTCGCGTACAGCTTCACCCGTCAGGGCGCGCTCGCCAATACCGCGCGTCCCTGGACCTATCCCGACCATACCGGCGTTACCCCGCTCGCCAAGAACCGCGCCAGCCTCCTTTGCGATCCCGCATCGCTCTCGCCTGCCGGCCAGAGCCTGATCTTCCTCAACGCTTCCGCGGCGAGCGGGCTGGCCAACACCCAAAATAACTTCCTGTGCTCGGACTGGAAGTATGCCGACCTGATTCCCAAGACCGTCCGCAACAATGCCATGATGAAGTTCGAGCAGAATTTCGGCGACAAATGGAAAGTGGACGCCGATCTGCTCTATGCCACCCGCGATGTGAGAGGTCGCAGGTCGCGTGGCACCTTGCAAGCGACGGCTTTCCAGACGGGCGCCCAGGCCAACCCGTTCTATACCAATCCGGTCGGCTATACCGGCACGGCGACCAGCCAAACCATCCGCTGGGACTCCAATGCGTTGCTGGGACCGGGTGCTTACAATTTCACCAACGACCAAACGGTGTATGGCGACGTCAATATCGAATACAAGATGTTCGGCGACTGGACCGTCGACCTTCTGGCGCTGGCGGGCCGCGACGACAGTGCCTTCGGCTTCAATGGTGGGCTGAACGCGTCCGCCGCCACCCTGGCGCTGAACGGCACGGCCAACACCGGCGGCAGCCTGACCCAGGTGGTCCCCAATACCAACATCATCTATACCCAGCTTCCCCTGAACACGTCCAACGCGCTGGACGTGTGGAATGCGGCGGGCAGCAACAGAACCTCGGCGGCGGTGATCGCGGGCCTGCGCGATGACTCGCAGAATTCCCATCTCGTCAGCGGCATGTCCCAGGCCCGCCTGCAGGCCCAGGGTACGCTGTTCCAGATGCCCGCCGGTCCCGTAAAGCTTGCGATCGGCGGCGAGGCGTACCGCGTCAGCCTGTATGAATATCTCGCCCAGGGACAGGGGGCCGGCCCGACCTCCAACTCGGCGGTCTATCGTCAATGGCATTTCTCGCGCGACGTCCAGTCGGCCTATCTGGAAGCCAATATCCCGCTGATCGGGCGGGATCAGGGCGTTCCTCTGATGCAGGAGCTGACCATGGACGTGTCCGGGCGCTTGGACCACTACAACGACTTCGGCAACACCACCAATCCCAAGATCGCCTTCGACTGGCGGGTCTATGACGATCTGAAGCTGCGCGCCGACTGGTCGACCTCCTTCGTGGCGCCGCCGGAAGACGAAATCGGGGGCGACGGCACCTGGAACAACACCAACTACACCTCCACCACCCAGAACGCGTCCTTGCCGGTCGCCCTGTTCCCGACTGCGCCCCAACTGCTCGTGAACGGGAACGGAGCGCCAATCCCCTGCTCGAACGGCCAGTGCAACATCGCCACCCTGAACGGCATCCAGGCGGTCAACTCCAATCCCAACCAGGGCCCCAGTCATGGCCTGGGCTGGACAATTGGCTTTGATTTCACGCCCAGCTGGCTGCAAGGCTTCACGTGGCACTTCACCTTGTGGAACGCCCGATTCAAGGGCGGCTCGCAAGGCGCCCCCTTCGCCACCGTCACCACCAGCGCGTCGCTGTCGCGTCTGATGACCCTGTACCCGACCTGCGCCACGCCGGCCCAGATCAAGGCCATCACCGGCAACCTCCCCCTGGTTGGTGCGGTGCCGCCCTGCGTGAGCTACATCTATGTGCAGCAGAATGACGGCTTGCTGAACCTCGACGCCCAAGGCATCGATACCGACTTCGAGTACATCCTGCCGACCGACAATTGGGGCACATTCTCCATTGGCGATGCGATCAGCAAGTTTACCCACTATGTGCAATCGAATGGCCCGGACGGGGTGCCCTTCAGTGTTCTGAACAAGTCGGGCGCGCATGGCTCGATCGCGTTCCAGATGCGCGCTAATCTCGGCTGGAATTACGAGAGCTACGGCGCCCAGCTGTTCATGAACTACACCGGCGGCTACCAGAACTGGAATTCGCCTGACAATGCGGTCATCCTAAACGCGGCTCTGAATCCCAGCGGTGGCGGCGACAGGGTCTCGCCCAACACGACCTTCGACCTCAACCTGACCTATGACTTCAAGGACGGTTATATTGGCGACGACCAGTTCTCGCTGACCTTCCGGAATCTGTTCGACGAGAGGCCGCCCTACGACTCGTCCAACGCAGGCTACAACGCCGTCATCGCTTCACCGGTCGGCCGCTTTATCACCATCGGCTTCACCTCGAAGATGTAGGTGAATGGAAGACATCCTGCGGCTTTTGCCGCAGGATGTCCCTTCCCGCGCCGGACATAACAGACAGATCAAGGAGTGAAACGATGAAGGATTTTTCCAAGATGATCTCGCGCCGCGGCATCATTCAGAGCGCCGGGCTTGTGTCGGCGGCGACCATGCTGGATTCCATGCCGGGCTTCGCCGCGCCCAAGGGCGGCCCGCGCGCCTTGGCGCTGATCGGCGACCGCTATCACAACGCCGATTACATCCGGCTCAGCCTCAACAAGATTTTCGGCGATCTGAACATCCCGGTCGACTACACCATCGACACCAGCGCCGACCTGGGCACGATGCTGAAAAACTACCAGCTGTTCCTGGTGTTGCGCGACGGCATGCTGTGGCCGGGCGGTTATGCCGGCCCCGATGCCTATGTCGCCTACCAGACCAGCCTGGAGAACAAGGACGATTTCCCCGCCGCCAAGTCGGTAACCTGGATGACCGAAGCCCAGGGACAGGCGATCAAGGACTTCGTCAATGCCGGCGGCGGCTTCTATCCGATGCACAATTCCAGCCACATCTCGCTGGGCTGCAAGAACTATCGTGACGTGATGGGCGGCGCTTATATCGGGCATCCCCCGCTTCGCCCCTTCGAGGTCCATGCCACCGCCAATGCCCATCCCATCACCGCGGGGATGAAGACCTTCGTGGTCAATGACGAGCAGCACTATGTTGAATACGACAAGGATCCCAAATACCTGATCCTGGAATCGGAAAACCGCGACGACCTCACCTATGAGGTGGGCGAGCGCAAGCTGGGCCGCAAGGCGCATGCCGGCTGGGCCTATGACTATGGCAAGGGCCGGGTGGTCTTCACCGCCGTGGGTCACACCGTGCATGCGATGTGGAACCCGCAATATGTGGAGATTCAGAAGCGCTCGATCCGCTGGTTGTTGAAGCAAATTTAGGTTCCACTTCGCATCCGCAGCAAACCTGTTGTGTTCTCTAAGGCCGTGATAGGCTCCCGAAAACGGCGAAAAGCCGGCGATAGGGGAAACAATGGGCAGTCCGAGATTGATCGGAAGTGTCGACAAGGCGCTTCTGGTTCTGCAGCGTTTGGGCGAGTTCGGGACCGATGGCCGGGCATTGAGTCGGCTGGCCGCCGATCTGGGCCTGAACAAGGCCTCGCTGCACCACACCTTGTCGGTGCTGCGCCATCGCGGTTTTGTCGAACAGGACACCAAAGGCAGTTACCGCCTCGGCAAGGCGTCGCTGGCGCTGGCTGCCTCCTATCTGCATGACGAAAGCCTGTGGCAGATGCAGGATTCGCTGAAGCTGCTATCCGCGCGGCTGGACGAGAGCTGCCACTTGGGCGCGCTGGTGGGCGAGGACATCGCCTACATTCACAAGGTGCTGCCGGAGCAGCGGCTGAACACTTGGTCCACGGTAGGATTCCGCAATCCGGCCCTGACCACGGCGCTGGGACGTGCCATCGCCAGTCAGCAGTTCCTGGATTTTGAGAGTTTTGCGACGGCCTTTCCCACGCCGATCGCGCGGCGGACGCAATATACCCTGACCTCGCTCAAGGACATGTGGCTGGACCTGGTGGAGGCCCGCCGCCAAGGCTTTGCCCGGGAAATCAACGAATATGCCGTGGGTATCGGCTGCCTGGCGGTGGCCGTCATGCGCGGCCACAAACCCATCGCCGCCATCAGCGTCGCCGGCCCCACCGAGCGGCTGGACCGCCAGTATGAGCAGAATGTTCTGCGCACCATGCGCGAATGCATTGTTCCCAACCTGCCGCAAGGCCTGACGCTGCAGTCGGCCTTGCAGTGACGCGTGGGGCCGAACCCGGCTTGCGCTCAAGGTCGATGCTTCAATCCCGAGACTGAAGACTGCCGGTTCGGACAGGCAGCGAATAGCCTTTGCGCGGCCCATCTCTGTGCCGGCAGGCTTGCTACGTCCCATTAAACGACATAACATTCCACATTCAGGGACAATAACCACAGGCGGGAGGTTTTCGATGTTGTGCAGGAAGGTATTGTTGGCCGCTGGCTCGGCTGTTTCGCTCGGCGCATTTCTCGCAGTGACGCCGCCCATGGCGCCGCCGGCCAAAGCCCAGATGTTCTTCGGAAAGGTGGGCCCCGCCAAGGGCGAGAAGGATGGCAATGGCGATCCCTGCTACGGCTTTCTGGATGGCGGCGGCCAGTGCCTCACCGCCCAGGGTGCGGCCAACTCGGCCGATCATCCCGTCCATCTGGTTGGCGAAGTCGGCAAATCGCGGCCGCGCAATGGTTTCGAGCAGTTCGGCCGGCGCGCGCGCGACTTGATCTATATCGCCACGCCGGGCGGCTCATCCGATGAACCCGCCTCGACCGTGAGAACCGGAGAGGGCATCATCATCCTGGATGCCAAGGCCGACTATGCCGTCGTAAAGCGCATTCCTTTGCAGAATCTTCCGGGCCCTCTCGCGCCGGAAGAGGTGTCGGCGATGATGGCCGACCCGGTCACAAACATGGTCTATATTTCGACCCGCGGACACCTGATCGCGATGGACCTGACCACTGAAAAGATCGTCTGGAACAAGACCTATGAGCCGGGGACCTGCTGCGAAAGAGGGCAGGTTTCGCCGGATGGTCTGACCCTGGAAGTGGGATCCAACCTCAAGGACTTCCATCGCGTCATCGACGCCAGGACCGGCGAGGTGAAGGGCATTATCCAGACGCCGAAGAGCAACTTCAATCACAACATGGCCATGAGCGCCGACGGAAAGACCGTTTTCGATGCCCCCAATGGCATCACAATGACGGTTGCCGACATGGCCACCATGAAAGCGACCCACACCATCACCTTTGACGATCACGTCCGGGTCTTCGTCATCAATCATGACGCTTCGCGGGTCTATGCCAATCTCAACAACCTGCTCGGTTTCGAGATTGCCGACGCCAAAACCGGAAAGATTCTCAAGCGCGTCGAGGCCCCCGGAGAAATGTGGAAGGCAAAATGGGCCGACCCAAATCAACATTTCTACGGCCACGGCGCTCCGCAGCATGGGCTGGCGCTGACACCTGATGAAAGCGAAATGTGGGTGCCCGATTCCATCAACAATCAGATGCTGATCTATAACAATGCCGGACCGGATGATTGGAAGCTCGATCCGTCCAAGACTATCAAGCTGGAGCATGCCTCCAACTGGATCACGATGGGGCTGGACGGCAAGATCGCTCTGTCATCCTCGGGCGATGTGATCGAAGTGAAGTCACACAAGATCGTCGCGCATCTCAAGGACGAATACGGCAATCTCATTCATAGCGAGAAGTTCCTGGAACTGGCATTCGACAACAAGGGCCGGCTGATGCGGGCGGAGAACCAGTTCGCCGAAGGCGATCCTGCGGCTGTGGAAGCGCGCCGCGCGTCTTTGGAAAAGGGACCCGTGAGACAAGCCAACAATTGATATGAGCCATACAGATGTTGCAACTGTCCGGCGGCCCCGCCGCCGGACAGCATTGGCGGGCGCAACCGCGATAGGGGTTGCCTTGTCTTTCCCATTCTTGAGCTCGCCGGTTCAGGCGCTTGCTGGCGATCTGGCGGCCATCACCAAGGCCTCCGATCTCGATAACGACCCGCAAGACTTCCAGGCCGTCACCACCGTGTGTACCGCCTGCCATGCCGCTTCGCAATTTCTGTCCACCCCGCGTTCCAGCGGCAGGTGGGAGCAGGTTTTCGCGGAGATGACGGGTTATGGCGCGGGTGGCACCGACGACCAGCTCGACCGGGTGGTGAATTATTTCCAGAGGAATCTCACGGTCATAAACGTCAACACTTCTCCACCGGAGGATCTGAAGGAAACGCTGCAAATCGGCGACGCCCCCCTCAATGCCATTCTGGCGCGCCGGGACAAGCAGCCGTTTCACGGGATCGACGATCTCGCCAAGCTTCAAGGCGTGGATCGCGCGATCCTGGAGAAGCTCAGCGCAAAGAAATGCCTTCAATTCTAAAGGCATAGAGGCTGTGGCGGCTGCCGGCGAACCGACCGAAACGAGAGTCCCAGGCCAGAAAATCCGCTTATTTGCGCCTTGCGGTCCTGCGCCTTTATAGTTCTACCGGCTGAGCGCAAGACTCTGCTGGGCGTCCAGGTTGCCGGCGCCATAGGGGAAGGGCTGCTACCCATGCGACGCAACAAATTCCTGCTATCCGCGGCTGCCGCCGCTTTGACCGGCGCGGGGATTGCGCCGGCCGCCGCCGCGCCCTGGGTCAAAGGCTTTGTGGTTGGGTCCTACGAATATGCTTTCCGCTATGGCGGGCGGCCCGATTTCGCCCGCGGCGCCGAAATCGAACCTGGCGTCGATTGCCGGCACGGCAGCACCACGCATTTCGCCAATGACGTCAACACCAAGATCGCCGTGGCGCGCCAGAAATGGCGCTCGCAACAGGAGGTCGACTGGATCGCCAAGCCGCCGGGTCTGGACGAGGTGAGGGCCCCGGTCCTGACCCGCTTCTGGATCTGGGACCGGGCGGTCGCCTATCGCGGCTACAAGAAAGAGATCGAGACCTACGTCAATCCCTGGGCCACCGACGATCCCGGCCAGCCGCAGGTAACCAGTCGCATCGGCGACGGCTTCAACCTGGATGGCAAGGTCAAGCCCAGCGACTTTGTCAGCCCTGACGGCGAGAAGGGCATCGATAATAATCTGTACCGGGCCTGGGGGTGCGACGCACCCTGGCGCGGCAACGGCAATGCCACGCTCGATCTGCGCGCCAACGACAAGATGCAGGACGGTCTCTACACCATGGTGATCCGGATATCCGGCAACCAGGATTCGATGAACGACAGCGATGCCACCTTGGAGATCGGTTATTCGCCGGACAAGATCGTCAAGGATGCCCGGGGCCGGGTGTCAGTGGACTATTCCTACCGCATCCTGCAATCGGCCCAGTACACCAAGCTCAAGGCCAAGATCAAAAACGGTGTGGTGGAAACCGAACAGGTCGAGCATCTGCACACCCCGCGCATCGCCTGGTTCTACGACCAGACGGGCGACACCAACTTCGCCAAAGGCAAGGTCCGGTTGAACATCGAGCCCGATGGGTCCACCGGCACCGGCCTGATCGGCGGCTATCGCAACTGGCGCGACCTTTATGCCGAGAACACTTTCGCGCAGGACGGCGGGCAGCAGGGCATCCGCGAGCATGAGGATCATGTGGCGCTGTACTTCGCGCTACGCCGCAATGCCGATGGCATGTATGACGCAAAAACCGGCAAGTATGACGGCATTTCCTCGGTCTACCGCATCAAGGTCACGTCGGCCTATGTGGTGGACCCCGACAAGCCGATGGATGTCACCAGGCTTGTGGCGGAGCAGGACCGCAAAGCCGCGTTCGAAGCCACCAAGCTGGCGGTGATCAAGGGCACGGATACCCGCATTCCACAGTTGGTGCCGCCCGGCACCAGCGAATTCGGCGCCGGCATCACCGAGGGATTGGTAGATGATCTGCCAAGCAGGGACTTCTTTCTGACGAACCTGTACCGCCAGCACTATCCCAATGAGGATGAGGAAGGCACGCCCCCCTGGCTGATAGAGCGCAAGCGCGCGGAAGGGGGAACCAGCGCCAAGAAGATCAAGCCGCCGGCCAAGCCGCAACCGGCCCCCTCTCAGCAACAGGTCCGCAACGAGCCGCCGGTCCCGTCACAGAATTAGCGGAGAGGCGGGGGTCGCACTGCCGGTGCCTTCTGAACCTGAGCAAAGCTGGGCATGGCAAGGATCGGAAAGTCCTTTTTTGACCGCGATGTCGATATTGTCGCCCGGGATTTGATCGGGACGATTTTTGTCGTCGATGGAGTGGGCGGCGTGATCGTCGAAACCGAGAGCTATGACGCAAGCGATCCTGCGTCCCACAGCTTCGGAATGCGGCAGGCGGACTGGACTGCGACGATGTTTGGACCACCCGGCCACGCGCATATCTACAAGGTATACGGCCTTCACTGGTGCCTGAATTTCGTGTGCCGCGTCGCTTCCGCGGTGCTGATCCGCGCCATCGAGCCGAAATACGGTATCGAGCGCATGGTGCGGCGCCGCGGGACCGACAAATTGGAACTGCTGTGCTCCGGCCCCGGACGCTTGTGCGAGGCGCTCGCCATCACCAAATCCCTTGATGGAGCATCCCTCACCCGCGCGCCGCTTTCGCTGACTGCTGCATTGGGGCGTCCCAAGACGGTGGTCGGCGTGCGGATCGGGCTTTCCAAGGGGGTTGAGGCAAAGCGCCGTTACGGCCTGAAAGATTCCGTTTTCTTGAGCAAGAAATTTCCGGATGTGCCCAAGGCGCGGGCGGGAGACCGCCATGGATGATCGAAGCATACGGGACATGCTGAAGCGCCACTGGGAAGCCTCCGACGCCGGCGATTTCGAGGTGGAGCATCAAATCTACCGCGAAGATGCCCTGCTTTATTATCCGCAATCGGGGGAACGTATCCGCGGCCGCGCCAATATCCGGCAGAGCCGCTTCCTGCAGCCGAATAAGAAGCGGTTTACGGTCCGAAGGATTGTCGGCGCCGGTGATCTGTGGGTTACAGAATTCGTGCTGGCCTATGACGGCGTGCCGTCTTACGCGGTCAGCATCATGGAATTCCATGAGGGACTGGTGGCCAACGAAACGCAATATTTTGCCGACCGGTTTGAACCGGCGCCCTCGCGTGCGCATCTTGTCGAGCGCGAGACATAAGAGTAGCGGATATGCGGTGCGCCCTGCAGCGATATCAATAAGGGGGCGCGGCTCGCAGCCGTTGGGCCTTGGCCGCTTCCATCCACCAGACCAGGTCATCTGCAAGCTTTGGAAAGGCGTTTTCCAGATAAGCTCCGGATTTGCCGGTCGGCAGGCCCTGTTCATCGAGCGCTTCCGCTATTGGCCCTACGGCAATCGAACTCGAGATCACAACCATTCCCATCTCGTTCAGAACGCCATGCCAACTATAATTCGCCCTGGCGCCTCCGGTGCGTTGAAAGGAGTAGCTCACGATTGCTGCGGGACGCCAAAACCATTCTTCCAGAAAATGATCGGTGAGGTTCTTGAGGCCGGGCTGAATGCCCCAGTTATACTCCCCGCTGACGAATACAAATCCGTCCGCAGACCTGATCTTTTGCGCCAACGTCTCCATGGCCTGCGGCGCGGTACCCTTTGGATATTCCTTGTACATCCGGCTCAGCATGGGCAGGCCGACTTCACGGGCATCTATCAGCTCCGCGTTCATTTCCCGCTGGTTCAGCCGGGCGGTCACATACTTCGCCAGGCGAATTCCGAACCTGGGTTCACGGTAGGAGCCATAGAAGACAAGAACATTCTTGTTCATGACCAGCTTCCCTCACAGGACTGCCATCCGTTTGTCCATTCCACAACCTTGCCGGCAGCGTGATCCGCTGCGGTGCCGTCGCTCGACTTCTGGCCTGGCTGCATCATCTCAAGCCACAACTCGGCTGCGCGGGATCGCATAAGGCCGGTCGTGTGGACTTCGATGGCTGAATTGACCGGTTGCAGTTCATATGAGACCGTTTGGTTGCGGCGCAAATATGCGTGTTAAGCTGCTCAGGTTCAACTGAGCTTGGTTGGAATATTAGCAAGGGGCAAGGATGAAGTGTGTTTTGGCGCTGACCGTGCTTTCGCTGGTCATGATTGGCCATATGGCGAAGGCAGATACGCGAAGCGATGTGAAAGCGGCATTCGGCCGTTGCGATGTCTTCTCTGACGAGCGCACTTGGCTGAACTGCATCTACGGCGCTGCTCAGCCCCTGCGAAGCAAATTAGGTCTGCCGCCCGCGCCCGATTCACAGATCAATCTTGTTCCCAACGCAACTCTGATGCCTCAGGCCGTACCGCCGCCTGCGCCGGAGGTTAAACGCCAAAAGGACAACCGGGGTGGCATTGCTTCCTTCTTTCTGGGAGGACAGAAAGTGCTCACCAACATGCCAATGACGGCCTATACCATCGATAATGGCGGGATGTTCACGCTGACATTGGCGAACGGTCAGGTATGGCGCGAAGTGGAAGGAAGCCCGGTGCCGCACTGGCGCGATCCCGCTTCGCGCTACACGGTTTCCATAACAAAAGGGAGTCTTGACTCTTACAATCTGATCATTGAAGGCGAAGGTGTTCAGTATAAAGCAAAGCGCCTGCGATGAACCATGACCGGCAATGACCAACGCGAGCGCTGAACATAACCGCGGTATCGGGCTCCACCAACGCGGCGACTTTCAAGGTGCTTTGCTGGCCTACGACGCGGCCCTGAAAGCGGGGCCCGCCACTGCCAAACTTCACTACAGCCGTGCGAATGCATTGGCGATGCTGAATCGGCCGGACGAGGCCATCGCGGCCTACAGTTCTTGCCTCCATCTCGATCCGGCTCACCTGTCCGCCCGTTACAATCGCGCGACGCTGCAGGCTGGCCTGCAGCGCTGGGCGCTTGCTTTGGCAGATTTGGATCGGACTTTGGAGCTTTCGCCCAACATGGCGGATGCCTGGAACAATCGAGCCGGAATATTGCAAGCGCTGGGACGCCATGATGAAGCATTCGTGAGTATCACGCAGGTATTGCGTCTCAGGCCGGCGGATGCCGCTGCCTGGTACAATGCCGGAATCATGTTGCTGGCGCTCAATCGTTTTGAGGACGCCATCCAAGCCTTCGAGCGTACATTATATTTCAATCCGGATCATGCAGACGCGATGGGTTGTCTGGGATCGGCTGCGCTGCGAGCCTGCGACTGGCCGAGGCTGGAAAAATTGATGACGGCGCTCCTGGCCGGTGTGTCGGAAGGGAAAATTGCTCTTCCACCACTCACACTTTTAGCGATCAGCGATGACCCGTTGCTTCAAAGGAAATGCGCTGAACTTAATATCCAGCGAAGCTTTCATAATAGCTCAATGCAAAATGGCGATGCCGAACCTCTCTGGAAAGGAGCCGCCTATGGGCATCAGCGGCTGCGGGTGGGGTATATGTCTTCCGACTTTCGCGATCACCCGGTTGCAAATCAGGTGATCGGCTTGTTGGAGAGCCATGATCGTGAACGGTTTGAGATTGTCGGTTTCGCCAATGGACGCCCCGATACCGGCACAATGCGGCAGCGGATTCAGAAGGCATGTGACAAGTTTCATGACATAAGTGAAATCGGGAGTCTCGAAGCGGCGCAGTTCATTCGTGCGCAAGAGATAGACATTCTGGTGGATCTCAACGGCCAGACTATGGGGTGGCGGCCCGGTGTCTTCAAGTACCGGCCCGCACCGGTCAGTGTCTCCTATTTGGGTTATGCCGGTACGACAGGCGCAAATTTCATCGATTACATCATCGGTGATCCCCAGGTGACGCCTTTTGAACTGGCGCCGGCAATGAGTGAAAAAATTGTGCAGCTGCCTCATTCCTATTGGCCCACCGACCGGGCAATGCCGGCCCCGCAACGCACCAGCCGGGCCGAGGCTGGGCTGCCGGAAAATGCCTTTGTGTTCTGCTGCTTCAACTCGAATCACAAAATCCGGCCTGACCTATACGCGTGTTGGATGCGGCTTTTGAATGCGGTTCCCAAATCCATTCTTTGGATTCGGGAAGGGTCGCCCGCCATGAACACGCGATTCCTGGAGGTGGCCGCCGCGAAAGGTATCGACAGATCCCGCATTGTTTTTGCTGGCCGGGTGGAGAGTTTCGAGAAGCATCTCGGCCGAATGCGTGAAGCGGATCTTTTTCTGGATACGTTTCCCTATAATGCCCACGTCACTGCCAGCGATGCGCTTTGGGCGGGACTTCCCGTCGTGACGCTCCAGGGCAATAGTTTTGCTGCACGCGTTGCGGCCGGATTCCTCGTCAATCTTGGGCTGGATGAGCTCGTGGCGTCCACACTCGACGGCTATGAGGCATTGGCACTTTCATTGGCGACGGATGTCACAAGGCTTGCCCAGATTCGTGAACGGCTCCGGGACGCTCGCCATACCATGCCGTTGTTCAATGCGCAGGCGTTGGCCCGTGACCTTGAGCGGACGTATGTCGAGATGATCCATCGCATCGATGGCGGGCCCAGATCGTTCCAGGTGCCGCCTCTCGGAATGTGAAATTCCGCCTGCGAATCATGCGGCGGTATCCGGCGTCAACTTTTACTTCTGAGCGGAGGCGTGCTGAGAGCCCCGTACGCTTTGTATCTTTTGATATGCCCAAGATATCGAAAACCTGAAATGGTTTTAATGATGGCCGCAAACCTGACGCCCCGCGATACGCCCGCATAAGTCATAGACGGTTGAAAAATCGAGCGAAAAGGCCGGCCGGAAAGTTTCTCAAAGTGATATGGCATCTCACAAAGTGAGAGATGTGTGGTGCGCGCATTCTTGACTCAGAGTCTGGCCCACGTTGAACCTCCGTCCAAACGCGATCGCAAAACTGACAACTAAGCGTGATCAGGCCTCAGAGGGGAAGTTTCGATGTTTTTCAATCCGAATGCGAATTTGTCGCTTTCCAGCAAGCTTTTGTATGGTGCTTCGCTGGGAGCAATGCTTGTTGCCAATCCAGCGATGGCACAGAGCGCAGCCCAGCAGTCCAGCCCGAGCGTGGAGCAAGTGACCGTTACTGCGACAACCGGCACGCTGGTGAAGGGGGTGGCGCCGGTCGGGGCTCCCATCGAAACCTATGATCTTTCCGAAATCAAAGCGACCGGCGCGCTGACCACCGATCAGGTTCTGGGCAACATCCCGCTGATCGCAAACGCATTCAACACAAACACGGTCTCACCCACCGCGGGCAACATCGGTGGTGTCCGTCCCTCGATCCGTTATGTTCCGTCCACCGCGATTACGGGTGGTGCGACCACCTTGGTTCTTCTGGATGGCCACAACTTCGTCGGCGTAAGCGGTTTGGCGACGGCGCCAGATCCCGGGCTGATTCCTGCCATCGCGCTGCGGCAAGTAGATGTTTTGCCGGACGGCGCCTCCTCGATGTACGGCGCCAACGCGGTGACCGGCGTCATCAATTTCATTACGCGGAATGATTTCACCGGTTTTGAAACCAATGTCGCATTAGGGCATGCCGACGGCTATAACGCGATGGATATTTCCGCCATGGCAGGCACGGACTGGTCCAGCGGCGGTGCCTTTGTCGCGGTCGAGTACCGTAAAAATTCGTTTTTGATGGCAAGGCAACGCGATTGGTCGCGCATGGATCTGACATCCATCGGCGGCCGTGACTCCCGCGGTACCGCTTGCGCGCTGCCCAACATAACCGCTGCCGGGGCCAGTCCCAATAACTATGCCCAGACGGGTTTCCCTGATCCCACCAAGGCGGGTTCCCTGGCAGCCAATGTCACCGGTCCGTTTCCGGGACTTAACAGCATAACCAATGCGGGCTCGCTCAATCGCTGCGACACGAATCAGAACGCCTCCCTGTTTCCCGAGGAAGAACAGTCGTCCGTCTTCGCAGGATTCCACCAGGAAATCGCGCCTGGCATCAGGTTCAGCGCCAAAGTCTTGTATTCGTCGCGGCTCGACACCCAGCGCAACAATATGACCACCGCGACGGGCACGATCGACAACACCAATCCCTATTTCCAGTCGCTGCATGGGGAAACCCAGCAGACAGTCCAATTCAGCTGGGCTCCCGCGCTGGGACAGAATTATTACGACAACACCAGCCTTATCCAGGTTTTGCAGTTCACCCCGGAACTGAACATCGATCTTCCGTTCGGGGACTGGACTGCGGACATATTGGCCAATGTAGGCCGCTCCAATTCATACGCCATCACGCCGTTGGCCACGAACACGACGCTGTTGAACAATTCACTGCGTCAATCGAACCTCGGGGGTGTGCTGTCGCCGACCTTGAATGCAAATCCGATCAACGGCAACGCGCTCGATCCTTACAATATAGCCGCTTCGAATCCGACCCTGATCCAAAGCATCCTTCAGGATGGCGGCCTGCAGAAGGCGATCCAGCACCAGAATCAGGCGCAGATCACTTTCAACGGCTCCATTTTCACCTTGCCATGGGGTGGAACAGTCAAAGGCGCTATCGGAGCAAAATACGATTGGGAAGATTATGTTGCGCGTTGGTCGGTTAACAGCTCAACGGGGGCTTTCCCCAAGGCAGTCGTCCCGCTCGGCGAACAGAGTGTATGGAATGCGACCCACCGCTCGATCAGTTCGGTCTTCGGCGAGGTCGTCGTACCTTTCGTCGCGCCGGAGAACAATGTCCCCTTCGTCAAATCTCTTTCCATGGATATTTCGGGGCGCTACGACAGCTATAGCGATTTTGGCGACGCGAAGACCTATAAGATCGGCCTGTCTTGGGATCCGGTCGATGAAGTAACGTTCAGAGGTACCCGAGGCACGTCGTACGACGCGCCAAGCCTGGCCGATACATTGGGGCCGGACGGGCGCTACGCCATCACCTATTACAGCTCCACTCCCAATACGCTCGTTCCGCCCGGTACAGGTGCGGCCGATGCCTTGAGGCCCTCTATCCTTGTTCCTGGCGGCAATCCGCATCTGGGGCCTGAAAATGGCACGACTTATTCTTTGGGTGTGGATTTCCATCCGAAGAAAATCGGAGACGTGGATCTTTCCGGCCTCGATATCAGCCTGACGCGCTGGCACATCTTCATCGAGCATCAGATCGGATTGCTCGTCGGCAATTCGATCATATTCTCGGTTCCCTCCTACTCTCAATTTTATCTCATCAATCCCACATTGGCGCAGGTCAACTCATACAACTACACGACCTGCATCGGTTGCCTGGGTAACGGCATCGCATCTGCCTATGCGCCGGGTCAGCAGACGCCCTATATCCTCTACGACGCGCGCCGCAATAATTTGGGCAACGCGAAGATGGATGGGTACGACTTCTCGGCCACCTATACCCATGATGTCGACTTTGCCGTTGCGACGCTGGGCTTCCAGGGCACTGCCAGTTTACAGAACGTGACCCAGGGTGCCTCCGGACTGCCGTGGACCAGCATTCAAGCGAATGCCGTGCCGCTCTACCAGGTCTATGCCTATCTGCAACTGGATGCGGGCCCCATATCAGGACGGTTCTCGGTCCAGCAGAGCCCGGGATTCAATGTGCCCACCAATGTCATCTCCTATACGCTTTACAAGCAGACCCACATTCCGTCCTTCCACCCTTTCAATCTCTACATGTCGTATGACCTGGGGAACGACTTCAGTTGGTCGAAGGGTGCGAATATCAGTCTCACCGTCAACAACATCTTTGACTCGCAACCGCCTCTGTATCTGGCGGGCGGAGGCGTGGTTCCCAGCAATGGCGGAACGACGATTGCGGCGAACGGTACGACCCTGGGCCGTTACTTCCTGCTCGATCTTCGCAAGTCGTTCTAATTTGGTCGTGTATGCCGGTCGCTTCCGCTGAACGTGAAAGGCCCCGCCATCGCCGGCGGGGCCGTTTTTTTCGACAGCTTGAGGCCGGCAGGCAAAAGCAAGCGCGGCATTGGTAGCCGGGAAGAAAAGAGTATGCTTTCCCCTATAAGCGGCAGTCAAAAACAGTCCCGTTGGTTTGCGAACCGTTTCAACGGCCGTAAAGTCGTGATCACAGGCGGCGCCTCCGGCCTGGGATTGGCTTGCGCAAAACGGCTCCTTGCCGAAGGGGCTCGCGTCTCGCTGTGGGATTTCAATCGCACCACGCTCACCCAAAGCAAGGACGAACTGGGTGATGTCCATACGGTCGAGGTGGATGTCTCCGATCATAAAGACGTGGTGGAGGCGGCCAGGCGCACCAAGGAAGCCCTGGGCGAGATCGATATCCTGGTGAATAGCGCGGGAATTACCGGTGCCACCGTCCCTGTTCAGGAATTCCCCGTCGAAAGCTGGCTTCAGGTACTGAATGTCAATTTGAACGGCACCTTCTATTGCTGCCGGGAAATAGTGCCCCTGATGATCTCGCGGAATTACGGCCGGATCATAAATGTCTCCTCTGTGGCGGGAAAAGAAGGCAATCCGAATGCGTCGGCCTACTCGGCATCGAAAGCTGCCGTGATCGGTTTCACAAAGTCGCTGGGGAAAGAATTGGCCACCAAGGGTGTGCTGGTTAATTGCATTACCCCGGCAACATTTGAGAGCCCGATTCTCTGCCAGATGCCGCAAAGCCAGATCGATTACATGCGGTCTCGCATCCCAATTGGCCGGCTGGGCGAGGCTTCGGAAAATGCGGCGCTGGTGTGCTGGCTCGCGAGCGAGGAATGCTCGTTTTCCACGGGTGCCACCTTCGATATTTCCGGTGGCCGCACAACCTATTAGCGGCTACCCCGCCGGGCTTTCAGCGCACCGACGCAATGCATTAAAGAATCACGTCGAAGCCGATCGGCGGCTCGTTTCGCCGGGCCTTTTCAATCATGCTGGAATATGCCTTTTCAATATTGGCGCGGAAGTTGTTCGCATCGAATAAGGGCGCAGTGTGCTTGTTCGCCGACAGTTTCTGTCGAACAGATTCGAAGTAGATGTCGTTAAGCGCCAATTCCAGCGCAAGCGCCTCATAATCAGCGGGGTTCTCCGTGATCAGTTCAGGAAGGCCGATTGCCGTAAGAAGACTGGCGGCCACCCGTCCGGCAAAGGACTTGCCTCGACAGGTGACGATCGGCACCCCGGTCCAAAGCGCGTCACTGGCGGTTGTGTGCGCATTATAGGGCAGGGTATCGAGAACAAGATCGGCAAGAGAAAGCCGCGCAAGGTGGGCGCGTTGGCTTACCAGGGGTGCAAACACCACGCGTCCGGCATCCACCCCCCGGGCACGAGCCTCCGATTGCAAGGTATCTGACGCACTTCCTTCCAGCAGCCACAGAACGCTGTTCGGCACGGCGTGCAAAAGCCGCATCCAGATATCGAAGACCGGTCGCGTGATTTTGGAGTGATTGTTAAAACAACAGAAAATGAAACCCTTTTCAGGCAGTCCCTGGCTGGCTCGTGCCGGTGCCGGATCGACGCGCCTTCCTGGATCGCTTGGCTGATAGCAGCATCCCAAATGCACGATCTTCTCGGAATAGAATGGCTGCTCTGTACGGGGTAGGACAGTCGGGTCCGCGATAATATAGTCCCAGCACTCGTCCGCCATGGTGCCGGGATATCCCAGATAGTTGACCTGTATTGGCGCAGCCCGCCGGGTGAAAATGCCGGGCCTCTCCCCGGAGGTATATCCCTTCAAGTCGATCGCGATATCCACCTCCAGCCGCCGACCCAAATCAACCACTTCGGAATCGCTCCAGGAATGGACATCATGGAATTGGTCGAACGCCCCGCGCATCCGTTTGTGCATTTCGCTCTGATCTGGGGGACCGAAAGAAACGCCGTGTACCTCGAACCGGGAACGGTCATGACGCTCGATCAGGTCCACCATCAGATAAGCCGTGGCGTGTTCATGAAAGTCGCTGGACAAGTAGGCGATGCGAATCTTGTCATGAGAAAACAGCGTCGGACGTTCCATCGCGAATGCGGCGGGACCCGCGAGATCTTTCAGATAATGCGCCGAAGACAGACGTAAGGCTGCCGGATCGTCGAGATATCCCAGGAGAGCCAGCGGCGCCACGATAGATTTTCCGGCGGGGCACTCAAAATTCAGGCGAGGGCGTAGCAGATCCTCCATGGACCAATCGCAATGTTGGAGCGCCCCAAACGCCATACGAAATAGCAGGAACTTATGCGCCGGATCGATATGGGAAACCCGGTTCAATAGAGTTGCGGCATCGCGAAATCGTTTTTTCTTTTGGAAAATCAAAGCGCAGTTGAGCAACGTATCCACATGCCCGGGCATCAGAGACAGGGCCCGCTCGAAGCTCTGGGTCGCTGGGTCCAATTGTTCCAGTGCGGCATATATCTCGCCGCGGTTACTCCAGGCCTCCCCATAGGCGGGATACAGCGCAATGGCGCGATCGTAGCTTTTCAACGCTTCCGCCAGCCTATTCAGGCGCCTTAGCGTAACGCCCCGATTGTTGTGCGCGTCAGGAAGGTCTGGCCTGAGTTTGATTGCGTGATCGAGGTCGGCCAGCGCTTTCGTCAGGTGCCCGAGTTCTGTCAGGACGAACCCTCTGTTGCTATAGGCTTCTGCAAGGCCGGGGTTTAACTCGATCGCCCGATTGAAGCTCGCCAGAGCTTCCTCAAACCGGCGCATATCCCGGAGAACAACTCCCCGGTTCGCATGAACTTCTTCAAGGTCGGGTCTCGCCAGGATTATGGCATCGTAAAGGGTCAAGGCCCCTGAAAAATCGCCTTGAGCATGGCATTTCTGCGCGGCTTGAAATTGGCCAAGGATAATCTCGTAAGTGCTCATCTGGTGTCTGGAACGACCTCGGCGATGTGGCTGCGGAGGCTGGCATGCAGTTGAATCTGCACTTTACGCGCCCCCCGATTAAGCTACATATTACAGTCAATCCGGCTTTTTTGCGCGTTCGGAGTTGCGATAAGTGGCCAAAAAAACTCTCGATAAACAAGCGAAGACATATGCGTGGCCGGGCATTCAACAGCATGTCTGCCTTTTAACTCTGATCACCTGCATAGGTGCGACGGCCCTGGGTGGCGCCGCCCCGCTTCAGTCCTCTGAAGAAGCGTGGAAGACGGCTGTAGCGAACCAGAACAAGGACTATGCGCAGGTTCCTCACGCTATGCTGAAAATTCAGGATTCGGTTTACCTGGCAGAAGGCCAGTCGGCAGTGCTTCAGGGCCGCAAAGGGGAAGCCGGCAGTTGGCGTTGGAACCGGAATGGAAAGGGGCAAGGCGTACTTGGTGTCTCCCTCCAGGGCGGTAAGCTGACGGTAACGCAGAATGGAAAGCGAATTGATCCCGGTCAAGTTGCCAAAAGCATCGCCGTGGATAGGGACGTGGACGTGGCGGGTCAGCCGACACAGGTTGGAGCAGGTGTCAATGGCTGGCGCTTATTCGTCTACAATCAGCAGAATCCGGCTGCGAAGAGATTTACCGGTGTCTCCTACTTTCCATATGATTCCGTTTACCGCGTAACCGCGCGGTTTGTGCCGGACAAGCAGTTGCCGCCACGCGTCTTCCGCACCTCTCGCGGCACGGATAAGCAATTCTTTCATGCGGGCGACGGGCTGTTTGTTCTGCAGGGAAAATCCGTCACGCTTCCGTTTTACACGGACAGCAACAAACCTGGGCTGATCGCAGACATGTCCGCCTTCTTCACCGATAATCTAACGGGAAACGGCACCTATGGCGCGGGACGTTATGTCGATGTGGATCACTTTGGGAAATTTCCGCCATCGACAATCGTCATTGATTTGAACCAAGCCTATAATCCGAATTGTGCCCGGTCGGCGCATTTCACCTGTCCGGTAGCCGTCGACGCCATCCCCCTTCCCGTAAGGGCTGGGGAGCGTGATCCTCATATGGTGCATTGACCGTGCCGGCTTCCATAGTCGATATCCAGGTCGCCGCGGCCAGGAAACGTGCCCTATGAATCGGATGACCAAAGCTTCTTTGCTTTTCCTCATGCTGGGTGCGACAGCGGCGATGGCACAGGACACGCTGCCGGTCCAGCTGACGGCCTGCCTGCAGATCACCGGCCTGTTGCAAAGACTGGCTTGCTACGACCGCGTGGCGCACAGCGTCAGTCCCGCGCCGCGCGGCGGTCTCGCGCAAAGACCTGTGCCACAGACGGCACCAGCCATCGCCAATGCCGCGCCACCAGCCATTTATGCAGCGCCTCCGATTGCCGCCGCGCCTGCGACCGGCCTGGGCAGTGAACGTTTGCCGCGAACCGCATCTGCAGCTCGCAGGAGTGCGCAGGAACTGACCGCAGCACTTGCCGGCGTGAGCTATGACGCCCGCGGACGTTTCACCATCACTTTGGATAACGGACAGGTATGGCGGCAGCTGGAAGGCGATACCGGTGTTCTGCAGGCATCCAGAAATTCGACCGTGCGCATCTCGCGCGGTGCATTGGGCAGTTACGATCTCAACATTGTCGGCCGTAACGCCACCTATCGGGTCTCACGGCTGCAATAGTTCCGCGCCGGAACTGTATAATGTCACGGAAGCTACAATGTTACGTGCCATTTACCATGAAGTGTTTGCCTAACTACTAGCTACATTGCCCACTTTTTGTCGTTGTAACAAAGTTACACTCGGCTGCATTTGCCTATTCTGTGTCATTGATCTGTTGCAGTGCGTTATTCGTTGGCCCTAGGTTTTTTGTTGAAGCGGCTAATACCGGCCGCACCAACACCAGCCGGACATCCTCAGGGACACCTGAATAGGAGGATTGTCCGGATCAACAGGGGCCTCCTGCAGCACAGCGGCCCCGTAGGGGACATCATGACTTTCAAACGCCACTTCCACGTGCGTTCCGTATTGCTTTTGTCTGCGGGCCTGTCCGCCATGGCGGTTTCCGCCCAGGCGCAGCAAGCCCAGACGACAGAGACAGTGGTTGTGACCGGTTCGCGCATTCCGGCAACGAATGTCACAAGCGCAAGTCCGATCTCGGTGGCGACCTCCGCTCAGATCCAGGAAACCAACGCATTCCAGATCGAGGATGTCCTAACCAAGATGGTCGGACCCGACAATACCAATGGCTCGGCCAAGACCACCAACAATGGCGGCCAGGGCAGTTCCAATTTCGGACTGCGCAATCTCGGTCCGTCCCGCACCCTGGTGCTGGTTGATGGTCAGCGTTTGATTCCTTCCACCAGCGCGAATTCCACATCTACGTTACCAGACCTCAATGCCTTGCCTGTGACGATGGTGGACCGCATCGAAGTGCTGCGCGATGGCGCCTCCTCGATCTACGGAGCCGACGCCATCGGCGGTGTGATCAACATCATCACTAAGAAGGATTTTGAAGGTCTTCGTTTCGATTCCATGATCGGCACCAGCGAACATGGCGGCGATGACCGCTACAGCATCTCGGCCACCGCCGGTGTGAATTTCGACAGAGGCAACATTACGATCTCGCTGCTCAACGAACATGAGACCCCCGTCCAGGGTTCGGACCGGGCCTGGGTGCAGGACCCTCACATTGGTCAAGGCGCGCTGGAAGGTGGCACCAGTTATCGCACTCAGCTCAATATCCTGCAGGACGCCGGCGCCTCCAACGCGGTGTGGGTCAACGGCGTGCCGACGACCCGCAGGAACTCAGCGCTGGCGAGCCAAGTTCCTTGTCTTCAGTTCCTGCCCAATGTGTCAGGCGGGGTGAACAAGCTGAACGCCAATTGCGGCGCCATCCAGCCGAGCGCGACAGTGCAAGGTGCGTTGGGCCGCACCCAGGCGACACTCTCGAGCCATTACGACATTACTCCGGACATTACCTTTGTGGGCTCGGGCTTTTTCACCCGGCGGTCGTCGGAACAGCGTATTCGTCCCGAACCCCTGATCGGGCCGAGCGTCGCTACTACCTATTTGCCCAACGGTCTTCCGGTCTATGGCGGCTTCCAGGTTCCCACCTATGCGGATTTTGGTTTTACGCCCAACGCTGCGCTGCCCGCCTCCAGCATCGTGCCTTGCGCAGGTGACAGTCTGGCCGGCGGCACGGCCAACTGCATAAATGCCAATCTGACGCCCAACCAGTTCGGTCAGCGCACTTACAAGCAGATTTCCAACACCTATCACATCCGGGTCGGCCTCGAAGGCCACATCTTTGGAGACTATAACTGGGAAGCGGGCTATGTCGGCCAGCGCAACGAATTCCAGAACCACACCCTGAATTCCGGCAATTTCTATCATGCTGCCCAGGCCACCGCGAATGTGCCCTGTCTCGATGTTCCTGGCGGTTGCACCACAACGCCGGATCCGCGCTTCGGTTATGTGATTCCGCTCAAGCCGATCAACTTCTACAATCTCAGTTCGATCACAACGGACCAGTGGAACTATCTCAAAACCACGCTGTCCGACAGCGCCTATTCCGTCGAAAACTACATCTATGCCGACGTGAACGGACCAGTGTTCGATTTGCCAGCCGGAACGGTTCAGGCCGCGGTCGGCTTTGAGCGCCGGTTCGAGAATGCGGCGACCTTCCCCGATAGTCTGGCGCAGGAAGGTTATTCCGCCAGCCAGTCGTCGCCCACCATCGGTGGTTACGGCGTCTATTCGGTGTATGGCGAATTGCGTGTGCCCCTGTTGAAGGACATGCCTTTGGCCCAGTCGCTCACCTTCACACCCAGCGGCCGCTGGGACCATTACTCGACCTTCGGTGACGCCACGACCTACAAGCTGGGCGCCGACTGGCAGGTCGTCTCCGATCTGCGTTTCCGCGGCAGTTACAATACCGGCTTCCGCGCCCCCAACCTCAACGAACTCTATGGCGGCCGTGCAACCACCTTTATCGGGGTTTCCGGCGATCCTTGCGACAGCCGCGCCAAGGGGTTCAATGGCAATGCCAATGCCGGCCTGGGTTCTCTTGCCCCCGGCTCGACCTGCGCCACGTCCCTTGCAGCTATAGGCCTGACGCCGGCACAGATTGCCAACTATCAGTCGCCTGAAAACAATATCTCAAATGATCAGCGTCCTTTTATCATCGGCGGCAGTCCCACTTTGCAGCCGGAAAAGTCGCACTCCTGGACGGTGGGCGCGGTGATCACGCCCAGCTTCCTGCCGGGCTTCTCCGCCAATGTGGATTATTATGAAATCACCATCACCAACACGATCCTCAACCAGGGCATCCCGCTCAATCTTCCCAGCACCGACCAGTTCATCACCGACTGTTTCGTGCGTCAGGTCACCAGCGAGTGCGCCGCGATCAGCCGCAATGCCGGGGGTATTTTCCAGATCCAAAGCCTCAACACCAACACCGGTTCCAACACAGGAAGCGGGCTGGATTTTGAAGTGAGGTACGCCACCGATGAAGCCGACACACCGCTGCCGTTTGGCATTCCCGGTTCGGTCATGATCGATGGCCAGGTTGAGCACCAGATCACTAACACCCAGGACACGCTGGGCTCGCTGAACTATTTTGCGGGGACCTATCTGGGAACCAGCGGCTATATCCAGCCCAAGTGGAAAGCCACGCTGTTCACCGACTATCACATCAGCGATTTGACCTTACATTATGACGCCCAGTTCATCGGTGGGACGACCGATGCCGGCGGCGGAACCGGTTACGGTTTCACGCTGCCTGATCTCGTCTATCACAATATCAGCGTCAGCTATAACCTGCCGGAATGGGGTCCCAGCAAGGGGTCGCTGATTTCCGTCGGCATCAACAACCTGTTCGACAAGGATCCGCCCTTCGCGTTTGAAGACAGCGTCGGCAAGAACAACACCATCAGCGGCCCCTATGATGAGGTCGGCCGTTTCTTCTACACACGCCTGACGGTCAAGTTCTGATCTGTTAGGGAGCTTTGAACCGGCAAGGCCGCGGAGAAATCCGCGGCCTTGTTGCTTTTAAGCCCCTGGTTAACCGGCGCGGCTATGGTGTCATGGCATTGCGGAAGCGACCGGCCCGGCGTCTACTGACCCGAAGGAAAGGAAAGCTTCGGTGCGAGCCCTGGCAGTTTTTGCCGTAACGCTATCGATACTGGCAGGCGGGCTGCCGGCCTGGGCCGCCATCATGGCCGAGTTGCCATACCGGATCGGTGCGGACGCCCGCATCACCACCGAGGTGTTCGTCAACGGCAGGGGGCCTTTTCGTTTTCTTCTGGATACCGCCGCCAGCCGCAGCATGATGTTCGAGCATCTTCGCGCCGAACTGGGTCTGGACACCACCGGCGACAAGCCGCTTGTGGTTTACGGCATGCAAAATGTCGGCACCGCTGTACCGGTCATGGTGGATGAAGTACGGCTGTCAAACGAGAAGATACGGGGTCTGTCGATGGGGGTGCTGCCCAACGATTCCGATCCGGCCGACGGGCTGCTCGGCATGGATGCGCTCTCCAACTATCTGGTGGTCCTGGACCGCGACCGCCTGCGGATGCGGCTGCTGACGCCGGATGGTGGGGAGAGTGCCGATTTCCGCAACTGGCCGTCCTTGGCGCTGGCCCGCCGGCCTGTGAAGGACGCTACAGCAAGTCTCTGGCTAATGCGGGCCAATGTCAGCGGGGTTTCGGTCACCGGTCTGCTGGACATGGGCTCTGGCATGACCATTCTCAACTGGAATGCGGCGGAGCAGCTTGGCCTCAAGCGGACCAGTTTTCCCCGGGAGGGCGTGCCGCAAAAACTGCGCGATGCGCTGGGAACCGTCGAGCCAGTGATTTTCGTACAGCACCTCACCTTCTGGCTGGGAGGCCGGGTCTTCACCGACCAGACCGTGCTGGTCGCCAATTGCAATGTCTTTCGCTATTTCCATCTCGACCAGGGGCCCGCCGCGATCATCGGCTCCGGGCTGCTCAAGGACAATTCGCTCGCCATCGATTTTGTGCGTCAACGTCTCTACATCGGGCCCGCCGTGGCGCAAAAAAGCGGAGGTACCGCGCCGCTTTCTCCCTTGACCCCCTTGTTTCGCGATAGATAGGATTATGTAATTACTACAATGACTTGTTCCGGCGCACTTCGGTTGAGGCGTCGGATTTCCTTCGACGAAAGGCCGTCAGGCTTCGACCAGCGGGCAGCGGCATGGATCACCCGAAACCGGGGATGGGCTATTTATAGGCGATGGCCGATATTTCGCCGCAGATGAAAGCCGTCGCGCCCGCGTCGGCGCCCCATGTCGACCGAGCAGTGGCACTCTGGTCGATCCTTGGATTCTGGGCCTTTTATTTTGTGCTCAACACCGCGCGAATGGCTATTTCCGGAGCCGAGAACCAGCTCGGCATGCTGCCCCGGCGCGGCGCGGTGGTGCTGGTCGGCATCCTGTTGACGCTTGTCATGTATGCCGTTCTGCATCGCTTTGAAGGAAAATCCATGCGGTTCCTGCTGACTACCGCATTCCTGGTTTCCATACCGGCATCGGTGGCTTACGCCATGATCAATTTCACCGCCTTCTATCTGGTCTACCCGTCGGATTCCGACCTCAAGGAGTTGTCGCAAGCGCACGGGATGCATGGCTCCGGCTCGATCAGCATCATCACCGAATCGGCGGTCAGCTGGTATTTCTTCATTGCCGCATGGGGCGTGCTCTATGTGGCGCTGTCCTACGCGGCAAAGGTTGGGCAGGCCGAGCGCCGCGCCGCCGCCTACAGATCACAAGCCCAGGCCGCGCAACTGCGCGCCCTGCGCTATCAGATCAACCCGCATTTCCTGTTCAACACACTCAACTCGCTTTCGGCGCTGGTCTTGCGGCAGCGCACGCCGGAGGCTGAGCGCATGATCATGAATCTCGCGACGTTCTTTCGCACGAGTCTGACTTGTGATCCTTTCTCGCAGGTGCCGCTCTACGATGAAATACAGATGCAGCGGCTGTATCTCGACATCGAGCAGGTCCGGTTTCCAGGGCGGCTGTCCGTGACGGTGGACGTGCCGGACGGGCTGGAGGAAGCGCGCGTGCCGAGCCTGATTCTCCAGCCCTTGATCGAAAATATCATCAAACACGGCGTCGCGCGCAGCACCAAACCGGTTGTCATCACGATCCGTGCGCGCAAGAACGGAGACTCGCTGTATCTGACCGTTGAAGACGACGCCGATGGGGTCATCGGCTCCAGCCCCCGGGATGGGGTCGGCTTGAGTAATGTGCGCGAGCGCCTCGCGGCGGCCTTCGATGGCACGGCGAACTGCAGCTATGGACCGCGAGACGATTGTGGATTCCGCGTCACGCTTCAAATCCCGTTACAGTTCGATGCCTAGGCTCCTCAGAACATTGATCGTCGACGATGAGCCGCTGGCTATTGAGCGCCTGCAGATTTTGTGCGCGCGGATCCCGGACGTCAGCCTGGTCGGGACGGCGACGGATGGCGCAGCCGCGCTGCGGTTGATAGAAGCCTTGAACCCGGACCTGGTGCTGTTGGACATCCAGATGGCGGGAATCGATGGCATCGCGCTTGCCCAGGTGCTGGAGGGAAGGCAACTGCGTCCAGCGCTGGTTTTCGTCACCGCATTCGACCAGTTCGCCGTGGCCGCTTTTGACGTCGCGGCGGTGGACTATTTGCTCAAGCCCGTGGCAGCGAGCCGGCTGGAACGCGCCGTCGCCCGTATACGTGCGGATGCAAATATCGGGAACAAATCCGCATCGCCTTCGCCGGCCTGGACACAGGAATTCTGGGTGCCACATCGTACCGAGATCATCCGCGTGCCGGCCCAGGACATCGATTTGATCGTGGCCGAGCGCGATTACATGCGGCTGCATGTGGGAACGCGCTCGTTTCTGCTTCACGAAACCATCACCGAATTGGAGAGGAAGCTGGATCCGGCTGAATTCGTGCGCCTTCACCGCTCAACCCTGGCGCGGCGCGACCGGATTGTCGCTTTCAAGCACAATGGCTCGGGAGCGTGGGAAGCCCAGTTGCGCGATGGGCGTTGGCTGCGCGTCGGGCGCACTTATCTTGCCAACGCCAAGGCGATGGCAAGCCTTTTGTGATCCCGCGCGGGTGAAAGAATGAGCGAGAGGGGGGACACCCTCTCGCCCCCTGGACGAAAAGGGGGACACCTTTCCGGCCGATGCCGTCCGGGATACCACTCCGGATGACAGTCCTATTGCACGGGGATATTGCGGTCGCCGGCCACTTTCATGCCCGTCTGAGCTTTGGCGATGACGGCATCATACTGGGCTGTAGCGCTGGCGCGGGCCGCCTTGCTGCAGGTCGCGTAGATTTGGACCTCAGCCGTCGTTCTGGAATGAGCGGTGCCGCATACCTGTTCAATGGCGCGGGTTATGCGGCTCTGAAGAGCGGCACGTCCGCTGTCTCTGGTGAGGTTAAGGTCGCCGGACTGGACGGCAACAGTGCGGGTCTCGGCGGCGCGTGCCGGCATTGAGGCCAACATCAAGGCCGCGGAAAACAGCGCAATAGCGGTGGCTGAATGGGTGCGGAAATTGGGCATATCGTTTCTCCTGAACTAGACCGAATTGGGCATTTTTGCGCGGCGAACTTAGAGACGCAGATCTGACGGGACCATGACCGGGATACCGGATGTCTTGACCGAAACGCCGGACCGAGCCCGCCTCGTTATGGAATCTAGCCCCCCATCGTCACAGCATCACGCGATGTTCGACGAGTGCCGTATGGGATTCCATGACGGTCTTTTGCGTCGACAAACGGCAGGGCTGGTTCGACGAACGACGGCGCGTTGCCTATCTGCTGCTTTATGGCTGGCCTTCGGGGCGGCTGACGCACCGCCCATGTTGGGTGAGAAGCAGCAGTCCCCTGGCTCGAAGGGGTCTTTCCGGCAGGACAAGGCCCAATTTCAGCAGCAACCCCGGCTTAGCTTAATATTTGAAATGCATGCCCAAGGTGTAACGGCGGCCATAATCCACCATATCCAAAAGCTGCTCGGCATAGCGCCCGTGTGTGCTGAACGTGGCGTCATTCAAGTTCAGCGCTGAGAAATAGATGCTGAATTGCGCCGTGACGTCATAGCTTGTGCTGAAATCGATCTGAGTGCTGGCATTGACGAATGTCGGTTCCGTGCCAAACATGGAGCCGTTCTGCTGCTGGCCAAAGCGATCCAGGTAAGCATCCCGCCAGTTGGCCGCCACCCGCGCCTGGAAGCCATTCTTGTCGTAGAAGGCGACCAGATTTGCGGAATCCGCAAGCCCCGTTACCGCAAAGCCTGAAGTGGTAATGTCCAGCGGGTTGTAAGGCTTGTTGGTGCCGACCACGGTCGCGTTGGCTTGCAGGCCGAACCCGGTATCGCTGAACACATGCTGCAGGGCAAACTCGACGCCATAGACATTGGCGGTTGGCCCGTTGATGTAGGCGCCGATTGTGAAGAGTCCCGGCGCATTCGTGGTCGGGTCAAACACAGGCGTCCCCGACGGGGTATCGATCGTGGCCTGGCGGGTGCCTTGGACAACAAAATTGGTGACGTTCTTGTTGAACACATCGACGGACAGATAGGAGTTGGGCTGGTAATACCACTCTCCACTCAGGTCCAGATTGTCCGACAGGAAGGGCATTAGGTTGGGGTTGCCGCCGTTTGCCGTCAGGGCGCCTACACGCGGGCTGGTGGGAACGTTGAGAACCGCCGTCACGGTATTCAATGGCGGTCGTGTGAGGGTGCGTGAGGCGTCGAAACGAATCTGGAGATCATCGGTGACACCAAGCGAAAGATCGAGGTTGGGCAGCAGATACCGGTAGGTGTTGGGTGTTGAAACTTGCGATGGCGGTCCCGAGATCAGGGTGAATGCCGTGTGGTCGGACGGCTGCACCGCCAAAGAGATAGGCTGCGTGCCGATGCCAATCGAGGTCATGTCGGTGAATTCCTGGCGAATGCCGACATTGATCCTGAGAGGCATGCCTGCGAACCCAGTTTTGGCGTTAATGCTCACATATGCCGCGTTCGAATTCTCGATGACCTGCTGATAACTGCCCGCGTTAAGCACGGTGCGGTAGATCCCATCGAAAGCCGGCATACAGCAGCCTATGTTGAAGCCGGGGATCGTCGTGCTCTGGGGATTGCCCAGCCCCTGCAGGTAATTCAGCACCGAATGGGCGTTGAACACTGGCACATTGGCGGGCAAGCGCTCGCTGCCGTTGAAGCCGTTGATGAAATCAGCTGTGCTGAAGGACTGGGTAAAAAGAGTCCGGGGCAGTGCGGCGCCATGGGTGCCGATATTGTTGGAGGCCGGGCCATAACCCGCATAGGCCTGCCAGTCATTGTTGGCGAAGTCGTCATAGTTGCGGGCATTGTCGTGCTCGCCGACATACTGGTAGCCGAACGTGACCTTGAAATCGTTCTCCGTCCAGGTGCCTTCCAGCTTGGCTTGTTGTACCCGGTTGAAGCGCTGCATACTGGTAATGGGAAGCACGTGACTGCCGATCAAGCCATTGTTGATGAATGCTGCCGCGTTGCCGCCCGGACCAAGACCGGTGGGGTAAGGAAGGTTATGCCCCCCGGGAAGCACGATCCCCAAGCTGGTGCCGTTGGTACCGCCCGGGGTTGAAGGACCGTAGCCCACATCGGCGTCGATGGAGCTGAGCTTGCTGCCGGGATTGAGCCACGCCTGGGAATGGTCATAGTCCAGATTGAAAGCCAGCCTGTCGCCGGCGTCCCAGCGCACATTGATCCCGATATCGTTGTTCTGCAGCACTTGGCCGTTCACCTGGGACTGAAAATCGGTGGGCGTGTTGGGCTGGACAAAGTTGACGATGGTGCCGTCGGGCGCCGTGGTAACATTGCGCAGGCTGCCGGCGTTGAACCAAACACTGTATCCATATTGGAGGGCATGCAGGGTATCGCGCGAATAGTTATCGTCCAGTGTGATCAGCAGGTCCTCGGACGGGCGCCATTGGAGGACGGCACGGCCATTGATGCGGGTGTCCTGGGTGGTCTCCTGATAGAGGCCATAGTCCTGGATAAACCAGGCATTGATGTTGTTGATGGTGGAAGCCGTGGGCGATGCGCCGGCCAGTTGCGCGGCATTGATCAGCGTTCCTTCCCAGCCCTGGATGTTCACATGATGGCCCCGGGTTCGGCTCACCGAATAGGTGCCGTCGAGCAGGATGCCGAATGTGTCATGGAGGAAGGTGTCGCTGAACAAGGCGTTGACGTTGGGCGTGACATTGCCTTCTTCCGGCGAAAAAGTGGTGGATCCCGATCCCACCAGCCTGAGGCCCGGATGATCCAGCGGCTTGGGAAATTTGATATTGACCGTCGCGCCGATGGAACCGGAGGACAATGCGGCATCGGGCGACTTCAACACGTCGACCTCGCTGACGAAATCCGCGCCGATGGAACTGAAATCGAAATTGCGCCCGATGCCCGACGCGATCTTGCGATCATCGAAAAGGGTCTCATTGAAGGACGGGCCGAAGCCGCGCACCGTGATCTGGGTGGCCGTTCCGGTGGAGGTCGGCACGCCGCCCAGCATGGAGGCACCCCGGAAAACCGTGACGCCGGGAATGCGCTGCATGGCGGCGGCTATGTCCACGTCGGGAAACTTGCCGATGTCTTCCGCCGAGATCGCATCCACCAGGCCGGCGGCGTTTCTCTTGATATAAAGGTTGGTGCGCAGCGAATGGATCAGGCCGGTGACGACCACTTCTTCGGGCTTTTCGTTGCTTGCCTGGCCAGGCGGCTCAGGCGGACCGGCGGGGCGTTCGCGCCGGATCATCACCGCACCGGTGGCCGTGTGTTCTACAGAAAGGCCGGTGCCCTGCAGCAGCTGATCCAGGGCGTCCGCCGCCGACATGGTGCCATGCAGTGGTTTTCCCACAGTTCCCCACACCAGATCTTCGGTGAAGATGATCTGCTGGCCGGAGACGCGGGCAAATTCCCTTAAGGAGACGGAAAGGGGCTGCTCGGGCAGGTCAAAGGAATATTTCTGTTGCTGGGCGAACGCGCCGCCACCCCACAACGCTACGCACAAGCTGCCTATCGATGCGGTCCGAAGCAGCCAATGTCGTGTTTCCCCCCTCATGCAATCCTTGCTTATTGTCCGGGCACTTTATGGCGCCCTGTTGTTGGGGGTGCTTTCACCCTCCGCGGTTCGTCACAAGGCTCCTTCCCTTTTTGCCTGACTCTGCAAGGCGATGGTGTTGGCGCTTTCCGATACCGCGCGCACCGGCAGATAATGAGTCACGATCTCTACAAACCCGAGCGCGTCGCCGGCGTTGAAAACGCCGCTGATCCGCATGGCGCCGACCCTGGGATCGGTGATGACGATTTGCGTGCCGCTATAGCGATTGACGCGTTCGATCACCGAAGACAGCGGTTCGTCATCGAACATCAACTGGCCGATTGTCCAGGCGGTGACTCTCTGGATATTGGCCTGCGCGATTTCTGGAGTCGCGCCGGACCCTGCCGACAGTTGCTGGCCGGCGCGCAACGCGACGGATTTCGGATTCGACAAGGCGCCGGCATTGCCGTTTTCATCCAGGACCACGACATGGCCCTCGATCAGGGTCACCAGGACCCTGGGTCCGGCCATGTCGATATTGAAGGCCGTACCGGTCGCGATAACCTTTTGATTGCCCGCCACGACAGAAAAGGGCCGGCTCTTGTCATGGGCGACATCGAAGCGCGCTTGTCCCTTGAGAAGGTGCAGGGAGCGGTCATGCGGTCCATAGCGAACCGTGACCTCGCTATCGGTGTCCAGCGAGACTTTCGAGCCGTCGGACAGAGTGATGACCCGCCGTTCGCCCATCGCGGTCTGATAATCGGCGGGCCGGTTCGTCCACCAATAACCACCCGCCGCCAGCACACCGATAATAAGCATGGCGGCGATGGCTCCCGTCAGCCGGCGCGCCAACGGTTGGCGCGTCAGCCGGTTCTCCACCCGCTTGGCGTCCAGCAGTGCGGCCTCGCGGGCCTGGACCATCTCGGGCACATGGGCGACCTGGTCAAAATAGTCCCAGGGGCCGGAGATTTGCTCCCAGGCGACGCGGTTATCCGGCTCTCGCAGCCACGCTTCGAACTCCGGCGACGTGCGGTTGCCGTCTTCCGTCAAGCGCACGTGCCAGGCCGCCGCTTCGGCCAGACGCCGGTCGTCCGCATCCTGGGAATCGCGGAACCTGTTCATTTCGTGGATCCAAATCTCTTTGCGAGGTGAATGGCTGCGGCCATGACGTGCTTTTCCACGGTGGACAGGCCGATGCCATAGAAAGCGGCAATGCCTTTCTGTTTCATGCCTTCAAGACGGAAAAGGATAAAAATATTCTTGGTCCGCTCGCCCAGCTCATCGAGGCAGGCGAGGACTTCGGTAAGGTTTTCCTTGGCTATTAAGACGCGTTCGGGGTCGATACCCTCCACAAGTCTCGGTCCCAATTGCTCGGCGGTGGCGGAGTCGATCGGAAGGGTGGGGAATTTTCGCAGGCGGATGGCGGAGCGGGCCCGGTCGCGCAACAGATTGCTGGCCACCCGGAACACGAAGGCGCGGGCTTCTTCGGCAGTCTCAAACGTACTGGAACCGATCAGGCGGACAAATGTCTCCTGGGTGAGGTCTTCCGCCTCCTGCGTGCTTCCTGTCCGGCGCAGAAAATAAGCGAGCAGGGAGGCGCGGAAGCGCGCATCCAGCTCTTCTCTGATCGCACCGCGATTGGGAATCGAACCACTCAGTTGCACGGGCATCTCCCCAGACGCGGCAACATTACGACAGATCGACGGGAAAGCGTCTCAAATATTTCGTTCTTTTCCGGGAGTTTCGAAGGGCGACCTCAAAACGCCGGCATAGTGCAGCTGCACAATGAAGACCGGCTCGGTCGTATACGGGCGCGCCACCGCCACCCCCTCTGTAATGATAACGGCAAAAAAATCGCTCCCGCTGGATTTTTTTTGGAGGGTTTTCCGGGGACCGTCGTCTTCAACTTACAAAGGGACTGTGTTTGCGCAGGCCCGATAATGGAGGAAGTGCCGGAGGACTGCGGGCCTCAAGCACAAAAGAAGATTTAGGCGTCGTCACAGCCGGAAGGCCGAAATTCAGGCTTTCCGGAAAGAGGTTTCTTGTCTCTTCCGGTTTAGAAGCGCTGCAAAATGGTAGCGCAAACATTGGCTGGAAACAAGGGGTTCGGCGAAGCCATTCGGGGAGAGGTCCAGGCGCAAAATAATCCATACACGGACGATTTCACAAAAAGATTTGCCTGCTTTCGCGCTGCCTGCGGGCGCGCTCAACAGAGGGGAATAAGATGTCACATCTGGTAATCGCCAATCACGGTATCCGTGCGGCGCTTCTTTGCGGCGCCTGCCTGGTGGCGATGGCGAGTGTTCCTGCCTATGCGCAACAGACCGCCAACAATGACGTGGAAAGCATCACCGTCACCGGCCTGATCAGTTCGCTGCAGAAGAACCTGGATATCAAGCGCGATGCCACCGGCCTGGTGGATGCGATCTCCGCCGAAGATGTGGGCAAATTTCCCGATGTGGATATCGCCGCGGCGTTGCAGCACGTGCCGGGCGTCACCATCAGCCGCGGCACTTCCTCGGGTATGGGGGGCGTGCCGACTTCCACCGGCAATGCCAGCCAGATCACCATTCGCGGCCTGGGGCCGCAGTTCGTCGATACGCTCTACGATGGCCGCAGAATCTCCAGCGCCACGGGGCGTACTTTTGACTTCAGCGCGGTTGGCGCCGACTTTGTCAGTCAGGTCGATGTGATGAAGTCGCCCGATGCCACCTTGTCGTCGGGCAATATCGGCGGCACGGTCAACATAAAATTCCCCAAGCCGTTCGACAGCCCGGGCTTCAGGGCTGTGGGTGCCATATCGACCACGGTTTCTCCGGAACAGGGCAATCCGATGCCAAATGCGGATTTCCTGATCAGCGATACGTTCAACAACGACACCTTCGGCATTTTGCTGGATGCGGCCTATACGTCCAGCCGCGTCAAGGGCAATCACGTCAACATTCAGGGCTGGGAGGGGACCAATTTCGATCCCTGTCAGCGTGCCGGTGCAACCGCGCCTTGTCCGGCCACGCTCGTGCCGGATAGCAAGCCGACCTGGTTCATTCAGGACTATGGTCTCTACCAGGAAGTCACCAGCGAGACACGCTATGACGGCCGCCTTGCATTGCAATGGCGTCCCGCCGAGTCGGTCTTGGTCACGCTCAATGACAACTATTCGCGCGACACCCTGCACCAGGTGCAATACGGCTACTCGGTGTGGTTCAATTCCGGCAGCCTGCGCAATATTACCACGTCGCCGAACGGCACGATCACCAGCTTTGTGCAGCCCAACACGCCCACCGACTTCCAGTCGCAGATCAACGGCTCGGTGATCCAGAACAACGAATACGGCGTCAATGTGAATTGGAACGCAACCGACAAGCTGTCCTTCATGTTCGACGCGGATCAGGCGCTGTCGCAGCTCAATCCGGGCGGCCAGCTTTCCTCCATCGACGTCGACGTCGGCTACGGTCCCTCCACCCCAGGGGGCATCAATGGCACCAATGTGGGCATCACCGTGCCGGGCGGCCATTCGCTGCCATTTCCCACCGGGTTGGGCCCCAACGGTAATGCTGCTGCCTTCATCAACAACGGCCTGATCGGCAGCCATGTGCTTCCCATCAGCCAGCCCAACCGCATCGACAAGGTGCAGCAGATTCGGGTGGAAGGCGTTTGGAAAGAGAGCGACGATTTCCAGATCACCTTCGGCTATCAATATGTCGGCGAGCATGACAATGCCCGCAACTATGACGACTTCGCCAACAATGACTGGCAGGCCTATGCAGGTTACGGTCCGGCGTCCAACAATATCGGCACCCATGGCGTCGCACTGCCGCAGAACCTGTTCACCGGTTCCTTCGCCTCGGGCGGCGATTTCATCACCGGTTGGGGTGGCGGCAACAACCTGCCGCCGAAGGTGCTGGCCTTCAATCCCTACTCCGTGCTGAATTACCTGCAGGGGCTTGGCAATCCTCTGAACACCACGATCCCCGGCTACAATGTGGGCTGCTGCACACCCGCCTTCGACGGCGTCTATCGCACAGCGCTGAACGTCGGGAGCTATCAGCAGATCATCGAGAATTCCAATTCGGCCTATATCAACATCAACGCGCGGGCGCACATCGGGGGCATGCCGCTCAGGGTCAATGTTGGTGTTCGCCAGGAGTTCACCAACCTGACCTCCATCGGTATCGGCCAGTTGCCGGCTGCGCTGACGGTCCAGCCTTCGGACCACACGGCGTTTGTGACCACTTTTGGTCCCCAATCGCAGGTCTCGACACCCAACAGCTATCAGTATCTGTTGCCGAACCTGGATATGGCCTTGAACGTCACGGACGACTTTGTGGTTCGCTTCGACGCCTCGCGCACCCTGACACGGCCGCCCCTGAACAACATCAACGCGGTGCTGAATGTGCCCACCAGCCCGCGTGTTGGCGCGCTGACCGCCAATGGCGGCAATCCCCTTTTGATGCCATATCTATCGGACTCGATTGACCTCAGTGCCGAGTGGTACTACCAGCAGAACTCCTATGTGACCTTCGCGACATTCAACAAGAATGTCACAAACTTCCCGGTCCAAGGCACCCATCAAGGCACAATCAATACGCCTGCGGGCACGCCCGTCATCGATCCGACCACAAATGCTGCCGCCCAATTCACCATTGGCGCCTTCAACAACGGCCCCACCGCCAATGTGTATGGTGCGGAGTTCGCAGTGCAGCATGTGTTTGACGACTCGGGTTTTGGCTTCCAGCTCAATGCCACGGTGGTGGGTACCAACAAACCCTATAATCAGCTGGACCTGACCACCTCGGGCTTCGCGGTCACCGGCCTTGCCGACTCGGCCAACCTGGTTGCCTTTTACGACAAGGATGGTTTCCAGGCCCGCGTGGCGGCCAACTGGCGCGATGCCTATCTGTCGCAATTCGGCCAGCAGCAGAATGGCTCGAAGTTCGGCACCGAGCCGACCTTCGTCAATGCCACCACCCAGATCGACTTCAGCACCAGCTATGACATTACCGAGCAGTTCAACGTGTACTTCACGGCGCAGAACCTCAACGACGCGACCTACAGCACGCATGGCCGCTTCGGAGACCAGCCGCTGGATATCGTGGATTACGGCCGCAGGTTCACCATAGGTCTTCACTTCAAGTACTGAGGCTGGGGACATAGAGAGGAGAGGGCCGTCCCCCTGGCGGCCCTTTCTTTTTTTGACCTGCGGGCGCTAAAATAAAAGCCAGGGAGAACTCGCGAGAAAATGGTCCGGCCCGTACAGAATATCGTCATTGTCGGCGGGGGCACGGCCGGATGGCTGACCGCAGGCGTGATCGCGGCGCGTCACCAGGGCCGCATCCAGAACGGGACTTTTTCTGTCACGCTTATTGAATCGCCCAATGTGCCGATCATCGGCGTGGGCGAGGGCACTTGGCCAACCTTGCGCACCACCCTGGAAAAGATGGGTGTGTCCGAGACCGACCTCTTCCGCCATTGCGACGCCGCCTTCAAGCAGGGCGCGCGTTTCGCCCGCTGGACCACGGGCGCGCAGGATGACGGCTATTATCATCCGTTGATGCTGCCGCAGGGATTCACCCAGGTGAATCTGGTGCCGCACTGGTTGGAGAATGAGCAAGGCAGAAGCTTTTGCGATGCGGTGACGCCGCAAGGCGCGCTGTGCGACCAAGGATTGGCGCCCAAGACCATCACCACGCCGGAATATCAGGCCGTCGCCAACTATGCCTATCACCTGGACGCGGGCAAATTCGCGCCCTTCATCCAGAAGCACTGCACCATGAAGCTGGGCGTGCGCCATGTGCTGGCGGATGTGCGCAAAGTGAATCTTGCGGAGAATGGCGACATAGCAAGCCTGGATACCGAACAGGCCGGCCAGATCGCGGGCGATCTATTTGTGGATTGCAGCGGCTTCCGCTCACTGCTGTTGGGCCAGGCCCTGGGCGTGGGCTTCAAGGACTGCAAGGACGTCCTGTTCTGCGATACCGCCATGGCGATGCAGGTCCCTTATGAAACGCCGGATACGCCCATGGCCTCCCACACCATTTCGACGGCGCAGTCGGCGGGCTGGACCTGGGATATCGGCCTGCCGACGCGGCGCGGCATCGGCTATGTCTATTCCAGCGCCCATATCAGCGACCAGGACGCGGAAGCGGAGCTGCGCCGCTATATCGGCCCGCAGGCCGATGGGTTGACGCCGCGCAAGATTCCCATCCGTTCGGGTCATCGCGAAACCTTCTGGAAGAACAACTGCGTTGCCGTGGGTCTGGCCTCGGGCTTCCTGGAGCCGCTGGAATCCTCGGCGATCGTGCTGGTCGAACTGTCGGCCAAGCTGATTGCCGAGCAGATGCCCGCCAATCGCGGGGTCATGGATATCGTTGCTACCCGCTTCAATGACGTGAACCATTACCGCTGGGGCCGCATCATCGATTTCCTGAAGCTGCATTACGTCCTGACCAGGCGGCCTGAGAAGTTCTGGCAGGACAATACCGATCCGTCTTCGGTGCCGGACCGGCTCAAGAACCTGCTGCATTTGTGGAAATACCAGCCGCCTTGGTTCTTCGATGAATTTGACCGTATCGAAGAGGTTTTCCCCGCTGCCAGCTATCAATATGTGCTGTACGGCATGGGGTTCCGCAGCGAAGTACCTGCCGGTGACAATAATGGCACTCATTCCATGGCTACGAGCTATATGAACGAAAATGTCGCCATGACCAGGAAACTGCGCACCCAGCTGCCGAAGAATCGCGACCTGGTAAAGAAGATCTATGAGTATGGGCTTCAACCCATCTGACATGACCAACATTCAGCTCCTGAACAACCAGCTTCATCATGCCCTGCGGGTGCAGGCGGGCGCTGCCGCGCGCTATGGCGACAATCAGCGCTTCGTTCCGGTAATCCTGGGCGAGTTTCCCTATCTGGCGGTGCATTATCCCATCCTGTTGACCAAGGACCAGGACACGGGCGCCTTCTTTGCCGGCGCCATGCTGGGGATCGACGAAGGCGAAAATCTCTTCCTGGATGGACGCGGAATGGAGACCTATCGCCCCTTCAACCTTCAGCGGGGACCTTTCTTCACATCCGGCAATGAGGTCGCGATCGACCTGGACAATCCGCGCATCGACGAAGGGGGCAGACCCTTGTTCACCGAGACAGGCGAGCCCACCCAATATCTGCAAAGCATCATGGCGCTATTCCGCGATCTGAAGCCCGGACTGGAAATGACCAAGGCCTTTGTCGAGACCCTGGTTCGGCTCAAGCTGATCGAGCCCATCGATGTGGACCTGGCCTTCGACGATGGCAGCAAGCGGTCTTTGACCGGTCTTTACACCATCAATCAGAATGCGTTGCAGGATCTGTCCGATGCCCTGGTGACCGACCTGTTCCGGCGCGGTTATCTTCAACTGATCTATTTGATGATCGCTTCGCTGAAGCAGATTCCGGTGCTGGCACGCAGGAAGAACAATGCCCTGCTTGCCGCCAGTGCTACGCTTCAGGGCGTATGAGCGAAATCGCGGAAATCTCCGGCTCGATTGGCGCGGAAGATTTTCTGCGCAAGGCCGTGTTGCCCTGCCGGCCCGTGGTTCTGCGCGGACTGGTGCGGGACTGGCCTTGCGTGTCGGCGGCGGATTCGCCGGAGAACTTTCGCGCCTATCTTGGCCGCTTCGATGCCGGCCGTGACATGGAAACTTTCCTGGGCGAGCCGCGCATCGCCGGCAAGTATTATTATGCCGATGACTTTCGGGGCTTCAATTTTGAACGCCGTACCATGCGCCTGGCGGCAGCGCTCGACGCCATGATCTCGTCCCTGGGCCAGCCGGATGCGCCGTCAATTTACGCCGGCTCGCTGCCGGTAGCCGATTATCTTCCTGGCTTTGCCGCGGAAAATCCCATGCCGCTGGTGCCGCCATCGGCGGGACCGCGCATCTGGCTGGGCCATGCCTCCAACGTCTCGGCGCATTACGACACGGTCGACAATCTGGCCTGTGTGGTGGCGGGGACGCGGCGTTTCACACTCTATTCGCCGCAGTTGATCGAAAGCCTCTATGTCGGGCCCATCGACAATACCATGGCCGGGCAACCGGTGAGCCTGGCTGCGTCTGCGCCACCGGATGACCCCCAATATCCCCGTTTCGCAGAAATTCGCGGTCAGGCGCTGACCGCGGAGCTCAACCCTGGCGATGCTCTCTATCTGCCGAAACTATGGTGGCATCAGGTGGAGGCGCGTGCGCCCTTCAACGGGCTGGTGAACTACTGGTGGGATGCTTTCAGCGCTGGTCCGGATGCGCCCTATACCGCCATGCTGCTGTCGATGATCGCCATGGGGGAAAGGCCGGCCGCCGAACGCTCCAACTGGAGAGCGCTGTTCGATCATTATGTCTTCCGCGAGCATGGCCATCCCCTGGCGCATCTGCCGGAACACCATCACGGACTGCTGGGGCCGCTGAAAGAAAATTACGGCAAGATCCGCGCCCGGGTCATGTACCTGATGCGCGGCGGCGTCTAGCCCGGCGCGGCACAATTCTGGGTGATGAAATCCTGGTGGTACGGCATGGCGTCCACACATTTCTTCACCACGGCCCGGATGTCCTTCAGATTGGTCTCGATCACGGTGTCACCGATCGTGTCTACCGTGGGCTCATAGCCACGCGGCCGGATCGCTTGGCCGATCATCACATACAGCCAGCTTTGGGCAGGAAACAGTTCGGTATCCTCGCGCAGGATACGGCCATGGCTTTTGAACAGTTCGATCTTTTCCTGCAGGGAATCGGTCAACGGGATGTTGCGGCAGTGCTCCCAGAAGGCACCGGCGCGTTCGGTATGGGTGTAATGCAGCAAAAGGAAATCACGCACCCGCCCAAACTCGAACTCGAAAATCTTGTTGTAGCGGTCGATGTCGGCTGCTTCGAAATTGCGGTCTGGGAAGAATTTCAGCAACATGGCGATGCCGCGCTGGATCAGGTGGATACTGGTGGATTCCAGCGGCTCCAGGAAGCCGGAAGCCAGGCCCAGCGCCACGCAGTTCTTGTTCCAGGCCTTGTTGCGGCGCCCGGTGGTGAAGCGCAGCGGCAGGGGTTCTGCCAGCGCCTTGCCTTCCAGATTCGACAATAATATCTCGCGCGCCTTGTCGTCGCTGATGAAGCTGCTGCAATAGACATGGCCGTTGCCGGTGCGGTGCTGCAGCGGAATGCGCCATTGCCATCCAGCCTCGCGCGCCGTCACCTGGGTGAAGGAGGGGGGCGGACCGGCATTCTGCGTAGGCACGGCCAGGGCGCGGTCGCAGGGCAGCCATTTGGTCCAGTCCTGGTACCCGGTCTTCAGCGCGTCCTCGATCAACAGCCCGCGAAAACCGCTGCAGTCAATGAACAGATCGCCCGCGATGGTCTCACCGCTTTCCATGGTGACGGAAGCGATGAAGCCGTCCTCAGGGCGCAGATTGACTTGTTTCACTTTTCCTTCGGTGCGGACCACTCCGCGCGCTTCGGAAAAGCCGCGCAGATAGCGGGCGAACAGCGAGGCATCGAAATGCAGTGCGTAGGTGATCTTGTTCAAGGGCGTGTTGGGCGCGTGCACCGGCCGCATGAACTTGTTGGCCGCGGCGGCAACGCACTGGATGGAATAGTCCTCGAGCCGTGAAGCGCGTCCGTCCAGAAACATTTTCAGCCAATAGGCGGGAAAGGAGATCGGACCCATGCCGAAGCCGGTGGGACCGAAAGGATGGAAAAAGAAATCGCCCGGCCGCGTCCAGTCGCGATAGGCGATGCCCAGCTTGAATGTGCCTTTCACCTCGCGCACGATTTCATTTTCGTTGACGCCCAACAGGCGGATGAAATCGATGATGGGCGGAATGGTGGCTTCGCCTACGCCCACCGTTCCGATCTGTTCGGATTCGATCAGCCGGATGTTGCGGTTGAGCTTTTCCAGATGCTTGGCAAAGCTGGCCGCCGCCATCCAGCCCGCAGTGCCGCCGCCGACGATCACGATATCGCGGATGGGATTCAGGGGCATCGCAACTCCCGGATTTTATTGTTATATATCAATATATTAGCTGTGCCACGGTGAGTTGGCCGGATGATGAATTTGGATTTGCGCCCTACTGCCCGATAACGTTATCATGACTCGGCAAGCGTGCTCGAGGGCCGCTGCAATCTATCCCAACAATAAACGCAACGTGACCCGCCTTTGCGCGGGCGCAAGGGGCCCTCGTTACGTCATGGACGAAATCAAGCGCAGTACTTTCATGTTTGGCGACCGGCGGAGCGCTGCCGCCTTCTGGTTCGGCTCCATTGTCGTTGCGGTCGGCGTGGGGCTGCATCTGCCCATGTTCCTGATGGCGCGCGACATGGGTTATATGCTGGCCGGCATGCCCATGGATGCCGGCATGCTGGCAGGCATGGCGCTGATCGTGCTGGGCACCTTGACTGCTGGCTATGGCCTTCTGCCCAAGGGGCGGCCGTGCTTCCACCATGACGGGCCGCTGGCCACTATTGCGCCGCCCGAAGATGCGCCGCTCACCCGCGCCCATTGGCGATTGATGCTGGTGCTCAGCGCCGCTTTGGTCATCGACATCATGAAGCCTGCCAGTCTGGGTTTTGTCACGCCGGGCATGCGAATGGAATACGGCATCAACCCCGCCACAGTGGCGCTCCTGCCCTTTTCAGCCCTGTCTGGCACTGTAGCCGGCTCCTTCGTCTGGGGGTTGCTGGCGGATCTTTATGGCCGACGTGCTTCCATCCTGCTGTCATCGGTGATGTTCGTCGGCACCTCGATCTGCGGCGCGATGCCGTCATTCTGGTGGAACGTTTTCATGTGCTTCATGATGGGCGCAGCAGCAGGCGGCCTTTTGCCCGTGGCCAACGCACTGCTTGCGGAGACCATGCCCACCAGGCATCGCGGCTGGAGTCTGGTTCTGGTCGGGGGCATCGGCGCCATCGGCGGCTATTTCGCCGCCAGCGCGCTTTCCGCGGTGCTGCAGCCCGTCTTCGGCTGGCGCATCATGTGGTTTCTCAACCTCCCCACCGGCCTGATCCTGATCGCGCTAAGTCCTTTGCTGCCGGAATCGGCGCGCTTCCTCCAGCATATGGGCCGTGTCGCGGAAGTGCGAGCGGTGCTGGCCCGATTTGGCGCCGTCGCCGCCCCGGCTGCCGATGTGGACGAAGATGCCGGCGGTCATGCGCCACTGCCGCCCACCGGATTTGCCGGCACCACGGCGGCACTGACGCTATTGGCGCTGAGTTGGGGACTGGTGAATTTCGGGCTGTTGCTGTGGCTGCCCAGCGAATTGGTGGCGGAAGGAAACAGCGTGGCCTTGTCCAGCTCCATCATCGCGAAATCCACTTTGCTGGCAGCTCCCACCATATTGGTTGCCGCTTGGCTCTACAGCGTCTGGAGCACCAAGGGCGCGCTTATGACCATGGCGGGTATCACCGCCTTGGGGCTTGGCGCACTTCTGCTGCGCGGTTCGGGAATGTTTCCTTTCCTGTCCAGCCCGGTCCTGCCCATCGTCCTGCTGATCCTGGGGGCATCGGGGATCATCTCCATGCTGCTTCCCTATACGTCGGAAAACTATCCCGTGAAGGTGCGTGGTCGGGCCACCGGCTGGGTGGCCGGCTGTAGCAAGATCGGTGGCCTGATCGCTCAGGCATTGAGTGCCTTGGCATTGGTACCGGCTATTGGCATTGCCGCAGCCCTGATCGCGATCCCAACGGGTCTGGCAATGCTGCTGATCTTTCGTTTTGGGCGGGAAACGAGGGGCCGAGACTTGCGCGATTTGGAGGGGAGGGTGCGACAAACCTAGATTCGATATCGCGACCAGGAGGTAGCTTGTGGCTCAGGCGATGGCCTGGATGATCTGCACCTATTGCGCCTGGTTTCGCCACCCGCAACCGCAGTATCGCCCGGCACAAGCTCTGGATGGCCCGCAGCCACGGTCTTACCTTCGTCTTCGTCACCAACCGGTCGGTGCTGGGACGTCCTCTCCGGGCGATTAACTGGGCAATAAGCGATGCCTCCTGGGCGGTTCTGCGGGCTGCTCTTATCATTGCGGATATCCTGATGAGCGATAGCGCCCTGCGTCCCTGGAGACGGCCATAGGGGACGAACATGGGCGGTTTACCCAAGCACTATGTGAGTTTCCACGCTCCCAATCTGCTATTGGCGCAAGGCCGACAATCCGGTCTTTATCTGAAGCGGACATCGCGGCCACGATGCGCGCCTCTGGCATAACGGCAATCTCTCGGCGCTTTTTTGGTCACAATTCCGCCCGATCATTTTGGCTTGTTTGTTGCTTGCATTGGGCGATCTGGCCTCTCCCGCCTGGAGGCCTTCTTACGGGCTCATCGGATACTCCGGGGTACGCGTGAAATATCTCCCCCTCATATGGGCAGCATTGGCACGGCGGAAGCTGCGGACCATTCTCACGCTTTTATCGGTGACGGCTGCCTTCACGCTGTTCGGAGTGACGATGGGCACCGACGCCGCTTTCCAGCGTTTGGTGGATGTGATCAACCGCTCGGTCGTGGTGACTGGAGCGCGTTTTGCCGACAATCTTACCGACGCTGTGGGCCAGGAGATCGCCGCCATGCCCAATGTCGCTGCGGTCTCGCCTGGGGGCGATGTGTTCGGCTATTACCGCGATCCCAAGATCCAAGCCGGTCTGATGATGGTGGGCGACGAAGCGGGCTGGCCCAATTTACCTCTCTCGCACGCACAATGGGCTCAATGGCGAGCCAGACCTGACGGGGCCTTCCTCAGCCGCGCGACCGCCGCCCGATGGGGCTTGAAGAAGGGCGACAACTTCAACATCGTCGCATCCACTATCCCGCGCGCTGATGGAGGCCAGGCCTGGCGGTTCGAGGTTCTGGATGTGCTGGACGACACGCCCTATTGGCCCGGTGGCTTCAGCTTGGGCAGCTACCATTATTACAAGATGTCACGCCCCGCCACCGACCAGCCCAAGGCCGGCTGGTTTCAGGCGGTGGTGAAGGACCCGGCAGCTGCCGAAAACACAGCCATCGCCATTGATGCGCGCTTCGCCAATTCCGCCATTCCCACGGTCAGCATATCCGAGCGGACAATGCGCAGCTACAACGGCACCGCCATCGTCAACGTCGCCGTGGTGACGCGGCGGGTAGCGGCGGTGGGCCTGTTCATGATTCTGCTTCTCACGGCCCATGGCATGGCCCAGTCGGTGCGCGAGCGTCTCGGCGAATTCGCGGTGCTCAAGACCATCGGCTATTCCGATGCGGGCGTGAGCGCTCTGGTGTTCGCCGAAGCCCTGGCGCCCGCAACCCTGGGTGCGGGTCTGGGGCTTGGCCTGGCGGCACTGCTGGCCGGGTATATTCCCAAACTCCTGCCCACCCTGCCTCTGCCCGAACCATATTTGTCGCCCGCCGTCATCGCCGAGGCGTTCCTCGCCGTCATCATGCTGGCCGTTCTGAGCGTGATACTGCCGGCCCTGAGATTGAGGCGGCTGGATGTGGCCGCGATACTGGCAGGCCGCAAATGATTTTCCTGCGTTCCTGCCTTGCCGCCGTCCGGCTCAATCTCGTCACACTCAGGCAAAGAATCTGGCCGGCGCTGGTGGTAGTGGCAGGCGTCGCTTGTGTCGTGGCAACTCTGCTCTCCATGCTGTCCATGACGGTAGGCCTGCGTCATACTTGGCAGCGGGCTGGCAGCCCCGAGCGCGCTATCATCCTGCCCGCCACTGCCCAGCAGGAAGGCGACGGGACCGTCAGCCGCGCTGAAGCTCAGATCATCAAGGACGCGCCGGGCATCGCCCGTGACGTGAAGGGCCGTGCCATTGCCGATCCTGAGATCATAACGTTCCTGGTGGTGCGGCGGCAGGACACTGGCGGACGCGGCTACATCCAGCTCCGCAGTTTTGGCCCGGAAGGGCTTTCGCTCAGACCGGAATTCCGCATTGTCGCCGGGCGAATGTATCAGCCGGGAAAGCATGAAATGGTGGTCGGGGCGGAAGCGCCTGGCCAGTTCGCAGGTGTAGGCCTCGGCGACAAGATCACCATGCCCGACGGCTTATGGCCGGTGGTGGGCGTATTCAAGACCAACGATGACCTGGTGCAATCCCAACTTGTGGCTGACACCGACACGGTGATGCCTGTGCTGCGCAAGACCGCCTACACTTCAATCACCGTGCGGCTGGGAGGCGCCAACGCGCTTGCGCGTTTGACTCGCGCAATTACAACAAACCCGGCGCTGAAGGTTACGGCGGAGCGGCAATCCGATTACTTTAACCGCCGTTCAGCGCAATTCTCCGACCTGAATGACGCACTGGTCTACGGCGTCGGCGTGTTGCTTGGGCTTGGCGCGCTTTTGGCGGCGGTGAACATTCTTTATTCGGCGGTAATGGCGCGACGGTGCGAGATCGCCACAATGCGCGCGCTGGGCTTTGGCGCCGCTCCGGTGGCGCTGGCCGTGGCGGTCGAAGGTTTGCTGCTGGCGTTGGCCGGGGCGGTTATCGGGGCGAGCGTCGCCTATGGCTTGTTCAACGGCGTGCAGGGCGTCTCGGACAACGTCGCCTTCCATCTCATCATCTCGCCCGCAATGATCGCGCTAAGTGTTGCCTGGGCGCTTTTGATCGGGCTGCTGGGCGGTGTCTTGCCCGCTTTCCATGCCGCGCGCCTCCCTGTTGCCGACGGATTGCGCGCGACGTGAGCGCCAGACCTGTCCATGCGCTAGGCGATAAATAATTAAGGTCGATGAGCCTGGCTGGTAACTGTAAATACCGCCCGCTCGGCGTTGATGGCTGGGTCCGCTTTTGACCCAAAGCGGACCTTCGCAGTGCCCGCCAGCAGATCTACTATCGTCCGGCGATCGCCGGCAGGCTTATTGCGTCGCGAAGGCGCGATAACATCCCGCAGCGCAGCAGCCAATCAGGCCAATCAAAGCCTGAAAATTGAATCGATAAAGGGCTGGAGATATTGACGCCGCCGGGACGGGTAGTAGGTTTTCGAGCGGTCGCTGGATGCGGCCCGGAGTGAACATGGCTCAATAAGAGCTGGCGGGAGGGCTTATGAGGCTTCGCAACCTATTGCTGGCCACGGCAAGCATTGCCCTCACGGCGGGTGTTGCCGTTATGGCGCAGGACAGGCCGGCTCCCGCCGACGCGATGACGGCTCCGCGCCCCACGAGAGACCCTAACACGCTTGCCGCCACCGCGTCGCGCGGCCGCGATCATCACCTTCTCTACATCGCGACGCCCGGCGGAGGCGGCGCCGATGGCCAATCCGGTATGGTGGTTCTGGATGCCGATCACGACTACCGTTTCGTCAAACGGATTTCTTATGGCCTTCCGGCCGCCAAGATGCCCGGGCCGCAAGTCACGGGTATTGCCGCCTCTGTTCCAGAACACACGGTCTATATCGCTAGGGTTGGCGGCATGCTCGCCATCGACCTCGATACCGACAAGGTCGTGTGGGAATTCAAGGGCGAGGAAACGCCGGTCGCGACAACGCGCGGTGGGGCGGCCACCAACGGCTGCTGCGAGCGTCCCCATGTCCTGCCGGATGGACATGCGCTTCTGGTTGCCTCCGCTTATAACCATTGGTGGTGGTTCATCGACGCGCATACGGGCAAGGCGCTGGGAAAGATCGACACGCCCGAAGTTCCCAACGCGCACAATTTGACCGTCACCGCCGATGGCAAGATCGCCGCGCTTGCCTCGCTGACGCCCATATCCGCGGCGCTGGCCCCCAAAACCTCGGCTGCGCGCTTATATGGCAGGCCCAACGTCGCAATCGCCGACCTCAACGGCCATTCCGGCACGGTACGCTGCTACATCCATTTCGACGATTCGCCGCGTCCCTTGACCATGAACCATGACGGCAGTCTCATCTATGTGAATGTCAACAATCTCGACGGCTTTGAGATCGCGGACACCAAGACCTGCCAGATGATCAAGCGCGTCGAACTGCCGGGTGAGTTGTGGAAGGAAAAATGGGCCGACCCGAACAATCACTTTTTCGGCCACGGCCTGCCCAGCCACGGCATTGGCATGACCCCGGACGAAAGCGAGATCTGGGTGACCGACGCCGTCAATGACGCGTGGCAGGTCTGGGACAATCCCGGCGACGGGCGCAATCCGGTCTACAACCCGTCCAAGACGGTAAAGACCCAGCCGGGAATCGGCTCCAGCTGGATCACCATGTCCAATGACGGCAAGCTGGCCTTTGTCGGCGACGGAACCATCATCGACGTCCGCGCCCATAAAGCGATCGGCATCATGAAAGACGAGCATGGCCGGCCGATTCATACTGCCGAAAAAGTCGCTTACATGACTTTCGATCAGAACGGGAAGATGGTTGAAACCAGCAACCAGTTCGCTATCGGCATGGCGGATGCTTACACCGCGCGAATGCGGCACAGCGCGCCCAACAGGCAAGACAGAAACTAAGGCCGGAAGCGGCATCAAAAAGATTATCGTGATTGAAGCGCTTCGGGCGCATAGCGAAGTTCACGACAAGCATTTCCAGACTCTGGAGGCGAGAAGGGGGAGGGCGCGAGGTGCAGCTCAAACATTCGCTGCCTTTAGTGCTGCCAGCACTCGTTCCTTGCGAAACGGTGCCCGATGCAAACGCACGCCAGTTGCATCATGAATGGCGTTGGCAATCGCGGCAATCAGCGGCTTATGGCTGGCTTCACCAGCACCATAAGGGGCAAGGTCCGTCCTGCTGGGGCTGGGATCGCCGTTGACCATCACAACATCAATGGCTTGGGGCGTGTCGGAATGCCGGAGGCTCGGATACGAAACCCAGTCCACATTTGTGATCTTTTCGCTGTCAAACTGAACTTCTTCCCAAAGCGCCCGGCTCAGGCCATGTAGCATGCCACATTCAATCGTGTGTCGCAGGCCTTCGGGATTTATGACCAATCCGCAGTCGTGCGCACAAACCAGTCGTTTCGCCCATACGCGGCCTGTCTGACGGTTGACTTCGACTTCAGCGATAACCGCCACAATCGTTCGATTTCGGTAAGTATATGCAATGCCACGCCCCGTCATGGTCTGCTCTGCCGAGGGCTTTTTCGGGGATGGGCGGGATTGCCAGTCATAGGCTTTAGCAGCCGCGCGAATAACAGCGATGGATCGTGCTTGCCGAAATGCTTCATCCTCGTGGCTGTCGGCAAGTAAATCGAGCCGGAACTGGACGGGATCGACCTTGGCGGCGGTCGCCAATTCATCGATGAACGACTCGAAGGCAAACGTCACCTGAGGCCCATTGGGATCACGGAGGTTGCCGGTCCGCAGCGGTGTCTCAAATGTCAACGGAAGTCCAACGACCCGCGTCGTCATACGCCGGTTTGGGATGCCATATTGCGAAGAAGGCGTCTCCGCCGAACCCTTGGCCGGCGACTTTGGACGCCTGCCCATCAGCTGTGCGATCAAAACCGTGTCTGGCTCGTTGTAGCCGATATGGTTGTGATCGACGGCGCACGCGTCGTATTCGAGCGCGACCAATTTGCCGCGGGTGTCGAGACCGCCACGCAGCTTAAACACGTATGCGGGTCCCTTTGTGTCCCAACCCGACTCCTCATTTCGCATCCATTGTAGCCGGACTGGGCGGCCGAGTTCGTGGGCCAGAAATGCGGCCTCGAAGCCGGCATCGTCGGCCGCCGTACGGCCATAGACTTGCGGCCCATCCATGTAGATAACCCGCACTTTTTCACGGGGCATATTGAGAAACTGCGCCACTCCATTTCGCAGTCCATAAGACTTCATATCGTTGGAATAGATCGTCATCTGGCCATCCGAGGGGTCGGCCAGTGCATGGGCCGGGCCGATGGCGGAATGTCCCTGAAAAGGAACTTCGTATTCGGACTCGACGACGAGGCTCGCGCCGGCGAGCGCCGCCGTGGTATCGCCTTGAACCTTTGGTTCGTCGCTCGATGTGGGCGTCGCATGACGCATGTAGTCGAAAAGCCGGTCCGAAGCAGGGAAGGGGGCTGTCGCAGGCCGTTGCCAATCGACTTTCAACTGTTTGGCCGCGCGGATGGCCTGTTCCTCGCGCTCATAAACGACTGCCACATAGTTGCCCTGACTGACAACTCGGACAAACCCCGGCATGTTTGAAACCGACGACGCATCGATGTTTCGTAGCACAGCTCCTGCAACCGGCGGTCTGACGTTGCGCGCATGAACCATACCGGGCAACTTCATATCTACGGCCCAGGTCAGCGAACCGTCTACCTTCCCCGGTATGTCATAGCGCTGGGGTGATTTGCCGACGATGCGCAGCTTATCGATCGGCTTGACCTGGGCCACCCCAGTCGTTGCATCGATGTTTTTCCCCGTCAGCCCGACATTGAAGCGCTTCCCACCCACAAGCTGAGCATATGTAACGGATTTGGCGGGATCGGAACTTAGGGCAACCGTCGCATTCTGAACCATGAGCTCTGAGACTGGGCACTCCAGATGCTTGCCGGCCAGTTCCAGCAAAATCCGCCTTGCTTCGGCCGCCGCCCGTCGCATGGGCCAGCCGTCGCGCTCGATGGCGCTGGAACCGCCTGACCCACCCTGGTTCGGTGTCGTGTCGGTGCGTCCCATGACCAGTGTAGTCTTGTCGTATGCGATATCGAGCTCGTCGCTCATCATCTGCCGGAACGCGGTGCCAGTGCCTTGGCCGCCGTCGGTTTTTCCGACAAAGAATGTGGCGGTATTGTCTGGATGTATAACGATCCAAGTGTCGAGTTGCCGGAAGTCGGGATCGACATATGGGCCTTGTATCCCGTCCACGCCGGCTGTGGCGCCAAGTGCATTTTCAACCGCGATCGTGTTGAGGCTTAATGTGACCACCAGGGCGCCCGATCCCCTTAGGAAATCCCGCCGTGATGCGGAGGCGCAGGTTTTTTGCAGCGCGTCCTCAAACTCTCTGGGAAAGGAAATGCCCCGGTTCATTCGGCTGTCTCCCGAACGGTCGATGGCATGCCGCCTGCCGCGCGCCTGATTGCTGCTTGAATTCGGAAATAACTCATGCAACGGCACAGGACGCCCTCCATAGCCGAACGGATCTGGGCATCGGTAGGTTTGGGATTGCGGTTAAGGAACGCCCTGGCCGTCATGATCTGGCCATTTTGGCAGTAACCGCACTGCGGCACCTGTTCGTCTATCCAGGCTTGCTGCAATGGGTCCAGTTTGCCGTTCCTTGAAAGACCCTCAAGGGTTGTGATCTCGCCGCGCGCTTGCGACACCGGCATGGTGCACGAGCGTGTCGCCGTCCCGTCGACCATAACCGTACATGCGCCGCATTGGCCGAGGCCGCATCCGAACCGTGGGCCGCGCAACCCAAGATCGTTTCTCAAAACATACAGAAGCGGCGTGGAAGGCTCGGCGTCAACCTGATGAGCTGATCCATTTACGTGTAGCTCGATGGCCATTGGCTACTCTCCGCGCGGGTGGCGTTCTGCTAGCGAGAGACCGTGAAACGGCGTCACTATAAAACGGAGGATTTGCGGTCGCAATGACCCAGCGCCTCAATTCGCCGTGGGCTGCGCTGTGACCGGCTTCTGTCTATCAGCGGCTTTTGGCTCTGAAGCGCGGCGACAAAACCGGAGATGCCGGACATCAAAGTGGTGATCGCGGCTCGCCCCGAGGTTGGCGAATATGGAAGGCTCGGAAAGCGCCAACACGTTGGCGGCGCCGGCTATCGCGGCAGCATTCTTCGATGCGACCGGCAAGCCTGCGCGGCGTTCGCTCCTTTCGGTCCGTACGCGTTCTTCGCTGCTGCTCAGAACCTACGGACCCTCCGGACCCGCTCACGCGCTGTGCGCGCCGTCGCTCATCACTTCAAAGTGCTGAACCGGTATTCGGTGACTTCGTGCAGCGGCCTGTCTTGTGCCACTTCGGCCGAGGTGAAGTTGGGGTGATTGGGCGTGTCGGCCGCTCTTTGTGTTTCCAGGCTGATGGCCCAGTGATTGCCGTACAGCGCGCCCTTTCTGCCCTTGACCTGGGTGTTGATATTGTCGGTGTAGAGTTCCAGGCCCGGCTGGGTCGTGAAAGTCACCATCACGATGCCGGTGTCGGGATCGTCCACGCGGGCAGCGGGCCGAAGCTGTCCGACCACGCCATCCGTCAGCAGGGAGGTGTCATAGCCGGGGATGCGCACACCATCCGCGACGGTCTGCACGACATCGGGCAGCGCCAGCCGGTCGCCGATGCGGACGGGCTTTGTGAAGTCATAGGGCGTACCTGCCACGGAGGCCACGACGCCGGTGGGCATGGCGTTGGCGTCAAAGGGCGTATAGCGGCTGGAGAACAGGGTCACCCTTTCGTCGCTGATGTCCTTAATCCCGCCATTCAGGTTGAAATAAAAATGGTTGGTGAGGTTCATCACCGTGGGCTTGTCGGTGGTGCCTTTGTAATCGAGAACCAGCGTATTATCGGCCCGCACCGTGTAAGTGACTGTCACCGTGATATTGCCGGGAAAGCCGCCGGTGCCGTCCGCCTCCTTGATGGTGAGGGCCAGGCTGGGCTCGCGCCCATCATGGGCCACCGCGTCCCACACCCGCTTCTGAAAGCCGTTGCTGCCGCCGTGCTGGATGTAAGGCCGCGGTACCTGGGGCGCCGTACCCGCGCGCTCGGTGCGGGGCGGCGGTGCGGGCTGTTCGTAAATCTTGCCGTCAACGGGGAATTTGAACGACAGGCGATTGGCGTAGCGCCCGATCAGGGCGCTGTAGACGCCGCCTTTTTCGTACGAAGCAAAATCGTCATAGCCCAGCACGACATTGACCGGCTTGCCATGCCGGTCCGGCACTATCAAGTCCACCACCACGCCGCCGAAATTGGTGATCCGGGCCACCATGCCGCCCTTGCCGGTCAGGGTGAAAAGCCTGACCTTGTCGCCTTTCTGCGTGGTGCCCCAATCCTCGCCGCTGATGCCGGCCTTGATTTTGGCAGGCGCGGACTTCCCAAGCGCAGCCTGGGCCGGCGCTGCCATGAACAATCCAATGGGCGGCACCGCTGCCACCAGCATGGCAGAGCCAAGGAAGAAAGCGCGACAGGTCATTTTTTCCTCCACATTCGCTGGTGCCAGCCTAGTGGCACTGCGGTCGAAGCGGAAGCTTGGTTTCGCGTAACGAGCGCGACAGGCGCAATCTGGCGCCGATAAGCTGTTTTCTGCGCCTGTTATTGATCAATCGCATCTCCGTCATTGGCGCAAACCGGTCATAGCGCGAAATGATGGCTGCAGTACGCGTGGAAATCCTCGTCGGATGTTACACAGCAACGACACAAATTGGCTCGACTTTCGTAGAGAATGGAGTGTTGCTGCGGGGCGGCCGAATGGCCCCTATGTATCTCCGAGGCAGCAAAGAGGCCGCCCAGACCGGTGGTAAAAGGTGTTCTGGCGCTCTCTTGCCTGTTCGGCAGGCACGCACAAAACTCAATCATTACTTGGCTGCATGCCTGTATACTTGCAAAGACGTTTTGTTCCCGGCGCGCAGGGGGTGTAAAACTCTGTCACAGGGTCGCGCATGACGATCCAATTCAGGGAGTTTTCCAATGAAGTTGATTCTAGGCTTTGCCTTTGCCGCCGCGCTCGCAGCTACTTCGGTTCAAGCCGCACCGCAGGTTCATCAGATCATCTACAATGTGAACGCCGCGAGTACTTGTTCGCGCGCGGCCCACAACGAAGCCGAACTTAAGATCGGCCTTGCCGCCTGCGACACCGCGCTCAGCGATCCTGCCATGATACATCGCGCTGCGCTGTTGCTGGATCGTGGAGTGATACATGCGCGCTTGAGCGACAATCCGTCTGCGCTGCGTGATTACAATGACGCGATTGCCCTGGATTCCCAGTTGGCCGATGCCTATGTCAGCCGTGCCGGTGTCTTGGTGACTTTGAAGCGTTATGACGAAGCCAGCGCGGACATATCTCGGGGCATGGCGCTCGGTACCAGCAATCGGCACGTAGCCTATTACACAAGCGGTGTGATCGCCGAGGAAAAGGGCGACGTAAAATCGGCTTATCAGAACTACAAGCAGGCGGCTGCACTCAAGCCGGACTTTGCGCCCGCCAACCGGGAGTTGGCGCGCTTCAAGGTCGTATCCCGAACCGCCAGCAACTAGGCCCGAAATACAAGGCAAGAATAACTCCGCCGCGGCCGGCTGGTCGCGGCGGAATTATTCGACCGGCTCAGTCCTTACGGAAGACACTATCCGCCAACCAGTCCGGGCGAGCGTCGGCATCGGCGACGCGTTTGGCCAATGCTGCGACAAACGCATCCAGCTTTATCGCTTCCTGTTTCAGCATGGGCTGATCCAGATCGTCGGATGGGGCGTGATAGCGATTGGCACGCCAGTCATGTTCGATGGCAAATTCCGGCGTGTTCTTGGCAAAGCCGAATTTGAAAACCAGGGCCGGGATGCCTTCCCGCACAAAGCTGAACTGATCGGTGCGAATGAAGACATTGCGGTCCGGCAACGGGTCTTGAACCATTTCAAGGCCTTGTTCCGCGGCCACGGCGCGGGCGTCACGGCCCAGCGAGCTTTCCTCCTGGCCTGGCGCATAGACCGTCTTCAGCGGCCATAGCGGCAGTGGCATGTCGAAATTAAGATCCGCCACGATGCTGCCTTTCGCGACGGTGGGACGGCGCGCATAATAGCTGGAGCCCAATAGTCCCTTTTCCTCGGCGGTAAAAAACAAAAACAGGATGGATCGCCTGGGCGCGGGAGCCGATTTCAGGCGATGGGCAATGTCCAACACCGTAGCGACGCCCGATGCGTCGTCCATCGCCCCATTGTAGATCTTGTCGCCGTTGACGGCAGCGCCAATACCCAAATGGTCGAGGTGCGCCGATATCGCGACATATTGGGATTTCAATCGGGGATCGCTGCCTTCCAGTTTGGCCGCGATATTGGAAGAACTTAGCCTGCTTCGGGTTGCGACGGTGTCGGCTGTGAGGCGCAAGGCAAGGGGGAAACGGGGAACCGGCTTGGAATCGTCCGCCAGTGCCGCCAGTTCGGCAAAGCTGTGTTCGCTGCCTTTGAACAAGATTTCCGCCTGGGCCGGATCGAAGCTGGCGGTAAAGAAGGGCTTGTCGGTATCGCGCAGCTTCACATCGGCAAGATACATACCGGGCCCGCGCGCCAAGGATTTCTGCCGCTCCCACGGAATCTCTATCTGCTTGGGTGTGGTCAGAGTGATGATGCCGAGCGCGCCCTGCTTGCTGAGTTCGGCATTGCGCACAAATCGGGCGTTGGATTTCAGCGCGCCGGACAGGGTGGCGGGTCCGCCGCTGATGACAACCACGATTTTGCCCTTGATATCCTGGCCAGAAAAATCGTCGTGTCCATTCTTCGGCAGATGCAGGCCGTAGCCGATAAAGACCAGGGGCGCGTCGACGTGGCCCGGACGTGGCCCCCCGCCCGCGGTGATGAGCATCTGCTCGCCGACCTTCAGGGGATTCGATGCACCATCCGGCGCCGAGAGCTGCGCACGGCTGGCCTGTTGATCCACCAGTTGCTGCTCCAGCGCCACCGGCTGAAGATAACCCTTGAGGCCGGCCGGCTTGAGGCCTTCCTGTTTCAGGCGTCCAATCACATATTGGGCGGCGCGATCATAGCCGGGAGAGCCTGTCAGCCGCCCTTCCATACCGTCATCAGCGAGGGCGGAGACATCGGCCCACCACTGGCCGGCGGCATCTTCTGCCAGCGCGGGGGTCGCCAGCGCCAGCAGGATGCAGGATAGAGCCGTGCGAGATAACTTGGTCATGGGTTTTCCATACTCAGCAGTCCTACGGTGGCATGCGGAAGGACCGGCTGGAAGGGCGTGCTGCCTGACATTTCTGCTTCCGCCTTTTCGCATGGCAGCATGATGGGTTTTTGGGCAAAACTATTTTCGCCGCCGTCGTTGCGTAGCCTGTCCCTCATCGCTTTAATCCTTGCGCGGCGCGAATGGAATCGCGTCTGTGCAAGCGCCGAAACAGGCGCGCTCTCGGGGATTTCATCAGGCAGGTATAAATGAGTGCCGCGCGGTTCGCGGCGATTATCTGTGTCACGGGGAAATAACATGACTGAACAGTCCGTAACGCCCAGCCGGCGGTCGCTCCTCAGCATGATCGGGATGGTCGCCGGCAGCGCCGCGATGTACCACGCCATGACCGAGATGGCCTTGGCCGACACCTCGACCTTCAAGGGGCCGATCAAGCTGTCGCCGCCGCCGAACGGCACCTCGGTGCTGGTACTGGGCGCGGGAATCGCGGGCATGGTCGCGGCGATGGAGCTGCGCGACGCGGGCTACAAGGTGCAGGTGCTGGAATATAACGGCCGCCCGGGCGGGCGGAACTGGTCGCTCTATGGCGGCGACACCTATACCGAACTGGGCGGCGCCACCCAGCATGTCCAGTTCGATCCCGGCCAGTACATCAATCCCGGCCCCTGGCGCCTGCCCTATCACCATCAAGGCATTCTGCACTATGTGAACCGGCTGGGCGTGGCGCTGGAGCCCTTCACCCAGGTCAACTACAACGCCTATGTCCATTCCACCGAAGCCTTTGGCGGCAAGCCGCAGCGCTATCGCACGGTACAGGCCGACTTTTACGGCCAGATTGCAGAGCTTCTGTCCAAGACCACCAAGCAGGGCGCGCTGGACCAGGCGGTGAGCAAGCAGGATCGCGACATTCTGCTGGCGGCACTGAAGGAATGGGGCGTACTGGACGCCAAGCACGAATACGCCAAGGGCCTGGAAGCGGGCGAACGCCGCGGTTATGCCACCGATCCCGGCGGCGGGTTGAACAGCGTGCCGATCGCGGGCAAGCGTATCGAAATGAAAGACCTTTTGCAGTCCGGCCTGTGGGCGGCGATCGGGGCAGGCCTGGCTTATGACATGCAAAGCACGATCTTCCAGCCCAAGGGCGGCATGGGCCAGGTCGGCAAGGCGTTCGGCAAGGCGCTGGCGCCGCTGATCCAGTACAATTGCAAGGTCACAGAGATCAAACAGGACAGCAAAGGCGTCAAGGTTTCATACATCGACAGCCGCGCGGGCGGCACGCCCAGGACGGCAACCGCGGACTGGTGTGTCTGCACCATTCCTGCCTCGGTGCTCAGCCAGATCCCGATGAATGTCGGTGGTCCGATGCAGACGGCGATCAACCAGATTCCCTACATGGCGGCGCTGAAGGTCGGCCTGCAGATGAAGCGCCGCTTCTGGGAACAGGACGAGCAGATCTATGGCGGCGTCACTTACACCAATCAGCCCAACACCTTGATCGGCTATCCCCAGTGGGACTTCTTCTCCAAGGGCAAAGGTGTGCTTCTGGGTTCCTATTGCTTTGGCACCCCCGCCTATATCGCCGCCGCCAAGCCGCCGGAGGAGCGCATCAAGGATGCGCTGGAATACGGCTCCAAGATCCACCCGCAGTACAAGAAGGAATATGAATGCGGCGTGGCGGTAGCCTGGCATCGCGTGCCTTGGACCTTGGGTTGTGCCGGGTTCTGGACCGATGAAGGCCGCGCCGCGCATTACAACAATCTCTGTGCCCTGGACGGGCGCATCGTGCTGGCGGGTGAGCATGCCTCGCGCATTCCCGCCTGGCAGGAAGGTGCGGTGACATCGGCCCTGGATGCCGTCGAGCGCCTGCACAAGCGGGTGGTGAGCGCCTGATCATGGAGACCAAGATGACCATCCGTTTGCTTGCCGGCGCCGTCCTGATGCTGACCGCGACGTCCGCTTTGGCCGACACCGCCGGCCCGGCGCCCAAGCCGAAGGCGCGGGGTCCCGCCAATTTTTCCGGTTTCTTTTCGCCTTTCCCTTTCCAGGGCGGCGAGGCGATCTACAAAGGCGTGTGCCAGGGTTGCCACATGCCCGACGCCAAAGGCGCGGTAGGTGCAGGCTCGTATCCGGCACTGGCCAAGAATGGGCATCTGGAAACTGCGGCTTATCCGGTTTCCATCGTGTTGAAAGGCCAGAAGGCGATGCCCTTCTTCGCCATGCAGCTCAACGACCAGCAGATCGCCGATGTGGTGAATTATGTGCGCAGCCATTTCGGCAACAACTACCGCGACAAGGTGAAGCCGGAAGACGTCAAGCAATTGCGCTGACGGCTAGAGTTCCTTTCTCATCCGGGTGATCGGCACCGTCACGCCGTTGGGCGTGGGCACTTCCATGCGCTCGATCTCGACATAGCCGCAGGCGCGATAGAGCGGCTCACCGCCCATGGTCGCGCCCAGTTCGGTGCGGGTGAAGCCTTCGGCACGAGCCGCCGCCTCGCACAATTCCAGGATCCGCCGCCCCACCCCGCGGCGTACGAAATCTGGCGCGGTATACATGGCGCGGATGCGGGCCGCTTCCTTTGCGGGGTCCAGCAGGCGCGCATCGCGGCCTGCTGTGTGATTGTGGCCGAACAAAGTGGCGCGCCGGCTCCAGCCGCCGCAGCCCGCCATCACGCTGTCCTCTTGCAAAATGAAGTAGGTGCCGTCTTCGATCAGTTGGCTGTCGACGCCCATTACGGCGAAAGAAGCTTCGACTTTTTCGGGCGAAAGGAATTGCGGCAGCAGTTCGCGTATCGCCGCCGTCATCAGGAGCCTGAGCGCGGGCATGTCGGAGGATTGGGCAAGGCGGTGCGTGAACATGATTGGTTTGTAGCGCGAAATCTTCGGAGGTACAGAGTCTAAAAAACGGCCAACCTGCTTTGCGGCTTGCCCAAGTTAGCGCCATTTTCAAAGGATTTTCCGCATCGCGCCGAAAAAAACGCGCGCACGAGGCCGCGAAGCGTGCATTCCTGCGCGTTCCTGCGCGCATCCGGTTTCGACCTGCATTAGCATAGCTTTCTCATCCAACCTTGGCCGCATCGGCCGTTCACAAGATCAAAGGACCGATCATGAAAAGCTTGAAGAAAACAGCCCTTTTGGGATCGCTCGCGGGCGCGCTGCTGATCGGCGCAGCCTCTACCGCGCCGGCCGCCGAGATCGAGCGCGTCTATGGCCCCAATGCCATGTCGCCCATCGCGGCCGGCGTCAGCGTGCCGCCCGGCTACACCACCTATTACATTTCCGGCGCCCTGCCGTCGCCCGTCACGCCTGCGGCGCCCGGCACACCGGCCAATTATGGCGACATCTCGCAGCAGACCCGCTCGGTGCTCGACAATCTCAAAGCAACGATGGACAAGATGGGCGTGGGCTTTGGCGATGTGGTCGCCGCCCATGTCTTCCTGGACCCCACGGCCGACTTCATGGCCATGAACAAGGTCTGGGCCGAGGAGTTCGGCACCGCCACCCAGCCCAACAAGCCGGCCCGCGCCGCCTTCCGCACCAATGCCCTGGTTCTGCCGGGGGCCTTGCTGGAGATCGAATTTATTGCCGCCAAGAAAGTGCCGGCGCCGAAAAAGAAGAAATAGCGTTTCCTTCCCCGGAGAACAGCGAAAAAGGCGGGTCGCAAGACCCGCCTTTTCCTTGGCGGCTCGCCGAAGCGAGCTGCCCCCCGTTTGCCGTCAGAACTTGAACGTCAGCCTTGTGTAATAAAACCCGCCATTGATTCCGTAAGGGGAGATGCTCAGCGGCGCGCCGACGATGTTTGAGCCGTCCTGCAGCGTGGTCGGATCTCCCGGCACAACGCCGATGGCCTCCGGGCGTTGGTCGAACAGGTTGTTGGCACCAAAGGTAATCGTCCAGGATTCGAGATAGTTGTATTCGATCTCCAGGTCGGTGATCGCCGTCGAGCTCACCTTGTTGTTGTAATAGACCGAACCGTCCGGTGTGAGGTCGGCAGAGGTCGGTCCATAGAAGGTCTCGCGCAGGTTGACGGACCAGGGATCCAGGCTCCAAAGAGCGCTGAGACTGATCTTTTCCTTGGGGTTGGCGCGCGTCAGATAGGACTGCGCCTGCTTGTCGAACAGCGAGACGCCAGGTCCAAGCGCCGCAGGTGTCGGGATGATTTTGCTGATCGAGGTGTCGTTGTAATTGCCCGCCAATGTCCAATTTACGGAACCAAATTCCGCGAAGTCAGTCAGATAGTTGGCGGAAAGGTCGACGCCCTGGGTCAGGGTGCTGATGCCGTTCAGCAGCAACGTGACGCCGGTAAAGGTCACCGTGGGGTCCAGGATATTGCCATGCGCGGCAATCGCCAAGGGAACGGTCGGCGAGATTGGCGTCCCGCCAGATCCGTACAGGGAACCGGTTCCGACGATACGATTGCGAAGGGAGATCGAATAGGCATCCACGGTGAGGCTGAGATTGTCCAGCGGGTGCGTCACGATACCCGCGCTGTAACTGGTCGATGCTTCCGGCTGCAGCGGCTGGACGCCCAGGATCGCGGCCGCAGGAGAATTTGGCGGCAGCTGGACGAAAGCGGTGGTGGGGCCGACATTGGTGGCGGAATAGAACTCTTCCTGGATCGTCGGCGCGCGGAACCCGGTGGAAATCGTGCCGCGGACCGCAAATTCGGGCGTGATGTCATAGCGGGCGGTGATCTTGCCCACATGCGCATCGCCAAAATCGGTGTAGTGCTCAAAGCGGCCGGCAATATCGACCTGCAGGTCCTGGATGGGGGATACAGCAAAGTCGATATAGGCGGCGTAATTCTTGCGGCTATGGGTGCCGGCATCGGTCGGCTGGAAGCCTGGGTAGGACTGTCCGCCTTCCTTGTAGATCGAGGCCGGGTCACCCTGCTGGATACCGAATGTGTTTTCGCGGCCTTCGGCGCCGAACGCCAGGGTAAAGGGTGATGCCAGCCCGAAATCGAATTCCTTGCTGATATCCAGATTGAAGGTGGCCTCGGTGGCGGTGAATTGCCCGTCGTAGAAATCCCTCGGCGTGGTGTGGGTGTCGAGAAACAGCGCCGCATTGGCCGAGTTCAACGTATAAATCTTGGTGCGGTCCTTGCCATAAGTGCCGGACAAGTCCCAATTCCAGCCGACGATGCTGCCCTTGATCCCGACGGTGTAGCCGTAATCATCCTCGCGCATGGCTTCTTGCGGAAAGAAGCCTTGCGGGAATGGGACAAGTTCTCCCGGCGTGACGCCCGGCGTGCCCGATGAGCCCGAGAGGAGCGGGGTGCCCTGCGCCGTAAGTCCGGTATAGCCAGCCGGATTGGTAATCGCATTGAAGGGCTGATTCGAGCCTGGCGCGGCCACCACACGGCCGGGCAAGCGGGTGTTTTCATATGCCTTCGCCTGACGTTCGCCATAGGTGGCATCGGCATACAGCAAGACGTTGGGATCGACCTGATATTCGAAATTGGCCGCCACGGTGGTCAGCATGGATTGCGGATCGCCGGCGATGTGGTTGATCCGCGGATAACCGGGAATTGAAGAGGCGTTGAAGGCGCCTCGCGAGACCCCATTTGCGTCCATAACGCGAATGTCCTGGTCGCCGCGCTGGCTGAACCCGCGAAAGCGCTTTTCGGCGGTGAGATTGATGAAGCCTTTATCGCCCAAGGCAAAGCCGACATTGCCGTTGAAATCATAAGTCTGGCCGCCTTCCTCAAAATACTGCCCGCCCGTAGCGGAGACCATGCCGCCGGAGGCGTTCTTCTTGAGGATGATGTTGACGACGCCGGCAATGGCGTCGGTGCCGTATTGCGCCGCGGCGCCCTCCTGGAGCACTTCGATATGGTCGATCGAAGCCACAGGAATGAGATCGAGATCCGCGGTTGCCGCGCCCTGGTACTGGCCGCTCAAGACATGGAGATTCGCCGTTGAGTGGCGCCGTTTGCCGTTTACCAGGACCAATGTGTCGTTGGGGCTTAGGCCGCGCAGGCGTGCCGAGAGGGTCAATGCGCCGGTATCGCCACCCAGGGCTTCGGCGGAAAAAGAAGGTGTGATCTGGGAAAGCGCTTGGATCAGGTTGGGCTGGCCCACATGTGAGAGCGCATCCGATCCGATTACCGTAATGGGGGCCGAACTATCGGCAGCGGTCAAACCCGTGACGCGGGTGCCGGTGACAATTACAGCCTCTGTATCGGCCTGGGCAACTTCTTGCGCCAGGGACGGGAGAGCTGTCAGGGCGAGAAAAGACGCGCCTAACAGAAGCGACGATTTGGATTTGGTATGCAACGACATGTGGGAACCCCCGGGGTGTTTCGCTTTCGCGAAGTTGGTGTGGTTCCTTCCTTCTCATTTCCCTCTGCTTATATATTTTGTGCAGTGCGATATAGGAAAGTGAGGCTATGTCTGTCTGCGCGGGACGGTAAATTGAATTCTCATCGAGCTTTAATGACGGAAAGATGAAGTGATAATAATGCACCAAAAATGCCGGCATGAGCATCTTTATGATTCAATGTTGCGGATGGCAGCAATAAACCGTCTGTATACTGCCAAAATAGAAACTATCTTTCATCACCAGGAGACGCCCTGCGACAATGCATTTCACTTAAGCAAAGACTCGAATTTTGGGCAGCAATAATTCTGTTATTTGGACATTGTGCGGTGCAGCACAATTTATTTGCACGCAATTTGCCTGCCTTTTAGGCTGAGTGCATCCGTCCATAGTGCAAATTTTGGCACTATAGTCTGTATACGGATAATAATCCCCAATGTTCGGCAATCCACCCGATGCTCACTCAAACATTTTGAGGCAGAAAAACGGGGTCTAATCGAATCTCCGTTGAACTTCGTGCGCGAGGTCAGTGCGCGCGCGGGACGGGATCAAGGGCGGTAGCAAACGCGGATTCCACAAACCGTCTGAACAAGGGCGTCCGCCGCGCGGAGAGCGACTTGGCTGCCGCACTTCCCAAAAGCAAAAGCGTACCATCGCCCCATTGTGGACCGATCAACGAAAGCCCGACAGGCATACCTTTTACTTGGCCCATGGGCACCGTCAGGTGAGGATAGCCCGCTATTGCGGGTGCTCCGGCTGAACTGCCGCCCGTATGATTGTCGCCCCGCACCAGATCAATTCGAAAGGCGGGCGGGGCGGTTGGCAGGATCAGCGCGTCAACATGAAATTGCGCAAAAGTATCATCCAACAAAGCCTGCATAGAGGGCTTGAGGCGTGCCAATACCTCCCGGTACTGGGGGGCGCTCAAATCGCCGCGCGCCTCCGCCGCTTCGAAAAAGTCCTGTCCAAACAATTCCAACTCACGCGGGCTGTTCCGATTGAACTGAATCAAATCAGCCAAGGTCTTGGGCTGCCCCGGTGGCAAAGTCGCCAAATAAGCGTTGAGATCATGCTTGAGGTCGAATTCCAGCAATAGGGTCTCATCCGAGCCGCTTTCGGGTGGGCGCTTGAATTCCGGGATTTGCACTATTTCGGCGCCGGCCGCGCGTAATCTCGCCAGCGTGGATGCGAATAACCGGCCGACATCCGTTACATCGGGGGGCACGATCACTCCCAGCCTTTTTCCACGCAAGGTCGCTGAAGCGAGATCAGCCGGTAATCGCTGCCGGTGCGAGTCGGCATCTCCGGTAGCCGGATCGGCGGCGTCGCTGCCTGCCATGACCGATATCAGAAGTGCGGCATCGTTTACCGAGCGCGCCATCGGTCCCGCCGTATCCTGATTGTGGGAAATGGGTACGATGTGGGTGCGCGATACCAACCCCAGACTTGGCTTCAGGGCCACGATCCCGTTGAACGAGGCGGGGCAAACAAGTGAGCCGTTGGTTTCTGTGCCGAGCGCCGCAGCTGCGAGGCTGGCGGCAACTGCTGCGGCACTGCCGGCAGAAGAACCGCAGGCACTGCGATCGAGCGAATAGGGGTTTTTCACCAACCCCCCCACACCGGACCAGCCGCTGAACGACTGATTGGAACGGATGTTGGCCCATTCGCTGAGATTCGTCTTCCCCAGGATTATGGCGCCCGCGGCGCGCAGCCGGGCTACGACGGGCGCATCGCGATTGGTGATATTTCCGGCAAGTGCCAGCGATCCGGCGGTTGTGGGAATGGGATCTGCGGTCTCGATATTGTCCTTCACCAGGAGCGGTATGCCGTGCAATGGACCGCGAGGGCCCTTTGCCTTGCGCTCTGCGTCCAATGCAGCCGCGTCTTCCATCGCTCTTGGATTGAGTGCGATTATGCTGTTCAGGCGAGGTCCGGACCTGTCGATGCGGGCAATTCTGGCCTCATAGGCTTTCACCAGTTCCACGGCGGTAATCTTGCCCGTGGCCATGTCCGCCTGAAGTGTAGCGATATCCTTCTCAGCTACTTCGTAGGCGACCGCCATAGTCGACACAGCCATGGCGGCCAAAATACCAACAAGGATCACCAACGCTCGTTTGGCCACAGAATTTCGTCCGTAGGGAAGTGAAGAAACATTGGATTATTTTGCTGGTACATGCGCTGGAGTCGCGGTGGTCCCGGGGATTGGGATAAGGCCATAACCACTTGAAGATGTCATCATGATAGAAGACAGCATTGAAGCTCATTGCCTGGTCCGGCTCGCAAAGCGCCGGAATTTGTGGAGAGATTTCGGCTTCAAGGGAAACTGCCACCGGTCCTAAAACAGGATGACCGAGGTCGCAGTCCAACGCGAACCAAGTCACCTGAATTCCCTGTTAGGCACGAGGATAACAGGGAAATTTCTGTTTTTTGGACAATTGGGGGCGAGGCTGACTGGCTTCGTTTTTGTGATAAACTCAGTCCGGAAAGTGTATCTCCGAGGCAGCAATGGCGAGGTTCACGGTCAACGGGACGGTGGTTACGCTCGATATCGAGCCGGAAATGCCCTTGCTCTGGGCCTTGCGCAACGAGATCGGGTTGACCGGTACAAAATATGGCTGCGGCATCGCCCAGTGTGGTGCATGCACGGTGCTTGTCGACGGTAAGGCCGTCAGATCCTGCGTCCTGCCGGTATCGGGGGCCGAGGGAAAAACCATCACAACTATTGAGGGGCTGGCGACAGAGGGCCGGCCACATCCCGTCCAGGAAGCCTGGGTGGCCGAAGACGTCCCGCAATGCGGCTACTGCCAGTCCGGGCAGATCCTGTCGGCAGTGGCGCTGCTGAAGCAGAAACCTCAGCCCACGGACGCAGACATCAACACAATAACCAACATCTGCCGCTGCGGGACCTATGTCCGCGTGCGCCGTGCGATCCATCGCGCGGCCGCGAGCAAGGCATAAGACCATGGGCGAGGGCATCGAAAATATTACCCGCCGCCGGTTTGTCGTCACCGGCACCACGCTGGCGGGCGGCATGGCGCTGGGCTTGGTCGTTCCGGGAGCGGCACAAGCCGCATCGCCCGAGATGGGGGCCCGTTACTGGGGTGCCGATTCCGTTGATCCCGGCGAAGTCAACGCATGGGTTCTGGTCAATCCCGACGACAGCATTGTCCTGCGCTGTCCCATGGCGGAGATGGGGCAAGGTACGGGTTCCGGTTTGCCTATGCTTCTGGCGGAGGAGCTTGAGTGTGACTGGAAGAAGGTCAAAGTCGAGTTTGCTTCTGTCAATCGAAACATCCGCGAGAACAATGTCTATCGCGACATGCTGACGGTGGGCAGTCGCGGAATCCGCAGCACTTATGAATATGTGCAGCAGGGCGGCGCCTCAGCCCGGGCGCGCTTGATAGCGGCGGCTGCGGCACGATGGGGCGTTCCGGTCGAGCAGTGCAGCGCTGCACAAGGCGCTGTTCGCCACGTCCCCAGCGGTCGAAGCCAGCGTTACGGCCAACTTGCGGCGGACGCGGCGAAAATCACCTTGACGGCGGAGCCCAGGATCAAGCTTCCGGTGGAGTTCAAGCTGGCGGGTACGCGCCAGCCACGCTTGGATTCGACTGTGAAATCCAACGGGTCGGCCAAATTCGGCATCGATACGCGTGAAGCTGGTCAATTATACGCCTCGATCATGAGCTGCCCGGTTCCGGGCGGTAAGCTGGTCTCCGTGGATGAAAGTGTCATTGCGGGCCGCCGCGGGATCAGGCAGGTGGTGAAGCTGGACGATGCGGTGGCGGTCGTCGCGGACAATTATTGGCGCGCCAACGAGGCTCTGAAAGCGCTCAAGATCGTCTGGGATGGCGGCGCGGCCGCCACGACGGACAGCGGGCAGTTCGCGCAAGCCTACCGCGAGGCGCTTGACGGTCCGATGGTGACTGCGCGCAATGATGGAGACGCCAAGGGCGTCGTCGCGCGCTCCAGCCATGTGGTGGAGGCAGCCTATGAAACCCCGCTCCTGGCGCACGCCACTATGGAGCCGTGCAACGCCACCGTGCATCTGACTGCAGACCGCCTGGACATATGGATGGGATCGCAATCGGCATTGGCCAACAGCCGAATGGCGGCCCAGCTGACGGGACTGAAGCCGGAGCAGGTCTATTTTCACCAGGCTTTCCTGGGCGGCGGTTTTGGCCGGCGCTCCAACGGGGACGAACTGCGCCATGCGATCCTGGTCGCCAAGGCCGGTAAGATCGACGTACCGTTGCAGCTGCTATGGTCGCGCGAGCAGGACATGCGGGCAGATCGCTTCCGGCCGCAGTCCGCAATCCGGATGAAGGGCGCCCTTTCGGCGGATGGCCGGCTCGATGCCCTGCATATTGAAAGCGTTTGCGGGTCCATCCAGCGCTCGAGCAATCCCGCCGCTGCCGCGGACGGACTCGACAATACCGCGCTGGAGGGCATCGGCCCCTCGGTTCCCTATAACAAGGTACCCAACTGGTATACCGGTCTGCTTCTCAAGAACACGCACATACCGGTCAGCTACTGGCGGTCCGTCGGAGGATCGCAGAACACATTCTATCTCGAAAGTTTCATCGACGAGCTGGCTCACGCCGCGGGCCGGGATCCTTTGGAATTCCGCCGCAGCCTGACCGACCGCGCCGATGCGCTGGCGGTGCTCAACAAGCTGGCCGAGATGAGCAATTGGAGCAGCAAACTGCCCAAGGGAACCGGCCGCGGTATTTCCCTGGCCGACAATCACGGCGCGATCGGCGGCCATGTGGCTGAGGTGACGGTCGACGACAAGGGGGCGGTACGCGTCACGCGCGTGTTTGCCGCGACGGACGCGTATCATGTCGTCAATCCCAATCTGGTGGAGGCGCAGATCGAAGGCGGTGTTATCTTCGGTCTGACGGCGATGCTTTATGGCGATATCAACGTCAAGAACGGCGCTGCCCAGGAGAACAATTTCGACTCCTATCGCATGGTACGGCTGGCGGATGCCCCGGACGTGAAAACCGCGCTCGCCTTGACCGGCGCCATGGACGAAAAGGGAAAGCCGAAATGGGGTGGTGTGGGCGAGTGCTCGGTGGCGCCAATCGCGGCGGCAGTCGCCAATGCGATCTTCGATGCCGCTGGGAAGAGGATACGCTCCCTCCCGTTCAAGAACATCAAGTGGACCGAACTGACGCGATTGTAGAATTCTCTGCAACCTGTCGCGCACGCTGCATATGTCCGCTTTGACCTTGAGCGGGACGCGACTGTCGGGTGCTCTCTCAAGGGCCAAATATCGATGATTGCGTCGGCAGTTCAAGTTCTTTTTTCAGTAAAATCAACAACTTAGTTGGAAAATTGGATTTCGGCAGGCCGCTCGGTGCCAATCGAGGGTAACCGCGGGTATTCTTGCCGCGTGTCGGGCTCCGGCAGGGAGGGTTGGAATCTCACTGAGTGAGACCGCAGCCTTTGTGTGTTGCGAATTCTATGGCACTCCTTTTTTGAGGAAAGCTTTCGGGGAGGTCCCCATGTCGTGGTGGGGCAAATATCTGGTGTCCTTCCAGCTAATTGTTGCTGCGCCGGCACTTGCGGCCGCCGCTGCGCCCGGGTCCTTCGAGACCGTGCTGGGACCAACGCCGATCAACCACGCGACCAGTGCGGTGTTGACCGGCGAGGGGGCTGCGGTTGCCACCTTGTCCGGTGACACGCTGCAGATTTCCGGTGCTTTCGAAGGTCTTTCCGGGCCAGCCACCGACGCGCACATCATGATGGGCGAGGACATCGGCATTCCAGGCGATCCCATCCTGGATCTCGCGACCAGCACAGCGATGAACGGCACAATCACTGGCACATTCAAGCTGACCCGGCCTCAAGCCGCGGCTCTTAGGGCCGGCCGTCTTTATATACAGGTCAACAGCCAGAAGGGCCCGGCGCCGGGCGGCCATCTGTGGGGATGGCTGCTGCCAGAACACATCAAGGCCGGACAGGACGAGCCGCAAACAGGCGACTGGTTCTTGCCCCAGGGCGAGGGTCTGCGTGCGGCGCGCAAAGGCAAGAGTTCCTGATCGCAGCAATAACAAGGGGTATGCAGTGAGAAAATTGAGCCCGAAGTCTGTGTCACTGATGGCACTCCTGGCGGCAAGCGCTGGCCTGTTTGCCCGTGCGGGCATGGCTCAAGCGCCGGCACCCTTCACCGCCCTCCAAGCCGAAGCCGGCCGCACCGCATATGCCGCGAACTGCATGAGCTGCCACCAGGCCAACCTGGCCGGCGAAGGCGACGCGCTGCCGCTGGCCGGTAAGACGTTCGTCGCGGCCTGGAGCAATCGCACCACTGCCGAACTCTACAACACCATTCGAAGCTCGATGCCCTATGGGAATCCCGGAAGTTTGGATGCAAAGACCTATGCCAGCCTCGTTGCATTCATTTTGCAGTCCAACGGCGCCAAACCTGGCGCAACCGAGTTCACGCCCGCAAGTGCGGTGAAGATTTCCACTATCGCCTCCGGCAGCGTGCCGCCCGACATCCAGCGTGGCATCAAGCCGGCGCAAGCTGCAACGGCGCGTCCGGCCCGTGGCGGCAATGCGGCCGATTACGGTGGACCGCCGCCAAACGCCGATAATGGCGCCGGCATGATCCGCAGTTTTGGTCAGACGGTCGTGGGCAGCATCAAAAACTATGAGCCGGTGACCGACGCCATGCTGACCAATCCGCCGGAGGGCGAGTGGTTGGTGGGACGCGGAAATTATGCCAATTGGAGTTACAGCACGCTCAACCAGATCGACACGGCCAACGTCCATGATCTGCAACTGCAATGGGTGTGGGCGATGAATGAGGGCGGCGCCAATGAAACGGCTCCGCTGGTCCATAACGGGATCATGTTTCTCGGCAATACCTACAACACCATCCAGGCGCTCGATGCCAAGACAGGCGAGTTGCTTTGGGAAAACAGGGTGGGCCCGGCGCCCAGCCGTCCCAACTATGGCGGCATGCGCTCGATCGCGGTTTGGGGCGACAAGGTTTATTTCGCAGGCAACGATGCGGTGTTGCACGCACTTGACGCCAAGACCGGAAAATTGGTGTGGAGTACGCCACTATCCGAGGTGCCGGGCCACAACAATACCAGCGGCGTGCTGGCGGTTCGCGGCAAAATCATCACCGGTCTCACGGGCTGTGGCCGCATTCCGGCAAAGGATCACTGCTATATCAGCGCCTACGACGCCCAGACCGGCAAGCAGATCTGGAAATTCGTCACTGTGGCGCTGACCGGCCAGCCGAACGGCGATAGCTGGGGCGGGTTGCCGGACGAGAAACGCGCCGGCGCGGAAACCTGGATCCAGGGCGCGTTCGATCCGGCGCTCAATCTCACCTATTGGGGCACGGCCCAGGCCAAACCATGGCGGCGCGATCTGCGCGGCTCAGGCAATGGTGCGACCGACTATGCCAATTCCACTGTGGCGCTGGACGCCGACACCGGCAAGCTGAAGTGGTTTTACAACCATGCGCCGGGCGAGAGCCTGGACCTTGACGAAGTGTTCGAGCGCATCCTGATCGATCACGGCGATGCGAAAACCGTGATGACCATCGGCAAGGCCGGCATCCTGTGGAAGCTCGACCGTAACACCGGCAAGTTTATCGACAGCCGCGAAACGGTATACCAGAACGTGATGGCATCGCAGAATCCGGTGACGGGCGAGCCGGTCTATCGCAAGACTATTCGGGACCAAAAGGTCGATCAGTGGCTGTCGTCCTGTCCCGGCCCGGAGGGCGGCCATGACTGGCAGGCGGCGAGTTATCACCAGCCCACCGATGCATTGATCATTCCGCTGAGCCAAAGCTGCGTGATGATGCTGGGCAATGGCTCGCAGACCTATTTCGAGATGCCGGGCACTGAGCGCAACATGGGGCGGCTGTCCGCCTATCGCACCTCCGACCTCAAACCGCTATGGAGCCTCCAGCAGCGTTCGCCGTTCCTTACCGGCGTGTTGTCGACCGGGGGCAACCTGGCCTTTGTCGGCGATTATGACCGGCGCTTCCGCGCAGTGGACGTGAAGACCGGCAAGACGCTGTGGTCGGTGCGGCTTGGCACGACCGTGCAGGGCTACCCGATCGCTTTCCGCATCGATGGCAAGCAGTATGTCGCCGTGACCACAGGTTTGGGCGGCGGCAGCCCGCAGGACAAGCCCATGACCATGCTGCAGAAAGTGCATCGCCCCAACAACGGTCAGGCGCTCTATGTCTTCGCGCTCCCGGACGGGAAGTGATGGCAACGGCACTTTTCAAACGCTAGACTTGCATCGTCGCGGAGGGACCGATGTTGCGTTCTTGCGTTTGCTTGTTGCTGGTGCTGGCTGCAGTCCCCTGCCTGGCACAAATACGGCCGCGCGATGCGGTCATGTCAGCTTCGTACCGCTGTAGCGCGATAGGAGCGCCGCGGCAGTGGCTTGATTGCTATTATGGTGCGGCCCAGCCCGCCAGAAGCGCATTGGGCCTGCCGCCGGCACCGCAGGCGCAGGTCCAGTTAAGCCTGTCTCCTCCGGCCAGCGAGGCCAACCCACACATTGCCCAGGTCCGTGAGGCCGTGATGGCAGCAGCGTTGCGCTGCTATGCCGGTGAAAGCGATCGCGCCTGGCTGGATTGCTACTACGCGTCAGCGGCGCCGATGCGCGGTGAACTGGGCCTGGCGCCCGGCCCACAGCTCGCGTCTGTTCCCCCACCGGCGCCAATTCTTCAGGCGCCGCCACAACCCGATCGTTTCGGCCTCAAGGAATTGCCGGTCACCCGCGATCATGTCGCCACACATATGGCTTCCTACAGTTTCGATCGCAATCACATCTTTACGGTGACGTTGACCAACGGCCAGACTTGGCGCCAGGTTTCCGGCGACACGCACACCGCGCATTGGACGCGGCCCGCGAGCACCTATACCGTGAAGATCACGCGCGGCTCCTTCTCCAGCTATAACTTCCAGGTCGAAGGGTCGCCGGAAATCTACAAGGTCGACCGGGTCGGATAGATGCTCATCCATATCCCCGCCATACTGTCATCCGAGCAGGTCAGGACCGTGCGGGCGGCGCTGGATGGCGGGCCTTGGATCGACGGCCGCGGCAGCGCCGGTCACATGGCGACATCCGCCAAGAACAATCAGGAAGCCGACCTGACCGATCCCGCAGTCCGCGCGCAAAGCGATTTCCTGTTGCGCGTCTTGTCGGCCCATGGCCGTTTCACCGCCGCTGCACTGCCGGCGCGCATAGCTCCGCCCTCTTTCAACCGCTTCACCGGCGGCCAGAATTACGGCACCCACAATGACGCGGCATTGCTGTGCTTTCCGGAAGCCTCCGCGCCGCGTTGGGTGCGCACCGATCTGGCCGCCACGCTTTTCCTGGCTGCGCCGCAGGACTATGACGGCGGTGAATTGGTGATTGAAGACACGTTCGGTCCGGTCAAGATCAAGCTTCCCGCCGGCGACATGGTGGTCTATCCGGCGTCGAGCCAGCATCGGGTTGAGCCTGTTACGCGCGGTGCGCGGGTCGCTTCGTTTATCTGGCTGCAAAGCCTGGTGCGCGACGACAATCACCGCCGGCTGCTGCGCGACATGGATGCCACGATCATGAGGCTCAATCAGGCGATGCCGGGCAGCAGGGATGTTGCCCAACTCCTGGGCCTTTATCACAATCTCCTGCGCATGTGGTCCGACACATAATGCTGGCATCGGCGGAGCGTCTGTGGAACCAAGCCACCGCGTTGCAGCGCGCGGGCCGGGTCACGGAAGCGGCGGCGGTGTATCGCCAGTTCATTGCGCTACGGCCCGATGTGGTGGAAGCCCGCGTCAATCTTGCAAATCTTTTGACGGCAGCCGGCGCCCATGCTGATGCCGAAGGCGCTTATCGGGAGGCTTTGGGATTGCGCGGCGATCTTCCGGAGGCCCGTTTCGGCCTTGCCAATGTGTTGCGCGCGCAAGGGAAGATGGAAGAGGCAGCCACAGCCTATCGCGCGGTGCTCGCGCTCAGTCCCGCCAATCCCGCTGTTCTTTATAATTTGGGCAGCACCCTGCAAATGCTGGGCAGGGCGGATGAGGCCTTTACCGCCTTTTCACGTGCCGTCGCGGCGAAACCTGACTTCGCCCAGGCCCACAACAATCTGGGCATTCTGCATTACGACCGCGAGGAATGGCAGGAGGCGCTGGCGTGTTTTTCCACAGCATCGCGGCTGCAACCCGGCTTCGCCAAGGCTCGGAATAATCTTGGCATGGCGTTGCACAAGCTGGGGCGTCACGCGGAAGCCGAGGCGGCATTTGAAGAGGCGCTCCGTCTCAAGCCGGACCATATTGAGAGCTTCGACAATCTGGGTGCGTTGCTGCTGGAGATGGGCCGCACCGAGAAAGCGTTCCACTGTTTCATGCGGCGTGCCAGCCTGGTTCCGGCCGCTCAGGAATTGCCGGATAGCCGCAAGGATCATGATATCGAGCAGGCGGCGTTTCGCGGACGCCAATCGGCGGCGGTCGAGATCGAGGGGGGAGAGCGCATTGCGGGCCGTGCTGTCAATCTGCGAAACGACATCGAAGAGATTACCACCGGCTGGCGGACCAGGCAGCCGCAGATCGTCGTCATCGATGATTTGCTGACGCCCCAGGCGCTGGACGGCCTGCGCCGTTTTTGTCATGGCTCCACGATCTGGCGGGATACTTTTGACGGCTATGTCGGGGCGCGGCCGCAATCCGGCTTTGCCTGCCCGTTGCTCGCTCAGATCGCGCTAGAGTTCGCTGAGACTTACCCCGCCATCTTCCAGGATCATCCGCTGCTGTTCGCCTGGGCTTTCAAATATCAGCAGGGACGAAGCGGCACGCGTGTGCATGCTGATTTTGCTGCCGTGAATGTCAATTTCTGGATCACACCCGATGAGGCAAATCTGGATCCCGAAACGGGCGGGCTGGTGGTCTGGGATAAGGCCGCGCCGCTGGATTGGGATTTCGAGCGCTACAATGCCGACGAACCGGCGATCCGTGACTATCTTGCCAGTCGAGGGGCGACTCCGACCCGGATACCCTATCGCGCCAATCGCGCGGTTGTCTTCGATTCCGACCTGTTCCACGAAACTGACAAGTTATCATTCCGCTCCGGCTATATCAGTCGCCGAATCAACATCACGCTCCTGTACGGCACGCGCAGCCCATACCGAGACCCGCGGTAGAGTCTCATGCCGTGGGATATGGCCTTAACGTCCAGGCTGGCCGCTAGCGGCAATGCGGGCATGGGAGCGGGTAAGGCAATGGCTGTGCATATCGCCCGGTGCATGGATCGTGTGGCGCAAAAAAAGTAGACACCGCGTACACCGAACGCGCGTCGTAAGATTACAAATTTGACACCCGCGGAACTTGTCCCTCGCTATTCGAAGATTCTTTCTCCGCACCGCACAGGCGATCTCGCCTAATGAGATTTCCCGGCGCCCCGCGCTTTGACATCGTCCAACGCTGTGACTTGCATGGGCGAAACAAAAAAGCGGGGAATCATCATTATGGAAATGTTTCGTAATAGTCTTTTGGTGGGTGGCTCTCGCGCCGCGCTCGCGGCGGCCGCGTGCTTTTTCGCAATGCCCGCCGCGGCGCAACAGGCCCCGGCCCAGCCTTCCTTGGAAGAGGTGACGGTTACCGGCACCAGCATCCGTGGGGCCGCCCCCGTAGGCTCTAACGTCATCACGGTGGACCAGGAAGCGATCCGCGTTTCCGGCGCCAAGAATATGGAGGAGCTGCTTAACACCATACCTGCCTTGAGTACCGCCAACGCTGCCCCGCAGGGCGTCAATAACAATTCTTTCTTCGCCCCCCAGATCCACCAGTTGGCGGGATCCATCTCAAATTCCACGCTGGCAGTTGTCGACGGCATGCGCTTTGTCGGTGCGGGCGGCGATACCCTGGCCGATCCCAATATCATTCCCACGGCCGCCATTCAGCGCGTGGAAGTGCTGGCCGATGGGGCTTCGGCGATTTACGGCTCCGACGCCGTGTCCGGTGTGGTGAACTTCATTACCCGCAAGGACTATGAGGGCCTGGAAATCGGATTCGAAGCCGGGGTCGCCGATCAATACAACGCCACAAACGGGACGCTGCTTTGGGGCACCAAGTGGGACAAGGGGTCGGTGATGTTTGCCGCCGGCTATCTGTTCCAAAGCGAATTGCGGGGCAGCGCTCGCCGCCTGACCTCGATGGGGGATTATACCTCGATCGGAGGAAACAATTATACCAGCGTGTTCGGCTGCCCGGCGGCTGCGATAATCGTGCCGGGCAATGCGGGCGTATTCCTGTCGGCCGCGGCCAGCTCTGCCGTAACGAACGTTCAAGCCAATAAGAACTGCAACATCCAGCCTTATGGCGATGCACTGCCGCAATCGGTGCGTGAGAACGCCCTGATGCGGTTCAACCAGAATTTCAGCGATCGCCTCTCCGCTTCCGTCATGATGGACTACAATGAGCTGGTGGTGACGACCCGTTCGCAGCCCGGCCAAATCACCACCAATACGACGGCTTACGGACCGACATCCGGCAAGGGCGGGCAAATCAATCCCTTCTATCAGGCGCCCGCCGGCAGTCCCGGTTCAACCGCGTCCGAACAGGTAAGCTGGGTCGATCTCATGGGCCGTGGTAACGGCACTGACTTCGGCAGGAGCGTGCTGAACGAAGAAGCCTGGTACGGCCAAGCCTCGCTGAAGTACAAGATCAGCGATAGCTGGCAGGCACAGATCACGGATGCACTTGGTGTCGACCATTACGACAACCAGAGCATCAATACCTTTTGCGGCTCCTGCGCCACCTTGGCTTTGAACGGCACCGCCCAGACCAGCGGCAGCACGACCACGACGGATGTCGCCGGCGCCAATGTCATCGCGTTGAATACGCCGCTGACCACGGCCAACGCGCTCGATGTCTGGAACCCGATCACGAACAATCAGACCAGCACGCTGGTGCGGCAGCAACTTTACAGCAACCGGACGGGCGGCGACACGCAGAATACCTTCAACCAGTTGCGGCTGCAGATCGACGGCCCTGCCTTTTCTTTGCCGGGCGGCGATGTGCGCGTGGCGTTTGGCGGCGAATATGCCAACTATCACCTTTATAATTTCGGCACCGGCTCCAACGGCACCGGCTTCGAAGCCAATGGCGCCACGATCTCGATCTTCCGCTCGCGCCGCAATGTGCTCTCTGGCTTCGGTGAAATCAACGCGCCGCTTGTCTCGCCGGAGATGGGTTGGCCATTCATGCAGAAGTTGGCGGTAGACGTTTCCGCCCGCTACGACAAATACAGCGATGTCGGCCCGACCTTCAATCCGAAGTACGGAATCGATTGGACAGTCACCGACGACATCAAGCTGCGCGGCAACTATTCGACATCCTTCGTTGCGGTGCCGGTGGGCATATCGGGCGATCCCAGCCAGGGCGGCGAGTTTGGCGGCGGCGCCAGCATAGCTCCTTTGTCGCCGGTGCCTGTGTCGACGTTCCCGAACGTGGTCAATATTCCAGGGTGTGCAGGCCTGACAGCGGGGCAATCTTGCAACTTGGGCACTTCGACCAATCCCGGCCTGATACGCCAGTATGGTAGCGCCCTCGCCAATGCACGTCCGCAGCGCGGCAACGGCATCAATGTCGGATTTGACTTTACCCCGACCTTTCTCCCCGGCCTGACCCTGGACGTGTCCTTCTTTCACCAGCACTACAAGGGCGGAATCACCGCGCCAAACCATACCCAGATCGTCAACACCGCCTCAGCGGCATATCTGCTGACCCTGTGTCCCGGAGGATGCACGCAGGCACAGATAGACGCCTTCACGCGCGTGCCTCAGGGGGGCACAGTGGCCGGTCAATTGCCGCCCACCATTTATTTCCTGGAAAATCACGACGAGAACAATGTGCTCGATCTCTGGATCGAGGGCTTCGACATCAACGCCGTTTATTATTTCGACACCGACTGGGGACAGTTCCACGTCAGCGACGCTGTTACCCAATTCACGCGCTTCGACGAGGCGCTGCTGGGTGGCGTTCCTTTCAACGTGCTTGGCACATCCGCCTTCAACTCAACCTTCCCCAGTGTGGCGATGCAGTCGCGCGCCAACCTGGGCTGGTCGGACGAGGTTGTCACAGTCGACCTTTTCATGAACTGGACTTCGGCCTACCGCAATATCGGCGCAACCGCGGCGCATCCGCCGACGGCTGATGCCAATGGTGCGCTGGTGGTCGGTGGAGATCACGTCAACGCCAACGTTACCTTCGACATTCATGCGGCCTACAATTTTCAGAACGGCTGGCTGAATGGCGATCAGGTCTTTTTTGACATGAAGAATATCTTCGATAGGGAGCCGCCTTTCTATAACTATGCGGTGCCGAGCAACGTCAACAGCAGCAACGGTATCAATACCTTTGTCTCCAATCCGATCGGACGTTACGCATCGGTGGGCTTGCGGGTTCAGTTCTGAGAAGCTCATCCGAATCGAGTAGGGGTGTTTTTTAGGAGCTCGGCGTCATTGCGGTGTGGGCCTGGGCCGCAGACGCTTCCGGCAGGGCCCCCCCGCGTTTCGTGAACCAGTTTGGCATTCCGCTTGCGTTGGGACCGGCAAAATGCGCACGGGCTGCCTTTGCCGGCTGAGTTTTCCAGGGAATGATCCTTGTCCAAGGACTCGATCATTGCTTCGACGGTTTCCAGCGGCATCGAAGTCAGGAGCGGCGGGAAATGGGGGGCTTAATGATACGGGTGCTTATCTTTTCCCGCCGAACCCGCCTTGAGGTGCGGACACGACTTTACCGACCGGGTAGACCGTCTCTCCCTGCACATGCCTGATTCCATCGGCGCAGAATGCTTGCTTGACGATACAAGACCTTCCTCCCGCGCGCAGGCATTTCATCATGGCGCTGTCCGAGGCGACATTGACGGCGCCGATCGGGCCACCAATGGTAAAAATATTGTCGGGAGCGCTGACGGCAAGGGCCGCGCAGACATCGGGGACAGTGACAACGACCCGGCATTGGGTCGTATGGTGGTGGGCGTTGCAATCTTTGATGGCCATGGCCCGCGCCGTTGCTTCGCTTCCGAACTTCAGTGTACCCCATCCCTCCAACGAGGGTGCAATGGCGATCGCTCCCCAGACATCCGGCAGCGGAGCGCGTTCGGGATTGGGACGGCGCATGCATGGCAGGTAAGGATTGAACTCAAGATTTCCGTTAACGTACTCCATGCCGCAAGGCCAATCCGCGGCCGCCGGTGTTACGAAAGAGCCCAACCCGATCGCCGACAGCGACAGCGAGAAAATGGCGCTGGCGCTGAAGGATAACAGGCCGCGGCGAAGCAAATTTCTCATGGGAAGTCTCCTTGGCTGGTTCTGATCGTAAAGACGGACAGGCCTGGGAATTTCGGGAGCGCAGCTTGGAAAAATTGCAAAACTTCCCATCCGGAATGCGGAGGGATATTTATCTCATTGACATGAAACGGAGTTATTCAAGGCGGGGTTCGGTTTGACCTGAGATTGCAGCCGGGTCTAACGAAGAACCAGAACAATATCCCCGTCAAGGCGCCAGCCAGGGACGTCGGGTCGATCCAATATCTGGGATTTTCGGCCAATGTCCTCAAATCCCAGAGTACATATGCCCAGTTGGTCGAAAGGAGAATTGGAGGCGTCACAAGCGCCGCGAACATGCCGGCAGCGCCCGCGACTACCAATGCAACAATCGGCCACCGGCAAAGCAACCGCAGAACAAAATAAAGCGGGACACCAAAGAGAGCGAAACCGACATATCCAAATAGGACGGATACCAGTGCGCCCATGCCTATGAAGCCCCAATCCAACCACACTTGCGGTGGCCGAGCCAAAACGAGGTATGCCTCGGTCACGGCAGGAACCGATATTGCCAGCGAAAGAGGGCAGAGCAATCCTGCAACGAGAGCGCGCTTGGCTTCACTGGTCCGCGTTCCCGGCTTCCCATTCCTCAATCTGGCTTGTGGAGTTTTTATCCGCTGATTTTGTGCGCGGGCGGCCCGCACTTCCATCCAGACCTGGTCCACCCGACCACAGTTGTCAGGAAGGCCGTTCAACCAAACTCTGCACGTCTGCCCAACCGCGCAGCGTCAGTGGCGAAAGGCCTTGTTCCTCGTGATAAAAAAGCTCGCCGCCGCGGCGTCAATATCGATCCCCTTGAACCACTTCGTTGCGCGGCAGTAGGACGCGATAGAGGACATTATCGCCTCTGGCTCAACCACCGGATAGTGCCGGGAATCCGGCAAAGCGGTGGCGCGGCCCGTCAGATAACCCATTACCCATTGGTTTGCGGCGTTATCCGACAAACCACTCGGTCCTGCCTTGTGCAAGAATGTCTGGCACAATTCACTCCCGGCGCCGACCAGGGGAGCTTTGGTTGCCGCTTGAGATGCGGACGCCGAAACGCAGATCGCCAACAGCATGGTTGCGACAGAGGTCTTGCAGAACATGGAATCTTCTCGCGGGTTAAGGGGTGTTATCGAAGAACCAGGTAGCGCGCGGCGCTGACAATCACAGCTCTGGCAGCTGCGTGAGCCGCCATGTCGGCAAGCGCGTTGTTTCGGCTTGGTTGGGAAGCGGGGCTTGGCTGCGTGGTTGCATCGGCATTTCCGTGCCGATAGTCGACATTGCTGATCCGGCGCACCGCGAATGGGACCCGCTGCAGGCCTTCGCCGATTTTTCCAAGTTGCAGATTCTCCCGAAGGTTACGATTCAACTCGGAATTGCCGGCGGGCGCCGCGGAACCGGAATTGATCCGGGGCGTGTCACCCTTCATGGTGATGACGGGGCGCAAGACTGTTTTATTGATGCCCGGAAGCGCTTTTGCCATTTTCGCGCGCCGCAGCAATTCCTGGGACATGGCGTCTGCTTGCAGCTGGGTCATGCGCTCCGTCACGGCGATCGGACCCAGGATTGTCGGGAAACGATGGCCGATTTCGATGCCATGCCATTGCCCACTGAAGAAACCATAAAGCGTACCATCGGGAGCCGCGAACAGACGTTCGTGATCGGCCGGAAAGCTGGGGCCGGCGCCATCCAAATCGGTGAATTTGCGGTTGCCCGGCATTTGTTCTTTCAGATAGTCGTCCAATGAGGAACTTGCATAAACGAATTTGCCGTTTATCTTCTTCAAGCCCACATACACGTTGGTACCGGGGACATGGGCACTCCAACGATCTCCATCCCGGAATTCCCTGGCGTCGGGCAATTGGACCTTGACCTGGGCGGCCGCTGCACAGCTGATTGAGTTCAGTGCGATCGTTCCTAACGCTGCCGCGATTGCGATCTGGCGCCAAAATTTGTTGCTCATTGTCCATTCTCCTTGAGTTGGGGGTATTGTTTCGCGGCCTTGTTCAAAGGCCTACAGGCTCGAAAGGATCGCGTAGGCCAGGCCCAGCAATCTCAGTGCGGTCAGCCCCGCCGCTGCGGCGCCGATGAGACCGCAAACGATGCCAACCGGCACCATGACGGCGATGATCGCGGGGTGGGGGTATTTGGAATTTGCGGTCTTCATGTCGATCTCCTTGGGCGCTTACGACCTTGAAGACGGACAGGCCGAAGGATTTCGGCAAAAAAATCGACCGTTTCGTTCTTCTTTACCGCGTCAGAAAGCGGGCGTACTATCCCATTGGGATTGTTATATTTTCTTTGGCAGTTGTGGGGGCCAAGGTCGATGAACCGGAAATCTGTGCTTTGGGGCGTGGCCGGGGGCGCGGCGCTTATTCTGGCGCAACTGGCCGTCCGTCATTTCCTGGCCCCTCAAAGGCCGTCTCCGGAAACCGGCTCCCTGCCTCCCCCCAGCGCCTATGTTTCCACGCCTCAGCGCGATCGCTTGTTGTATCGGTATATCGGCGATGTCTTGGCCTTCAGCACCTTGCATGAAACCGGCCATATGCTGATCAGCGTAAACCACATGCCCAGACCGAAAGACGAAGAGGATGAGGTCGATCGCTTTGCCGTCATGGTGCTGTCCAAAAATCGCGCCCACATGGATCATGATGCGCTGTTGTCGGCGGCGGAATTTTGGAGCGCCATGCATCGCCTGAGTGGCGACCGGCCCTACGACCCCGGGGCCACGCATAGCGAGCCGCAAGTGCGTGCCGATGCAATCGTTTGCCTGATGTATGGCGAGGATCCCAAGCGCTACGCGAACATGGCTGAGGACATGAAAATGTCCGAAGGCCGTCGCTCTGAGTGCAGGGAAAAAGCGCGTCAAAACTCCAGCCGTTGGGGCGGTGTGCTGGCATCCAATCTCAATTCCGAGCTTTATTATAAGCTTGGCATTCAGGAGCCGGGTATCGCGGTCGTTTACGAACCCGTGCCAGACGGGTTGCCCGAATCGTCGACAGCCGAGTTAACGCATGCAAGAACACTGGTCGCGGATGCGCGCGTGCTGGATATCGTTGCGGGTCAGTTGGTGCAATTGCGGCTGCCATACAAGATGGTCGGGCGTATGCAGATTACGACGAGGAGCCTCCACCCCGGCGTCAACCACCCTGAAACGGGCTCCGATCTTGGCGAATATGATTATGTTGTGCGGTCGGATGCCTGCCTGGACAAGGAAGGCAATCCGGAAGTAAACGCCTATTGGAGCCCCGGCAATCACACGATGACATTATGCTACGCGCTGGTAAATGAGATCGAGAATACCGGCAAGTCCGTTATCGCCGAGGCCGTGGCAAAAAATTTCGTCCAATAGCGGTCTAGCCGACAAGTTTTCGTGCCCGCGCCATCCAGTTGTCAAACTGGGAATCCTGGCGCTTTCGCCCGATGACGACGATGATCCAGAAGGCCGCCAGCGCAGCGGCGCAGCTTTCCAGAAATGTCCATTCACCCGGGGGAATAACAGCCTCCCAGGCAATCAATCCCACCACGGCGGCAGCGACAGCGGCGCCGATTTTCCAAGCCTTCAACTGCTTGGATAGCTTTTCCCGCTCGACGAACAATTGCATTGCGGCAGGGTCCGTTGTTTCCAACGCCCGCCTGTCGATTTCCATAACAATGCGACGATCTTCTTCGGTTGTCATTGTGATGCCCCTCAGCTGTAAGGTGAAATGAACGTCATGCGCCGCTGGCTCGTTCCAGCACGCCGTTTTTGGCAAGATACCTCACGTTCGGCTCAATGCCGTTTTGGCCGACAACGCCTGTGGCGGTCTCAAGCGTGCCGGATTCGAAGTCACGGTGGCGCGATATGAGCAGGCTGCCTGCCACATGGCCGCCGACGACGATACCGTGATCTCCAGCTTCGCAAAGCCCGCTAAAATGCCGGCAGATCGCGATGCCGCCGTCGCCGGCGGTGATCTCCAGCATGCTGGATATGCCAAGCCCCACTGCAACGCCGCCATGACCGGCATTTGCTATACTGTAGCCATCTTCAGCATCCACGACCGCGATACCGCCTTCGCCTGCATACGCCCGGCCATAATCGCCGGTGACCGCAAGCCCATTTGCTCCGGCCTCGGAACGCCCGACAAGCCCCGACTTGGCGATACCAAAGTCACCGGCAATGGAGGTGCCCCAGTTGGGCGTTTGGGCGACAGCGCCCCGATCCACCACCTGGAGGGCGGTCGTTAGCGCCTCCGCTTGCGCGCCGAAATGAATCAGCGCTTCCAAAGCCGCGCGCCGCGTGCCTTCCATGACAAGGTCATGGTCGCGAAAGCCCACCGCTGTCTTGTGGCCTTTCCGAATTTCATAACAGCTGGAAACTTTTACAACCGCCCAGGGCTCGTCCCCAAGACCAGCCAGGTTTGGATTGCCGCGTCCCCACAACAGACCGCGATGGTCCAGATCGCCGTCCTTCGGCCGTGAAGCCAAATTTTCGCCGTCGCATAAGACATAGACGGGCTCCGTCAGGGTTATCCAATCGCCCTCGAAATACTCGTCCATCATGGGTCTCCGTAGGTCTTCTTAACATGACGGACAGGCCGGGGAAATTCCGCAGGGCGGCGATGAGATTCTTGCCACTGGGGCGCCTTCGCTGGATACTGCCAGCCAAGAGGGGCAATGGCCGCGGGCGGACATCACGACGCATTGAAGCTGGTTGCTGCCGTCAAAGCCGGCAATTCCGCCGCGCTTGATCGCCTGCAGGCTGTGGCTGACGCGGCGGTCTGGCCTGTCGTGGTGGCGATTGCTGGCGACGGGCCGGAGGGTGAAGAGGCTTATCTCGCCTTCATAACGGCGCTCCAGGCTGACGGTTTTGCGCGTCTGGGCCGGTATACCGGCCGTTCAAGCCTTTCAGGCTTTTTGAAAATGATTGCCCCGGACGTGCTGGGCGCGCGCATTGCCAGCAACTTCTCGCTCAACCCCGATCGCGCCTGGCGGGGTTTTGCGGTGTTGTTCGAAAAAAGAATCGAAAAGGCCATCCGTGAAAAATTTCCCTTCGATTCGGCGCAATGGGACGACTTGTATCAAGACATCAGCGTACGGTTCATGGAGGACGATTACAAACGGATCCGCGCTTACAACGGAAAAGACAGTTTTGCCGGATTCATCATGGTTGTGGTGGAGCGCTTGCTGCTTGATATCTTTCGGAGCAAGAAAGGGCGCAGGCGATTACCGGCGTCCGTTGCCCGCCTGCCAAAATTGCATCAGCTTATCTTTATACAGGCGGCCTGGGAGAGCGTGGGTACCGATCCTGACCGCATCGCGAATGCACTGCTGGGTAAAATAAAGCTAGTTCCGTCACGCGGGGAAATAATCGCGATTCTGGACGTCCTGGCGGAAGAAATATCCGACTATCAGCGGGACCAGAATGGGGGGGAGGTTCCGCTGCCTCCGGATGGTTCGGGCGGGGACATTCCCGATCCGACAAACCCCGAACGCGAACTGGAGAGAAAGCAGCGGGAGGCGCAAGAACTCAGGCTGAAAGCGCGAATCGAGTTGGAAAAACTCAAACTGCCCGACCAAGATCGGCTTTATCTGGAGTTGGTCTATTACGAACTCAATCCGCCAAAGGCCGGGGAAATCGCATCCATCATGAGGATCAAGGTCGAAAGGGCCTATGTTTTAGGGGACCGTTTCAAAGTCTGGATGGAAAAGATCAAAAAAGACCTTGGAATTACCATCGAGCGTCCGTCTGATCAGGGAAGGAGCGTGATGTGACATGACCGAGCCCAAGTTTTCGCAAGGTGGCACAACCGGAGAGAGCGAGTCCGCTATCGATCCTGAAGTTCTGGCCGCGTATCTGGAAGACGGTCTGTCGGAAAGCGAGAAGTCGGAACTTCATAGGGTATTCGCCAACTCCCCGGCGGCCTTGGCCGACTTGAAATTCGCGATAGCGCTGCAGGAAGAAACCGAGGGCTCAACTTTGCGTCCGCCCGCATCGGTGCAGGCAAAGGCACGTGCAATCCTGACAGAAGATATGAAAATGGCCGCTGCCCCTGCACAAGTTCCGGCGCGCTCCTGGTTCGCCATGCCGTGGTTCCGGCTTGCCGCAGGCTTTGCCGCTGTCGCGATCGTGGCTGTGATCGTATTCCGATCCCAGTTGCCTGTGCCTGGCCAATCGTCTTCCTCGCCGTCGCTGGCGTCCAACCCGTCGGACTCAGGGAGTAGGTCTGCCATGCTGCCTGGCCAGACTAGCGCCCCCAATGATGGTTCGCGTCCCGCTGCGACCGGACATTGGGGGGCGCTGGCAGTTTCAAGGACGACAAGAGCTTACGGCTCGGCACAGGGCGCCGGTTCTCGCGAGGAGGCGGAAAAGGCAGCCTTGGCCGATTGTGTAGCCCGGCAGGGCACCAACTGCGTGGTTGCTGAGGCCGGGGCTGGCCAGTGTTTTGCCGTTGCGCGAGAGATTGATGGCCCGCCGGTGACCGCCGCAGCCGCCAATATAGAAACCGTCCGCAAACGGGCCTTGGACGCCTGTACCACCGCACGCAAGGAAATATTCCCCTGCGCCGTGCAATTTTCGTTCTGCGCCGAAAAATAGACCGGGGCTCGCCGAATTTTCCTCTTCTGTCCGTCTGGTAAGGCAGAGGAGTTGAAAAATGAGATTTTACGCCACGTTTTGCCTTGGCCGGGGCCGCAGTTCGGTTAAGCGCGGCGCAGCTGCGCTGGTCGTGGCTCCTGTCCTGATGGCCTTGCCCCTGGCGCTGGTGCTGCACCTGCAAGACCTGCGCGTAGGCTACGTTGTTTCCTTACCGGGTACGGCCATCCACTCGCTTCCCAGCCTGGCAGCGGCATTGTTCAAGCTGACTCTGCTCTTCGGTATCCCGACCTGGATTGGCCTTCGGCTGTTTCATTGCGAAAGCGGGGTGGCTTATGTGCTGGCCGGATTGGGATGGGGCCTGCTGGCCACAATCTGGTTGAGTTATGCCTTTCGAGGTGGATGGAGCGCCGATCAGGTCCCCAACGCCGCCTTTGCAGGACTGTTGGGCGCCTTGATCGCCGCGACGTTCTGGTCGATTGCACACGCCCCCACCAAGGCGGACGCAAAATCATGATGGCGCCATGGGTCTATCAGCAAGCACGCGCACAAGCGGCCATACATATTCAACTTCGATGGGAGGCAGGCGGCCCGCCTGTGGCCACGCAAACATCCGTGCGCATTCTTGGCCGGATTGAATGTATCTTCCGGGATAACACCGGCGCATTGCGCCGCGGACAGAAAATCGCGTTCGCCGTACCGGTGATCAATCCGTTCACAGAGGCCGATCACTCGCCTGGCAGCACGATCTACCACAGCTGGGAGAGGCTCAGCCGCACAGGTTGGCTGGAAGGCTTTTTCGAATGGGATGGTGAACTCCACCTCGTCCATTCGCAGCTCGCCCCCATCCTTGGGCCGACCGCGGAGCCAGTTTGTCGGCCCGAAGAGGAAGGGTTTCTATGCACCGGAAATACGTGAGTATTTCAATATTTTGGCTGAGTTGGCGGCGGCACCCCCGGAAAAACAAAGGTCTGTCCGTCTAGTAGGGCAGCAGCGGAAAACTGCTTGAAACCCCGGGAGAGCGTCAGATGCAATCCATTCTTCGAGACAACTTCAAGGCCCTCTATGTCACCAGTCTAGTGGTGGCGGGGATAGCGGTTTTTCTTCCGCGTCAGGCGCAAGCGCAAGAACACTACATTTCAAATGCAGATCGCGAACCCAGCGGAGACAGCGCCAGAACGGGCACTCAAGGCGTGAACGGAAACCCGTTCTGCGCCTCACCCGTAGTCATTATCAACGGCGCTCCGACCACCATCAGGAACTGGTCGTGCTACAATGGGCCCGATCCTCGAGTCTCCACCATCGAGCGCCAGCCGCCGCAATTCTCCGGCGCATCCAATCCGTGTCAACCCGGAGGGCCTGGCGGTTATAACTACCTCGATAATCCGGAAGGTACGCAATTGCCGGCCGGCTGTGTTCGCCCCGCAAGCCGATCCGTCTATGGCAAAGCCGATCCAACTTATGACCCCCGGCCGATGACGGGCCGGCGTGCCGCCCCCATACCGCCGCAATATCCGTATTCCGGAACGGGAGACGAGGGGAGTTTCGGCAGGATCGATCCTTGGTCCCAACCTCGGCCGGTGGGCAATTATCGCCGCCCGCCAATGCCGGTGGGACAGATCGATGGCCCGCAGAACTATCGCCGGCCGTCCATGCCGGTGGGGCAGATTGCGACAGGAAGCGGATATCCCGATTACGCGGCAAGGACCAACCACAATTATCGGCGCCCGCCGATGCCGGTGGGCCAATTGGTGACGGGCGAAGTTGATCCTTATTACGATCCGCGGCCGGTGAGCACTTATCGTCGCCCGACAATGCCCATCGGACAGATTGACGGCCCGCAGAACTATCGCCGCCCGCCCATGCCGATCGGCCAGCTCTCCAAGTGAATATGAAATGGATCAAATCCTGCGTTTGCAACATGACCGTTCTCGCGGCGATGATCGTCATTACGCATTGCGTTGCGCGCGCGGTTGGGAAATCAGAACAGGCGATAACAGGATTGTTTTGCTGAGCGCTACTGACCCACCGCGGTTGTGCCAGAAAAGAACAGCACTGAAGTTCCATCCGTTAATGAATAGAGTTCCATCGCATTTCTTATGATGTTGGCAGCGCAACGGGCTGGAAGACGTTCGCGTGTGTAACTAACGTCGATGCTCTCGCCACGTGTATTGAGCGAGAGCCGAACCGCGTATCGCACATTCTCAACTCATTCCGAAATCAGCCGCCATCACCACCGCCACAGGAGGGCAAGCAATCATGGGGCTTACGGTCAACGACGCTTACAATCAAATCAAAGCATTGGAGAACAACGGCCATTTGACGCTGCCGGAACCGAAGGACATCGTCACGGTTGGAACAATCGATCCAAAAGCAGGGACCTTCACATGGACTGTCCCCACTGTCGTGCAGACGATAGTTATCCCTCCTGGACCTGGCGGAAGAACCAACACCATCATCAACACCACGGTTGGCGTTGTCGCCACTCAAGCAATCGATCTCCAGTTGAAATTCGCAATCATTCCGCAGCCCGGCCAGCTGGTGAATGAAGTCGCGCGAAGCACGCGCCCCTCGCCCTCAGCGACGCCTGCAGCCACCGTCGTGGCCGCTCACAATACGGCGCTTCTGCATGATGTTCTCAATACCAGCGTTCTCGGACAGACCAATGGCGGTGTGACGATAGACGGCTATCCCGTGGTATCGGTGGGCGCGGATCATATCACCCTGGATGTCGGGCTGATTGTCAGCACCGTTATTCAGAACGTCCCAAACATGACGCCGCCGGTCGGAAAATTCTCCGTGCAGGTGAACATCCCTGGCCATCCATCCATTCAGGTTCCGTTTTATGTACTTCGGCCCCCCGCGGTCGGTCTGGGCGGGTTCACAATCCCGGCGCTGCCCATGACCATCGTCTACGCGCCGCCCCAAGGAAAGGACAAGAAGAACACGGCTGTATACGCCGATACCTCCACCATTACCCGCCAAGTGACCACCGCCGTCACCAACAGTACCAATACCAAGACAGCCCAGGCCTATTCGGCCGCCGACCTGGTGGGAAAAGTAGCATCCTCAATCGCGACGGTGGTCGCGGTTGTGGGTACAGGCGGAGCTGGCGCCGCTGGGGGCGCAAGTGTCGCCGGAGCGTTTAGCGAATTGGGGCAAGCGCTGTTTGGTACCGCAAAGGAAAAGAGCGATTCTGTAGCCGATGCGGCGAAGCAGGTCGGCAGCGAGTTGTCGGCTGTGCAAAGCATTTTCAACGCGGTTGACAGCAATACGTCCTCGGACACGGGGACGATTACAGCCGAGGACGATCATTCCCTGACACTTACCACCGCAAACCTGAACCAGTGGGGTGCGGCCGCGACCCTTGGACCCGGTGTAGGCGACCGCATCGTCTATATGAAAGACGTCAAGGTGGTATGGGCGGCGGTAAATGGCGAGCTCTGCATCCATGTGCTCGGCTTTAGCGGGTTCGGCGCGAACTCGGTTCAGGATCTACAGCAAGAGAGGACTTGGATCACGGGGGGCAATCCCCCGCGGCTCGGCCTTGATGTAGATACTATCCGAAGTCTGCTGCTCCAGGACCCGCTGTCCGGTGAGAAGGCGAGTGGAGGCGGCAGAAACGTAATTGTATCGACGCTCTTTGGCCCCTTAATCGGCGCGCCCCGCTTTGTGCCGGCGGTCCCGCCAGGGCGCTCGGGGACCAGCACGGGTCCGCAGGGCGACCAATTCCAATCGTCCTACGAAGTTACCAGCGAAGATAAGCACATTCGTACCAGTTCGCAGGTAAACATCACCGATGCGAAACCCAGCTGGGTTTCGGTTCTGTTCGGTGCAGACAATCAGGAAACGACTACGACTACGACTTTCACGACCAGTCAGGTCACGGACGACAAGAGCGACGACAAGGTCGTCAGTACCATCACGCTCTATAGTCAGAATAATGATGACAAATATGACGTGAAGATATTCTACGATAATCTGTTCGGAACGTATGTGGTCTTGGACAGCAATTCGTCAGCGCTGAAGGGCATTGAACTGTCACATGAGCTGAATGATGTAGCATGACCGAGTACCGATGCGCGGCTTCTGACGGTCGGTATAGCCATATAATGATCAGCAGGGATCAGTCGGACTTGTCCCATGCTTGCCTAAGGTGCCGTTGAAGAAAATTTGCAAAAGGACCGGGAGCTCTGCTGGCAACAGCAGGGCTCTCCTTTCTTCAGTCCAGTCCTGCACTGTCCCAAACACTTGGCAATGCCGTCGGCGACAAGGTCGTCGGGTATGCAAGTCTCCCGAGACCTAGAGTGGTATAGCGAAACCACCCGCGGGCAAGATGAAAATCCGCTCAGACAATCCTTGCAAGAACGTGTTTTCCGCCGTTGCGTTTTTGAGTGAGGCGGCAATCGCGCGTCGGTCTCTCGCATCGGCGTGACATGGGCATTAACCGGTTCCCGGGCGCTCCCCGGAACTCAATTCCGAACCTGCATGTGCCAAGGAAACCGGTGCTTAAGTGGAGCGGCCATTCACTTCGTACGCGATGTCCCCTGGCGCCTTCGCACCAAGATCGCGATGCCGATACCACCAGAAGCATACGAATCCACCTGATCTGCCGGACCGTGCCGCGTCATCAGGTTCCGATGATGATTTCGACCAAATTGGCCTTGCCCGAAGCGAGCCCGGCCTCGATGGCAGGCGCGATATCTGCTGCCTTGTCGATCCGTATGGCCGGGACGCCCATGGACCGGGCCAGGGCCTGAAAGTCGATTAGGGGATGATCCAGGTCCATGGCGATAAAACGGTTGGTGCGGGCCGCGACATAGCCGCTGCGGCTGCGCATGAAATTCTTCAGAATATTGTATTCCCGGTTGTTCATCACCACGAAGGTGACGGGCAGCTCCTCGTGGGCCGCTGTCCATAAGGCTTGTGGCGAATAAAGCGCCGCGCCGTCGCCCACCAAGGACACCACGGGCGACCGGCCAAGCCCCAGACTAGCGCCAATCGCGGCCGGCATGCCCCACCCCAGGGCGCCACCGCGGGTAAAGGAATATTGCCGGGGCGAGGGACTATCAAGAAAGCCTCTTAGATGCTCGGACGTCGCCACCGCTTCATCGACAATGGGAACGTTCGGCCCGATGGCACGCATGGTTTCCCGGGCGGCGACCAATGGCGTAATGACGGGCGCGTCCCATTGTGCCGAGGCGTCCGCCTCCAACTGCCGACGCCGGGTGATCTGTACCTTGCCCGCCTGTGCCACCAGGGAAAGTCGGGCCGCGGCCTTGGGCGCGGCCGCGCTGCGCACCAATGGCAGCAAGGCTCGTAACGACTCGCGGATGTCGCCCACCACCGAAAGCTTGGTCATATAGGTGCGGCCCAGATCGCGCACATCGGCCGACATCTGAAACACCGTGCAACCCGGCGGCACCGCCGAGCCTTCGGTGTAAAGCACCGTGATGAGGGATTTGCCGCCCAGCGCGAAAATGGCGTCGTAATTCGCCAGAACCGTCGCGATCTCCGCGCCGTTGTGGGGCATCTTGCCGGACCAGAGCGGATGGTTGGTCGCAAACGGAATATGCGACGGCCAAGAGGAGCAATAGACCGGCGCGCCGAGCATTTCGGCGAGGAGCGCCACCTCTGCCGCCGCATCGCTGAAATGCACTTCATCCCCGGCGATGATGAGCAGGCGCCCGGGAGCAACCTCGGCGAGATAGCCGGCCAGCACCTCCAGGGAGCCGGCGACAGGCCGGCGGTCGATCAGCGAGGGTGCATCGATGCCGACGGTGCTCATTTCCTCCATCACATCCATGGGAAGCGAGAGGAACACCGGTGCGGTCGGCGCCGCGTTGGCGTCGTGAAACGCCCGGCGCACCAGGATGGGAAGTTGATCGGCATGGGCGACCTCATGGGCCCATTTGACCGCCGGCCTGGCGATGGTGACGAGATCGCCGAACAGCAATGGATCGGTGATGGTATGGCGGGAATCCTGCTGTCCGGCCGTTACCACCAAGGGGGTTTGCGAGACGGAGGCGTTGAGCAGATTGCCCATGCCATGACCGAGGCCGCCAGCAGTGTGCAGATTGATGAAGGCAGGTCGGCGGACCGCCTGGGCATAGCCGTCGGCCATCGCCACGGCGCTGGCTTCCTGTAAAGCCAGGATATAGCGGAGGTCGGGCGTTTCCAGCAGCGCGTCGATCAGCGCCAGCTCGGTGGTCCCCGGATTGCCGAAAATATACACCACCCCTTCGCTCTTGAGGATTTCCAGAAGAACCGCGGCGCCGCGACGGGCGCGGACACCGGCTTTGCTGACGGTTTGAATCATGGCGCGATCACCTGATATCGGCGAGCAGGAGCGAGGTTTCGGTGGCGGCGATGCCCTCGATCAGCCGGATTTGATCGAGCGCTTTGCTGAATTCCGCAAGGCTTGCAGTATTGAGCTCCACCACCAGATCCCAGCGGCCGTTGGTGGTGTGGATGGCGCCCACTTCGGCAAAGCCCTTGAGCGCCCGCACCACCCTGGCGGAGCGTTCGCCTTCAATGGTGATGCACATGATGGCGCGAACGCGGCCCGCATCCACCTCTGGCCGGGTGCGGACGGTGAAGCCCAGGATGTCGCCGCGCGCCAAAAGCCGGCCGATGCGGTTCTGTACCGTCCCGCGTGTCACTTTTAGCCTCTTGGCCAGTGACGCCGCGGGCTCACGCGCGTTACTACGCAACAGGCTCAGGAGGCGGCGGTCCAGATCATCCATCGTTTCGCCATTATAGGCTATCGTTTCGTCAATTTGATATGCAAATCGCGCATATCGCTTGCTTTATGCTAGCAAGGTCCCGTGGCCCAATCGCAGAGCCACAGAGGAGTCGACCCGTGCCGCCTCATTTCCTGATGACCGATGCACACCATTTTGGCGTCACCTATCAGATCAATCCCTGGATGCGGCCCGATGCCTGGCAGGCTGACCAGGGTGGCTTGAAAGCAGCCGCCATGGCCAGCGCGGCGGCGCTACGCGCGGCGCTCGAAGTCATCGGCGCCACGGTCGAGACCGTGCCGGCCGTAGTCGATCTACCCGATCTGGTTTTTCCCGCCAACGCCGCCATCGTGCTGGACGGTAAGGTTCTGGTCGCCCGCTTCCGCCATCCCGAGCGCCAGGGCGAGGAAGAGGTCTTTCGCCAGGCCTTTCTGGATCTAAAGGCGCGCGGCATTGTGCATGAGGTGATCGATATGCCGCACGGCGTGCTGCAGGAAGGGGCGGGCGATTGCATCTGGGACGAGACCAGAGGGTTCTTCTGGGCGGGTCATGGCCAGCGTTCCACCGCCAATTCCCTGTCCGTGATCGCCGACACCTTCGGGCGTCCGGTGGTCGGGCTCGAACTTGCCACCGACCGTTTCTACCATCTCGACACCTGTTTTTGCCCGCTGCAAGGGGGCCGGCTGCTCTATTATCCACCCGCCTTCACGCAAGAGGCGCTTGCCGCGATCCACTTTCACGTCCGGCCCGAGCAGCGGATCGTGGCCAGCAGTGCTGAAGCCGCGGCCTTCTGTGTCAATGCCGTCAATGTCGACAAAAAAATCATCATGGCAAACCCGCCCGACAGCCTGCGGGAAAAATTGCAGGCGCGGGGCTATCACGTGACGGGGATTGATCTGGCGCCTTTTATTCTCTCCGGCGGCGGCGCCTACTGCATGACCTTGCGGTTGGACCGCAGCAGCTCTGCCGCACGCAAAGCGCTTCGGGCTGCCGAATGAGGTTCTGATGAATCATTTCACGCCTGGAGGATTGCAGAACGCCGGCGACTTCATCGCCCGCGAGGCCGAGTTCGGCGCCAAGAACTACAAGCCCCTGGACGTGGTGCTGGCGCGTGGTGAAGGCGTCTATGTCTGGGACGTGGACGGCCGGCGCTACCTGGATTGCCTCTCGGCCTATTCCGCCGTCAACCAAGGCCATTGCCATCCCCGCATTCTGGCGGCGATGACCGAGCAAGCCAGCAAGCTCACACTCACGTCGCGCGCCTTCCGCAACGACCAGCTCGCACCTTTTTATCAAGAGATCTGCGCCCTGACCCGGGCGCACAAGGTGCTACCGATGAATTCCGGCGCCGAAGCGGTGGAAAGCGCGCTCAAGCTGGCGCGCAAATGGGGCTATACCGTCAAGGGCGTGCCGGACGGCAAGGCCGAAATCATCGTTTGCGGCAACAATTTTCATGGCCGCACCATCACCATTGTGGGCTTTTCCAGCGATCCCGCGTCGCGCGAAGGCTTCGGGCCTTATGCTGCCGGTTTCAAGATGGTGCCATTCGGCGATGCGGCGGCACTGGAAGCGGCGATCACCCCCAACACCGTCGCCTTCCTGGTCGAACCGATCCAGGGCGAAGCCGGGGTGATCATTCCGCCTGCCGGCTATCTGAAAAAGGCACGCGACCTTTGCACCCGCCACAACGTGCTGTTCATTCTGGATGAGATTCAGACCGGGCTGGGCCGCACCGGTAAATTGCTGGCGGAAGAGCATGACGGGGTGGAAGCCGATCTCACCTTGATCGGCAAGGCGCTGTCGGGCGGCTTCTATCCCATCTCCGCCGTGCTTTCGAACACCGAGGCCATGAGTGTGCTGCATCCGGGCGAGCATGGCTCGACCTTTGGCGGCAATCCTTTGGCCTGCGCCATCGCCCGCATGGCGCTGAAAGTGCTGGTCGAGGAAGGCATGATCGAGAATGCCGCCCGCATCGGCGCCCGGCTCAAAACCAACCTGTCCGACATCCGGTCAAACCTGGTGCGCGAAGTGCGCGGCGCTGGCCTGATGATCGCGGTGGAGCTGGACCCCGCCGCAGGTGGCGCGCGTCCGGTGTGCGAGGAACTGGTGGCACGCGGGCTTCTCGCCAAAGAGACCCATGACCACATCATCCGCATCGCCCCGCCGCTGATTCTGACGGAAGGTCAGGCCGACTGGATCGCCGAACAATTTGAGGCCGTTCTTAAGTGAGCGTGGTGCCCGCCGCTTCCGCTATAATTGCGACCATGACCATAGACTGGGACCGGCTGGACGCAGGCAAATATCGCCCCGAGCGCGACGCCGTGGCGGCGTTACTCAAATCCGAGCCGCTGCCGTCTGCGATGCGCGCCACCGTGCAAGGCGAAGCCGCCGCGCTGGTGACCAAGGCGCGGCAGATGGACCGCCGAACTGGCATGGTCGAAAGCTTCCTGCAGCAATTTTCGCTTTCGACGCCCGAAGGTCTGGCGCTGATGGGCCTGGCGGAAGCCTTGCTGCGCACGCCCGACGCCGGCACCCGCGACCGGCTGATCGCGGAGAAGATTTCCGCCGCCGACTGGGCCTCGCACCTCGGCCAATCCGACTCACTGCTGGTCAACGCCTCGACCTGGGGTCTGATGCTGACCGGGCGACTGATCGATGTCAGCGGTTTGGACGACGCCTCTGGCACCATTCGCAGACTTGCGGCGCGGGTCGGCGAACCCATCGTGCGCGCCGCCGTGGCACAGGCGGTGCGCATCATGGGCGAGCAATTCGTGCTGGGACGCTCCATCGAAGACGCCATCGCGCGGGCGGCGCAGGAAAATCTGCTCTGCTCGTTCGACATGCTGGGCGAAGGCGCCCGCACCGAAACCGATGCCATGCACTATGAAAGTGCTTATGCCACGGCCATTGCTGCCATCGGCAAGTCGGCCACCGGTCCTGAAAACGGTCATGGCATCTCGGTAAAGCTATCAGCCCTGTCGCCACGCTATGAGGCGACCCAGGAAGCCCGCGTCTGGACCGAGCTTTATCCGCGTCTGAAGCGCCTGGCGGACATGGCGGCCAAGGCCGACATCAACTTCACCATCGATGCCGAGGAAGCCGACCGTCTGGTGCTGTCGCTGAAGCTGTTGGACAGATTGGCGCGCGAGCCTTCGCTGGGAACCTGGCGTGGGCTGGGCCTGGCGGTGCAGGCCTATCAAACCCGCGCGGTGGAGGTGATCCCGCTGCTGGCATCGCTGGCGAAAGACAGCGGCCGCCGCCTGATGGTGCGGCTGGTCAAGGGCGCCTATTGGGACAGCGAGATCAAGCGCGCTCAGGTCGGCGGTCGCAGCGGCTATCCTGTCTTCACCACCAAGCCCGCCACGGATCTTTCCTATCTCGCCGCGGCGCGGGCTTTGATCGCTGCGTCTCCTTATCTTTATGCGCAGTTCGCCACCCATAACGCGCATACCTTGGCGGCAGTGCGGGCCATGGCGGGCACGACGCCTATCGAGCATCAGCGCCTGCACGGCATGGGCGAGACCCTTTACGCGGCGGCGGGCGGAATGTTCGGGCCGCTCGCCCTTCGCACCTATGCGCCGGTGGGGGCGCATGAGGATTTGCTGCCCTATCTGGTCCGGCGCCTTTTGGAGAACGGTGCCAATACCAGCTTCGTGCATCTGCTGCTGGACGACGATACGCCGCCCGAGACAGTCGCCGCCGATCCCATCGCACGGGTGGAAGCTCAGGCCGGCCCGCATCCCCGCATCCCGCTGCCTCGCCAGATGTATGTCGACCGGTTGAATAGTGTTGGCGTCGATCTCTCCATCGCGGCGGAACGCGAAAAGCTAATGCATGTGAAAGGCGCGTCCCGCCCCGTTGCCGATGCCACGCCCGGAGAAATCGGCAAGGCCTTTGCCGCCGCCAAGGCGGCGCAACCGGCATGGGATAGATTGGGCGGCGCGGGCCGCGCCGGAATTTTGCGCGCCATGGCCGATATGGTGGAACAACACCGCGATGCCTTGATGGCGATTGCCGTGCAGGAAGCGGGCAAGACATGGCCCGATGCGGTGGCCGAAGTGCGCGAAGCGGCGGATTTCTGCCGCTACTACGCGCTGCTGGCGGAACGGCATTTTGCGCAAGCCGAACCGCTCAAAGGTCCGGCAGGTGAAACCAATGTTCTGGAACTGCATGGCCGCGGCGTCTTCGCCTGCATCTCACCATGGAATTTTCCGCTTGCCATCTTCACCGGCCAGATCGCGGCCGCACTGGCGGCAGGCAACACGGTTCTGGCCAAGCCGGCGGAACAGACGCCGCGCATCGCCGCCGTTGCGGTGACGTTGTTCAAGCAGGCGGGCCTGCCGAACGACGTGCTGCATCTTCTTCCCGGCCCCGGCGAAACCGTGGGCGCGGCGCTGATCAGCCATCCCGATCTTTCCGGCGTCGCTTTCACCGGCGGCACCGACACAGCCCAGGCAATCAACCGCAGCCTCGCGGCGCGCAAGGGGCCGCTCGTTCCCTTCATCGCCGAAACCGGCGGCCTCAATGCCATGTTCGTGGACACCACCGCCCAGCGGGAGCAGGTGATCGACGATTGTCTTCTCTCGGCGTTCGGCTCGGCGGGGCAGCGCTGCTCGGCGCTGCGGATACTCTTCCTGCCGGAAGAAACCGCCGACGGCCTGATCGCGGGCCTCAAAGGCGCGATGGATGTGTTGCGGGTGGGTGACCCCGCCGATTTCGCCACCGATATCGGGCCGGTGATCGATGCGCCCGCCAAGGCGGCGCTGGACGCGCATCTGGTGCATCTCAAAACCACCGCAAAAATCCTCAAAGAGTTGAAACCCGCTGCATCCGTGCCGCTGCTGTTCGGACCGGTGATGGCGGAAATCACACTGGAACAGATTCCCGACAAGGAAGTGTTCGGTCCCATCCTGCATGTGGTGCGCTACAAAAACGGCGAACTGGAAAAGGCCGCGCGCGCCCTGGCGGAAAAAGGCTATGGCCTCACCCTGGGCATCCATTCGCGGCTCGACTCGTTCGTTGCGCAGGTGCGGGCGCTGGTGCCGGCGGGCAATATCTATGTCAACCGCTCCATCATCGGCGCGGTGGTAGGGGTGCAACCTTTCGGCGGCGAAGGCCTGTCAGGCACTGGCCCCAAGGCAGGCGGCCCCTATGCCTTGACCCGCTACGCCGTCGAACGCGCCCTCAGCGTGAACATCGCCGCCAAGGGCGGCGACCCCGCGCTGCTCAACCTTTGAGCCGCCGCTATTCGCCATCTGGCGGATGCCCGGTAATCCGGGGCTACGCCGGATTCAATTCTTGGGCGTTTGCGCCATAAGTCCGAGAGCTGGGTTGGCTGGGCGGCCCGTGCTACTGAAACTGGGGACGGATACCCTCAATCCCTAAACCCAGTCTGGATTGGCGAGCGGGAGTCAAGATGAGAATGCTGGCATTCGCTCTGCTGTTGTTGCTGCCCATGCCTGTGGCACAGGCGGCGGAAGTTTGGGACTGTCGGTTTCCTGGCCATGGCGGGGTTTGGCAGGTGGACGGTAATGAACTGGTCGCACCGCCTTCCAGCGGATCAAGCCGATTTCCCATTGTGCGCAACACGCCGGATGCCATCGTGGCGTTGACCGAGGAGTTC
>Ga0163163_10000034_pt1 | contig 161820 bp, 140 predicted proteins | sample S65metaG_FD_119766 | JGI IMG/M metagenome (GOLD analysis project Ga0163163, IMG submission 119766) | Switchgrass rhizosphere microbial communities from Kellogg Biological Station, Michigan, USA - S6-5 metaG | ecosystem: Host-associated > Plants > Roots > Rhizosphere > Soil | place: USA...
CACGCGCGCGTGGGTCGAGGACAACCGTCGTCTCGTCGAGAAGATGTCCAACGGCACGCTCGCCTACGTCTATCTGCCGAACACCGGACAGCCGGGCTACACGAGCTTTAACCGGTACTACTTCGCGCAGCAGGACAAACAGGGCGTCGTCGTCGACGAGCGATTCAACGGCGGCGGATCGGCGGCCGACTACATCATCGACGCGCTCGAGCGGACGTACGACGGCTACTTCAACAACGTCGCCGGCGATCGCTATCCGTTCACGAGCCCGGCGGCCGGCATCTGGGGGCCGAAGGTCATGATCATCAACGAGATGGCCGGCTCAGGCGGTGACCTGATGCCGTACATGTTCCGCGCGCGCAAGATCGGCACGCTCGTCGGCAAGCGCACGTGGGGCGGACTCGTCCATACCGCCGACACGCCGGGCTTCATCGACGGCGGCTCGATGATTGCGCCGCGCGGCGGCTTCTTCTCGCGTGAAGGCAAGTGGGCGGTCGAAAACGAAGGCGTCGCGCCCGACATCGACGTCGAAAACTGGCCGAAGGACGCAATCGCCGGTCACGACCTGCAGCTCGAGCGCGCCGTCGCTGAGGCGATGAAGCAACTCAAGGAACATCCTGTCGATCGCATGAGCAAGGAGCCACCGCCACCGACGTGGGGCAAGCGCACGGGCGGGGGAGGGGGCTAGAAAGTCGAAGAAGTCGAAGAAGTCGAGAAAGTCGAGAAAGTCGAAGAAGTCGTCGGTACTCAGTCACGCTGCCGCAACGGTTCGATGACCGCGGCGAAATCCGAGTCTTCGAGCCGTGCGGCAATGGCGTCTGCGAACAGATCACGCGCCACGCCGGCCGTGCGCAGCGGCACGCCGGCGCGCGCGCCTTCGGCGATCGCGTAGGACAGATCCTTGTGCATCAGCGCGAGCGCGAAGTTGACCGCGTAATCGTGCTTCAGCATGCGCTGGCCGACACCCTTCACGAGCGGGCTGCCGGGCGCGCCGTCGCTCAGCACTGGGAACGCCTGTGCAGGATCGAGGCCGAGGCGTTCGATGAGCGTCACAGCCTCGGCCAGCGCCGCTGCTTGCACGCCGCAGACGAAGTTGTTGATGAGTTTCAGGCGGGCGCCGCTTCCGGTCGGGCCGAGATGGACGATGCCGCGGCTGGCCATCGCGGTGAGCGCCGGTCGGACCCGCTCGAGCGCGGCGGCGGGGCCGCCGACGAGAAACAGCAGGTCGCCTGAGGCCGCATGCGTGCGGCTGCCGGTGACCGGCGCGTCGAGCAGCTCGCAACCGGCCTGTGCAGCGTGACCTGCGAGCTCGCCGATCCAGGCGGGCGAGAGCGTGCTCGATTCGATCAGGACCGTGCCGCGCGCCGCACCGGCGAGCGCGCCGTCCGGGCCGAGCCACACCGCGCGCGACGCCGCATCGTCGGCCACCATGGCGATCACGAGGTCGGCGCCGGAGGTGGCGGCCTTCGGCGAGTCCGCGGCGCGCGCGCCTCGCGCCACGAGCGCGTTCGCCCGATCGCGGTGGCGATTCCAGACGATGACCGTGAAGCCTGCATCGAGCAGCCGGCCGGCCATGCCGGCGCCCATCGTGCCCACACCGAGAAACGCTATGGAGTTCATAGAGGACGTCATATCGTATACCTCCGTTCCATGCCTCGTTGGCGCGTCGCAGCGATCGTGTGCGTGGCGATTGCGATCAGCTACCTCGATCGCCAGTCGCTGCCGGTGGCCGTCGCCGCGATCCAGCAGGACATTCCGCTCACAAACACGCAGTTCGGCGCGCTGACGTCGATCTTTCTCCTCGCCTACGCGCTGATGTACGCCGGCGGCGGCGCGCTCGTCGATCGGCTTGGCACGCGACGGGGATTTCTGCTGATCATGATCGTGTGGTCGCTCGCCTGCGCGAGCCACAGTTTGGCCGCGAGCTTCTGGATGCTCGCGGCGAGCCGCTTCCTGCTGGGCGCGGGCGAGGGCGGCGGGTTTCCGGCCGCGACCAAGGTCATCGCCGAACGCTTTCCGATCGGCGAGCGGTCGACGGCGATGGGCCTCGTCAACGCCGGCACGGCGATCGGCGGCGTCGTCGCGCCGCCGGCCATTGCAGCGATCCTGCTCGTCGGCGATTGGCGATGGGTGTTCGTCGCATGCGGCGCGGCCGGACTGCTCTGGACGCTGTGGTGGTCGCGCGTGCCGGACGTCGTCTCTCCACCAGCGCCCGCGGTGTCGTCAGCCGCATCCTCGGCGTGGTCAGCGCTGCTCACGCATCGTGAAGTGTGGGGACTCGTCGGGGCGAAGTTTCTCACCGACGCCGCGTGGTTCTTCTACATCTCGTGGCTGCCGAAGTATCTCTACGATGCGCGCGGGTTCGACGTGAAGCAGGTCGGCTACTACGCGTGGCTGCCGTTCGCGGCCTCGGGCGTGGGCAGCCTGCTCGGCGGCTGGTTTTCGAGCCGACTGATCGCGGGCGGCTCGACCGTGAACTTCTCACGCAAGCTCGCGCTCGGTCTCAGCGCCGCGCTCATGCCCGGCATCATCTTCGTGACGCACGTGCCGGTGTCCTGGGCGATCGCGCTCTTTTGCGTCGCGTTCTTCGGTCAGCAGTCATGGTCGACGCTCGTCATGGTGGTGCCGACCGATCTCTTCGAGCGTCGCGTGGTCGCCTCGGTCGCCGGACTCGTCGGCTTCGGCGGTGCGATGGGCGGGCTGGTGATGAATCTCACCGCCGGGCGCCTGCTCGATCTCGGATTTGGGTACCAGACGGTGTTCTCGATCGTCGGTACCCTGCATGTCATCGCGTTCGTGGTCATTCTCGTGACCGTGCCGAAGATCCGGCCGATCGCGTCTGATGACGTGACTCAGGATTCATGAAGATCGTGAAGGTAATGAGGGCATGAAGAAGAGCACCGATCGCCTGGGAGCCATGACGTCGCACTCGCCGACTCCTCGTGTGGCCGGAACGGCCGCGAGGCGGGCCGGGCCCGCCTCGCGACGTCATGGCTCCTCTTCGTGCTCAGGTTATCTTCATGGTCTTCATGACCTTCATGACCTTCATGTCTTTCTTGGAGATCTGCCTTGAAAATCACTGACATTCGCACCCGCGTCGTCGAATGGCGCGGTCCCACGGTGCCGCCGCAGCCGCACTTCTGCACCAACCCGATGGACCTCGTCGAGCCGATGCTGCAGGCCAGCGCGACGACGAAAGACTCGATGGCCGGCTTTCGTTTCCACGGCTGGCTCATCGTCGAGCTGTTTACCGACGCGGGCCTGGTCGGCATCGGCAACGCCGCGCTGGCGCCGCGGCTGACCAAGCAGACGATCGATCTGTATCTGAAGCCGCTCCTCATCGGCGCGAATCCGTTTGACGTCGAGTTTCTCTGGCAGCTGATGTATCGCAAGACGATGGCGTTCGGGCGGAAGGGGATTGGTATGACAGCGATCAGCGCCGTCGACATCGCGATCTGGGACGTGCTGGGGAAGGCGACGAAGCAGCCGGTGTTTCGGCTGCTCGGCGGACGGACGAAGCCGTCGATTCCGGTCTACGCCAGCCGCCTCTACAGCCAGCCCCTCGACGAGCTCGGGGCCGAGGCGAAGAAGTACAAGGACGCCGGCTACCAGGCGATGAAGCTGCGCTTCGGGTGGGGCCCTGTCGATGGCGCCGCGGGCATGCAGCACAACGTCGATCTGGTGCGCACCGTGCGCGAGGTCGTCGGCGACGGTGTCGACATCATGGCGGACGCGTACATGGGGTGGACTCTCGACTACGCGCGCCGGATGGTGCCGCTGCTCGAGCGTTTCAATCTGCGCTGGCTCGAGGAGCCGGTGATTCCGGATGACCTCCACGGCTACGCGGCGCTCAAGGCGCTCGGCCGGATTCCGATTGCCGGCGGCGAACATGGCTTCACGCAGTACGAGTTCCGGGATCTGCTCGAGGCGCGTGCGGTCGACTACATCCAGTTCGACACGAATCGCGTGGGCGGCATCACGCAGGCGCGCAAAATTTCGGCGCTGGCCGAGTCGTTCGCTGTACCGGTCGTGCCGCACGCCGGCCAGATGCACAACTACCACATCGTGATGGCCAGCCTGAACTCGCCGATCGCGGAGTACTTCCCGCCGGTCGACGTTGAGGTCGGCAACGAGCTCTTCTGGTACATCTTCGAGGGCGAGCCGACGGCGGTCAACGGCCACATCAACCTGTCGGACGACGTCCCGGGGTTGGGGCTGACCATCAAGGCGGATGCGCTCGCGAAGTTCTCGGTGATCGAGTAGGCGCGTCCTCATGCACCGGCTCGGCATCGTCGGCGGCATCGCCCCGGAATCGACGGTCGACTACTACCGCCGCATCATTGCGCTCTACCAGGAGCGTCGACCCGATGGTCACTATCCTGAGCTGCTGATCAACAGCATCGACCTGCGGCGCATGCTCGATCTGGTTGGCGCCGGAGATCGTCGCGCGCTTGCTGATTATTTGTCGGGTGAAATCGCCAGAGTCGCGCGCGCGGGTGCGACGATCGGGTTGCTGGCATCCAACACGCCGCATCTGGTCTTCGACGACCTCCAGCGCGCCTCGCCGATTCCGCTCATCAGCATCGTAGAGGCGACGTGCGCGGAGGTGGAGCAGCGTGGTCTCACGAAGGTCGCGCTGCTTGGCACGCGCTTTACGATGGAGGGCCGGTTCTATCCCGACATGTTCGCGAAACGGGGTATCACGGTCGTCGTGCCGACGGAGACCGAGCGTGCGTACGTACATGATCGCTATTTCGGCGAGCTGGTCGCGGGTGTGTACCGGCCTGAGACCCGCGACGAGGTGCTCGCGGTCATCGAGCGAATGCGATCGGACGACCGGATTGAAGCGGTGGTTCTGGGCGGGACCGAGCTGCCGCTGCTCTTTCGGGACGGTCCTTCGCCTCCCGTCCCGCTCCTCGATACGACCGGCATCCACGTCGAGGCAGCCGTTGCGAAGATCCTGTCGTAGCGGTACGGTGTCAGTTCGATGAGCCTAGAGATCGATCGCCGGGAGTTTCTCAAGCAGGCTCCCGTGGCCGCGGCGCTGGTGGCAGGCGCGGTGCGAGGCGGCCTGGAGCCGCAAGCCGGGCCCCCAGCCGTCGCACCCGCGAAGGCCCATGCCCTCGAGACGTTCGACTACCTGAATGTCCGCCTGCTGCCAAGCCGGTGGCAACAGCAGGTCGAAGTCGCGCGGACGTTCTTCCACGAGCACGTTTCGATCGACGACGTGCTGCAGGGGTTTCGCGCGGCGGCGAATCAGCCGGCGCCGGGGCGGCCGCTCGGCGGCTGGTGCGGCAAGGACAGCAACAACGTCTTTGGCCAGTGGCTGAGCAGTCTGACGCGTCTCGCGCGCGTGACCGGCGACGACTCGCTGCGCACGATGGCGCTCACGCTCTACACGGAGTGGGTGAAGACCGTGGGCGCGGACGGCAACGCGCGCATGGATCATTATCCGTTCGACAAGCTCGTCTGTGGGCTCGTCGATCTCGCGCGCTATGCGAATCAACCTGATGCCGCGAACACACTCACGCGCGTGACCGCGTACGCCGACAAGACATTTCAGCGCGCGCTCGCGCCGCTCGCCGACATCACCGACAACCAGGCGTACTACGGGCGGCCGCAGGAGTGGTACACGCTGGCCGAAAACCAGTTCCGCGCGTACCAGCTCACCGGCGACGCGATGTTCCGCCGGTTCGCCGAAGAGTGGCTGTATCACGCGTACTGGAGCAAGTTCGCGATGACAGCCGCGCCAACAGACGCGCACGGTGTGCACGCCTACAGCCATGTGAACACCTTCAGCAGCGCGGCGATGGCGTACGACGTCACCGGCGACGCGCAGTACCTGACGATCATCAAGAACGCGTACGACTACCTGCGGCAGTTCCAGTGCTATGCGACCGGCGGGTACGGGCCGAACGAGCGGTTCGCGAAGACGGACGGCAGCCTCGGCCGCGCGCTCGACACGCGGTCCGATACATTCGAAGCGGTCTGCGGATCGTGGGCCGGGTTCAAGCTCTCGCGCTACCTGATGCAGTTCACGGGCGACGCGCGCTACGGCGACTGGATCGAGCGCCTCTTCTACAACGGCGTCGGCGCCGCGCTGCCGCTCCAGGCGCAGGTGCGCAACTTCTACTACGCCGACTACCGCGTCGGCGGCGGCATGAAGGTCTACAACTGGGACACGTGCACGTGCTGCTCCGGCACGTTCGGGCAGAACGTCGCGGAGTACGCGAATCTGATCTACTTCAGCGGCAATGGCGCGCTGCACGTCAATCTGTTCGTACCGTCTGAAGTCGACTGGCTGCGGTCGGACCTGTCGCGGTCGAATCCGATCGCCGTCCACGTGCGGCAGGACACCGCGTATCCCGACAGCGACTCGACGAAGCTCACGCTCACTATGGCGTCGCCGATCGCCTTCCCGCTGCGAGTGCGCGTTCCGTCGTGGGCGTCGTCGATGGCGTTCAAGGTGAACGGCGCGCCCATCGCTGTCGATGCCCGGCCCAACACGTGGGCGACGCTCTCGCGCACCTGGCGCTCTGGCGACATCGTCGACATCCAGGTGCCGCTGACGCTTCGCATGGAGCCGGTCGATCGCCAGCATCCGAATCGCGTCGCGGTGATGCGGGGGCCAGTCGTGTTCGTGCTCGAGGGCGCGTATCACGATCCAAACTTCGCGCTGCCGAAGACGAACGAAGAGCTCGCGCAGTGGCTCGTGCCCGAGCCGGGCTCGCTGCCGCGCGGCGTGTGGGCCACCGCTCCGCCGCCGACCGAGTATCCGACCAGCCTGCGCGTGGTCCCGCCGGACAAGCGTCCCGTGCGCCTGCGCTTCCGGCCCTTCTACGAGATCGGTGAGAACTATCCGTACTTCATGTACTTCGATCGCGACACGCTGCCGTGGAGACTGTGGTGACCATGGCGAGGTGCCTCCTCAATCCGAGTCGCCAGGATGTCGAACATCCGCAACCTCTCTGACACCGCCCTGTGGGTGGCGATCTATCGCGCCGACGAGAGCGCCCGCCCGGACGCGCTGTTCCGCGATCCGCTGGCCGCGCGGTTGGCGGGGGAGCGCGGGCGCGCGATCAGCGAAAGCCTGCCGAGGCGGAGTCGGCGCGCGTGGCCGCTGGTCACGCGCACGTATCTGTTCGACAAGATCATCGCTCAGGCCGTCGGTCAGCACGGCGTGGACCTCGTGCTGAATCTCGCCGCTGGCCTCGACACGCGGCCGTACCGAATGGCGCTGCCGCAGTCGCTGCAATGGATCGAGGTCGATCTCCCAGATTTGTTGGCGTACAAAGAAGATCTGCTCAAGGGCGAGCGCCCCAATTGCGCCCTCGAGCGAATCCGTCTCGACCTGTCGGACCGCGTGTCGCGGCAGGAGCTGTTCTCGATGGTCGGGCTCAGGGCGAAACGGGCGCTGGTCGTCACCGAAGGCCTGCTGATCTATCTACCGCCAGACGAGGTCGCCGCGTTCGCTGACGATCTCGCCAAGCCCGCCGCGTTCAGACGGTGGCTGATCGATCTCGCCTCACCTGGGCTCCTGAAGATGTTGATGAAGGAGATCGGGCAGGAGCTTGGTGCGGCCGCACCGATGAAGTTCGGCCCGGAAGAGGGTGTCGACTTCTTCCGGCCGCATGGCTGGCAGCCCGTGGAAGTGCACTCGATGATCAAGACCGCGTCGCGCATCAGGCGCTTGTCGCTGGGCATGCGTCTTATCGCGCTTCTGCCCGAGTCTCCACGACCGGGTCAACGGCCATGGAGCGGTGTCTGCTTGCTCGAGCAACACGAATCCGGAACATGAGGTTTCCCGCCGCGATCCACCCGCTGCCGTTCACCTGGCCGTACGCGCCGGTGTTCTGGCTCGTCGTCTATTGGGTCTTCATTCCGGAATACCAGCTGACGCTGCGCGCGAAGGAAGGCGCGGCGCGCGCCGATTCGCCCGATCGCGGATCGTTGAAGCTGATCCTTGTCACCAATCGATTCGCCGGGATGGCGGCGTTCGCGGTCTGCTGGATCGCCGCGACCGCTGTGCCGCCCGCGTGGCGCGTCCCGAGCTTCTGGATCGGCATCGGCATGCTCGTGTCGGGCGGCCTGCTTCGGCGCCACTGCTTTCGCATGCTCGGCGAGTTCTTCACCGGCGACGTCAACGCGCGCGCGGAGCAGCCCGTGATCGATCGCGGCGCGTACCGCTGGATCCGGCATCCGTCCTACACGGCGGGCATGCTCCTCTTTACCGGCATCGGCGTCGCGCTCGGCAACTGGCTCAGCATGATCATCATGGCGGGCACGATGGCAATCGTGTACACGTATCGCGTCCGTGTCGAAGAGCAGACGTTGCTGAAGACGCTCGGTGAGCCGTACCGGAAGTTCATGCAGACGAGGAAACGGTTTATACCGTACCTTTTTTAGGTTCGGCCGGTTCGACGGGTTCGGCCCCGCTGTCGCCTCTGGGGCCTGGGGCCCGGGGCCCGGGGCCTGTGGCCTAATTCCTAATGCCCAGTGCCTGACAGGACCTTGGCTGTCCTTATGTAGTCGAGGTGCGGAAAGTTCTCGAGGACGTACTTGTTGCCGCCGGCGAAGTAAGCATCCTGTTTGCCGGCGCGGATGCCGCCCGGACCTTCGCCGTATTCAGAGCTGAAGGACTCGACAACATCCATGCCCGCCACGACGCGGCCGAACGGCGTGAAGGGTTCCTTGTCATGCGTCGCGGAGTTGTCGCGCATGTTGACGAACACCTGCGTCGTGCGGCCGTTGGGAACCGCGAACGCGAACGCCACGGTCCCGCGCACGTTCGACTGCTTGAACGGATCGTCGGGAAACGTCCTGGTTCGCCAGGCCTGCGCGATCCCGGGATCGCCGGCGATGCCGAATTGCCGCCAGCCGGGCGCGATGCGGAAGAACCGCGCCTCGTCGTAGTATCCGTAGCGCACGAGGTTGACGAAGCGGTCCGCGCCGAGCGGCGACCAGTCGCGCGTCACCTCGATGTCGACGATGCCCTTGCTCGTATCGAGCCGAACGAGGCAGCGAGCGGGCGCGGGCTGGCTGAATTCGGGAGCGTCCGGACGGAGCAGCAGCGCGCGATTGCTGGTCTGTGCGAGCATGCCGGACGCAACGATGAGAGCGATGATCGAGGCACGCATATGACGCGTCGAGTGTTCGCGATCTTAGCACTGTCGCTTTCGGTGGCCGTCGTGAGCGCCGGGCCATCACGGTATGGCTTCTCCGACCGCATCGAGCGGCACCTGTTTCCGGAGGTCACGACGGGCCCGGACAACCCGTCGTGGAGTCCGGACGGCACGTGGATCGCGTTTTCGATGCAGGGCGACATCTGGAAGATTCCGTCGAAGGGCGGCGAGGCGGTCGCGCTCACACACGGCCCCGCGTACTACTTCGAGCCGGCGTGGAGTCCGGACGGCAAATCGATCGCGTTCACGATGGACACCGATGGGAATCTCGACGTCGGCGTGGTGAGCTCGGATGGCGGCGTGGTGACGCGGCTGACCGACGCGCGCGAAGTCGATCTCGAGCCCGCGTGGAGCCGCGATAGTCAAGATCTGTTCTTCGTGAGCGCGCGCGGCGGGCGCGGCTTCGACATCTTCAAGCTGCACGTCGCCGATCGCGCGGTTACGCCGGTCGTGAGCGATCCCGGCGACCAGACGCAGCCGGCGGTGTCACCGGACGGTCTGACGCTCGCGTACGTGTCGCCCGTGCAGGGCAAGCTCGGCACAGGCGGGATCTGGACGCGTCCGCTCGCCGGCGGCCCGCCGACGCTCGTTCATTACGAGGAATCCGAGTACCGCATGCGCCCGCACTGGACGCCCGACGGCAAGGCGTTCCTCTACGACTCGGACGACATGGGATCGAACGACGTCGCGATCGTGCCGGCGACCGGCGGCAACCCGTTCGTGATCACGAACGATCCGATGGGCGAGTTCTCGCCGGCGCCCTCGCCCGATGGCGCATCGTTCGCATTCGTCTCGAATCGTACGGGCCCGATGACGCTCGAGATCGCGCCGATCGGCGGCGGTCCGTTGGGCTCGTGGCGCCACCTCGCGATCGGCCCGCGTCGAGCCGCCGTGCCGACCGGGCTCGTCCACGCGACCGTCGTCGATGCCTACGGCGCGCCGATGCCCGCGCGCATCGAGGTGAAGGCGAGCGACGGACGCGCGTACGCACCCGATGGCGGATTCGCGCGCGTCATCGCGGTGAGCGAGACGCACTACTTTCACGCGACGAGCGCCTTCGATCTCGACGTGCCGGCCGGGCCGCTCGCGATCGAAGCGCTGCGAGGTTTCGAGTACCGGCCCGCGACGACGACGGTTGACGTGAAGCCTGGCGCGACAGCGAACGTCACGCTGACGCTCCGCCGTCTCGTCGACGCGCCCGCGATGGGCTGGTACGGCGGTGACACGCACGCGCACGATCTGCATCAGGGACGCTTCGGCCTCACGCACCGCACGCTCTTCGATGAATCGCTCGCCGAGGATCTGCACCTCACGAACGTGCTGATCCACATGGATGGCACGCGCATCATGGGGCGCTGGGCCGACCTCACCGGCAAGCCGGATCCGCTCTCGACCCCGACGCACATCATGCAGTTCGCCGAGGAGTTTCGCGGATCGCTCGGCCACATCGGGATGATCGGCATCAAGACCTACGTGCTGCCGCTCACCGGCGGCGAGAACAACACGGCGTACGCGCAGGTCGCGAGCGACGTGCCGTATCTCGACGGCGCGCGCGCGCAGGGCGGGCTCGCGGGCTACATGCATCCGTACACGCGCGCGTCGCAGAATCCCGCCGCGCCCAATCCCGCGCAGTGGGACGGATCGCTCATTCCCGTGGACGTCGCGCTCGGCAAGGGCGATTTCTACGACGTCGAGAGCTTGTACTCCGACGAGCTCGGTTCCGCCGAGATGTACTACCGATTGCTCAACTGCGGCTTCCGCCTGCCCGCAACGGGCGGCACGGATAACTTTCCGGATGTCTGGCGCGACCCGCCGCCCGGCACCGATCGGACGTACGCGAAGGTCAGTGGACCGCTCAGCGTCGCGTCATGGCTGGCGGCTGTGAAAGCGGGGCACACGTTCGGCACGACGGGGCCGTTGATCTTTCTCACCGTGAACGGACGCGAGCCCGGCGACGAGCTGCAGCTCGGCGCGTCCGCGCCGACGGAGGTCACCGTGAAAGTCACCGTTTCGTCCATCGCACCCGTCGACAAGCTCGAGATCATCGTCAACGGTGTCGTCGGACCGCCGATCCCGATCGCCAACACGCCGACGTATGAGGGCACCGTGTCCGTGCCCGCCGGCGGCTGGGTCGCGGCACGCGTCGTCGGTCCGCCGTCGAAGCACATCGCCGACAGCTACGCGTTCGCCCAAACCACGCCCGTCTACGTCGTGCGCAACGGCAAGACGTTCGTGTCCCAGGACGACGCGCGGTTTCTGGCGGGCGTCGTCGATGCGATCTGGGCGCGGACCATGCGATCCCCGTGGCGGAGTGATGCCGAGCGCGCGGCGTTCAAGGCGCAGATCGATCAGGCGAAGGCGGTGTACGTGAGGCTCGCCGGCGGCTTGCCTGGCTCGTAAGCGCTCTCTTGGCTCCGTCGTTTATCAGGTCATAAGCGTCGTCTATCGGGGCCGGAGCATTGCGGGCACGGGCCGATTCCTGTACCGTCTTGGCCACTATCGGAGGTAGGACATGGTGTTGAACACGTCTGTGGGTCGGCGTGTGCTCGCGGGGTTCGCGATCACCGCGTGCGTGATTGCCGTTGGAAGTGAGGGCCGCGCGCAGCGCGGCGGCGGAGGTCCCGCGGGCCCGCAAGTGACACAGAGCGTCCCCGAGCTCCGGTTCCGCTACGTCGGACCGCAGTCGGCGGGCCGCGTCGCGTCGGTCGCGGGTGTTCCCGGCGATCCAACGACGTACTACCTCGGTGCCGCGGCGGGCGGCGTGTGGAAGAGCACCGACAGCGGCCAGTCGTGGGAGCCGATCTTCGACAGCATGCCAGTGCAGGCGATCGGTTCGCTTGCCGTCGCACCCTCCGACGCGAATCAGGTCTGGGCGGGCACGGGCGAGGCGTGGGTCATCCGCGACAGCGACATCGGCGGCGACGGCATCTACAAGTCCACCGACGCGGGCAAGACTTGGAAGAACGTCGGTCTGCCCGACGCAGGTCGCATCGGACGCATCATCGTCCATCCGACCAACCCGAACATCGTGTACGCCTGCGTCATTGGACGCGTCACCGCACCGCAGCAGGAGCGCGGCGTGTTCCGCACGCTCGACGGCGGCGCGACGTGGGAGAAATCGCTCTTCGTCGATCCGAATACGGGCTGCTCCGGCATCTCGATGGATCCGAATCATCCCGACGTGCTGATCGCCGGCATGTGGCAGGTCGAGCTGCACACGTGGGCGATGTTCAGCGGCGGACCGGGCAGCGGCGTGTACCTCACGCACGACGGCGGCAGGACGTGGACGAAAGCGGCCAGCGGCATGCCGCGCTCGCCGGTCGGCAAGATCGACGTCGCGATCGCAGCGTCGAATCCACAGCGGATGTACGCGCTGATGCAGACCGCGAATCAGGGCTCGCTGTGGCGATCCGAAGACGGCGGCGCGACGTGGAAGACGGTGAGCTGGGATCGCACGCTCATCGGCCGCGCGGGCTACTACATCAGCATGAAGGTCAACCCGCAGAATCCGGACGACCTGTTCATTCTGAACAGCGGGTTCCACCGATCGAGTGATGGCGGCGTCACGTTTGGCGGCGGCGGGGGCGGTGGTGGCGGCTGCGGCGATTGCCACGACATCTGGATCGATCCGAAGGACGGCCGCCGCTTCGTGCTCACCGACGACGGCGGCGCGCGGATTTCGAGCCCGACGGGCAGCCAGAGCGTGTCGCTCCCGATCGGGCAGATGTATCACGTCGGCACTGACAACCGGATGCCGTACTGGATCTACAGCAACCGGCAGGACGACGGCACGATGCGCGGGCCGTCGAACTCGCCGGTGACGGTCGCGAACGTGCCGAGCTATGTCGCGCGGAGCGCGGTGCCGACAGGCGGCGCCGGTGCGGGCGGTGGCGGGCGCGGACGAGGGGGTGGCGGCGCGGGCGGCGGCGCGGGCGCGCGCGGTGGTGCGCCGGCGGCTGGCGCTGGCGGAGCGGCGGGCGCGGCGGGCGCAGCGGGCGCGGGTGCGGCTCGCGGTGCGGCGCCTCCTCCGGCGGGCACAGCGGCGGACACGGGCACGCTCGCTCCACCGGACTCCGGCGTGCAGCCGGGCGGCGGTGGCCGCGGCGGGCGCGGCGGCGCGACGTCGCAGTGGCAGGGCGGGATCGGCGGATGCGAATCCGGCTTCACGCTGCCGCTGCCGAAGAACCCGGACATCATCTGGGCATCCTGCTACGGCAACGAAGTGACGCGGTACGACGCGAACGTCGGCCGCGCGCGATCGGTGTCGCCGTGGATTCACACCCTCGACTCCGAGCCGCCGTTCCTCAAGTACCGGTGCCACTGGACGCCGCCGCTTGTTCTCGATCCCTTCGAGGACGAGACGGTCTATTACGGCTGCAACGTCATCTTCAAGACGACGGACAAGGGCCAGACGTGGCAGGTGATCAGTCCCGATCTGTCGACGCAGGATCCGCGGCACATCGTGTCGTCGGGCGGGATCATCGGCGACAACCTCGGGCAGTTCTACGGCGAGCTCGTGTTTGCGATCGCGCCGTCGCCGATTCAGCACAACCTGATCTGGGCCGGCACGAACGACGGCAAGCTCTGGTACACGAAGAACGGCGGCACGAACTGGACGGACGTGACGAAGAACATCACGGGCATCACGGCGCTTGGGACCGTGACGCAGATCTCGCCGTCGAACTTCGATCCAGCGACGGCGTACGTCGCGTTCGACACGCACCTGGTCGACGATCGCAAGCCGTACCTCTTCAAGACCAACGATTTCGGCGCGACGTGGACGAAGATCAGCGGCGGGCTGCCGCAGACGCATCCGCTCGACTACACGAAGTCGATCGCCGAGAACCCGAACAAGAAGGGCATGCTGTTCGCGGGGACCGCGCACGGCTTCTACTACTCGATGAACGACGGCGGGACGTGGACGAATTTGCAGGGCGATCTGCCGCGCGCGCCGGTGACCTGGATCGCGATCCAGAAGAACTACCACGACGTGGTCATCTCGACGTACGGACGCGGGCTGTGGGTGATGGACGACATCACGCGGCTCGAGGACACGGGGCAGGCCGCGCCGGCCGCCGCCGAGACGAAGCTCTACACGCCGCGCGCGATGCGCGAGGCGCGGGGCGGGGAAGCCAAGATCACGTTCTCGCTCGCGGCCGCGCCGCCGGGGCCGGTGAAGTTCGAGATCCTCGACTCGGCCAATCAGGTGATTCGCACGTTCGAGGCGCAGGCGCGCGCCGGGCTGAACGTCGCGACGTGGGACCTGCGGTACGAGGGGCCGGGCGTGGTCGAGCTGCGCACGACGCCGCCGGACAACCCGCACATCTGGGACGAGAGCCGCTTCCGTGGCCGCGAGACGCGGCCGGTCAACCACTGGGGCATTGGCGGCGCGCAGCGAGCGGCGCCAATGGCCGCGCCGGGCAAGTACACCGTACGGATGACCGTCGCGGGCACGCCGTACACGCAGCCGTTCGAAGTGATCAAGGACATGATGATCCCGTCGACGGACGCGGATCTCGTCGAGTCGACGAAGGCGCAGATCCGCGTGCGCAACGCGCTCGACGAGACGTCGAAGCTCACGAATCGCGTTGAGGTGATGCGCCGGCAGATCGAAGACTCGCTCAAGGCGAATCAGGGCAAGGACGAGCTCGAGAAGCCGCTGATGGAGCTCGACAAGAAGATGGTCGAGGTCGAGCGGATCATGCTCAGCGAGCACGACATGTACAGCGACGACAAGTGGTACGTCGAGCACTACCACCTGTACCAGAACCTGATCTGGCTCAACGGCGTGATCGGGTTCGGCGCCGGCGACGTCGCCGGCGGCGCGGAGTACCGGCCGACCGCGGCGGCGATGGCGTGGCTCGCCGATCTCGAGTCGGAGCTCGCCAAGGCTCGCACCGGCGTCGACAAGCTCGAAAAGACCGACGTTCCCGCGTTCAACAAGGCCATGGCGGGAAAGATTGTGATCAAGTAGGGGGACGGATCTCTTTTCCACAGTTTCAGGGGTTTTGGGGACAGGTCTCGGCCGAGAACGCCGGGAGCAATTCTGCGAACTGAGTAGAATTGCTCCCGGCGTTCGTGTTTCTGGCCGAGACCTGTCCCCAAAACGGGTGAAACTGTGGAAAAGAGATCCGTCCCCCTCATTCTCGCTGCGACGCTGACCACGCTCGCGGCCCAGCCGGTGTTTCGCGGGTCGGAGATCTTTCCGCCGGACGAGTTCGCAGCACGGCGCGTGCGGGTCGTCGAGAAGATTGGCGATGGCGTCGCGATCCTGCTCGGTACCTCCGAGCCGCCAGGCGAGATGCCGTTCCGGCAGAACAGCCAGTTCTTCTACCTGACCGGCGTCGCCGAGCCGCGCGCGGTCGTGGTCATCGACGGCCGCGCGAAGACGACGACGCTGTTTCTCGCGCCGAAGAACGATCGGCGCGAGCAGAGCATGTTCGGACCGGGGCTGTGGCCGGGCCCCGAGGCGGTCACCGACACCGGGATTGCCGACATCCGGCCGCGCGACGGGCTGACCGCCGCGCTCGACCAGATTACCAAGGACCATCGGACGGTCTTCACGCCCTTCGCCGCCGAAGTGCTCGGCAGCCAGTCGCAGGGGGACCCGACGCGGATGTGGGCGGCGAACAAGCGCGACCCCTGGGACGGCCGTGACTCGCGCGAACAGACGTTCATCGCGAAGCTGAAAGCGGCCTCGCCCGACCTCGAGGTGAAGGACCTCGATCCGATCGTGAACGCCCTGCGCGCGGTGAAGAGCCCGCGCGAGGTCGACGTCATCCGCGAGGCGACGCGCATCGCCGGGCTCGGCATCATGGAGGCGATGCGGGACGCGCGCCCCGGCATGCACGAGTACGAGCTGCAGGCCGACGCCGAGTACGTGTTCAAGAAGAACGGGGCGCTCGGCGCGTCGTACTTCGCGCTGATCGCGACTGGTCCGAACACCTACTACACGCACTACAACAAGAACACGGCGACGCTCAAAGACGGCGACCTCGTCCAGTTCGACTACGCGCCCGACTTCAAGTACTACCAGTCCGACGTCACGCGCGTGTTCCCGGCCAACGGCAAGTTCACGCCGCGCCAGCGCGAGTACTACGGCATCTACCTCAAGCTCTACCAGGCGCTGATGACGTCGATCCAGGTCCACATGACACCGAAGGACGTAACCGTCGAGGCCGTCAAGAAGATGGACGCGATCATGGCGTCATATCGATTCACCGACCCCGCGATCAAGACGGCAGCGACGACGTTCGTCGAGATGTACCGCAGCTTCCGCGGCGGCGGCCTCGGCCACAACGTCGGGCTCGAGGTGCACGACGTCGGCGGGCTGCAGGCGCCGACGTTCGAGCCGGGTCGTATCTTCACGATCGAGCCGGAGATGCGCCTCGAAGGCGAGCATCAGGGCGTGCGCCTCGAGGACATGATCCTGATCACCGACCGCGGTTACGAGAATCTGTCCGCGTTCGTGCCGATCGAGATCGCCGACATCGAGAAGCTCATGGCCGAGCCCGGCCTGAGCGACGCCCAGGTGCGCGTCAAGAAGTAGCGCGAACGGCGCCACGTGCGGTTTCTCTTCACACTTCGTGGACGCGTCGGACGGCGAGAGTACGCGATCGCCGGCGTCAGCCTTGCGCTGCTCAAGTACCTTGGTGACGCAGCCCTGATCTGGTCGGGCATGCAGATGGTCTGGACGCCGCTCGACTACGTGACGTCTGCATCGTTCCTCATCTCGCAGCGCCTGCAGCTCGCGCCATCGTGGCTCTTCCCGGCGCTCGCCGCGTGGACGCTGCCGTTCGTGTGGATCGGCGTCGCGATGTCGGCCCGGCGCGCCGTCGACGCCGGCCGGTCGGCCTGGCTCGCGGTGCTCTTTTTCGTCCCGGTCATCAACTACGTGCTGATGGTCGCGCTCTGTGTCGCGCCATCCGTCGCGCGCGAGTCCGCCGCCGAGCCCGCCTGGGCCGAAGGACCGCGGCTGTCCGCGGCCCTCCTGAGCGCCGCGGCGGGCGCGCTCGTCGGCATCACGATGATCGTCGTGTCTGTGTCAGTCCTGAACACATACGGGACGGCGCTCTTCTTTGGCGCGCCGTTCGTGATGGGCGCGCTCACCGCGTTTCTGTTCAACCGGCGCCGGCACGCGACGAGCGCAGAAACGAACAGCGTCGTGCTCGTCATGTTTCTGGCGGTGGCCGGGACGACGCTCCTCGCCGGCTGGGACGGCGCGGTCTGCATCCTGATGGCGTTGCCTCTCGCGCTCGTCGCAGGATTCATGGGCGCGACGCTCGGCCGCGCCATCGCGCGCGGCAGCCACACGCCGGACTTGCCACCTTCGATCGCCGTCATGCTCATCCTGCCGATGTGGGCTGCCACCGAATCCTCCAGCATCACGCGACCCATCGTCCACGAAGTACAAACCTCCGTCGACATCGCGGCGCCGCCCGATCTCGTCTGGCCGCACGTGATCGCGTTCGCGCCAATCACCGAGCCGCCCGATCTTCTCTTTCGGCTCGGCATCGCGTACCCCGAGCGCGCCGATCTCGTCGGCGAAGGCGTCGGCGCGATTCGCTACTGCCGCTTCTCGACCGGCCCGTTCGTCGAGCCGATTACCGTGTGGGAACCGGGGCGCCGCCTGAGCTTCGACGTCACGGAGTCGCCGGCGCCGATGCGCGAGCTGAGCCTTTACGCGGGCATTCATCCGCCGCATCTCGACCACATTCTGCGATCGCGCCGCGGCGAGTTCCGGCTCGTGCCGCGCGCGACAGGCGGCACGCGGCTCGAGGGCAGCACGTGGTACGAAGTGACAATGGCACCAGAGGCCTACTGGCAGGTCATCAGCGACGCGCTGATCCATCGCATCCACGAGCGCGTCCTGGACCACATCAAGAACGAGGTCGAGCGCGAGCGCACGCCGCGACCCATCGGAGGACGTGAGTGACTTTTCGCCGGCTCGGACGTACGCACATGATGGTTTCGGCCTCGAGCTTCGGCGCGTGGGCGATCGGCGGATCGTGGGGCGCGGTGGACGACAGCGAGTCGATGCGTGCGCTGCACGCGGCGATCGACGCAGGCGTCAACTTCATCGACACCGCGGACGTCTACGGCGACGGCCACAGTGAGCGGCTGATCGCGCAACTCCGGCGCGATCGGCGTGGCGAGACGATCTACGTCGCGACCAAAGCAGGCCGCCGGCTGCCAGTGCAGACCCCGGACGGTTACACACGACAGAACCTCACCGCCTGGGTCGATCGCAGCCTGGAGAATCTCGACGTCGAGCGACTCGATCTCCTCCAGCTCCACTGCCCGCATCCCGCGGTCTTCGATCGCCCGGAGGTGTTCGGCGTCCTTGACGATCTCGTGACCGCCGGCAAGCTGCGCCACTACGGCGTGAGCGTCGAGACCGTCGCAGAGGCCATGAAAGCGATTCGCTACCCGAACGTCCAGACCGTGCAGATCATCTTCAACATGTTTCGTCTGAAGCCGGCCGACGAGTTCTTTGCGGCGGCCCAAGCGTGCGGTGTGGGCATCCTCGCGCGCGTGCCGCTCGCGAGCGGCCTGCTCACCGGCAAGCTTGGCCTTCGCTCGACGTTCGCCGAGGACGACCACCGGCAGTTCAATCGTCAGGGCGAGAGCTTCGACAAGGGCGAGACGTTTTCCGGCGTACCGTACGACCTCGCGCTCGCGGCCGTCGACGCGCTACGGCCTCTCGCGCCACGCGGCGCGACGCTCACGCAGTTCGCGCTGCGCTGGATCCTGATGTTCGATTCCGTGACGTGCACGATTCCAGGCGCGCGCACGGCGGCGCAGGCACGCGAAAATGCTTCGGCCGCCGATCTGCCGCCGATCGACGCCGAGACGATGGCTGCCGTGCGGCGCATCTACGATGCGCGCATCCGCGCCGCCGTCCACGCGAACTGGTAGGGAATCGGCGCTAGAATCTCGCCGCGGGGGAGAAGATGATGACCAGCTCGAGACGTGCGCTCTGGACCGGAGTGATCGCTGTCGTGGCCGCGTGGTCGAGCGCGGCGTGGCTCGGCGCGCGGCAGCAAACCGCGCTCGACGGCGACGCGGCGCCCGCCGGCGGCCTCTGGGTCGACAGCCTCGACCTCAGCAAGATCACCATTCGCCAGGCAGGCCGCGGCGGCGGCGCCGGCCGCGGCGGCGCGGCCCCCACGACGCCTCCGCCACCGCCGACCTACGCGCTTGGCGGCGTGACGTATCGACACACTGTGCCGGTCTCGTCCGACACCGACTTCACGATCGATCTCAAGGGCGCGGCCACACGCTTCGAGTCGATGGTCGGCATCGACGACACGGTGTCCGCGGGTCGCAACGGCCAACCGCCAGCCAGCCGCGGCAGCGCTGTGTTTGGCGTGTGGGTGGACGGCAAGAAAGTCGCCGACTCCGGTGTGATGAAGGGTCTTGACGCACCGAAGCGGCTCACCGCTGATCTGAGAGGCGCGAAGCGCCTGACGCTCGCCGTGAACGATGGCAACGACGGCACCGGCAGCGACAATGCCAACTGGGCCGGCGCCGTCATCACGATGGCCGGTGGTACCCAGAATCGCCCCGAGATCCTCGCGCCCGCCGTCGAAGCCGCGCCGCCGATCGCGTCGAGCCGATCGTCCGCGCCGCAGTTGAACTCACCGAGGATTACCGGCGCGACGCCGGGCCGGCCCTTCATGTTCCTGATTCCCGCGTCGGGCGACGAGCCGCTGTCGTTCGCCGCGAAGAATCTGCCCGCGGGCCTGACGCTCGACAGCAAGACCGGGCTGATCACCGGGTCGCTCGCGAGCGCGGGTCGCACCGTCGTTGACGTGACGGTGACCAACCCGAAAGGGAACACGACCGGCCAGATCACGATCGTCGGCGGCGATCACATGCTCGCGCTCACGCCGCCGCTCGGATGGAACTCGTGGAACGCGTGGGGCAACACGGTCACCGCCGAAAAAGTACGCGTGTCCGCCGAGGGGATGGTCAAGAGCGGCCTCGCGCGTCAGGGATACACCTACATCAACATCGATGACGTGTGGGAGGGCGGGAACGAGCCGAATCCAGCCACCGGCCGCGGCCGCAACGTCGCGGCGGGCCGCGATGCCAAGGGCGAGATTCTGACCAACGCGAATTTCTCGGACATGAAAGGGCTCGTGGACTCCATCCACGGCCTTGGCCTCAAAGCCGGCATCTACTCGTCGCCGGGCCCGACGACGTGCCAGGGACTCGTCGCGACGTATCAGCACGAGCTGCAGGACGTGCGCACGTGGGCGAAGTGGGGATTTGACTACATCAAATATGACTGGTGTTCGTACAGCGGGATTGCGCCAACCCCGACGCTCGAGCAGCGGAAGACACCGTATCGGATTCTGCGCGCGGCACTCAACGACATCGATCGCGACATGATCTACAGCCTGTGCCAGTACGGCGCGGGCAACGTGTGGGAGTGGGGCGACGATCCCGATATCCGCGGCAATCTCTGGCGCATGACCGGCGACATCCGCGACTCGTGGGGGAGCATGGCCGGCATCGGCTTTCAGCAGACCGGCCGCGAGAAGTACGCCGGGCCCGGACACTGGAACGACACCGACATGCTCGTCGTCGGCATGGTCGGCTGGAGTCAGGGATCGCGGCCGACGAATCTCACGCCGAACGAGCAGCTCACGCACATCGCGCTCTGGGCGCTCCAGGCGGCGCCGATGCTGATTGGCGCCGACCTCTCGAAGATCGACGAGTGGACGACGAACGTGCTCGGCAATCGCGAAGTGCTCGCGGTGAATCAAGATGTGCTCGGGAAGCCCGCGGGCCGGCTGTCGAGCGATGGCTGGGTGGACGTGTGGGCGCGGCCGCTCGAGGACGGATCGATGGCCGTGGGGCTCTTCAATCGATCGCCCGAGCCCGCGGCGATGACTGTGAAGTTCTCCGATCTCGGGCTGTCCGGTGCACATACCGTTCGCGATTTGTGGCGGCACGTTAACTACAACAGTCTCGATCAGTTCTCGGCCACCGTGCCGCGTCACGGCGTCGTGCTGGTGAAGATTGCCAAGTAAAGTCCGCTGGGGCGTTCTGTCGACGGCGAAGATCGCCACGGTGAAAGTCATTCCGGCGATGCAGCGGGGCGCGCGGACCACGATCGCGGCCATCGCTTCGCGTGACCTGAGCCGTGCGCAGGAGGCCGCGTCCGCGCTCGGCATTCCGACCGCGCACGGATCGTACGAGGCGTTGATCGATGACCCGTCGATCGACGCCGTCTACATTCCGCTGCCGAACCATCTGCATCTCTACTGGACGACGCGCGCGGCCGGGGCCGGCAAGCACGTGCTCTGCGAGAAGCCGCTCGGCTTCACGGAGGGCGACGTGCTGGCGTACATCGAGACGCGCGATCGCGCGCGCGTGAAGATCCAGGAAGCGTTCATGGTGCGGACGCATCCGCAGTGGCTCAGAGCCCGCGACCTCGTGCGCTCCGGAAGGCTGGGGCGGCTGCTCGGGATGATCGGCGCGTTCAGCTACTACAACGCCGATCCGCTCAACATCCGCAACATCGCGGCGTACGGCGGCGGCGCGCTCTTCGACATCGGATGCTACTTCGTGATGACCGCGCGGTTCATCTTCGAACAGGAGCCGCGGCGGGTGATGGCGCTGATGGATCGCGATCCGGCGTTCGAGACGGACCGGCTGACGTCGATGGTGCTCGACTTCGGCGGCGCGACGTTCGTCGGCACGTGCGCGACGCAGATGACGCCGTATCAGCGCGTGCAGATCCTCGGATCGGAGGCGCGCCTCGAGATCGAGATCCCGTTCAACGCGCCGCCCGATCGCGCCTGCAAGCTCTTCTTCGATGCACGCGGCGTGCTCGGCGGGTCGTCGGTCGAGACGATTGAGGTCGAGCCGTGTGACCAGTACACGATCCAGGGCGATCGGTTTTCCGAGGCAATTCAAGACGGCCTGCCTGAGGTCTATCCGCTCGAGGAGTCGCTCGCCAATTTCCGGGTCATCGACGCGCTGTTTCGCTCCGCGCGGGACGGGGGCTGGGTGACAGTGGCAGAATGATCGCGCATGTCGGGACCTGCGCTGCTCGTAATGGCGGCGGGCTTGGGCTCGCGCTACGGCGGGGCGAAGCAAATCACCGGCGTGGGACCGGCGGGTGAGCTGCTCCTCGAGTACGCGGTGTTCGATGCCCACCGCGCCGGATTCTCACGCGTCGTCTTCGTCGTCCGTCCGGATCTGACGGAGCAATTCGACGCGCTCATCAAGCGGTTTCCGCGCGATCTCCACGTCGAGATCGCGATCCAGTCCGCGAGTGCGCGGCCGGGGGAAGGGCCGGTCGTGGCGCGCGCCAAGCCGTGGGGGACCGTGCACGCGGTGCTGGCGGCGCGGGCCTCGCTCACGACGCCGTTTGCGATCGTCAACGCGGACGACTTCTACGGTGCGGCCGCATATCAGATGGCCGCGCAGGCGTGCCGCGACGCGGCGCTGACGGGCGCCTACGCGCTGATTGGGATGCGGCTCGACCACACGCTGTCGGCCTCGGGGCCGGTCGCGCGCGGCATCTGCATGGCGCAGAACGACGAGCTCGTCTGGCTTGATGAAGTGCGGGACATTGAGCGAACATCCTCCGGCATCCATGGCCGGTTTCCGGACGGCGTGCGTGCGCTGACCGGGGCGGAGATTGCGTCGATGAACTGCTGGGTGTTCACGCCCGCGGTGCTGCCGGCGCTCGAGGCCGTGTTCGACGAGTTTCTGCGCGAGCGCGGCCACGACGAGCGCGCGGAATCGCCGCTGCCGGAAGCGGTCAACGTCCTGGTGCAGGCGAAGACCGCGCGCGTTCGCGTCCTCGAGACACCCGGACCGTGGTTTGGCCTCACGCATCCGGGCGACCGTGACAAGGTCGTGGACGGGCTGAGCGAGCTGACGAGGCTCGGGATTTACCCAACGCCGCTCTGGAGGAGATGACATGTCGCTGGTGCGCGTGCCCGCCCTCGTGCTGGTCGCCCTCGCCGCGGTAACGACGATGTCGGCGCAGCAGACGCCGCCGACCTCACCCCCGGGGCCGCCCGCCAGGCCGTGGCCGCCGGGCGGCGTCGCGAGCGGGCCGCCGCTCGTGGCGAGCTTCGAGTCGGCGATGCTGACCGCGCCGCCTGAAGCGCTGGGGCTCGATCCGTTCTACAAGAAGTACGCCGACGCGTTCGGCATTCCGATCGTCGCGTCCGAGCAGGTCGCCGACGCCGCGCTGCTCATGGCGCGCGACATCGTCAACTATATGCTGCTCAAGCGTCCGGACGTGCGCGACGTGATGGTCGGGCGGAAGTCGCGCGTGCTCATCATGTCGATCAACGAAGGCGAAACGGATCTGCCGGAGCGGCGCGACTGGAAGAAGCCCACGATCACGGATCCGCGGCTCACGCCGGGCGAGCGCCAGCGGTACAACGAGCCGGGCGGCATCGCGAGCATGACGGATCAGCAGTACTGGAATCAGCGCGCGCGCGGGATGGGCGGGAACGTCACGTCAGCGGCCGAAGAGAATATCCTCGGCATCCCCGGCACGCGCTACTTTGGCGAGCACATCCTCGTGCACGAGTTCAGCCACAACATCATGGGCGCGCTGCGCGTGGCCGAGCCCGGGCTCGTCAAGGAAGTCGAGGCCGCCTACGCCGTGGCGAAAGAGAAGAACCTCTATCAGGGGCAGTACGCGATCAACACCGTCGCCGAGTACTGGGCGGAGGGCACGCAGTGGTGGTTCTGGTCGAACATCGAGTTCTACGACCGCACCACCAAAGTGCGGATCCAGACGCCCGACGAGTTCAAGGACTACGATCCGACGCTCTACGCGATTCTCGAGCGCGTCTATCCAGGCCACCACATCCCGGCGGACATCTACTACGGGAAGAATCTGAAGCCAGTGAAATGACGCCGGGAGTAGTTTTACGCAAAACGTAAGGCCTCGAACCCGCTCATGCCGGCCTTACGTTTTGCGTAAAACTACTCCCGGCGTCATTTCTACTTCGCAACTCCAAACGTGAACACCGTCTGCGACTTGAACTCCTGACCGGGTCGCAGCACCGTGGACGGGAAGGTCGGGTGGTTCGGCGAGTCGGGGAAGTGCTGCGTTTCGAGGCAGAACCCCGATCGCTGCGGGTAGACGCGCCCGCCCTTGCCCGTGATCGTGCCGTCCAGGAAATTGCCTGAGTAGAACTGAATCCCCGGCTCGGTGGTGCTGACCTCGAGCGTGCGGCCCGTCGTCGGCTCGAGGACCCGCGCGGCGAGGCTCAAACCGTCGCCCTGGCGCGTCAGCACCCAGTTGTGGTCGTAGCCCTTGCCGCGCTTGAGCTGCTCGTTGTCCTGGCCGATCCGCGCGCCGATCGCTGTCGCGGTGCGGAAGTCGAAGGGCGTGCCCGCCACTGGCGCGAGCTCGCCCGTCGGAATCAGCGTGTCATCCACCGGCGTGTAGCGGTCCGCGTTCAACATCAGCTCGTGCCCGAGGATGTCGTTCGCCTTCCCGCCCGCGAGATTGAAGTACGTGTGCTGCGTCAAGTTGAGGACCGTCGCTTTGTCCGTGGTCGCGTGGTAGTCGACGATGAGCTGGTTCTTGTCGGTGAGCGTGTAGGTCACGTCGGCGGTCAACGTGCCCGGATAGCCTTCCTCGCCATCCGCGCTCGTATAGGTCAGCTTCACGCCGACGCCGCTCACGTTCTGAAACGTGTCGGCCTTCCACACCCTCTTGTCGAAGCCCTTGACGCCGCCGTGCAGGTGGTTCGCGTTGTTGTTCGTGGCGAGGGTGTACGTCTGTCCGTCGAGCACGAACTTGCCCTTGGCGATCCGGTTGCCGTAGCGGCCGACCACGGCGCCGAAGTACGGCGACTTGTCAACGTACGGCGCGAACGTGTCGAAGCCGAGCGTGATGTCGTCGAGGGCGCCCGCGCGGTCCGGCGTCTTGAGCGACAGGATCGTGGCGCCATAGGTCATGATGCGGACTTCGACGCCCGCCTGATTGCGCAACGTGATGAGATCCACGGACTGGCCGTCTGGCGTGCGGTCGAACGGGCCCTGGGTCAGGTACGTTTTGATAGGCGGCATGGGCGTTGAGGTCGCCGGTGTGGTTGATGTTGCGTCACGCGAGCATCCTGCGGCAAGCGCCGCGGCAGCGGCGGCAACGACGACCTGACGGGCCAGACGGGTCATGAGTCACACCTCGATGAAAGCGAGCACTCGGTCCGCATATCGTATTACGATGGCGCGCGCGTGGGACGGCTCGACGGCAAGATTGCGATCGTGACGGGCGGCGCGCGCGGCATCGGCCGCGCCATCGTCGAGAAATTCGCGCTCGAAGGCGCGACGGTGGCGGTGTTCGACGTGCTGGGCGACGCCGGTCCCCGCGTCGACGTTACGGTGGACGCCGACGTCGCGGCAGCCGTACGGCGCGTCGAGCACGAGTTCGGACACGTAGACGTGCTCGTCAACAACGCCGGCGTGAACGCCTACTACGACGCCACGACGATGACCGAGGCGGAATGGGAGCGCGTCTTTGCCGTCGATCTCAAAGGCGCATGGCTGTGCGCGAAGCACGTCCTGCCGGGCATGGCGCAGCGCGGCCGCGGCGCCATCGTCAACATCGCGTCGATCCACGCATCGCTCACGATCGCGGGCATGTTTCCGTACGCCGCCGCGAAATCCGGCCTCGTCGGCCTCTCGCGGAGCCTGGCGCTCGACTATGCGCCGAAGGGCATTCGGGTCAACGTCGTCTCGCCCGGCTGGACCCGCACGCATCTGGTGGACGAATGGTTCGCCCGCCAGCCCGATCCGGCAGCTGCCGAGTCGAGCATCCTGAGCGCGCATCCGCTGCAGCGCCTGGTGACGCCCGAGGAAGTCGCCAACGTCGTCGCGTTCGTGGCATCGGACGAGGCGTCAGCGATGACCGGGGCCGAGATCCTGGTCGACTGCGGGCTGGGCGTGCAGTTCGCGAAATAGGAGGCGCCAGCTTGAGTGCACGCGATGTCCTCACCAAATTGAAGTTGCCCGCTCGCGACGCGTACGACTTGCCGTCCTCCACAAAGCGCTTCGCTGACGGCGGACAGTACCGAATCGAAATCCCGTCGTGCGAAGGACCGAACGCGATGCAGGCCATCATCGGGGAGGCGGCCGCGCGGAAGATCAGCGTCCATCGGGTGAGTCAGGGCAGCGGCATCATGCTTCAGACCGACGACGAGATTCGCGAGATGCTGGCGCTGGGCCGCCAGCACGGCATCGAGGTCTGTCTGTTCGTGGGTCCGCGCGCGAACTGGGATACGGGCGTGCAGGCCGCGTCGACGAATGGGCGCGTGCTCGGATCATCGCTGCGCGGCGCGGATCAGCTCGCGTTCGGGATCGACGACGTGCTGCACGGGGCGAGCCTGGGGCTGCGATCGATTCTCGTCGCGGACCTCGGGCAGCTGCAGATCTTCGGTCACATGATGAAGACCGGAGATCTGCCGGCGGATTTCGTCCTGAAGATCTCCGTCACGCTGGCGGCCGCGAACCCCGCGACCGCGCGGCTGATGGAGGATTTGGGCGCGACGTCGATCAATCTGCCGGTGGACCTGTCGTTGCCGCAGATCGCGGCGATCCGGCAGGCGATCGACACCGCGATCGACTTCTACGTCGAGGCGCCGGATGATTTCGGCGGGACGGTTCGCCACTATGAGGCCGCGGAGCTCGTGCGCGTCGCCGCGCCGATCTACCTCAAGTACGGCCTGCGCAATGCGCCGGGATTGTATCCCGCCGGACAGCACATCGAGTCGACGGTCATCGCGCTCTCGCGCGAGCGCGTGCGACGCGCCGCGATCAACCTGGCCATGCTGGCGCGGCAGTATCCGGACGCCAAGGCCTCACCGATCCGGAAGCGCGCGTGAAGATCACCGCGGCCCGCACGACCGTCGTCGGCACGCCGTGGCGGGAGTTGGTGTTTCTCGAGCTCGAGACCGACGCCGGGCTCGTGGGCACGAGCGAAGTCCGGATGGTCAGCCGCACGGACACGCTGCTCGCGTGCCTCGACGAGCTCGCGCCGCGGCACGTCATCGGCACGGATCCGTTCGATGTGGAGCGCCTCGCCTGGAACATTCAGCGCGCGGAATACGATCGGCCCGGCGAGGTCTCGCAATCGGCGTTGGCCTGTTTCGATGTCGCCTGCTGGGACCTGATGGGCCAGTCACTCGGCGTGCCGATTTGGAAGATGCTCGGCGGGAAGTTTCACGGGCGCGTGCTCGCGTACGCGAATGGCTGGTATCAAACGGAGCGCGATCCGGAGAAGATCGCCGCGCTCGCGCACAAGGTCGTCGCGCGAGGCTATCGCGCGATGAAGCTCGACCCGTTCGGTCACGCGAGCGCCGAGCTGCCCGCGCCGGAGCGGCGCCGCGCCGTCGCGATCGTCGCGGCCGTGCGCGAGGCCGTCGGACCCGACGTCGGCATCATGATCGAGATGCACGGCCGCTTCACATCGGCGACCGCGGCCGCGGCGGCGAAGCTGCTCGAGCCGTTCGCGCCAGAATGGATCGAAGAGCCGACGCCGCCGGAAAACCCCGTGGCGTATCGATCGGTGCGCGCGGCGACCGCGCTGCCGATCGCCACTGGTGAGCGTGCGCACACGATGGAGGACCTCCGCGGGTTCATCGAAGGCGGCCTCGTGGACATCGTGCAGGTGGACCTCACGCACTTCGGCGGTTTCCTGCCGATGAAGCGCCTGGCCGGCTGGGCCGACGCTTACGCGCTGCTCATGGCGCCGCACAACGTGTGCGGGCCCGTGGGCACGATGGCCAACCTGCACTTCGCGGTCGCGACGCCCAACTACAAGGTGCTCGAGCATTTCAACGACTTCGCCGATGCGTGGACGCACGAGCTCGTCGATCGCTCGCCACAGATCGATCCCGCTGACGGCTGCTTCGCCGCGCCCGAGGGTCCGGGACTCGGGCTGAAGCTCAATCACGACGCGTGCCGGAAGCATCCGCGCACGGGCGGGCGCATTCGGCTATTTGATGCGGGCTGGGAAAGCCGGCAAGGCTGAAATGAGTTGGGGTCGGGTCTCGCATGGCGTGAGCCAGACCCGACCCCCTTCGCATGTTCGGAGCAGAACGTAGATTGAGCGTGACACCGACACAGACGCCTGAACTCGTGCTCGACGCCCGTGCCCAGCTTGGCGAGGGTCCCATTTGGGACGCCGATCGTGCGCGCCTGCTCTTCGTCGACATCATGCGCGGACACGTGCACGAGTTCGATCCGTCGACCGGCCGCGATCGCATCGTCGAGGTCGGGCTGCCTGTGGGCGCCATCGCAACGACGACACGAGCCGATTGGGTGATCGCGGCGCGCGACGGGTTCTTTCGGCTCGATCCGGGCACCGGTGCGACCACGCTCATCGCGCACATCGAGCAGGACGACCGTGAGACCCGCATGAACGACGGCTACGTCGACGCCCGCGGACGATTCTGGGCTGGGACGATGGGCATGGGCGGCGTGCGGGAGCGCGGCTCGCTGTATCGACTCGATCCGGATGGACAGGTCACGCGCCACGCCACCGGCGTGCACATCTCGAACGGCATCGATTGGAGCCCGGACGGCCGGCTGATGTACTACGCCGACACCGGCATCAGCCGCGTCGATGTGTTCGACTTCGACGAGAGTGAGGGCACGATCAGCAACCGCCGTGCGTTCGTCACGATTCCTGAACACGAGGGATTCCCCGACGGGCTCGTCGTCGACGCCGGCGGCGGCATCTGGATCGCGCTCTGGGAAGGCGGCGCCGTCAGACGTTACCGGCCAGACGGGACGCTCGACCTGACAGTGCCGATGCCCGCCTCGCTCGTCACGAAGTGCGCGTTCGGCGGACCGGATCTGACCGACCTGTACATCACCACCGCGTGGATCGATCTCGATGAGACCGGTCGCGCGCGCGAGCCGCTTGCCGGCGGCGTGTTCCGGATTCGTCCCGGCGTTCGAGGCCGGGCCGCCACCCGGTTTGCGGGTTGATCCGATGAGCGGCCTCGCGTTCCACGACCTGCACAAATCCTTTGGCGCCGTCCAGGCGCTGCGCGGCGTGAGCTTTACCGTGGCGCGCGGGGAAGCGCACGCGTGCGTCGGCGAGAACGGCGCGGGCAAGTCCACGCTTCTCAAGATCCTCGCCGGCATCGTCCGGCCCGACCGTGGAGATGTGCGACTCGACGACGTGCCCTTGCACTTTGCCAACCCGCGCGAGGCGCTGTCGCGCGGGATCGGCATGGTCTACCAGGAGCGGTTGATCTTTCCGAGCCTGAGCGTCACGGCCAACATCTTCGCCGGCCGCGAGATCGTCGGGCGCGCCGGCCGGCTCGATGAAGCGGCGATGCGCGCCAGGACGCGCGCCCTCCTCGATCAACTGCACGTGCCGATCTCTCCTGACGTGCGCATGGAGCACGTCTCGGCGGCGCACGCGCAGCTCGTCGAAGTCGCGCGCGCGCTCGCGTTCGACTGCCAGGTGCTCGTCCTCGACGAGCCGACAACGTCGCTGACCGACGCCGAGGTCGATCACCTGTTCCGCGTGCTGATGGATCTGAAGGCACACGGCGTGACGCTATTGTTCGTCTCGCACCGGCTGCCCGAAGTGTTCCGGCTGTGCGATCGCATCACGGTCATGCGCGACGGCGCGTACGTCGGCACGTTCGTGAAGGCTGAGACGACGCCCGACACGATCGTGCGATCGATGGTCGGCCGCGAGCCGCCGGCGCGTGTCGAACGCTCGGCCACGAGCGCCACGACTCGGCCGCGCCTGTCGATTCTCGGCCTGACGCGCCGTCCGTGGTTCGAGGACGTCTCGATCGACGTTCGTCCGGGCGAGATCGTCGGCATCTTCGGGCTCGTCGGATCCGGCCGAACCGAGCTGCTCGAGACGGTGTTTGGCCTGGCGAAGCCAGATGCGGGCAGCGTGGCCATCGACGGCTCGGCCGTGACGCTGCGATCGGCGCGGGACGCCGCGCGGGCGGGCCTGGCGCTCGTGCCCGAGGATCGTCAGCGGCTCGGGCTGCTGTTCAACCTCACGCTGCGGCACAACCTCGTGCTGGCGCGCGCGGTGAAGACCGGCGCGCGGCGGATTCGCGAGGCCGAAGAGGACGCCGTGGCTCGCGAGCAGGTGGCGAACCTGTCGATCAAGACGCCGTCGCTGACGCGCTTGCCGGACACGCTGAGCGGGGGCAACCAGCAGAAGATCGTCGCGGGCAAGTGGCTGGCAACCGCGCCGCGCGTGCTCCTGCTCGACGAGCCGACGAAAGGCGTCGACGTCGGCGCCAAGTTCGAGATCCACAACATCGTCCGCAACCACGCAGCCGCCGGGATGGCGTGCCTCATGGTGTCGAGCGATCTTCCTGAGGTGCTGGCGTTGGCCGATCGCATCGTCGTCATGCGCGAAGGGCACGTACGCGGGGAGCTCTCGGGTCGTGATGCGACTGAGGAAGCCGTCATGCAGCTGGCCACGCACGAAGTCGAGGCGTCCGCATGAAGAAGTGGTGGCACGCCCGCGAGTTCTCCACGGTCGCGATCCTCGCGCTCGAGGTGCTGTTCTTCACGTGGTACCTCTGGCCGGAGCCGGGCCGCACGCATCCGTTCCTCAACGTCGGTAACGTCCTGCTGATCTTCAAGTACTCGTCGATCTACGGGATCGCCGCGATTGGGGCGGCCATCGTGATCATCTCGGGCGGGATCGATCTCGCGCCGGGGTCGGTGATCGCGCTCACGACCGTCATCACCGGGTTTCTTTTCGTGGAGCACGGCTGGCCGCTGTGGTCGTCCGCGCTCGTGGGGCTGCTGGTCGGCATCGGCGCGGGGTTCATCTCGGCGGGGCTGATCGTGCGCGCGCGGCTGCCGCCGTTCATCGCGACGCTCGGCGTGATGGGCATCTGGCGCGGCGCGGCCTACATCATCACCGAAGCGCGGTTTTACGATCTCTCGGCGAAGCTCCCGCGCGACTGGCATCTCGCCGGCATCTCCGTGGACTGGCTGGGGCCGATCGTCATGATCGTGCTCGCGGGTCTGTTTCAGCGGCTGATGACGCGCTACCAGTGGGGCCGGAGTGTGTTCGCCGTCGGCGGCAACGAGACGGCCGCCCTGTTTTCCGGCATACCGGTCAACCGCGTGAAGACGTCGGCGTACGTGATCTCCGGGCTGCTGGCGTCGGTGTCCGGCGTGGTCCTTGCCGTCGTCCAGGGGCAGGGCAAGGCGGATCTGGCAAACGGCTACGAGTTGGATATCATCGCGTCGGCCGTGGTTGGCGGCGCAAGCCTGGCCGGCGGCCGGGGCTCGGTGGCGGGGGCCGTGCTTGGGGCGCTGATCTTCGGCGTACTTCGCAATGCGCTGCCGCAGATTCCGGGCGCCACGTTCTACGATCGGCTCATCGTTGGGGTCGTCGTGATCGTGATCGTGGTCATGGACCAAGTGCTCGTGCGAAGAGAGCAGTGAGCGGAGGAGATGAGATGAAACGGGTGTTGATGGTCGGTGTGGTCCTGGCAGCGATTGGAGTTGCGTGCGGTGGGGGCAACAGCCCGAGCAATCAGCCGGCGGCCCAGAAGACGCTTCGGTTCGCGCTGATTCCGAAAGCGCTCGACATCCCGGTGTTCGACTACGCGAACAAGGGCGCGCAGCGCAAGGCCAAAGAGCTTGGCGGCGTCGAGGTCACGTATCGTGGCCCGGATCATTCCGACGAGCTCAAGCAGAAGGAAGTGCTCGAGTCGTTCATCTCGCAGAAGGTCGATGGCATCGCGATCTCGGTGCTCAACGCCGGGTTTCTGTCGAGCACGATCGACAAGGCGATCGACGCGGGGATTCCAGTCGTCACCTGGGATTCGGACGCGCCCGGGTCGAAGCGCATCGCGTTCTACGGCGTCGACGACTTCAAGTCCGGCCAGATCATGGGTGAGCAGGCGGCCAAGCTCCTGAATGGCAAAGGCACGGTCGCGTTCATCACGAGCCTCGGCGCGAACAACCTCGCCCGGCGTCTCGACGGCGCGAAGGACGCGCTCGCGAAGTACCCGGGCATCAAGATCATCGAGACGTTCGACACGAAGGAAGATGGCGTGCGCTGCGCGGAGATCATCGCGTCGGCGACGAATCGTTACCCGACGCTCGGCGCGTGGATTTCCGTCGGCGGCTGGCCGGTGTTCACGGCCAACGCGCTCACGCCGGTCCCGCCGGGGACGAAGGTGATCTCGTTCGACACGAATCCCCCGGCGCCGGATCTCCTCAAGGCCGGCAAAGTCCAAGTGCTGCTCGGCCAGAAGTACTTCGGGTGGGGGAGTGAGACCGTGCAGATGCTCTACGACATCGTGCACGGCAAGCGGCCGGCGAACACGATCGTCGACTCGGGCGTCGACGTCGTGACGAAAGAGAACGTCGATCAGTACATCGCGGACTGGAACAAGCTGGCGAGCGGCGGGTCGTAGCGTTACCGCCGCGCCCGGCGGCCCGGCTTCTTGCTGCCGGTGATGGCGGCGAGCAGGGGATGGCGTTGGGCGCGAAACGGGTTCACGACCGTGACCCCGCGCCAGGTGAAGCCGTCCTGCAGATCCTCCGACAGTAGCAGCCGGCATCGCGCGTCGGCGGCCGCGGAAAGAATCATCGCGTCCCACAGACCCAGCTGGTGTGTCTGGGCGAGGTCCGTCGCCGCGAGCAGGACGTCGTTTGACGAGTCGATCAGCGGAAAGGCATCGCCCCAGCTGAGCACCGCGGCACTTGCCTCCCGGCGCGTGCGTCCGGCCTTGTGCACCAGTACGTGGAAGAGCTCGCCGAGCGTCTGTACCGGCAGGAAGGTGGACTCTGGCGGCAGGACCTCCAGCGCGGCAAGCGCGAGGTCGTGCTTCGACGCGTCATTGAGCCCTTCTGCGTAGACGAGGACGTTCGTGTCGATCGCGACGTTCACCGCGACGCCTCGTAGAGTTCGTCACGCGTCCAGCGTCCCGTCTTCCTGATGCGTGCGCTCCTGAGCCGCGCGAACAGCAGCGACCGTGCGGCGGACTCCACTCGATCGCCGCGCTCGAAGGGCACGATCTTCGCGACGGGCCGCCCGTGCGACGTGACGACCACACTGCGTCCGCCGCGTACGTGGCGGAGGACGGCGGAAAAGTTGCGGTTGGCGTTGGCGGCGGACAGTGCGGGCCCCATCGCGGTCTCCTGAAATTGATCTACTTTCACTACATTTGCACAGGGCCTGTCCTTTGGTCAAGCCTGACGTCGGGCGCGCCGTGCTGCGTGTGCTGGAAGCGGCTGGGGCGAGCCGCTTCGTACCTGGAGTACGGTAGGTGTCGGTTCCGGAACCTCGGAACCTGTAAGATCAGTCCATGTCAGATTCCCGACGTGGCCTGTTCATCGTCCTGCTGCTGATCTTCCTCGCGGTTGGCGTCTCGATCGTCTGCATCGGGCTCCTGACGCTGACGACGGCAGCGCCGCCGAGCGTGCCGGATCAGGCCGCGCTGTACCTCAAGCTCAACGCGCCCTGGAGCGAGATCGAACGCATCGACGTCTTCAGCGCGTTTGGGCAGCAGCCGCTTACGCTGCGCGACACGATCAACGCGATCCATCGCGCCAAGCGCGATTCGCGCGTGAAGACGCTCGTCATCCAGCCGGCCGTGCAGGGTGCGCTGTGGGGGCAGCTACAGGAGATTCACGCGGCCCTCGATGACTTCCGCGGCTCCGGCAAGCCCGTCGTCGCCTACCTCGAGTCGGCCGGCGCGCAGGAGTACTACATCGCGTCCGCGGCCAACCGCGTCATCCTGATGCCGGCGGGTGGCATCGACTTGTCGGGCCTCGCGACGTACGAGCTCTTCTTCCGCGGCGCGCTCGACAAGCTGGGCGTCTTTCCGGATCTGCTCCACGCCGGCGACTACAAGACGGCGTCGAACACCTTCACGGAGAAAGGGTTCACACCCGCGCACCGCGACATGTCGCGCTCGCTCAACAAGGACTGGTTCGACCAGCTCGTCCACGCGATTGCCGAGGGCCGCAAGCAGTCGGACGCCGACGTGCGCAAGGTGATCGACCAAGGGCCGTTCATGGCCGAGGAAGCGAAGAAGGCCGGGCTCGTCGACGCGCTCGGCTACGAAGATCAGATCGACGACGCGCCGCCGGTGCAGGGGACGCGCCGGATTGACGGCGACACCTATCAGCGCGCGACGGCATGGTCCGGCCCGATCGGCACCGAGCGCATCGCGCTGCTCTACGCGGTCGGCACGATCGCGAGCGGCAAGAGCGCGTTCGATTCGCCAGGCGGCCAGGTCCTCGGCTCGGACACGTTCGACGCCTGGGTCCGCAAAGTGCGCATCGACCCGTCCATCCGCGCGATCGTGATTCGCATCGACAGCCCCGGCGGATCGGCGATCGCCTCCGACGTCATGTGGCGCGAGCTGATGCTGACGCGAGACGTCAAGCCCGTGATCGTCTCGATGGGCGACGTCGCGGCCTCGGGCGGGTACTACATGGCCGTGCCGGCGCACGTGATCGTCGCGCAGCCGGGGACGATCACTGGTTCGATTGGCGTGGTGACGGGCAAGTTCGTGCTCAAGGACACCATGGAGAAGCTCGGCGTCGGCGTGGACTCCGTGAGCGACGGCAGGATGGCCGAGATCAACTCGCCATTCAAGCCGTTCTCGAAGGACGAGCGCGCGAAGATCGAAGAGCAGCTGCAGGCGACCTACGAGCTGTTCCTGTCACGCGTCGCCGAAGGCCGTCATTCGACGCCGGCCAAGATCGATCAGGTTGCGCAGGGACGCGTCTGGACCGGTCGTCAGGCCAAGGATCTGGGGCTGGTCGACGAGCTCGGCGGACTGGACGCCGCGGTGCAGATTGCCAAGCAGCGCGCGAAGATCGATCCGAAGAAGGACGTCGAGCTCGTCGTCTATCCGCCGAAGCGCACGATCTACGACGTCATCTCGGATCCGCTCGGCAGCAGCAGCACCCAGGCGGGCGTGTCGCTCTTCGCGCGCCAGCCGACGACGCGGGTTCTCGACACGGCGCTCTCGATGCTGCAGCTCTTCCGCCGCGGTGAGCCGCTGACGCTGATGCCGAACGTGTTTGTCCGGTGAGAATGACGCCGGGAGTAGTTTTACGCAAAACGTAAGAGCGCCCCTCTTACGTTTTGCGTAAAACTACTCCCGGCGTCATTTCGCGTACACCAGAATCTCGACCGTGCCCGCCTGGCCGGACAGGTTCTCAGTCTTGCCTCGGCCCATTGTCTTGACCCGCCGGTCGTCCATCTGGAAATTCTTGACGAGATAGTCGCGCACGACCATCGCGCGCGCCTGCGTCAGCACCTTCACGTCCTCGGCGTCGCCCTTCATGCCGCTCGCGGCCACGACCACCGCAGTGCCGAACGGCGTGACCTGAAGAAACTGGCCGGCTTCCTTGAGCTGCTTGTCGCCCTTCAGCTTGGCGTGATCCGCGTCCTCGAAGATCTTCACCACGTCGTAGTGGAAGGTCTTGAGCGGCGTTCCGGGCGGCAACTTGGGAATCTCATCCTGGGCGAGCTTGGCGGCGTCCTGGTAGCCGCGGTCGTTGAAAAAGCCGCGCAGCAGGAAGTTGTGCTTGAGGGCCTCCATGTTTTCCTGGAACGCCGTTGCGCCCGTCTTGGCGGCCTCGGCCGTCTGATCCATCTGCGTGTACATCCGCTTGTCGTTCACGAGCGCCCCGAGCGTCCCCTGCCCGGCGTTCACCTTCGCCGCGATTTCCTTGATGGACGCCGAGCCGTCCTGCACATTGGTCAGCACGGCGCTCGCAGTCTTCATCAAGTCCGGGATGTCGAGCGGATCCTCGCCGCGGATCCCGGCGCCATCCGTCACCTCGGGCGCATCGTCCGATCCGAACGAGATCGCCACGTACTTCGCTCCGAGCAGGCCCTCGGTCTCGATCGTCGCGACCGAGTCCACGCGAATGACCTTCGCGGTCGATCGCTGGAGCTTCATGAGCACCGTGACATCTCCGCCAGGCTCCGATGGCAGGGCGATCCGTTTGACGATGCCCTCGTGCAGGCCGCCCACACGGACCTCAGCTCCTTCGACGAGGCCCGCCACGCTCTTGAACGTCGTGTTCAGCCGGTAGGTCCTCGCGAAGAGGAATTGGCGATCGCCAATCAGGAACGTGCCCACGGCCAGCATCGACAGGGTCGCGACAATGAAGACGCCGAGGCGAAGGGTTCTGGACATGGTCAGCGGTCCTTCCCGAGGAACTGCGTGACGAACGGTTCCTGGCTCCTGGCCAGCTCATCGAACGTGCCTTCGGCCACGATCGCGCCGTCGTTGATCAGGGCGGCGCGATCGGCCACCGCGCGCGCGCCGTGCACGTCATGCGTCACGAGCACCGACGCGATCGCGCGCTCCTTCTTGAGCTTCACCATCAGCTCCTCGATCTCTCCGGCCGTGATCGGATCGAGCCCGGACGTCGGCTCGTCGAAGAGCATGATGTCCGGTTCGAGCGCGAGCGCGCGAGCGAGGCCGACTCGTTTCTTCATACCGCCTGAGATGTCCGCCGGCCGCTTGGCCGCGTCTTTGTCCATCCCGACGACCGCCAGCAGCTCGTGCACGCGCTTGCGTACGTCGGCGTCCGAGAGCTCATCCCGGTGTTGCCGGAGCGGAAACGCGACGTTCTCCTCGATGGTCAACGAGTCGTACAGCGCGCCCTCTTGAAACAGGTAGCCGACCTTCATGCGGATCGCGTCAAGCGAATCCTGGTCAAGACCGGACGTCGCCTGACCGTGAATCTGAATCGTGCCCGAGTCGGGCTTCTGCAGGCCGACGATGAGCTTGAGCAGCACGCTCTTGCCCGCGCCGCTCTTCCCGAGCACGGCCACGGTCTCGCGGGAGTGCACGGTGAGATCCACGCCGTTCAGCACGGTCTGCTGGCCGAACGCTTTGTGCACCTGATGCAGCTCGATCGCGGGGCGATCGCCATTCGTTTCCATGAGCCCTCGCTATGGAAAGAACACGAGAATGCACTTCACCAGCACGACGTCGGCGAGGATGATGAGCAGTGACGAGAGGACGACGGCGTTCGTGACGGCCCGCCCGACACCGGCCGTGCCGCCGGTGACGCGCATTCCCTGGAAGCACGAGACGACGCCGATGATGAACCCGAAGACCATCGTCTTGAAAGTCGGCGGCAGGAAGTCGTTGAACGTCGCGTGCTTCAATCCGATGTCGAGGAACTGCTTGAGCGTGATCGGGTGGGCGAGCGTGTTGACAATCCAACCCATCCCGATACCGCTGAAGTCGCACGCGATCGTCAGCAGCGGGAGCATGAGGATACAGGCCAGAATGCGCGTCGCCGCCAGATACCGGTACGGATTGATCGCCGAGACTTCCATCGCGTCGATCTGATCGGTCACTTTCATCGACCCGAGCTCGGCGGCGATGCCGGCGCCGACGCGGCCGCTGACGATCAGGCCCGCGATGATCGGGCCGGTTTCCCGCATGATCGAAACCATGATGATCGCCGGCAACGAGGACTCCGCGCCGAAGCGAATCAGGCTGTTGCGGGTCTCGAGGGTGAGCACGACGCCGATGGCGGCGCCGGCGACGGCCACCAGCCAGACCGATCGCGCGCCGACCTCGTCGCATTGCCGCACGAGCTCGCTGAGACTGAAGCGGCGGCTTACGCCGGCACGGGCGACGCCCGCGGAGAACAGCCCGACTTCACCGAACCATTCGAAGAAGGCGCGCGTGTTCACAGAGCACCCAGCACCCAGGGTGCAAGACAGCGGCCAGCCGGGAGCGTGGAAAACGCCCAAATCGAGGCCGGGGTACTTCCCCGGGCACTCAACTTGGGTAAGAGAAGGGACTCTCTAGCTGCCGATGATGGTCCGGATCGCGTTCTCGTTGAAGCCGATCTTCAGCTTGGCTTTGGCCTTGGCCATGTACGCCGCGAAGAACTCGCCGCGGCGCTGCTCGATCAGCTGCGCTCGAACGTTCTCCCGCTCGGTCGACATGTTGGCCGGATTCAGATCCTGGCGTTCCTTGATGCGCGCCACGACCACCGCGTTGTCCGTCGGGATTGGCCCGGTCGTGTCGCCGGCCTTCATCGAAAACACCGCGCCGTCGAGCGCCGAGCTCACACCGACTTCCGGATAGGGCGTCCCACGCGTCACGAAGTCCGTCGATTTCACCTCGACGCCGGCAGCCTTTGCGGCGGCCGCGAAGTTGCCCTTGGACGCCGCCTGCGCCATCGTGGCCGCCTTCGCCTTCGCGACGTCAACCGCCTTGATCTTGATGACGTCGTCCCGGACCTTGTCCTTGGCCTCGGCGAGCGTGGGCATGGCCGGCGGCTTGATCTCGGTGAGCGCGATGAACGTGAATCCGGTGTTCGTCCGCAGCTCGCCGCTGACCTTGTCCTTTTCCATCGTGAACGCTTGCGCCGACACCGCCGGCGCGAACCCGATGCCCGCCAGCGGCTCGTCGCGGGCGAAGAGCCCCGAGTCGCCGACCGTCAGCCCGCGGGCCTTGGCGACGCGGTCGAGGTCCGCCGGCGTCGTGATTTCCTTCGTAAGCGCGTCGGCGGTCTTCTGCGCCTCAGCCTGCGCCTTCTCGAGCTTGATTTGATCTTCGAGCTGCGGCCGCACCTCGGCGAGCGTCTTGGTCGTCGCGGCCTTCTTATCGACGACCTTGATGATGTGGAACCCGAACTGCGACTTGACGAGGTCGCTGATCTGACCCGGTTGCAGCGACCACGCCGCCTCGTCGAACTCCTTCACCATCGTCCCGCGGCCGAAGTAGTCGAGGTCCCCGCCGTTCTTCTTGCTCAGGTCGTCGTCGGAGTACTGCTTGGCGAGCGCGGCGAAATCGCCGCCGGCCTTGACCTTCGCCAGGACGCTCTCGGCGACCTTTTTGACCGCCGCCTCGTCCTTGCCCTCGGTCTTGAACAGGATGTGGCTCGCGCGGATCTGGTCCGGGGTCGAGTACGTCGACAGGTTGTCCTTGTACTTGGCCTCGATTTCCGGGTCGGTCGCGACCATCTTCGGGCGCAGGGCGTCGGCGTCGATCAAGAGGAACCGGACACGCCGCTTTTCGGGCATCCGGTAGGTCTCGGGATGGGCCGAAAACTGCGCGTTCAGCTCGGCATCCGTCGGCTGAATGCCGGCGCGAAACTGATTGGCCGTGAAGACCGCCAGGTCCAGCTTGACCTTCTCGTTGCGGTGGCGGTACTCCTCGTCGACCTCGTTGTCCGAGACGCGCACCCAGCCGGTGATCGCCGCCTGCAGCTTCTCGGCAATCAGCTCGCTGCGATAGGTGGCCTCGAACTCGGACGGCCGCATCGGGGGCCGCTGGAACTGAAGGATTTGCTGGTACCGCGAGTATCCGACGAAATGCCCGTTCTCCTGGAACCCGGGCATCCGGACGATGCGCTCTTGGAGTTCGGCATCGCTCACCGACACACCGAGGCGGTCGGCTTCCGCGAGGACCGCTTCTTCGTCGACGAGCTGCTGGACGATCCGCTGTGGGATGCCGAGTTGCCGCAGCATGCCCTCGTCGAACTTGTCGCCGTACGCCGATCGCAGGGACTGGACCTGCGACTGGTAGGCGCGCTGGTACGATCCCATCAGGACTTCGCGTCCGTTGACCGTCGCGAGGACGTCGGTCGCGGCGGCGCCGGCGCCGCCCGGTCTCAGAAAGCTTGGCACGTAGAGCAGGACAAACGCCGCCACGACAATTCCCAGGCTCCACTTGAGCCAGTTCCTGTGTTGGCGCATCCGATCGAGCATCGTCATGTTGGCAGCGTCTCCTTCACTCGAAATACAAATTATGCCACGGGGTCGGACAGGACCGTCGGCGGGTCATCCATTTCGGTCGCGACGGAAGTCTGCCCCCGCGCAGCTTTCAGAAACGTGTGCCGACATCTGGGAACATGCTGAAAACCCGCCTGTTCCGGCCTATTTTCTCAAATTCTCCATGGTATAGTCTGGCGGTTAGAGGCGCTGCTCCCCAGGTCAACGCGCGCCACCAATCCGATGCTTGGACGACGAGTGCCGAGGCCTTCCGCTCCCGAGACGGCGGCGCCTGACGGCGTCCTGACGCTTGCGGTGTTTCATCGCAGTGATGACATCGAGCGTCAAGTGGCCCCGCTCAAGCTTGCAACCGGCATTCGCCTCGAGTTCTTCAAAAAGGGATCGCTGTGGCGCGTGCCGACGCACGTGGGCGGCGTGCTCTGGGAGCTTGCGCCCGACGACGGGTCGCATCGATTCGTGTCGGCGCTCATCGGCAGCGTGCCGGCGGCATCTTTCAGCGGCGGCACCCAGCCGGCGTTGTCCGAGCTGTCGAACGCACTGGGATTCCGCGCGCATCTCGCGACGCCTTTGCGCCTCGACGACGTCGAGCGAGCGTTGGGCTTGCGCGAGGCGATCGATCTCGCGGACCGCATTGAAGCCGCCGCGCCCGGTCTCATGCGACTGGCCTCGCAGCCCGAGACAATCGGCGCGCTCGTCCGCGCCACCAACGCGTCGCTCGATCCCGCCGAGGTCGCGCAAGCCCTGGTCACGCACGTCACCGAGTGGCTGCCGCTCAGCGCGTGGTACGTGATCGCCGCCGAGCCGGACGGCGTGCTCAAGCTCCTCGGCAAGCAGATTCCGGAAGCGGGACTCAAGAGCGCAGTCGAGTCGTTCGCCGACGTCATTGTACAGACGGGGCAGTCGGCCGTGCGGGTCACCAACTACGTCGATGACCGCGTGGCCGGACTCGCGCGCCAGGCGAAGTCGGTCGAGGCGTCGACCCTCGGCTGGCCGCTCGTCGCCAACGGCACCGTCGTCGGCGCGCTGGTGGGCCTGGATCGCGGCCGGGCGCGGCGCCTCCCGCGCATGCCGCAGGCGCTTGCCGACTCGCTCGCCACCCTCATCGAGCCGGCGGCCTATGCGCTGGCCAACGCCCTGCGCGTCGCGCGAGCCGAGGCCCTGTCGGTCACCGACGACCTCACGCAGCTCTACAACTCACGATTTTTGAATGACGCGCTCAGAAAGGAAACGAAGCGCGCCATGCGCAGCGGCTGGCCGCTGTCGCTGTTGTTCATCGATTTGGACGGATTCAAGCGGATCAACGACGCCTATGGCCACCTCCTGGGGAGCCGGGCGCTCATTGAGGCCGCCGCCATCATTAAAGCCAGCGCCCGAGAAACCGATATTGTGGCCAGGTTTGGTGGCGATGAGTTTTCGATCCTGCTCCCGGAAACCGGTGCGGATGGTGCACTTATGGTCGCCCGCCGGCTGCGGGACAGGATTGCCCGGTATACGTTCCTGGCCGACAGCAGCAACGGCCATCGGCTGACGGCCTCGATTGGCGTCGCCACGCTCCCTGATGCGGCGGACACTGCGGAACGGTTGTTGCAAGCAGCCGACGCGGCCATGTACCGTATCAAGGTGACGGGGAAGAACGGCATTTACGTTGCCGGCAGTGAAAGCGACAGCGCCCCGCTCACGGAAGAAAAGCAGGAGCAGCATTGACGCTTCGGTCACTGTTTTCATTATTTTCGAGCGACCTCGCAATCGACCTCGGCACCGCTAACACCTGCGTCTACGCACGCGGCAAGGGCATTGTTGTCAACGAGCCCTCGATCGTCGCCATCAACAAGGTCACCGGGAAGATCGAAGCCGTCGGCAAGGAAGCGAAGGAGATGCTCGGGCGCACGCCCGGCAACATCGTCGCGATCAAGCCGATGAAGGACGGTGTCATCGCGGATTTCGAAGTGACCGAGAAGATGCTCGCGCACTTCATCCGCAAGGCGCACAACCGCACGATGTGGGTCCGACCGCGCATCGTGATTGGCGTGCCGTCGGAGATCACGCAGGTCGAAAAACGCGCCGTCAAAGACAGCGCCTATCGCGCGAAGGCGAGCGAGGTCTACCTCGTCGAAGAAGCAATGGCGGCGGCCATCGGCGCGGGCATGCCGATCGAAGAAGCGTCCGGCAACATGGTCGTCGACATCGGCGGCGGCACGACGGACATCGCGGTGATTTCCCTGGCGGGCATCGTCTACAGCAAAGCGATTCGCGTCGCGGGCAATGAGATGGACGACGCGATCATCGGGTACATCAAGAAGACCTATAACCTGCTCATCGGCGAACGGACGGCCGAGCAAATCAAGATGGAGCTCGGCTCCGCGTTTCCGCTCGACGACCGCCTGACGATGGAGATCAAGGGCCGGCATCTGATCGAAGGCGTGCCGAAGACGATTACGATCACGGACGAAGAAATCCGCGAAGCGCTCGCCGAGACCGTCAACGTGATCGTCGACGCGGTGCGCGTGGCGCTCGAGCGCACACCGCCGGAGCTCTCGGCGGACATTGTCGATCGCGGCATCGTGCTCACGGGCGGCGGATCGCTCCTCAAGAATCTCGATAAGCGCCTCCGCGAGGAGACCGGCCTGCCGGTCTCGATGGCTGAGGATCCCCTGTCGACGGTCGTGCTCGGCGCCGGGAAGATGCTCGCCAATTTCGAGCTTCTGAGGAAAATCTCGTTAGACTAAGGTGATCGCCGTTCGCCAGAGGGGGGCTTCCCCCCGGAAGTTCCGATAACTAAACCGGGGGATCCTCTCCCGGGTGATCCCCGACTGACAATGCCGAACCGCCGGACGCTCTTTCTGCTTGCCGTCCTCTGCTTTGGGCACGTGTTGCTCATTTCTGCACGGGTGCAGTCGAAGTCCGGGATGCCGGTGATCGAAGAGGTCGCGTTCGGGGCGTTTGCCAAGGCCCAGGGCGGGTCGGCGGCGGTCTCCGACGGGATCCGCGGGATCTGGACCCATTACCTGGCCCTTCGAGGCGCCGCGACTGAGAACGAGGCCCTGCGCCGGCAGGTCCTGGAACTCCAGGGCCAGCTTCAGCAGGAGCAGGCCGTGGCCAACAGCTCAAAGGCGCTCGAGGAGGCCTTGAAGCTCCAGCGGAGCGTCGCCGCCCCCACGTTGGCCGCTCGGGTCATCGCGGGAAGCCCGGCGCCGGGGTCCCTGACGGTCACCATCGACCGCGGCAGCGACGATGGCGTGCAGACGGATATGGCGGTCATTGCGGGCCAAGGCGTCGTCGGCCGGGTCATCAACCAGCCGGCGCCGCATGCGGCCCAGGTGCAATTGCTGGTTGGCCGGAACGCGGCCGCCGCCGTCACGCTCGAGCGTACCGGGGCCGGCGGCCTGGTCGTGGGCGGGGCGAGCGATCTCTTGCTGACGGTGGACTACGTCTCGAACCAGGCGGACGTCCAGGTCGGCGAGCGGGTCCTGACATCGGGGCAGGACGGCATCTTCCCGGGTGGATTCCTGGTCGGATACGTCGAGCGCTCTGAAAAGGGCACGAATTACCGCCTGGTCAAGGTGCGGCCTTCCGTCGACTTCACCCACATCGAGCTCGTCCTCGTGGTGTTGGCCAAGCCCGGGACCGACGCCAGCCACAAGGAGCAGCCGTGAGGATCGCCTGGGTCCTCGTAACCGTCATCGTCGCCGTCGTCTTGCAAGTGACGCTCGCGCGGTTCACCGTCGGCGGCCGCTGGGTCTTCGATCTGGTGCTCGTCGGTGTCGTCTACGCGGCGCTGCTGTGGGGCCCGGTCGCCGGCATGCTGGCCGGCACGATTGGCGGACTGCTCCAGGACTGGCTCGCGACGACGCTCGGCGGCGGGCTGGCGAAAACCCTCGTCGGGTTTGCGGCGGGCGTGGTCGGGACGCAGTTCGTCCTGGTCCGGCCGCGCGCGCGAATGATCGTCGTGGCGGGCGCGACCGTCGTGCACCGGCTGCTCATCGTGGGGCTCCTCGCGATCATCGACTCGTCGCAACAGCCGACCTGGCACTGGTCTGGTGTGCCGTGGGCGGCTATTCTGGCGGAGACGGTGATCAACTCGGTCGCCGGACTCATCGCGTTCCAAGCGAGTGAAGCGCTGCCCGGCGCCGTCGCGCGCGGCCGTATGAGCCGCCGGTCGAGTTTGAGCCGGAGAAACTGGTAATGGTCACACCCGGAGCCACCGAGGATCGACGCGGGCTGCAAATCCGCCTCGTCATGATCCGTGTCGTCACGTCGATCGGCTTCCTGGCGCTGGCCATCAGCTTCTGGGTGCTGCAGGTCTTCGAGCACGACAAGTACAAGGAGATGGCCGACAACAACCATCTCCGCACGATTCCGCTGCGCGCGCCGCGCGGCGTCCTGTTCGATCGCGATGGGCGCGTGCTCGTCGAGAATCGCTACTCGTTCACGATCGCGATCATCCGCGAGCGCAGCGCCAACGTGAACGCCGCAGTCAAGCGCCTCGCGGCCGCGGTGGGCGCCGACGAAGCCCTGCTGCAGGAGGTCATGGCGCGCCACAAGCGGGATCCGCTGTTCGCGCCGATCCCGATCATCGAGCACGCGTCGTTCCCGCAGGTCGCCGCGGTACGGGCGCGCGGTCTCGAACTGCCGGAAGTCGTCGTCCAGCAGGTGCCGACGCGCGCGTACCCGCCGGGGGGGTTCGCGGCGCATTTGTTCGGCTACGTGAGCGAGATCCAGGAAGCCCAGCTCGATCGGCCGGAGTTTGCCGGCGCGGCGTCCGGCGCGATCGTCGGCCAGGCGGGGCTCGAAAAGGTCTACAACACGAAGCTCATGGGCACGGACGGCGATCAGCTGGTCGTCGTCAACAGCGTGGGGCGCGAGATCGACAAAATCGGTGAAGAGCCGCCCGTCGAAGGACAGCGCATGCAGCTCACGATCGACGCTGACCTGCAACACGCACTCGAAGAGGCGTTTCACGCGGGCAACATGGCCGGGTCTGCGGTCTTCATGAACCCGAAGACCGGCGAGATCCTCGCGATGACGAGCCAGCCCGCGTACGATCCGAACGACTTCGCCACCGGCATCGATCGCGGCACGTGGGCCAAGCTCAACAACGATCCGCTGCTGCCGTTGCAGGATCGCCTCATTCAGGGCAAGTATCAGCCGGGCTCGACGTTCAAGGTCGTCGTCACGACTGCTGCGCTGAGCGAGGGCCTCATCACGCCGGATTTCAAGGTCACGTGCCCGGGGTATGCGACGTTCTACGGCCACACCTTTCAGTGCGACAAGCATGAGGCGCACGGGACACTCGACCTGCGCCACGCGATCGCGGAGTCCTGCAACGTGTACTTCTACACGGTCGGCAACCTGCTCAAGATCGATCAGATCCACGAGTACGCCGAGAAGTTGGGCCTGACGGGCAAGACCGGGATCGATTTGCCCAACGAGAGCGAGAGCCTCGTGCCGTCCACCGAATGGAAGATGCGGACCACGGGCGAGAAGTGGTATCCGGGCGAGACGATTTCAGTCGCCATCGGCCAGGGCCAGGTGACGGTCACGCCGATCTCCCTGGCGACGATGATCACGACCGTCGCCAACGGCGGCACGGTCGTCGTGCCGCACGTCGTGCGCGCGGTTGACGACGGGACCGGATGGAAGATGCTCGAGCCGCCGCAGCCGCGATCGGTGTTCCAGTTCCGCCCCGACGTACTTCAGGTGCTCCGGGATGGCCTCTGGAACGCGGTGAACGGCACGGGCACCGCGGGCCGCGCGCGCATCGAGGGCCGCGACGTGGCCGGCAAGACGGGCACCGCGCAGGTGATCTCGAAGGAAGGAAGGGCGGCGGCGGCCGCGTCCGGCAAGGGCCTGGATCTGCGCGACAACAGCTGGTTCGAGTTCTTCGCGCCCGTTGGCGATGCCGAGATCTCCGGCGTCGTCTTCGTTGAGCACGGCGGCTACGGCGCCGCCTCGGCGGTGCCCATCGCGAAGTACATGCTGATGACGTACTTCGCGAAGAAGGACGGTCAGCCGATGCCGACGCTCGAGTCGGCGGGCATCACCGTGCCGAAGCCTCCGGTCAGCACCGTGACGGTCGCTCCGGGCAGATCGGGAGGCCCGCGATGATCGTCGATCGCCGGCTGCTCCCGCATCTCGACTTGCGGCTCATCGCGGCCGTGCTCGGCCTCACGTTCATCGGTCTGGCGACGATCTACAGCGTCACGTGGGATTTCCGCACGCACCGGCCGGGCGGCGAGTTCTGGACGCAGGTCTACGCGCTGCCGATTGGCCTCGTCGCGGCGACCGTGTGTCTGCTCGTCGACTACCGCTCGCTGACGCAGAAGTCGCTGCTCATCTACGTCGCGCTCGTCCTGGCGCTCGTCTACGTGTCGTTCTTCGGTGTCGTGCGCGGCGGCGCGCGGCGGTGGATCCCGCCGCTCCTCGGCTTCAGCCTCCAGCCGTCCGAGTTTGCGCGCATCACGGTGGCACTGGTGCTCGCCATGTTCTACGGCGAGCGGCAGCGCAGCGCGGCCACCATGGGCGCCCTGATCGCCGGTGGGCTGATTCTCTCGGTGCCGTTCCTGCTGATCGCCAAGCAGCCGGACCTCGGCACCGCCGCGACGCTCCTGCCCGTGTTTCTCGGCGTCGCCTACGTCGCGGGCATGCGCGTCCGCTGGCTCGTGATTGCCGCCATTGCCGTGGCGTTGCTCTCGCCGGTGATTTGGCAATACGGCATGAAGGACTACCAGAAGCAGCGCATCGAGACCTTCGTCAACCCGACCAAGGACCCACGCGGCGCCGGCTACCAGCAGATCCAGGCCAAGGTCACGGTCGGGTCGGGCGGGCTCGCCGGCAAGGGCTTCATGCAGGGCACTCAGGGGGGGTATGGCTTCCTCCCCGTCGCCCACAACGACTTCGTCTTCTCGGTGCTCGCCGAAGAGCATGGCTTTGTGGGCGTCCTCGTGACGCTCGCGCTCTATCTGTTCGTGATCATGCGGAGTCTGGACGCCGCCAAGCTGGCGCGCGACCGGGTCGGGGCCTTCCTGGTCGTCGCGATCATTTCGGGTTTTGCGTTCCAAGTGTTGTACAACATCACCATGTCGGCAGGGTTGGCCCCGGTCAAGGGCTTGACGCTGCCGCTGATGAGTTATGGCGGGTCGTCGCTCGTCGCGACGCTCGCCGGGTTCGGCCTCATCCTCAACGTGCGGATGAGGAGGTTTACGAATTGAAGATTCTGGGATTTTGAGATTTCAGGATTTGGAATCGGCCGTGTCCATGCTGGAAGTCTTCGGTACTCTGCCCCTCGCGTTGTTCGGTGTCCTCTGCGCCTTCGTGTGCGCGAGCGCCGTCGAGCTCAGGGTGTGGCCGGTGACCTCCGCGCCAGAAGCGGCCCAGTGGGGTTATCTGCATGAACAAGGAGATGATCATCTCCTCGAGCAGCCACGAAACACGTGTGGCGATTCTCGAGGACGATCAAGTCGTCGAGATTTTTATCGAGCGGGAACATTCGCGTGGCGTGGTCGGCAATGTCTACAAGGGCCGCGTCTCGAAAGTCCTTCCGGGCATGCAGTCGGCGTTCGTTGACCTCGGTCTCGAGCGCGACGCATTCCTGTACGTCACCGACGTCATCAGCCCGACCGAGGAAGCCCTCGAAGACGACGAGGACATTCCCGCCGTCGGGGCCGAGCTGCCCGAGCCTCCCGGTCCGAACGGCACCAGCGGTACGAACGGCACGAACGGCGAGGACACGGTCGAGCCGGCGGCCGTGGCCGCCGACGCGGCGCAGGCCCGCCCGGCCGCGCGCCAGGAGCGCCCGGAACGCCAGGAGCGCCGCGGCCGCGACCGCACGCCGCCCACCACCAAAATCGAAGACCTGCTGAAGGAAGGGCAGGAGGTCGTCGTCCAGGTCGTCAAAGAACCGCTCGGCACCAAAGGCGCGCGCATCACGTCGCACCTGAGCCTGCCCGGACGATTCCTGGTCTACATGCCGACGGTCGATCACATCGGCATTTCCCGGAAAATCGACTCACGCGACGAACGGCGGCGCCTCCGCGGCGTCGTCCAGCGCTTCCGCGAGCAGTCGGGCCTGCCCGGCGGGGTCATCATCCGCACGGCGGCGTCCAACCGGTCCGAGGAAGACCTGCTCGCCGATTTGACCTACTTCCAGCAGGTCTGGACCGAGGTCCAGCGGCGGAAGGAGAGCGAGCGCACGCCGGCGGTGCTGTTCCGCGAGGAGAGCCTCGTCACCAAGCTGTTGCGCGACCTGCTCAACGAGCAGTATTCGGCGATTCGGATCGACGACGAGCCGGAGTACCGGCGGGTGACGTCGTTTGTCGGCCGCATCATGCCGAACATGCTCAACCGCGTGAAGCGGTACACGAAGGAGTACCCGATCTTCGACGAGTACGGCGTGCAGAGCGAGATCGACAAGGCGCTCCGCAGCAAGGTCTGGCTGAAGTCCGGGGGCTATATCGTCATCAACCAGACGGAAGCGCTCGTCGCGATCGACGTGAACACCGGCCGCTACATCGGCAAGAAGTCGGCGGGCCGGCTCGAGGACACGATCGTCAAGACCAACCTCGAGGCGGCGAAGGAGATCGTGCGCCAGGTGCGTCTCCGCGATCTGGGCGGCATCATCGTGCTCGACCTGATCGACATGGAAGAGAAGAAGAACCGCCAGAAGGTCGCACAGGCGGTCGAACAGGAGTTGCGCAAGGACCGCGCGCCGTCCAAGTCGGTGCAGGTCTCCGACTTCGGCCTCATCATCATCACGCGCAAGCGCGTGAAGAGCAGCCTCGAGCGTCAGCTGACCGAGCCATGCCCGTACTGCTCGGGCACCGGCACGATCAAGACCAGCGCGACGATCTGCTACGACATCCTGACCGAGGTGAAGAAAGTCAGCGGCGATCTCGATGGCTATAGCCTTGTACTCAGGGTCAATCCGGAGATCGCGCGGGCGCTGAAGGAAGAGAGCCGGAGCGTGTTCAAAGAGCTCGAGGCCTCGGTCGGCCGTCCCGTCACCGTACGGTCTGACGAACAGCTCCACCACGAGCAATTCGATCTCATGGCGATCTAGCAGGACTGAAGTCCAGGGTCCGGGGTCCGCGGTCCACAGTCTGTCCAAGGTCAGGGGTCCTCGGTCCTCGGTCCGCGGATTCTGGCTGGACCTGGGACGGACCCAAGGACCATGGACCGCGGACGAACCGTGGACCGCGGACTCCGGACCCCGGACTGGCTATAATCAAACGGGGGGTTCACATGGTTCGAACGAGACTGCACGTGCTCGCCATTCTCGCTGCCGTGGCAGTGCTCGGGTTGCTCCCGGCCCGGTTGCACGCCCAGGCGAAGGACCAGTCGCTGGGTTCGGTGACGTTGTCGAAGAAAGTCATGGCCAACGGCCAGCCGCTGGCCGCGGGTACCTACACGGTCCGCCTCGCCAGCGACTCGGTATCGTCGGTCGTTGGTCAGTCGCCCGACTCTGAGAAGTGGGTGGAGTTCGTCCAGGGCGGCCAGGTCAAAGGCAAGGAGCTCGCGACGGTCGTGACCGGCGCGGACTCGAAGACCGTGCTCAAGGGCAAGGCGCCGGCCGCGGGTTCCGCCCGGGTCGACATGCTCAAGGGCGCCGACTACGTCCGTGTGTGGATCAACAAAGGCGGATCGACCTACCTGATCCACCTGACGCTGGCTACTTCCTAGTAATCACCACATCTCCGCTGAACGCGGTCGCGGTCACGACGGCGCTGCCGTCGCCGACCGTGCCGCGGGCGGACTTGCGCGTCATCGTCGAGCGTTGCAGCTCGAGGGGCGGGTCCAGCCGGACCTGACCTGAGAACGTGCTCGCCTGCAGTTCGAATCCCACCGATCCCGTGATCGTCACGTGCACGTTGCCCGAGTGCGTCTGCAGCTCGTAGCGGCCGTTTCTCGTGAGCGGGCCGGTGTAGTCCACGCTGCCTGACAAGCTCTTGAGCTCGGCGTTGTCGCAGGCGACATCCTTCGCGTGCACTTCACCGCTGATGACACTTCCGGAGAGCCGCTGGCACTTGATCTGATCCAAAGTCATTGTCCCGCTGACCGTACTCACGTTCATCGAGCCTTTGACGCTCGCGTTCGTGATCTGCACGTCACCGGAAATGGTCGTGGCCGACGATACGCTGCCGGCGTCGCTAATGCGAATTCCGCCACTCACGACGTCAGCCGCGACGTCGCCGGTGATGCCCTTGACCACTGTGTTGCCCGAGATGCTCCGCACCGTCAGGCGCGTGCCCGCCGGCGCCGTCACCGTGTAGTCCACGCTGACGCTGTAGGGCGGGCGATTCTCGTTCCGGTAGGTCGCATCGACGGTCGCGCGATCGCCGCGCGCGTCCACTTGGACCTTCACGCGTTCCAGTCCCAGCTTGGCGTCCGCCTCCGTGCGGCCCTTCGAGAGGCGCACGATCTGGACCGTCGTGTCGCGGCCCGAGCCGGCGGTCACCGTGATGTTGCCGCTGACGTTCTTGAGCTCGAGCGAGCCGTTCGCGCCCAGCTGCAACGTCTTGGTCTCCGAGTCCCTCTGCTCAGCGCGAAAGTTGCGATCCTGCCAGCCAGCCGCGGCGGCGTCGGCCAGCCGCGTGAGCTCGGGCATCGCCCGGCGTGTGTCTCGCGCCGCGTCGCGGAGCGCGTCGCGGATCTCGCGGCCGATGTCGGAGTTGATCGCGTCCTGGATCGCCGCCCGCACGTCTTCGACGACCGCCGGATCGACCTTGACCCTGACGCGAATCTCCTGCGCGGACGTCGGGACGGACAGGGCCGCCAAGGTCCCGCACGCCACCGCCCAGCCGATCGCCTTCTGCCGTCGCATATCCACCTCAAAGATGTTTCGGGGGGTCTGCCCCCGCAAGCCCCCCGACGCGCTTCCTTCGACTTCGAACTTCAAACTTCGAACCTCAAACTTCAAACTTCGAACCTCAAACTTCAAACTTCGAACTTCGAACTTCCAACTTGATCTTCAGGACCTGCCGGCGCCGGCGGCCACGCGCGCCGCGCCTTCCTGATTGCCGCGTCGAATCTCATTCATCAGGGCCACGGTCGTCTGCAGCACGCCGACCTTGCGGCGCAGCGCGTCGATCAGGCTATCGAGCGCCGGCTGGCTTTGCGGATCGGCCGCGAGCGCCGCACGGCTCTCGGCAATCGCCTGGTCGATCACGCTCAGGTTGTGCTGAAGCGTCGCCGCCGTCGTCGCATCGATCGTGCCGTCGTTGTTCTTCGCGAGCACTTCGAGCTGCGCGATCGCCTTGTCGTAGTGCTCGAGCGCCAGCGACAGCTCCTGCGCTACCGATTCGACGGAGCCCGGCGCTCCGCCGTTGCCGGCCGTCGTCGTGGCCGGCACGGGCGCGCGGAGGTGGATCACGAGGTACGCGACGAGCGTCACCAGCACGAGCCCCGCCGCGAGGCCGACCCACTGCCACATCGTCGATGACACGCGCGGCGGGGGCGTCGGCGCGTCTGCGGGCGTCAGCCGATCGCCGAGGCGAATCTGTCCCGCAATTTCCAGCCAGATGTGCTCGGGCGGCGCCACCGGACCGAGCGCGCGTGCCGCGTCGCGCACGCGCGTCAGATCCGATGCGATCGCGCGGCAGCCCGCGCACGTGTCGAGATGACTCGACACGGACGCCTGTTCGTCGGCGTCAAGGTCGCCGTCGACGAACCGACTGAGCCGCTGCTCCACATCCTGGCAAGTCATCAATGCTTTCCTCGCGCCCCTGCAGGCTGCGTGATCAACGCGGCGCGCAACCGATAGCGCGCCTTGTGCAACTGCGATTTCGACGTGCCGTCCGAGATGCCGAGCAGCGCCGCGATCTCGCGATGCTCCAGGCCCTCGACGTCGTGCAGCACGAACACCGTCCGACACCCTGGCGGCAGCGTCGCCAGGCCTCGCTCGAGATCCAGCCGATCCACCGCGCTCCTCATCGTCCCCACACCCACCGATACCGGGTCGTCATCGAGCGTGTCGGTGAGCTGCGACAGCCGCGCGCCGCGGCTCCTCAGGTAATCCAGGCACTGGTTCGTCGCCAGCCGGAACAGCCATGTGCCGAGCGACGATTCGCCCTTGTAGAGGGCCAGCTTCCGGTGGGCCGTCAGGAAGATATCCTGGAGCAGGTCCTCGGCTTCGGTCCGGCCGACCATGCGGCACGCCAGTCCGAACAGGCGGGGCGCGTGGGCGCGATACAACTCCTCGAACGCGCCCGGGGCGCCCGCGCGGCACCGCTCGGCCAGGGCCAGATCCCGATGCCCGGACCCGGCTTCGCTCATGGGGTTAGACGGCCCGCCAGGCCGGAGGCGTTGCCGGAGGTGGTCACTCTTACAAAAACGAACACGCCCGGTCGTCGGTTCCTCATCGTGCCTTGCGTGTTTTGACGCCAGCCGCCGGCCATCGGTGCTGGCTGAAGTGCAGGACCCGGTGCCGCCGGACGACGATGCCTTCCGCAGCGAGGAGGGCGGCTTTGAGGCCCGGCGCGCCGCCGTATCCGCCCACGCGGCCGCCGGCCGCGATGACGCGGTGGTAGGGCAGGCCGGGGGCGTCGGCCTGCCGCATGATGTTGCCGACCGCGCGCGCCGCGCCTGGCCGCCCGGCCATCCGTGCCACGTCGCCGTAAGTGACGACCCGTCCCGGTGGAATGCGCCCGAGGATGGCGAGCACGCGGCGCGCGAAGGCGGTCATCGGCCGGCGGCGGTCCAGGCGTCAGCGAGCGCTCGTTCGACGTCGCTGCCCGAACCGTAGAGATCGACGGCCGCCTGCAGGGTCGCCCAGCGCGCCATCTCAAACGTTGCGTTCGACGGCAGGAGGACCGTGAACGCTCGATAGATCACGCGTTCGATCTTGTCGCGCTGGTCGAGGCCGAGGCCGCGCACGGCCGCGTCGAAGACCCGCGCGGCGAGGCTCGAGGGCGCGCGAAGCTCGTTCGCGCCCGAGAGTCCCGCGTCCTGCGCGTAGCGCCTCATGGAGATCGCCATGATCTCGGAAAACCCTTCGTTGAGCGCGCCGGACTCGTTGAGATAGATCAAGTTGGACGTGGATTCGGTGATCCAGTGTGCGAGCTCGTGCGCAACCACCGCCGCCACATCCGCGCGCGCGTAAGCCGCCACGCGCGTGCTGAGTACGATGTCGCCGCCGCCGTAGTACGCGGCGTCCTCCTGCCGATCGACGTTGAACATCAGTCGCACGGGCCGCGCGCGGGTCGTGTTTGTGCGGCGCCCAAAACGCGCGAGAAAGAACTCCTGCGCGATCCGCAACGCGGCCTGCGCGTCCGCAGGAGCGAGGCCCGCTGGCGGATCGGATGTGGCCGCCGCGTCCTGCGCGCCCAAGCCCAGCAGGCCCGCAAGGACGCGCGTCGCTTTCGTCCGATCTCCGCGCATGTCGTACGTGGCCCCCGTGTCCTGCCGCCACGTGTCGTCGTAGCTGAAGAGCACCTCACCGCTTCGCGCATCCAGGAAGACGCGCCGCAGCACATCGTCTTTGAGCGACACCACGCGGGCTGTCCACGCGAGGCGGAAGCCCTGGTTCGTCGGCACGATCATGAGATTCGCCGGGCTCGCCGGTCCGGGCGGCCCCTCGCCGGCCTCTGCCAGCAGGACCGACGCGCGCCCCGCCGTGACCGCCGGCGTGACATCGATATCGACGTCCGGGTAGTACGTGCCGAAAATCGATTCCGCCTGGCCGAACGCGTTGAGCTGGCGGCGCAAATCGCCGCTCCAGATGGGGACGCCGAGGTGCACCTGCTGAAACTGCTCGTGCGTGCGGCCGTCGACGAGCGCATCGGGCGCGACCGACGCGCGAGTGAGCTCGCCGGCGTGCCACCAATCGTCGACGACCTGAGTCCACGCGCGCAGCTCGACGACGGCCGCGGTGGTCGAAAAGTCGCGCCGCAGGCTCGACGCGCTTGCAATGATCTGACGTCCGTTGGCCGCGGGCTGCACTCGCACCCCACGCGAGTCGGCGGCGAGAACCGCGCCGGACAGGAGCAGCGCGAGGACACTAGCGCTTGAGCGCATCGACCAGCACCTGGCCATCCGTGTGCCACAGCGTGATGCCCACCAGCGCGGCAAGTGTCGGCGCGATGTCGACCGGCGTGGCCGCGCTCAGATAGCGCCCCGGCTTGATGCCGGCGCCATAGAAGAGCACCGGCACGTGCTGGTCGTAGCCGTACGGCGTGCCGTGCGTCGTGCCCCGGCTCACGATCGTCCAGTACGGCTTCGGGATCACGACGAAGTCACCCGAGCGGCCGGGGTAGTAGCTGAGCCGGGTCGCCCGCAGGATGGGATCGTCGGTTGGCGAGGTCGCGGCCAGCTCGTCCGGCCCGTACACGCGCGCGATGCCGGGAATGGCGAGCAGGGCGGCTTTCACGGTGTCAATCGCGCCGGGCCTGGCGCGGAGCTGATCGAGCGTGCCTGGCGTGAGCGACAGGTTGGTCTCGGAGAACGCGCCGTAGAAGGTGCCTTCGCCGAGGAGCTTCGCGAGGACGTTCTGCGTCGCGGTGCGGATATCGGCGGCCAGCACGCGGCCGGCGTTCATGCCGAGCGCAACCGCCTGCTCGGGGATCGGCGCCACGCCGTGGTCCGCGGAGAGCGCGACGACGTAGCGATCCGCCCCGACTGAGCGGTCGAGCGCGTCGAGCAGCTTGCCGAGGACCTGATCGAGCCGGACGAGCACGTCCTGGATTTCATGGCTGCGCGGGCCGTACTCGTGGCCGACGAGATCGAGCGCGGAGAAGCTGATGGCCAGCATGTCCGTCCCGCCTTCCTGGCCCAGCTTCAACCTCGCGGCGAGCGCGATCGCCATGTCGCCCATGTAGGCGTCGCTCCACGGCGAGTGCTCCCAGTTGGTGATGAATGCGTTGTCGGGTTTGCCCGACGGGCTGTCGAGCACGTGTGGAAAGGTCCGCTTCCACTGCCCCGGCGCGTTTTCCGCGAGGCCGTCGTCGTCGAAGAGATAAGAAGATTCGGGCAGGGTGCGCGACCACGTCTGGCCGTACGCCGAGACCACTGGGTGCGCGCGGACGTAGTCGTCGACTTCGGGCCACGGCGTCTTCGTGTACGCGTCGGACGTCGCCCACGTGCCGTTGTCTTCTTCCCACAGCACCATCGTGCCGGGGCCGCCGTGGCCGCCGAGCCCGACCGCGGATCGGGCCTTCAGCGAGATCGACAGGATTCGCGGGAGCCGGCGCGACTGCAGACGCAGCTCGTCGGCGAATGCCGGCACGGCGAGCGCGCGTGGGCCTTGATGCTCCGACCCCGCGACGCCACCGAAGGCCACCGAGGCCGCGCCTGGATCGGCCGCGCACGCGACATTGCGGCGCTGCGCCGGGTCGTACCACGTGTTGCCGATCATGCCGTGCGTGCGCGGCAGCGTGCCGGTGCCGATCGTGGCGTGACCTGGGCACGTCACCGTGTTCGTGTAGGGATAGGCGGCGAGCGGGAATGTCGCGCCCGAGCCGAACAGCCGCGCGAGTCCGCGTGACCACTGGTGACCGTACATCTCCGGGTAGTCGCCGCGGAACTGATCGATGACCAGCAGCACGACCAGCCGCGGCGGCTCGGGCGGCGCCACGAACGTCAGCAGGGCGATCAGCGCGACCAATGTTCTCGAAGCAGTAAGCACGTCCGTCGTCAGGTCAGCGGCGTCGCGCCAGGTAACACAGCGCGGCGAGGTAGATGTTGAAGCTCGCGCATCCGACGATATACCACCGCGGGGCGAGATCCGGGGACAACCCGCCGGGGCGGTGCGCGATGTCGACGAGCGCGTGGAGAACGAAGCCGATCGACGCGAGGAAGAGCCCTTCGCGCGGGTCGCGGAGCAGCACGACCCCGGCGAGGAGCATGAAGCCGACGGCGAGCGTCGCGTCGAGATGTCCGCCCGGCATCGTCGGCAGCGCGACCGCGAGGCCGATCGGAATTCCGGCGGTCGCGGCGAGCAGCATCGCGGCCCACTGCGCGACGCGGAGCTCGCCGACGAGCCGATCGGGTTGCGTGCTGTCGATGCGACTCACACGCCACGCCAGCACGCCGAACGCGGACGCCGACAGCGCGACGGCGGTCAGCAGCACGCGACCCGTGTCGGTCATGGTTTCCCACTATACTTGCCCCCGCATGCGGGCGGTCGATCTGATTCGTCACAAGCGCGATGGGGGCGCGCTCGCGGATGCCGACGTGCGAGCGTTTGTCGCGGGCGTGACCGACAGCTCGTGGCCCGACTACCAGGTCGCCGCACTCTTGATGGCGATCGTCTGGCGCGGCATGACGCTCGAGGAAGCATCGGCGCTGACCGACGCGATGGTGCGATCCGGGCAGCGTCTGGACCTCTCCGAGTTCGGCGGCACGCCGGTCGACAAACATTCAACCGGCGGCGTCGGCGACAAGACGTCGCTGATTCTCGCGCCGCTCGCCGTCGCGTGCGGCGCGGTCGTGCCGATGATGTCGGGACGCGGCCTCGGCCACACGGGCGGCACGCTCGACAAGCTCGAGGCGATTCCCGGATTTCGCACGCGGCTGTCGCTCGAGGAGATGCGACGCGTGCTGCGCGACACGCACTGCGTGATGATCGGTCAGACCGACGAGATCGCGCCGGCCGATCGCCGGCTCTACGCGCTGCGCGACGTCACCGGCACGGTCGAGAGCATTCCGCTCATCTGCGCGTCCATCCTGAGCAAGAAGATCGCCGAAGGGATCGGCGCGCTGGTACTCGACGTCAAGGTCGGCCGTGGCGCTTTCATGAAGACCGAGGCGGACGCGCGCACGCTCGCCGAGTGGCTGTGCGGGATCGCGACTCGCAACGGCGTGAAGACCGAGGCCCTGCTGACGTCGATGGAGGCCCCGCTCGGGCGGGCGGTCGGCAACGCGAACGAAGTGATCGAGTCGATCGAGACGCTGAAAGGGAAGGGGCCCGCGGATCTGGAGAGCTTGTCCGTCCGTCTGGCGGCGCGGATGCTCGTCGGGGCGGGCATCGCGAAAGACGATGGGGACGCGGAGCGCCGGGTGCGGACGGCGCTCACGAGCGGCGCCGGGCTGGAGGCGTTTCGTGCGATTGTCGCCGCGCAGGGCGGGGATCCCAGGGTGGTGGACGACTATGATCGACTGCCGTCGGTCCGCCATCGCGAGCCCTGGGTGGCGCCTCGGGCCGGATTCGTTGCCCGAATGGACGCCGAGCTCGTGGGTCGGGCGGCCGTCGCGCTGGGCGCGGGCCGCGATCGCGCCGACGCGGCGGTCGATCCCGCGGTCGGCATCGACATCCTCGCGCCGGTGGGTTCGAAGGTGCAGGCGAAGGATCCGGTGCTCATGATTGGCTGTGCGGCGCCCGATCGCGTCGCCGCCGCCCGCGCGCTCCTCGATCGCGCGATCGAGATCGAGCCGGCGCCGCCCGTGTCGCGGCCGCTGGTGATCGGGACGGTAGGAAAATGACTATGGCTCGCCTGCAACCGTTTTGCGGCTTGTTTCTGATCGCGTTCATCGCCTGGGCGCTCTCCACCAACCGGCGCGCCATCCGGGCCCGCACGATCGTCTGGGGCTTCGGCCTGCAGTTTCTTTTCGCCGTCATCGTGATCAAGACGAGCCTCGGTCAACGGGTCTTCGAGGTGCTCGGCGAGAAGATTCGCAATCTGCTGGGCTTTGCGGCGGTCGGATCGTCCTTCGTCTTCGGGCCCATCGGCAATCAGCCGGTGTGGACGGACATCATGACGCGGGTGCTCGGCAAGGACGGGGCCCAGTACGGGACGATCTTCGCGTTTCAGATCGCGCCCACGATTATCTTCATCGCCGCGCTCTTCGCGATCCTCTACTACTTCGGCCTGATGCAGATCGTCGTGCGGCTGTTTGCGCTCGTCATGAACAAGGTCATGGGCGCAAGCGGCGCGGAGTCGCTGAACGTCGCGGCCAGCATCTTCATGGGCCAAACGGAAGCACCGCTGACGATTCGTCCGTACCTGCCGCGCATGACCGAATCCGAGCTGATGACGGTCATGACGTCCGGCATGGCGCACATCTCCGGCGGCATCATGGCGGCCTACATCGCGTTCGGGATCGAACCCAAGCACTTGCTCACGGCGGTGATCATGACCGCGCCGGGCACGTTGATGATGGCCAAGATGTTCGTGCCCGAGACCGCGGTGCCCGAGACGCTCGGCACGGTGCGCCTCGAGGTCGCGAAGACCGACGTCAACGTCATCGACGCCGCGGGCCGCGGGACCGGCGAGGGCCTGCACCTCGCGATGAACGTCATCGCCATGCTGATCTCGTTCGTCGCGCTCATCGCCCTGACCAACGCGATCCTCGGCTGGATCGGCGGCTGGATCCACATGCCCGATTTCAGCCTGCAGAAGGTGTTCGGCTGGGTCTTCGCGCCGATCGCGTGGAGCCTCGGCGTGCCGTGGAAGGACGCCGGCACGATCGGCAATCTGCTGGGCACGCGCATGGTGCTCAACGAGTTCATCGCGTTCGCCCAGCTGGGTCCGATGAAGGACACGCTCGATCCACGCTCGTTCACCGTGGCGACGTTCGCGCTCTGCGGGTTCGCGAACTTCTCGTCGATCGGCATTCAGATTGGCGGCATCGGCGCGCTCGTGCCCGAGCGGCGCCACGATCTGGCCAAGCTCGGCTTCCGCGCGATGCTGGCCGGCACGCTCGCCAACTTCGCCTCCGCCTGCATCGCGGCCATTCTGCTGTGAACATCATTCCGCTGACGTTCGCCCACGTCGACGAGGCGGCGCAGTACCTCCGCAGCCGCCTGGAGCCCGTCCCGGACGTGGCCATCGTGCTTGGCTCCGGCCTCGGGAGCTTCGCCGAGAGCCTGGGTCAGGCCGACTCGCTGCCGTACGAGACGATCCCGTACTGGCCGGCCTCGCGCATTGTCGGCCACGCCGGCACGCTCGTCGCTGGCACCACGCGAGGACGACGGGTGCTCGCGCTATCAGGACGAGTGCACTACTACGAGGGGCACGACCTCGGCACCGTGACGTTTGCGGTCCGCGTGCTGGGCCGGCTCGGCGTCAAGGTGCTGCTCCTCACGAACGCCGCGGGCGGCATCAACCAGAAGTTCGGCGAGGGCGCGCTGATGGTGATCGACGATCACATCAACTTCCTCGGCGTCAATCCGCTCATCGGGCCCAACGACGATCGCTTCGGCCCGCGATTTCCGGACATGTCGGAGACGTACTCGAAGCGGCTCCGCGCGCTGGCCGACGAGTCTGCGCGGGCCAACTCGCTGCAGATCGAGCACGGCGTGTACATCGCGGTGAGCGGGCCGAGCTACGAGACCCCGGCGGAGATCCGGGCATTTCGCGGGCTGGGCGCCGATGCCGTCGGCATGTCCACGGTGCCGGAAGCGATCGTGGCGCGCCACATGGGCATCGAGGTGCTCGGGATCTCGTGTATTTCGAACATGGCGGCGGGCATCCTGCCGCAGCCCATCACGGCCGAGGAAGTGATCGCGACGACCGGACGCGTGCGCGGCCAGTTCATTGCCCTTCTGGAGGGCGTGCTTGAGCGACTCTGATCGCCTCGTCACCGCCGCCCGGGCCGCGCGGGAACATGCCTCGGCGCCGTACTCGAACTTCAAGGTCGGCGCCGCGCTGCTGACCCGCGGCGGCAAGATCTACACCGGGTGCAACGTCGAAAACGCGACCTACGCCCTGACCGTCTGCGCCGAGCGCGTCGCGTTGCTCAAGGCGCTCTCCGAAGGCGAGCGCGATTTCACGACGATCGCCGTCGTCGCCGACACCGCCTCGCCCACGCCGCCGTGCGGGCCGTGCCGTCAGCTGCTGTGGGAATACTGCGGCGACATCCGCGTGATCCTCGCGAATCTCTCGGCGGTCAGCGGCGAGCACCAGATGCGCGATCTGCTGCCTCTGCCGTTTGACAACAGGCTGCTCAAGTAGGCCCCAGGGCCTGAGGCCTGTGGCCTTGGGCCTGTCTAGTATCATCTTGTCGTGCTACCAACGATTGAGTGGCAGCCCGACGCGGTCGTGATGATCGATCAGCGCAAGCTGCCTGGGCAGGAGATTTACGTTCGTTGCAAGACGCCGCAGGAAGTGGCGCGCGCGATCAAGACGATGGTCATCCGCGGCGCGCCGGCGATCGGCGTGGCGGCGGCGATGGGCCTCGCGCTCGGCATGCGCCGCAGCAAGGCGCAGGGGACGAAGCAGTTCGCGGTCGACTTCAACAAGCTCTGCCTCCTGATGGCTGCGACGCGGCCGACGGCCGTCAATCTGTTCTGGGCGATCGATCGCATGAAACGCAGCTTCGGCGGCGGCGTGCGCGAGGGGCAGTCCGTCGACGAGCTCAAGGATCGGCTCGAGCGCGAAGCCCGCGCGATTCACGACGAGGATGTCGAGAGCTGCAAGGCCATGGGCCGCTTTGGCGCCGACGTGGTGCCGGAGAAAGCCCGTATCCTCACGCACTGCAACGCCGGTGCGCTCGCCACGGCCGGCTACGGCACGGCCCTCGGCGTGATTCGCGCCGCGGCCGCGCAGGGGAAGGTCGTCCAGGTGTTCGCCGACGAGACGCGGCCGTTCCTGCAGGGCGCGCGGCTCACGGCGTGGGAGCTTCTGCGCGACCAGGTGCCGACGACCGTGATCACCGAGAGTATGGCCGGGCCGCTCATGCGCAAGGGCGATGTGGACTTCGTCGTCGTCGGGGCCGACCGGATCGCGGCCAACGGCGACGTCGCCAACAAGATCGGCACGTACACGGTGGCGATGATGGCGCACGCGCACAACGTGCCGTTCTACGTCGCCGCGCCGCTCTCGACGATCGATCTCGCCACGCCCGATGGCGATCACATTCCCATCGAGCAGCGCAGCGCGAGAGAGATCACGCATCTCGGATCGACCCGCCTCGCTCCGGAGGGCGCGGGCATCTGGAATCCGGCGTTCGACGTCACGCCGGCCCGGTTAATCGCGGGCATTATCACGGAGAAGGGAATTGCGCGAGCTCCGTTTGAAAGATCTTTGCCCGCGCTCTTTGGTTCGTTGGGTGCGTCAGGTTCATCGGGTTCCGAGCACGCTGATCCCGTTCAAGCGTGACGGCGCGACACCGAACCCAACGAACCCAACGAACCTAACGAACTGACGATATGGTCGTCCTCGGTATCGAAACTTCTTGCGACGAAACCGCCGCCGCCGTCGTCTCGACGACTGGCGACGCGGCTCGGCCCTGGCAGATCCGCTCCAACGTGATCGCGTCGCAAGCCGACATCCATCGCGAGTGGGGCGGCGTCGTCCCGGAGATCGCGTCGCGGCAGCACGTGCGCGACATCTGCGGGGTCGTCGAGCGCGCGATGAGCGACGCCAGCGTCGGTTGGGACGACCTCGATGCGCTTGCGGTGACGCAGGGGCCTGGGCTGGTCGGCTCGCTGCTCGTTGGCGTGTCGTTCGCCAAGGCCGTCGCCGCCAGCCTCTCGAAGCCCGTCGTGGCCGTGCATCACCTCGCCGGCCACATCGAATCCATCTTCCTGGAGCACGGCAATATTCCGCTGCCCGCTGTGGTGTTGGTGGTCTCGGGCGGACACACGAGCCTGTATTTCGTGCCCGAACGGGGCGTGTACTCACTTGTCGGCCGGACGCGCGATGATGCGGCGGGTGAGGCGTATGACAAGGTGGCGAAGCTGCTCGGCCTGGGCTATCCGGGCGGACCCCCGGTCGACAAGCTCGCGCGCCAGGGCGACGACCAGGCCATCGATCTGCCGCGTACGCGGTTGACGCACGCGGATCGCAATCCGCCGCCGCCCGATCTCGCCTCGCCGTTTCCGCCGGGCCTCAAGCACATCGCGGAGTTCAGCTTCTCGGGCCTCAAGACAGCGGTCGTGCGGTACCTGCGCGAACGCGGCGTGGCCGTGGCGACCGGCCTCGCGGTGCCGTCCGACGCCGGGCCGCTTTCGCCGGGAGAGGTCGCCGACGTCTGCGCGAGCTTTCAGCGCGTCGTCGTCGAGGCGCTGGTGGACCGCACGTTTGCCGCGGCGCAGTGGCTTGGCGCGCGCAGCATCGGCATCTCCGGCGGCGTGTCGGCCAATAGCCGCCTGCGCCAGGACGCTCTCGCGCGTGGTGAGCGTGATGGACTGCCGGTGTTCGTCCCGTCGATCAGGCTGTCGACCGACAATGCCGCCATGATCGCGGCCGCCGCGCTCCGGAAGCTCGAGCGAGGCGAGACATCGCCGCTCGACTTCAACGCGCAAGCGTCGCTGGCGATCACGTAGCGAGTTCGAGTTATGGTTCCGGGATTCCGGAACCCCGGAACCTCACGAATGCGTGTACACACTGATTACCTTTGGTTCTCCACCAAACAACGTCGTGAGTTCGTACGCATCACCGACGATGTCGCTCGCATCGTGAAAGAGAGCGGAGTGAAGGAGGGCATGGTGCTCGTTTCGGCGATGCACATCACGGCATCCGTCTTCGTGAACGATTGGGAAGACGGACTGCTGCACGATTTCGATGCGTGGCTCGAGAAGCTCGCACCGGCTGGCGAGCCGTACCGGCATCATCAGACCGGCGAGGACAACGCCGATGCGCACCTGAAGCGAACCATCATGGGACACCAGATCCTGCTGCCGATCACGAAGGGCGCGCTCGATCTCGGTCCGTGGGAGCAGGTGTTTTACGGCGAGTTCGACGGGCGGCGGCGCAAGCGCGTCGTCGTCAAGGTGATGGGGGAGTAAGGTTCGACGGGTTCAAGACCCTATGTCCACAGATCCTTCCGGCAGTGAACAGGCTCGCGAGGGCAACAGCGACCCGTCTCGTCGTTACCCGAAGCGTCCCATTGTCGGTGTCGGCGCCGTTGTACTGTCCGAAGACGGCCGCGTCGTGCTCGTCAAGCGCGGCCACGAGCCGCTGGCGGGGCAATGGAGCTTGCCTGGCGGCACGCTCGAGGTGGGCGAGTCGCTCGAGGCAGGCGTGGCGCGCGAGATTCGCGAAGAGACAGGCCTCATCGTCGACGTCGGGCCGCTCGTCGAGCTCTTCGATCGCATTCTGCTCGACGATGGCGGCGCGGTGGAGTATCACTTCGTGCTGGCCGATTATCTCTGCCGTCCGCGGCAGGGTAGACTCGAAGCCGGGACGGATGTCGAGGACGCGGTGCTGGCTGATCCAGACGCGCTCGAGCCGTACCGGCTGACGGAAAAGGCGCGCAGCGTGATCTCGCAGGCGCGCGCGATCGCAGGGAGAGATCGATGACCGATACGACCGACGCACTCTTGTCGCGCGACCGCGCGTGGGCGCTCGTCACCGGGCACGTGCAGGCGGAGAGCCTGCGCAAGCACCTGCTCGCCGTCGAAGCAGCCGTGCGGGGATACGCGAGGATGTGGGGCGAGGACGAAGACGCCTGGGGATTCGTCGCGCTCGTGCACGACTTCGACTACGAGAAGTACCCCGATCGCGAGAACCACCCGTTTCGCGGCGTCGAGATGCTGAAAGAGCTGGGCTATCCGGATTGGGTCACACGCGCGATCCTCTCGCACGCCGACTACAGCGGCGTCACGCGCGAGAGCCGCCTCGAGAAGACGCTCTTCGCCTGCGACGAAATGGCGGGCTTCATCTCGGCGGCCGCGCTCGTCCGCCCGTCGAAGAGCGTGCTCGACCTCGAGGCCTCGTCCGTCGTCAAGCGCATGAAAGACAAGGCGTTCGCGCGCGCCGTGCCGCGCGAGGACCTGCGCAAGGGCGCGGAAGAGCTCGGCCTCCCGCTCGAGGAGCACATCACGAACGTCATCCGCTTCCTGCGCGAGCGGGCGGAGGCGCTGGGACTGCGGGGGGCCCTGTGATCAAGTTCGAAGTTCGAAGTATGAAGTTCGAAGTTTCGGAGTGAACGCGTGATGCTCTGAACTTCGAACATCAAACTTCAAACTTGATTACCGTTTCGCCCCCGCGTCCAGCACCTTGAACGCGTAGCCGGCCAGATCTTCCGGCCGTCCGTCGTTCATGATGCCGCGGAGCAACACCTGATAGTCCGCGCGCTTGAGGCGTCCGGCGGGAATCATGAAGGACACGATCTTGCCGGAGCGCGTGAGGTGCGCCTGCGTCCAGATGGGCCGGCCTTCGGCGCTCAGCAGGGCCGCGGCGTACATCGGGTAGTTGCCACTGCCGCCCGGCAGCGTGAGCGAGAGCTGCAGGCCTTTGGCCACCATCTGGTTGTCGATCTTCGCGATGTCCTGACTCGTGCTGAGCAGACCTGGTTTGAGCGTCAGGGTGGCCGCCACGGCCGCGGCCAGGGGCGTCGGTGTCGGCGTGGCGACGGGCGTCGTCAGCGGCCGCTTGAACGTGGCGAGCTGCAGCTCGATGTCCTGCCGCCGCGCCTGCTCCTTGGCGAGCTCTACCGACGCGGCCGTGGCTGCCGTTTGCGCCTTGGTCAGCGCGGCCTGCGTGCGCGTGACCTCCGCCTGCAGGTTGACGAGCGCCTGCGAGTCCTTCGAGGATCCGGCCTGCGCCTGCGCGAGATCCTCGCGCAGTTGGCGCGCGGCGCTGAACTGCAGCCCGGCGACGACCGCGAGCGCGACGACCGCCGCGCCCAGGCCCGCGAGCACAACGAGGCTGCCCCAGGACTTGGCCTGCGCCCGCGGCGATGGCGAGGCCGGGGCCGCATCGGCCGAGAGCATCACCGCCTGCGCGAACGCCAGCTTCGATCGTCCGTCCGGCGTCGCCAGGTAGCGGCGCTCGAATCGTGCGTGGTCGGCGGGCGACAGCCGGCCCTGGAGGTAGTCGAAGCGCAGCTCGTCCTCGAGGGCTACGAGCTGATCGAAGATGAGGCTGTGCTCCGCCAAACACTGCCGCTCGATCGCTTCGCGCTCCGCCTCGGCGATGTCGCCGAGAAGGAAGCGCCGCAGGCGTTCGAGATCGTCGCGTCCGGTGCTCACTGCGCGGCCTCCTGGAGATGCGCGCTCGAGGCCGCGGCGTCCGGCCTGGCGTCTTCGGCGCGCTGTTGCATCCGCTTCACGACCGATTTCTCGACGGCCGATCGCAGGCGATGGACGCGAAGCCGGAGCGCGGTCAGCGGCACGCCGCGCGCGACGGCCAGCTCTTCGCGCCACGTCCCGGTTCGGCTGCGGTGATAGTCGAGGAACAGATAGCGATACGCCGGCACGAGCTCGTCGATCGACGCGCGCAGCGCCGGTGCGCGGCGCCTGGCGTCGGCCAGGAGCTCGGGGTTGTCGGCGGGGCGCGACGCGGCGGCGGCCGGCGCGTTCGAATCGGCGGGCGGCGCCGCGGCCGCGACCGGCTCCGCATCAGCGTGTCCCAGGCCGCTCTCGCGCAACACGGCAATCGCGACGCCGTAGAAATACTGATAGGGCTCGGCGACGCTGAGCTCTGCGCCGTCGCTGATGCGGCGAATGACCCGCTCGACCGTCCGGTCCACGAACTCGTTGGCCGGCGTGGCGCCACGCCACGTGAAGAGCTTGAACAGCCGCAGGCGCACCTGTTCGTACTTCGCCGCCGCGCGCTCGGCGTCGGCGTCGAGAAACGCGAACAGGCGCTCGAATCCCTCGAGGCTTGGCGTTTGTCCGGTCGAGCCCGTGCTCACAGACACACTCCTGGTTCGACGACTACGTCGCGCCCTGGAAGGGTGCAAAGGTGGTGCCGGGGTCCTGGGAGCCAGAAATGCCGGGAAATTCCCGGGAGTGACAATTCTGGCGTCCGTTCCCGAACTGCCGCTAACGCGTCTTCGTATAAGCTGATGCGCCAGTACCGAGGATGAGAGCGGTTGGCAGGTTGCGGCAGCAACGATGATGCGGGAGATTTGGACAGACCGGGGACAGATCTCGCTTTCGCGGAGCAAGATCCGACCCCAGTCTGTGCGAATCTCCCCCATCCCGGTGATGAGACTGTGCTGCAAACCGCTCTGGAGCCGCTTCGGCGGGCCACCTCGAACCGAAGCGGCTCCCATGAGGCCTGAGTGACCCCCGCAGTCGCGCTCGATCACGTCACCGTCATCTACGGCAAGAACCCGGCCCTTCGCGACGTCAGCGCCATTTTTCCGAAGGGCGCGGTCGGGTTGCTGGGTCCGAACGGCGCCGGCAAGAGCACGATGCTCAAGTCGCTGCTCGGGTTTGTCCCGCCAACCTCTGGCCGGCTCGAGGTCCTGGGCCTCAACGTCGCGGAACGTCCGCTCGAAGTGCGCGCGCGGCTCGGCTACATGCCGGAAACCGACGGCCACATTCCCGGCATGAACGCCGTCACGTTCGTCGCCTACTGCGGGCGCCTCGCGGGTCTGCCGAAGTCCGACGCGATGCAGCGCGCGCACGAAGTGCTCTTCTATGTCGGTCTCGGCGAAGCGCGGTACCGCAACGTCGAGACGTACTCGACCGGCATGAAGCAGCGCATCAAGCTCGCGCAGGCGCTCGTGCACGATCCCGATCTCCTGTTCCTCGACGAGCCGACCAACGGCATGGACCCGAAGGGCCGCGAGGAAATGCTCGAGCTCATCCGTGATCTCGCGCACAACAAGGGCGTCGATCTGATTCTCTCGTCGCACCTGCTGCCCGACGTCGAGTACACCTGCGATCACGTGATCGTGCTCGACAAGGGCGCGATCGCGACGTCGGGATCGATCGAAGCGCTCAAAGGGCCCGGCGGGCGCATCTACGAGGTGCGCGTCAAGGGCCAGCTCGCGCCGTTTCTCGCGGCGCTCAAGGACGCCGGCCTCGAATCGCACGAGACCGACGAGGACGTCATGCGCGTGTTCGTCCCGGGTGTGCTCGGCGCGCCGGGCGACGATCAGCGCCGCATCTGCGAGATCGCGCTCACGAGCCAGGTACAGGTCCGTCACCTGCGTCCGAGCATTCCGACGCTCGAGGACGTCTTTGCCCGCGCGGTAGGTGAGCGATGAGCCCGATTCACGATCAGAGCTACCGCCACTACGAAGGCACGAAGCAGCCGCCCGGCCGCGGCTGGGTCACGATCATGTGGACCGGCATCACGACCTTCCTCGCGCGCCGCGTGTTCCTGATTGTCATGCTCGTCGCGTGGGTGCCCTTCATCGTTCGCGCCGTCCAGATCTACGTCGTCACGATGTATCCGACGGTGGGCAACGCCGTGCCGGTGAACGCGAAGATGTTCCAGAGCTTCATCGAGCAGCAGGGGCTGTTCGTGTACTTCGTGACGGTGTACGTCGGAGCGGGGCTCATCGCCAACGACCGCCGCGCGAATGCGCTGCAGATCTATCTGTCGAAGCCGCTGATGCGGATCGATTACATCGGCGGAAAGCTCGGGATCCTGATTCTGTTCCTGCTCGAGGTGACGCTGCTGCCGGGGCTGCTCCTGATCATTCTGCAGGTGATGTTCTCGGGCAGCTTCGAGTTCCTGAGGAACAACTTGTTCGTAATTCCGGCCGTGACGCTCGCCGCCGTCATGCGCGTGCTCGTCGTCGCATGCACGATGGTCGCATTGTCGTCGCTCTCGAAGAGCAGCCGGTACGCTGCGGTGCTCTTCACCGGTGTGCTGTTCTTCTCCGAAGCCGTCTTTGGCGTCGTCCAGGTCATCACGGGGTCGACCCGGATGGCCTGGATCTCGATCTCGGCCAATCTGGACCAGGTCACCGACGCGATCTTCCGGCAGCCGCTGCGCTATGAGACGCCGGTGGTCGTGTGTGTGCTCGTGCTGCTGGGCCTCATCGCGCTGTCGATCTCGGTCCTCGAGCGGCGCGTCCGGGGCGTGGAGGTGGTGCAGTGAGCGCCGGCGCCGTCTTCACGACCGACCACGTCTCGAAGTGGTACGGCCAGGTCATCGGCCTGAACGACGTCTCGGTGACCGTCGGCCCGGGCATCACCGGCCTGCTCGGGCCGAACGGCGCGGGCAAGAGCACGCTGATGAAGCTCATCACCGGCCAGCTCAAGCCGAGCAAGGGCGACGTCAAGGTCCTGGGCGAGTCGATCTGGGGCAATCCGGCACTGTTCGCGCGCATCGGCTTCTGCCCGGAGCAGGACGCCTTCTACGAGCGCATGACCGGGATCGAGTGGGTCACCGCGCTCGTCCGGCTGAATGGCCTCGACGACAAGGCGGCGAAGATCGCCGCCGAGCGCGCGCTGACCGCCGTCGATCTCATGGACGCGGCGAACAAGAAGATCGGCGCGTACAGCAAGGGCATGCGCCAGCGCGTGAAGCTCGCGCAGGCGATCGTCCACGATCCCGAGCTGCTGATTCTCGACGAGCCGCTCTCGGGCATGGATCCGCTCGGCCGGCGCAAGACGATCCGGATGATTCGCGAGTGGGCGAAGCAAGGCAAGAGCGTCATCGTCTCGAGCCATATCCTGCACGAGATCGAGTCGATGACGCCGAACATCCTGCTCATCAACAACGGCCGCATTCTGGCCGAGGGCAACGTCCATCAGATTCGCGATCTCATCGACACGCATCCGCATTCCGTCTACGTGCGCGCGTCGGACCCGCGCGGCCTCGCCCGCGAGTTCCTCACGCGCGACGATGTGATCAGCATGCGGTTCGAGGACAGCGCCGTGGTCGTCGAGACGGCCAAGCCCGACGTGTTCTACGCGCGGCTCACCGAGCTGGTGGCGGCGGGGCAGAGCGGGACGGTCGAAGAGGTGACGTCGCCTGACGACAACCTGCAGGCCGTGTTCAAGTTCCTGGTGAAGACATGAGCGAGCGCCCCGTCACCCGTCCCAGCCTGTTCTCGTCGGCGATGCGCGTGTTCGATCTGTCGCTTGGCGAGATGCTCTGGTCCCGACGCACGATCTTCATGGCGCTCGTCGTCGGCATGCCGGTCGTGATCTCGCTGATCTTCCGCGTGCTGCACGAAGCCGGCGCGCCCGGCCTGCGCGTCAACAATGCCGCGGCCAGCGGCCCGACGATTTTCGGCTTGATGATGTGGGCGTTCTTCGTCCGCTTCTCGGTCCCCGTGCTCGGCGTGTTCTATGGCACCGCGCTCATCGCCGACGAGGTTGAGGACAAGACGATCACGTATCTGTTCACGCGGCCGGTGTCGCGTGCGTCGGTGCTCGTGGGCAAGTACTTCGCGTACCTGGCCTGCACCATCCTTGTCGTGCTGCCATCGGTCATCATCGTCTGGCTGCTCGTCGTGCCGACGACCAGCAGTCTGGGAGCGACCTTTCCCGACCTCGTGAAGGACCTCGGTCTGCTGGCGCTGGGCCTGGCGGTCTACGGCGCGCTCTTCGCGTTCATCGGGACGGCCATCAAGCGGCCGCTGCTCGTCGGCCTCCTCTACATTTTTGGCTGGGAAACGGCGGTCATGGCGCTGCCCGGCTATCTCAAGCGGTTTTCAGTGGCGTATTACCTGCAGGGCCTGGTGCCCCACGCGATGCCCAGCGATTCGGCGGTCAGCATCATCCAGTCGATCTTCCGCGAGGTGCCGACGCTCACCGACAGCCTGATTTGGCTGGCAATTATCACGGTGGCGTCCCTCTGGTTCGCCGCGTCGAACGTCACCAGGCGCGAATACGTGCTCGAACAGTAGGTCTCAGGCGATAGGCCCCAGGCTCCGGAGGGGGACGAACCGTACCGGAACCTCCCGGTCCCAAAACCGTATAATTCCAACAGAGGGCGAGGTTTATGACCCAGCGCACCCGCTACTTCCTGCTTGGTTCCTCGATGGTCATCATCGTGGGACTCGCGACCGGCTTGGTGGCCATGTATGGCGGCAATCTGCCGATGCGGTCCACAACGGTGGGGCCCGTCGAGTTGGCTTACATGCCCGGCGGCGCGAACGCCGTGGGTTACGCCAACGTGCACGAGGTGATGAATTCGGAGTTCCGGCAGAAGCTCCGCCAGGTGTTCCCGACCGGCGAAGAGAAGAACAGGATTCAATCGGAAATCGGCGTCGACATCGAGCACGACATCGACACGGTCGTGGTCGGCTTTACCGGCAATCCCGATGACAAGAACGCGGTCGCGCTCGTGCGCGGCCGGTTCAACACGCCGCAGATCGAGGCCGTCGCCATCCAGCACGGCGCCACCGTGGCCGACTACAACGGCAAGCGTCTGATCTCGATGGCCGGCCCGGGGGAATCGGGCGCCGTCGCTATCCTCGAGCCCGGCTTGCTGGCGCTCGGCAACGCGATCACCGTCAAGGCCGCCATTGACGCCGCCAAGAGCGGCCAAAACATCACCAAGAACACCGACGTCATGAAGTTCGTGAGCGAGCTCGACGGCCGCAACACCGCGTGGGTGGTGGGGCGTCTCGAGGGCATGGGCCTCGCGAACACCGGCCTTCCGCAGCAGGCGCGAGATCAGCTCTCCGCCGTGCAGTGGTTCATCGTGAACCTGCACGTCGACGGCGGGGTCAACGGCGTGGCGCGCGCCATCGCGCGCGACGATCAGGCCGCGGAGAATCTTCGCGACGTCGTCCGCGGCGGCCTCGCCGCGGCGCATCTCATGGGTGGCCGCGACACGCGCCTCGACGCGGTCGTCAACGCCATTCAGGTGGCGGGCACCGGCAAGGACGTCGCCGTCTCGTTCACCATCCCAACGGAAATCCTTGACTTGATCAACGGTGTCGCGGGGATGCGGAATCTGCAGCAAGCGCCGGGCGTCAAGAAATAGATCAAGTTGAAAGTTCGAAGTTTGAAGTTCGAAGTTCAGAAGATCGCGCGTGATCCTCTGAACTGCGAACTTTGTACTTCGAACTTCAAACTTGATCCTATGATGGACGGATGTCTTCCCCGGATGTCCTCATCTTAGGTGCCGCCCGCACTCCTCTTGGCCGCTACGGCGGCACCCTTCGCACGACACATCCTGCTGAGCTTGGCGCCCGTGCGGCACGGGCGGCGCTCGACCGCGCCGGCGTAGCCGCGGCGGACGTCGACGAAGTGTTCATCGGTCACGGCCGGCAGGCTGCCTCCGGCCCGAACCCCGCGCGGCAGGTCGGACGTCGAGCCGCGTTGCCGGACAGCGTCCCGGCCCAAACCATCAATCAAGCGTGCGCGTCGGGTTTGCAGGCGGTCGCGCTGGGCGCGCAGGCGATTCAGCTCGGTCAATCGAACGTGGTGCTCTCGGGCGGCATCGAGTCGATGAGCCGCATGCCGTACTTCATCGACAGCGAGGACGGACGCTGGGGCCACAAGATGGGGAACTTCTCGCTCGTCGACGCGATGTACCGCGATGGGTTTTTCTGCCCGCTGTCGAATCTCATCATGGGCCAGACGGCGGAGGTGCTCGCGCACCAGTACGGCATCACGCGCGAGGAGTCCGACGCCTACGCGCTCGAGAGCCAGCGACGCGCGGAAGCGGCGATTGGTGCCGGGCGATTCAAGGACGAGATCACGCCGGCGCCGGGGAAGGACGCCAAGGGCGCCGCGGTCGAGCTCGATCGCGACGAGCACCCGCGCGCCGGCGCAACGATCGAGGGTTTGCGCAAGCTGCCGCTCGTCTTCGAACCGGTGGACGGACGCCCCGGCATCATCACGGCCGGGTCGTCATCCGGCATCACCGATGGCGGCGCCGCGGTGGTCTTGACGAGCGCCGATCACGCGAAACAGCGCGGCCTCAAGCCACTCGCGCGCATTGTCGGGTGGGCAACCGTGGGCGTCGATCCGCGCATCATGGGTATCGGGCCGGTGCCGGCGATCCGCAAGCTGCTCGACCGTACGGGCTTGAAAATCGATGACTTCGATCTCGTCGAGCTCAACGAAGCGTTCGCGCCGCAAGTCCTCGCCGTGCTGCGCGACATTCCGATTGATCCCGCCAGACTCAACGTCAACGGCGGCGCAATCGCGCTCGGTCATCCGATCGGCTGCACTGGCACGAGGATCCTCGTCACGCTGATCTACGAGATGCGGCGTCGCGGCGCCAAGCGCGGGCTCGCGACGCTCTGCGTCAGCGGCGGACTGGGCATGGCGATGGCAGTGGAAGCCGTCGCATAGCTCGGGATAAGAGCCGGATTCACCACGTAGCTCAGGTAGGGCACGTAGGCAGAGCGGCACGCTGAGCGCCATCGATCTGACCGCCCGGCTTCGCCGGGCTCGCCTCCTGCGGCCGGTCAGATCGACGGCGATCTGCGGCGCTGCTCTTGAACTCGTGGCAGTCCGGCCTACGTGGCCCTACGTGCGCTACGTGGTGAGTCGCCCTTTCCGCGCCTTTTGTTCGATTGCTGGATGAAATATGATCACGTGTTGGAGCGTTGATGCGAATCGCAGTCATTCCGGGTGATGGCATCGGGAAGGAAGTCACGGCCGAGGCGGTCAAAGTCCTCAAGGCCGTGTGTGAGGTCGCGGGCAAGACGCTGGATCTCGAGACGCTGCCGTGGGGCGCCGATCATTTCCTCGCCACGGGCATCACGATCCCGCCGAACGGGCACGACATGCTGCGCGACGAGTTCAGCGCGATTCTGCTCGGCGCGCTCGGCGATCCGCGCGTGCCCGACAATCGCACGGCGCGCGACATCCTGCTCAGCACGCGCTTTGCGCTCGATCTCTACATCAACTTCCGCCCGGTCCGCCTGATCGACGATCGCCTGTCGCCGCTGAAAGACCGCGGCAAGAAGGACGTCAACTTCGTCGTCTTTCGCGAGAATACCGAAGGCGTGTACGTCGGCATCGGTGGCCGCTTCAAGGCCGGCACGCCCGATGAAGTGGCCGTGCAGGAAGAGATCAACACCTACAAAGGTGTGCACCGCATTGTTCGGCGCGCCTTCGAGTACGCGCACGAGTACGGCCTGACGAAAGTCTGCATGGCCGACAAGAGCAACGCGATGCCCGACGGCCACGCGCTGTGGCAGCGCGTGTTCCGCGAGGTCGCCGTCGAGTTCCCGTCGATCAAGCCGACGCACCTCTACATCGACGCGCTCGCGATGTTTCTCGTCAGGGATCCCGGCCAGTTCGAGGTGATCGTCACCAACAATCTGTTCGGCGACATCATCACGGACATCGGCGGCGCCCTGCAGGGCGGCCTCGGCATGGCGGCGTCGGGCAACATCCACCCGGGCAAGACGTCGCTCTTCGAACCCGTACACGGATCGGCGCCCCCGCTGGCCGGCAAGAACATCGCCAACCCGATGGGCGCGATCCTCTCGGCCGCGTTGATGCTCGAGACCGTCGGCTGGAAAGACGAAGCGAAGCGCATCGAAGCCGCCGTCGAATCCGCCGTCAGAGAACGTCAGGCGACGACGGACATCGGCGGAACGCTCGGGACATCACAGGTAGGGGATTGGATCGCAGCGCAAGTCAGGAGATCAGGCCCTAGGCCCTAGGCCCCGGGCCCCACTGCTGGGGCCTGTCGCCTGGGGCCTGAGGCCTCATACGCATCATGGAAAACGTGTTTATCGTTGGCGGCGCCAGAACCCCAATGACCGACTACAGCGGCGCGCTGAAAGACGTGTCCGCGCTCGAGCTGGGCGCGATCGCGGCCAGGGCCGCGTTCGCGCGCACGGGCGTGAAGCCCGAGTGGATCGAGCACGCCGTCGTCGGCAACGTCATGCAGACGAGCGCGGACGCGATCTATGGCGCGCGCCACGTGGCGCTCAAAGCGGGCGTGCCGATCGAAGTCCCGGCGCTCACGGTCAACCGCCTGTGCGGGTCCGGCATTCAAGCCGCGGTCAGCGGCGCGCAGATGATCCAGCTGGGCGAGGCCGACATCGTGCTCTCCGGCGGCATCGAGAGCATGAGTCAGGCCCCGCACGTTCTTCGCGGCCTGCGCAATGGCCTGCGGCTCAACCAGGGCAAGCTCGAAGACTCGCTCTACGAAGCGCTGCTCGATCCGTACTGCGGACTGTTCATGGCGCAGACGGCGGAGAAGTGCGCGGCCAAGTACAACATCTCGCGTGACGAGCAGGACGCCTACGCGCTTCGCAGCCAGCAGGCCGCGTCGCGCGCGTGGGCGGCAGGAACATTCAAAGATGAAGTCACGCCCGTCGAGATCAAATCCCGCAAGGGCGTGACCGTCGTCGACAAGGACGATCACCTTCGTCCGGACACGACGCTCGAAGGCCTCGCCAAGCTGCCGGCGGCCTTCTCGAAAGACGGCAGCGTCACCGCCGGCAACGCCAGCGGCATCGTCGACGGCGGCGCGGCACTGATTCTCGCGAGCCAGAAAGCGGTCAAAGACAAGTCGCTCAAGCCCCTTGGCCGCCTCGTGGCCTGGGGCATCGTCGGTGTCGAGCCGTCGCTGATGGGCATGGGACCGGCGCCCGCCACCCGCAAGGCGCTGGCCAAGGCCGGGCTCACGCTGTCCGATATCGACCTGATCGAGGTCAACGAGGCCTTTGCCGGCCAGTATCTGGCTGTCGAGAAGGAACTGGGCCTCGACCGCGAGAAGACCAACGTCAACGGCGGCGCCATCGCGCTGGGGCACCCGCTGGGCATGACGGGCACGCGGCTCTTGCTTACACTTCTGCTCGAATTGGGCCGGCGGGGACGCCGGTACGGCTTGGCCACGGCGTGCATCGGCGGCGGCCAGGGAATTGCAGCGATCGTCGAGCGACTTTAGAGGAGATCAATGGAGATCAAGAACGTCGGCGTGCTCGGATGCGGCCTGATGGGGGCGGGAATCGCCCAGGTGGCCGCGGCCTCGGGATTCAAGACCATCGTGCGCGAAGTCAATCAGGGCGCGCTCGACAAGGGGATGGCGCGCATCAAGCGCTTCCTCGACGACGGCGTGTCGAAAGCGAAGGTCACGACCGAGCAGCGCGACACGGCGCTCGCCAATCTCACCGGGACGACGCAGTTCCAGGCGATGAAGGACTGCGACATCATCATCGAAGCGATCGTCGAGAACGTCGAGGAGAAGGTCGCGGCCTACACGTTCCTCGAGGCCGGCGTCAGCCCGAACACGATCTTCGCGTCGAACACCTCGTCGCTGTGCATCACCGAGCTCGCGGCCAAGACGAAGCGGCCCGATCGCTTTGGCGGGCTGCACTTTTTCAATCCAGTCCCGCTGATGAAGCTGGTCGAGGTCGTCCGGGCGCTCACGACGAGCGACGAGACGTATCAGACGCTCTTCAAGTTCTCGCAGGCGCTCGGCAAGGATCCGATCACCGCACCCGACAAGCCCGGCTTCATCGTCAATCGCCTGCTCGTGCCGTACCTGCTCGACGCGATTCGCTGCTACGAGCGCGGGCTCGGCACGATCGAGGACATCGACAAGGGGATGAAGCTCGGCTGCGGCTACCCGATGGGCCCGCTCACGCTGCTCGATTTCGTCGGCCTCGACACGACCTACTACATCGCGAACATCATGTTCGACGAATACAAGGACGCGATGTTCGCCGCGCCGCCGCTGCTCAAGCGTATGGTGCTTGCGGGGAAACTTGGAAGAAAGTCAGGCGAGGGGTTTTACAAATACTGAGAAGTCCTGGACCTCGAGGGCTCTCGAAGTCCGGACTTCAAGCGCTCTAGAAGTCCCGGACCTCAAGTGCACTTGAAGTGCCGGACCTCAAGTGCACTTGAAGTGCCGGACTTCAGCGAACGAAGTCTGTCTGTCGCTTTGCGCTTGAAGTCCTTGTCCTCGGGCGTCCAGTCCGGGTCGAGCGGCGCGTCGAGCACCTGCTGCAGCGTCTTGCGCGCGTCGTCCTTCTTGCCGCGTTCGATCAACACCTCTGACAGAAAGTAGAGCGTCGCGGTGCTTTGCGGGTTGTACTCGAGCGCCTTGCGCAAGTAGGTTTCGGCTTTCGATTCGCTGCCGCCGAACAGGCCCGGCACGCGGTGATACCACCAGCCGAGCGCGCGGTCGGCCGAGCCCTGCTGCCATGCCTCGCCCATCTTGAGCACGGTCTCGAGCTCGTCCTTGATCCGGCCGCGGTACTTGATGCCTTGCGAGAGGCCGTAGGATTCGGCGAGCGCGCCCATGTTGGCCGCGAGCCAGAAGTGCCCCTCGGGTTTGGAGGAGTCGAGCACGATGGCCTGCTCGCCGGTCTTGACGCCGAGATCGAGTGCGGCGCGCCGGTCGCCGGTCGGTCCCTGCGTGCCGAGCCAGTAGTACGCCCGCGCGAGCTTCCAGGTCGCCTCGAAATTCTTGCCGGCGGCGGCCTCCTTGGCCCAAAGATCAGCGGCCTGTTTTGCGGACGCGATGTCCTCGCGATGGCGGTAGAGCTCGTCAGGCGAGCCCGGTGCGGCCTGGCGCGCGCCCAGCAAGACCGCCCCTGCGCCTGCGATATAAGATGCGAGTATGCAGGACACGATCCGGCGTCTTCTCACTGAGCTCGGCGAGGACCCGACCCGCGAGGGGCTGCGGGACACACCGCGCCGCGTCGCAAAATCGCTGGAGTTTCTGACGAGCGGGTACAGCAAGAACATCGACGAGGTCCTCAACGGCGCACTCTTCACCGTCGAGTATAACGAGATGGTGATCGTACGCGATATCGACTTCTACAGCCTGTGCGAGCACCACCTGCTCCCGTTCTTCGGCAAGTGCCATGTGGCGTACATTCCGGACGGACGCGTCATCGGCCTCAGCAAGCTCCCGCGGATCGTCGACGTCTTTGCGCGACGGCTGCAGGTGCAGGAGCGGCTCACGTCGCAGGTCGCGACCACGATCGAGTCGCGCATCGCGCCGATTGGCGTCGCCGTGGTCGTCGAGGCGACGCACCTGTGCATGTCCATGCGCGGTGTCGCCAAGCAGAACTCGATCACGACGACCAGCGCGATGCTGGGGGCCTTTCACGCCGACGCGCGCACGCGCAACGAGTTCCTGCAGCTCATCCGGAACGCGGGACCGATGGCGCCGGTGCCGCAGTCGTTTTCCGTCGGCGTGGATTGCGTGACGGACTGAGCGTAGATATTGGGCTATTGGGCTATTGGGTTATTGGGCAATTGTGAGAGTCGTCCCACCACTGAGCCGATTCGTTCGTGCAGCTGCTTCACCCCATCCGTCAGCGCGGCGGGGCCTGGCTGCAGGATGTAGGTCGATTTGATCTCGTAGATGCGGTCCTCTCGGACCGCGGCCAGGTCCGCCCATCCCGGCCTCCCCGCAATGCGCGCCGGCTGCACCTTCTTCCCGCACCACGACGCGAAGATGATGTCCGGGCGGGCCTCGAGAACGGCCGCCGGATCGACAATGCGGTCTTTGGCGAGCGCGCCGGCTCGCAAGTGCGGGAACATCGGCGTGCCGCCGGCGATCTCGACGAGCTCGTCCACCCAGCGGATCCCGGAGATCAGCGGGTCGTCCCATTCCTCGAAGAACACGCGCGGGCGCACGGGAAATCGCGCGGCCGCCGCGCGAATCGTCTCGAGCCCGGCCTCCAGCTCGTCGGCGAGCGCCTCGGCTCGCGCCTGGAGGCCGACGAGTCCGCCCAGCATGCGAATCATCTGGAAGATCTCCGCCACGCTGCGCTGGTTGAAGGTCACTACCATGTGCCCGCGCCGGACGAGCTCGGCGGCGAGGTCGGCCTGCAGATCCGAGAACGCGAGGATCATGTCGGGCTCGAGCGCTTCGATCTTGTCGAACTTCGCACTCAGGAACGCCGATATGCGCGGCTTCTCCCGCGCCTCCGGCGGACGGACGGTGTAGCCGGACACGCCGACGACGCGATCGCCGGCGCCCAGCAGGTACAGCGTTTCCGTCGTCTCTTCCGTCAGGCAGACGATTCGTTGCGGGTACGAGGACACCGAACCATTATGGTCAGGCTCGAGGCGATAGGCCAAAGGCCCCAGCCCGCCATATACTGCGAAAAGTGACACGAACGATGCTGGCGTGCGTGGCGTGCGCACTGGTCCTGGGCACGCACCTGGCGGCCTTTCAAACTGGCCGCCGCGCCTCGGCCACCAAGCTCTCGAAGCAGGCGACGTGCGCGTCGGATTTGGGCGCGGGCGTCAAGAGCAACCGTGCCTTCTGCGACGTCATTGTCGCCACGCGACCCGAGAAGAGCGTGGCGATGACGATTCCCACGCACACGGGCACGGCGACGCTGATGTTCGACCTGCACAATCGTTTTTCCGCGCCGGCGACCACGACCGATCCCGCGCAGGCATTCCAGCGCCACTCAGTGGTCGTCGCCGTCATCAAGCCGACGGGCGACATCATCGACCGCGCCGTCGTCACGGGGGAGTTCAGGACGCTCCAGGATCTGTTTGATCGCATCGGCGGCACCGGGCCGACCGGCGTCAAGGCGGTCGCGCCGGGCGCGGCCCAGGCCGTGCGCGTCACGATTCCCGCCGGCGTCACCGCCATCGGCATCGTTGGCGTGAAGCAGGACATCGACACGCGATCGGCGCGCGCGTCGTTCACGACGCCCGGGCGACCGGTGGCAATCGTGAGCAATTTGAGAATTGAGTACAGGTGAACTGGGGTTCCCGGGGGCTTCCTGGAGGTTCCCAAGGGTTCCCAAGGGTTCCTGAGGGTTGCCAAGGGTTGCGATGAACGATTTTATTGATGTCTTGATCGTCGGCGGCGGTCCGGCCGGTCTGGCGGCGGCGATTGCGGCCTCGCGGCGCGGATTGTCGTACGTCGTCCTCGAGAAGGGCACGCTCGTCAACTCGCTGCTGCACTATCCGACCGAAATGGTGTTTTTCACGACACCAGAGTTGCTGGAAATCGGCGGCTACCCGTTCGTGAGCCCGTACGAGAAGCCGACGCGGCAGGAAGCGCTGATGTACTACCGCAAGGTCGCCGACGCCGCTGGCCTCGACGTCCACTTTGGCGAGCCGGCGACGACGGTCGCGCGACGGGCGGATGGGGGATTCACGGTGACGTCGCAGCCGGCGGCGGGGCCAGCCGTGACGCGCGTCGCCCACAGCGTCGTCATTGCGTCGGGCGCGTACGACATGCCGAATCGGCTTGGCGTGCCGGGCGAGGATCTGCCGCACGTCTCGCACTACTACAAGGAGCCTCACCTCTACTACCGCCGGCGCGTCGTCATCGTCGGCGGCAAGAACTCCGCGGCCGAGGCGGCGCTCGACATCTTTCGCAACGGCGGGGAAGTGCGGCTGGTCCACCGCGGCGCCGCGATGGGCGACTCGATCAAGTACTGGGTCAAGCCCGATATCGACAATCGCATTAAAGAGGGTTCTATTCCGGCGCGCTTCGACACGCACGTCGTCGAGATCACTGCGGCCGACGTCGTGCTCGACGGCCCGGACGGCCGCGTGCGCGAGCGCGCGGACCACGTGCTGCTCCTCACCGGCTACCGCTCGGACACGACGCTCCTGCGCCAGGCCGGCGCCGCGATCGACGAGACGATCGGCGCGCCCGTGCACGACGCCGAGACGTACGAGACGACGGTGCCCGGGCTCTTCGTGATCGGCGCCTGCGTCGCGGGCCAGCAGAGCGGCCGCATCTTCATCGAGAACGGGCGGTTTCACGGGGAAGTGGTCGTGAAACTGATTGCCGAGAGGCTCCAGAAACAGAACGTGGCCGTTTAGTCGTCGCACCCGTCGTACGACGATGTACACGAAAAAAGGGCCGGCCCCCTTTTGAGAGCCGGCCCCGTGTGTTGCGATCCGTTCGTCCTACTTGCTGAACCAGTAGGTCACGCCGAAGCGGATGATTCTCGGTCCGAGCACGCCCGTCGCCGAGTTCCAGGTCGGAATCACGATTGTCGGTGGCGGCGTGTGGTTGTTGATCGCGTCCACTGCGGCCGGGTTGTTGTAGTCGATGACGGTCGTCGTCCCTGTGCCCGTCCGCGTGCTGTACACGGTGTTGGCATTGGTCAGGTTGTACACGTCCATATCGAACTCGAACCGCTGCTTGCCCATCGTGAACAGCTTGCCGACACGCACGTCAACCGTGTAGAGGGACGGCAGCAGGAAGTCGCCGCGCGGTTCGACGTTGATATTGGTGCCGTTCGCGTTGCCGTTGGGCAGGCAGTTGGTCAAGACGGTCGAGCCACACGCCGGGATTCCCCAGACTCGATTCGTCGGTAACCCGGACTGCATCCGCAGGTTGGCCCCAAACGTGATCTGGTGCGGGAACAGGTACGAGCCGGTCAGCTTGAACAGGTGCCGGCGTCCGCCGTTCTCGCCCGCCGAGTTGATGAGCGAGTTGGGCGACGCGATGCTGAGCGTCTCGGTGTGTGTATGCGCGTACGTGTAGCCGCTCACGAGCGAGAAGCCGTTGGCATAGCGCTTGGTCACGGTCAGCTCGAGCCCGTTGTAGAACGTCGACAGCCGGTCGTCGTTCACCGTCTTCTGCGCGAGCGTGGCGCCAGTATTGGGGTTGTAGGCCACGATGGTTTTGTCGTCGCCGGTCAATAGGACGCCGTCTGGGCCGGGGTCGATCAGTGTCGTGGCCGTGTAATTGGTGGACCACTGATCCTGCGCCGTATCGACCGTGCCCTGCGGGTTCTTGTCACGGCGATGAATGTAGGTTGCGCTACCCCGGACGCCCGCGAACAGCTCATGGTCGATGCCGACGGTCGTTTCGACCCGGTACGTTCGCAGGAGTGTCGGATCGAACGGGTTCGGGTTAGGAACGGTCGTGCTGCGGAGCGTGCCGAACTCGCCGCCGACGTACTTCGTGCCGTCCCACACAGCGTTGCCAGGCTGGAACACCAGATCGCCGTTCAGGTCAGTCCAGTTGTAGCTTTGGGAGACGGTTCCGTTCGGATTCGGTCCGGGCGTGCCCGTGCCGATCTGATCGTAGTACTCGCCCCAGGACGCCTTGACCACGGTCTTGCCCTGACCTGTCAGGTCGTAGATGCCGCTCACGCGCGGCGCCCAGTTCTTCCACAGCGGGGAATTGCTCACCGGAGCGAACGACGATTGTACGGTGTAGCTGGTCAGGGTCGTGCCCGGCGGGTTATTGAGCGGGACGTTCAAGCCGCCGATGACCATCCCGTTCGGGAAGTACTGACTGTCGCCGTGCGTCTGCGCGGGAATCGTGCCCTCGACGCGCTCCCAGCGGATCCCGGCAATGATGTTGAGCCGCCCGATGGAATACGAGTCCTGTCCGTAAATCGCGCTGTTGTTCACCGCCCGCTTGACGTGCAGCGGATAGTTCAGGATTGAAACTCGCGACGCCGACTCAACGTTGGTTGTGGTGTTCAGCGCGCCCGTGAGCTGCACGTTGCCGACCGCGTTCAGGTCGACGTCCTCAGGGGTGTACGCGTTGTCAAACCCGACCTTGAACTCGTGCCGGCCGCCCACCAATTGTGGCACGAAGTACTGCCAGTTGGTCGTGAACTGCGTCCGACGTCGGAACATGATCTGGGTCTGTGATTGGTTGCGATACCGGTTGTTCTGGTCCGCAATCGTTTGCAGATCCGTCTTCTGGTACAGCGGGAAGTGCACGTTGTTGTAGCTGAGGTTCGTGTTGGCGAACAGCCGGTCGCTCACGACCCAGTTCCAGAGGATCTGCGCCGTGTTGTCGATGTCGTACTCCTTGAACGCGGAGTCCTCGGTGCTCGTGCTGCTCGCGCCGCGATTCGGTTTGTCATAGCGCTGCTTCTGCAGATACGCATCAAACCGGTGGCTTGCGTTCATCTGGTAGGTGAACTTGCCCGCACCCGTCAGGATGTCCGTCGTGTCCTCGTTGCTGCTGTTGAGCAACGTCGGCACGTTGCTTGGGGCCGGCACCGGGAACCCCGGCACGAAGACGTGCGTCGGCTGGAAGTTGATCGAGCCGAAGTAGAACAGCTTGTTCTTGATCGCCGGACCGCCCGCCTGGAAGTTCGTGTTCGTGATGTAGTCCACGCCGTTGGCTTCAGGCCGGATGCCCTGGCCCTTGAGGGTCGTGTCGACGTTGTCCCATTGCGTGCCGTGGCCCTGATACGTGTAGAGCCCGAGCCCGCTGAACACGTTCGTGCCGCTCTTGCTCACAAGGTTGACGACGACGCCCGACGTGCCCATCGAGATGTCCTGCGATCCGGTCGAGACCTGGATGTTCTCGAACGAGTTCGGATCGTAGTAGTTCATCGAGAACCCGATCGCGGCCGGGTCGCCGACGTTCGACCCGTTGATGAGCTGCACGTTCTGCGAGTTCGGCGTGCCGCGCGCCGTGAAGCCGCGCTGCAGGCCCGCCTGGTTGCCGCCGACGTCCGGCGAATCGAAGATCAGGCCCGGCACCTTGTATTCGAGGATGTTCCAGATGTCCTTGCCGCCAGGCGTGTTCTCGAGCAGCTTGGAGTCGAGGTTGACGTTGACGGTCGTGCTCTTCGTGTCAACGACAGGCGATTCGCCCTTCACGGTGACTTCCTCGTTCACCGTGCTGACCTTCATCGTGAATTCAATCGTGATGGTCTGGCTCTGCAGGAGCACGACGTTCTCGCGCGAGATCGTCTGGAACCCCTGGAGTGCGATCTTGACGGTGTACGTCCCGACTGGGATGTTCGGCGAGCGGTAGTTGCCGCTCGAGTCGGTGACACCGGTCACGGCGGCCGGCAGAACCGGCCCGGTGATGGTGACTGTCGCGCCGGGAACCGCGGCGCCTTGTTCGTCTGCTGATTTGACGAAAATACTGCCGTTCTGAATCTGCGCCCACGCTGGAGCGCTGAGACCCAAGGACAGCACGAGCAGGATCCCGATGAGACCCAGCTTGCGTAACATAGGTTGTGATTCCCCCACGCAGTGGATACCCACTGCAAACGCAAACACCCGGAAACACGCGTCGCCGGACTGCTGCTAATCGTTGAGGATACGGGCATACCCCCTCCCACGCAAGGGGATAGGGACGGGGCGGCGCCGCTGGGGGACCGGAGAGTACGGGAGTTGGATCAGGCCGGGTTTTTGCGGGCTGGCGCCTGATTTGGCCGACGCCAGAGTTCGTTAATGAACGGTGCGCGTCTTCCGGCTCATGTAGTCCATCAGGACGTACTGACCCAGGGTATAGGGGGTCGTGAAATACGCCTTGCCGCGGCAGATCCGGGCGACACGGCGCACGAACGCGACCAGGTCGTAGTCGCGCGCCAGCATGAACGTGTTGATCATCACGCCCGAGCGCCGGCAGGCCGCCACCTCGGCAAACGTCTCCCGCAGGACGAACGGATCGAGCCCGAACGCGTTCCGATAGATGCGCCCGTCCGGGCGCGTCACGGCCGACGGCTTGCCGTCGGTGATCATGATGATCTGCCGCATGTCCTTGCGCTGGCGATCGAGGATACGCCGCGCGAGCCGCAGCCCTTCGCGCGTGTTGGTGTAGTAGGGCCCGACGCGCACGCGGCCGAGCTGGCTGAGCGGCACTTCCTCGGCCGAGTCGTGGAAGAGCACGGCGTGGAGCGCGTCGCCCGGATACTGGTGCTTGATCAGATTGGCGAGCGCGAGCGCCACGCGCTTCGCCGGCGTGAAGCGATCCTCGCCATACAGCACCATGCTGTGGCTGCAGTCGAGCATGAGGACCGTCGCGCACGAGCTCTGATAGTCCCCCTGCGTGACCATGAGGTCTTCGTAGTCGATGTCGAGGCCCGCTCGCACGGCGGTGCGCTTCTCACCACCCGGTGTCAAGGTGGTCGGATCCGGCTGACGCCGATCGGGATCCGACCCCTTCTCGGTCTGACGCCTGACGGCGCTCATGATCGTGGCGACCGCATCCAGGTTCATCGTGTCGCCGAACTCGTAGGCGCGCGGTGGGCCGCCGGCTTCGACGCCCGGCGCGAGCTCGCGCGTGTCGTGGCGTCCCGCGCTGCTGCGGCCGAGCGATCCGAGCAGATCGCGGAGCGCACGGTACCCGAGGAAGTCGAGCGCCTTGTCGGTGACTTCGAAGCGCGCTTCGCCTTGCGCCTGCCCGCCCGCCGAGCCCAGCGCCTGCGCCTGGGGCTTCCCGGCCATCGTGATGTAGCCCTGCTCGGTCAGCCGCTCGATGATGCGCTGGATGAGCGCTTCGAGTGCGTCGCGCTGGTCCTGGCCCTCGCTCTTCTTCGTCTGGTCGTCCATCAGACGATCGAGCATCTCGTTCGACAACACGCCGCCGTTCAGCAGCGCGTCCAGAATCGCGTCGTGCAGCGCCTGCATCGTCCGATCCGCGTCGCTCTCGGGATCCCACGGGTTGTCGAACCCGCTCGACAAGAGCAGATCGGACAGCTGCGACACCAACGAGTCCATGTCGATGCCGTCAAGAGCGTCCTCGACGTACTTTGAGTAGCGGTATTTCATACGGTGACCTTAGAAGCCCGTGGTGAACTGAGAAGTCCCGGTAAACTGAGAAGTCCCGGTGAACTGAGAAGTCCCGGTGAACTGAGAAGTCCCGGTGAACTGAGAAGTCCCGGTGAACTGAGAAGTCCCACGCACATCAGCAATGCCCCCCGAACTTCTGCGAAGCCTCTAGGACTTCCAGCGAAGTCTCCCGAACCTCCAGCGAGTCCCCCGAACTTCCAGCGAAGTCTCCCGAACCTCCAGCGAGTCCCCCGAACTTCCAGCGAAGTCTCCCGAACCTCCAGCGAGTCCCCCGAACTTCCAGCGAAGTCCCCCTAACCTCCAGCGAAGTCCCCCGGACTTCAGCGAAGCCTCAGTTAAAGTACTTCTTCTTCCCCTTCACTGGCGCCTCGTCCTCGATCATGTCCTCCAGCGACCGTGCCTCTTCGCGGGGACGCGGACGCTGCGTGCCCGGCGGCGCCTGCACGCGGCCCTCATCCGTGCGCGTAATCTTCTTGAGCGCGCAGAGGCCTTCGAGCACGAAGTCGGCGGCCGACGCGCGCAGCGGCTCGCTGGCGTGAGGCGGCGCGCCGGCGACGGCCACCACGCGATCGAGGCTGTCGACCGCATCGACCGCGGCGAGCAACCGCGCGGCCGACGCCGTGTCGGAGAGCTCGAGCGAGCCGCCCCGCTCGAACCAGCTCACGACCGGGCGGGTGTCCACCTGCGTCGCGTAGCCGTCGAAGACCGTCGCGATCGCCGCCCGCACGAGCTCGCGGGCGACGTCTTCCGCGCCCTTCAGCTCGCCTTCGTATTCGAGCTCGATCTTGCCGGTGAGCGCGGGCAGCGCCGCATACAGGTCGCTCACGCGAGGCACAGCGACCGGCTCGTTGTTGGCAAAGGCCCGCCGCTCGGCGTTCGACACGACGTGCTCGAGCGTCGTGATCGGCAGGCGCTGGCTCACGCCGGACCGGCGGTCCACTTTCTGATCCGCGCGCGCGTGAAACGCGATCTCCTCGACGACCTCGCGCACGAACTGCGGCACCTCGATCGGCACGCCGCGGCGGCGGTCCGTCCACGCTTCCTGCGCCGTGATGGCGAGCGCATCCTGGCGGGTCTTCGGATAATGCGTGCGGATCTCCGATCCGATGCGGTCCTTGAGCGGCGTGATGATCTTGCCGCGCGCCGTGTAGTCCTCCGGATTGGCGCTGAACACCATCAGCACGTCCAGCCGCAGCCGCACCGGGTAGCCTTTGATCTGGACGTCCCCCTCCTGGAGGATGTTGAACAGGCCGACCTGCACCTTGCTCGCCAGATCCGGCAGCTCGTTGATGGCGAAGATGCCGCGATGCGCGCGCGGCAGCAGGCCGTAGTGCATCGTGAGCTCGTCGCCGAGCTCGCGCGCGGCGCGCGCGGCCTTGATCGGATCGAGATCGCCGATCATGTCGGCAATGGTCACGTCCGGCGTCGCGAGCTTCTCGACGTACCGCCGCTCGCGCGGCAGCCACGCGATGGGCAGGGCGTCGCCTTCGCTCGCGATCCGCGCCTTGCACGCGGCGCACAGGGGCGCCAGCGGGTCGTCATGAATCTCGCAGCCCGGCACCACCGGAATCTGCTCGTCGAGCAGATCGACCAGCGCCCGCAGCATCCGCGTCTTCGCCTGGCCGCGCAGCCCGAGCAGGATGAAGTTGTGCCGCGCCAGCACGGCGTTGACGATCTGCGGGACGACCGACTCGCCGTAGCCGACGATACCCGGGAAGAGCTGATCGCCGTTGCGCAGCTTGGCAATCAGATTCTCGCGCAGCTCGTCCTTGATCGGCCGATGCGGCACGCGTCCCGCCGCCACGGCTGCGCGCAGGTCACTCAATGTGGTTGGTAACGACATGACTCCATACTATTGGAGTTTGATGCGATGACGCGCGATCTTCTCTCCCTGTCGAAGCCATCCGCGATTGCGCACCGCGGCGGCTCGAAGCTGCGGCCCGAGAACACGCCCGCCGCGTTCGAGCACGCCGTCTCGCTCGGCGTCGACGCGTGCGAGTGTGACGTGCATCTGTCGGCGGACGGCGAGGTCGTCGTGATCCACGACGCCACGCTTGATCGAACGACCAATGCCCACGGATCGGTCGAACGAATGACCGCCCGCGAGCTGGCGCAGGTCGACGCCGCGCACGCGTTCGGCGCGGACGCCGGCTTTCCGTTTCGCGATCGCGGCGTCGGCGTGCCGCGGCTGGCCGATCTTCTCGATCGCTTCCGCGGTTTGCCCTGGATCGTCGAGATCAAAGGCGATCGGGCGGATGTCGCCACGCGGGTCGTCCGGCTGATCCGCGACCTCAACGCGTTCGATCGCGTCGTCATCGGCGCGTTCAGCCAGAACGTGCTCAACGCCGTGCGGACGCTCGCCCCGCGGCTGCCGACCGGGGCGTCGAGCCTCGAAGCGCGAGCCGCGGCCCGCCGCGCGTACTTCCGACTGCCGATCGGGCGCGCCCGCTTCGACGTCTTGCAGGTGCCCTATCGAGCGAAGGGGCGTGAGGTCTTCGCCGAGCCGTTCGTCCGTCTGGCCCGGCGCGCGGGGACGCCCGTGCACGCATGGGTCGTCGACGAGCCCGGCGACATGCGGCGGTTGCTCGACTGGGGCGTGACGGGCTTGATCTCGGACCGTCCCGACCTGGCGCTCGCGGCCGTCAGGACGCCAGTAGCTCTTTGATTTCCGATTCGATGAACGCGTTGTCCGCCGGGTTGAAGCCGCCACCCGCCATGTGGCCCCAGACCGACGGGATGACACGAAACCTGGCGCCGGCCACGTGCGCGGCATCGGCCGCGATGTCTTCCGGGGTGAAATACAAATCGGTCTCGGAAGCCATGACCGTGGCCTTCGCGGTGATGGCCGCCAGCCCGCGCTCGTGACTGCCGCCGGCGCCCGGCGTCGCGCCGAGGTCGTTCAGTTTCCACGTTTGCAGCATCGACAACAGGTTGTTCGCGTCCCGGCGCAGGTAGCGCTGCTCCCAGAAGCCGGTCAGAAAGTCATCGAGCGATGCGAAGTCCATCGCGCGATAGAGCTCACGCTTGTAGAACGGCTGCGAGAGCGCCCAACCGGCGTACACGCGTGCGAGCGCCCGCAATCCTCGCACCGGCGGTTCGACGTAGTCGCCCTCCGCCCACGCCGCGTCCGTCGTGAGCGCCGCCCGCACCCCTTCGAGAAACACGACGTTGTGCGGCGTCGTCTTCGCCGTGCCGCAGAACGGCGCGATGCGCTCGACCATCGCCGGATAGCGCGCGGCCCACTGAAACGTCTGCTCCGCGCCCATCGAGTACCCGGCGACGAGCGCGATGCGCTCGATGCCGAATCCTTCCGTCACCAGCCGATGCTGCGCCGAGACGTCGTCGAGGATCGCGATGGTGGGGAAGCGCATCCGATCCTGCGGCGGCTCGGTGTTGCTGGGCGACGAGGACAACCCGTTGCCGAGCTGGTCGAGGACGATGATGAAGTGCGTCGTGGGATCGAGCGCGCGGCCGGGGCCGATGATCCACTCGATGTCGTTGTGCTGGGCGCCGTACTGCGTTGGATACAGGATGACGTTCGTCTTGTCGCGATTGAGCGTGCCGTGCGTCTTGTAGGCGAGCTTCGCCTGGCGCAGCACGGCGCCGGAGTGGAGCGCCATGTCGCCGAGGTCGAAGAGACCTTCACCGGTCTGTTCGGGCATGCCCGAGAAACTAGCATCGGGGACCGGCGAGGCGCTACACTCGGCCCGGACGGAGGATGGACATGCGACGGACCAATCGTGTTGTCGTCATTGCGGGCGCGGCGGCCCTGGGACTCGGAAGCTGGATGGCCGTGCAGGTGCTCGCGCAAGGTGCAGGCGCGGCTCAGGGGGCGGCGGGCCAACGCGCCGGGGCGCAGGCCGACGCCGACGATCCGATCCGCACGCTCGTCGGCCGTCTGGACCTCGAGAAGTACAAGGCCACCCTCAAAGGCCTGACGCAGTTTGGCGATCGCCGGCAGGGCACGCAACGCAATCGCGATGCGGTCAGTTGGATTCAGAAGCAGCTCGAGAGCTACGGCTACACGAACGCCGAGCGCATCAAGTACGACCCGCCCGTGCCGACGCGTGAGTGCGGGCCGAGCGTGCCGGCGTCGATCGTCGTCGCGCGCGGCGGCGGGGCGGCGGGCGCCGGTGGGGCCGCGGGTGGTGGCGCGGCCGGCGGTGGTGGTGCGGCCGGCGGCGGTCGTGCAGGTGGAGGCCGCGGCGCCGCTGGAGGCGGGGCGGCGGGTGGTGGTGGCGGGGCGGCCGGCGGCGACGCTGGTGCGGGCGCGGCGGCCGCTGGCGGCCAGGGTGGCGCGCGCATCGTCGGCAATCGTGCACGCACGGGTGTGAATTGCGACCCGATGGCGCAGCCGGACGAGCGGATCCGCGCGTTGGACTCCGGGCCGGTCATTCCCGGTCCGGTCGATGAGGTCTACGTCACGAAGGTCGGGACGAAGTACCCGAACGAGATGTACATCATCGGCGCGCACATGGACGGGCACGGTTACAACGAAGCCGTCAACGACGACGGGTCGGGCACGGCGCTCGTGATGGAGCTCGCGCGCATCTTCGCGGATCCGAAAGTCGAGACGGAGCGCTCAATTCGGTTCGCGCTGTGGAACGGCGAAGAAGGCGGCCTGAATGGCGCGCGCGCCTACGTCGCGCAGCGTCAGGCGCTGCAGGGCATCGAGAGCCCGGCGGGCTCAGGCAAGTATCCCGAGCCGAAATGGATCGCGATGATCCAGCACGACATGATGATGTGGGACCACGGCATGCCGCAGCCCGTAATGGGGCCGGACGGCAAGCAGCAGGTCGACGCGCAGGGCCGCCCGGTCTTCATGGCGCCGAAAGAGCAGCGGCCCGAAGCCGACGTCAACGTCGAGTTCGCGATCACTTCGAAGATGGCCGATGAGGCGATGAAGCTCGCGTTCGTCTTCAAGCTCGCGGGCGAGAAGTACACGACCGACTACCCGGTCAACGTCGGCCCGCACATGACGAACACCGACTCCGGCCCGTTCCAGGACATCGTTCCGGCGCTGAGCCTGCGCGAAAACGAGCGCGGCGCCCAGACCGGCGCCGGCTGGAACCCGACCTGGCACACGCCGCTCGACGTGTGGACGACGTTCACGGACAAGGACTTTCGTCTCGGGCTGAACGCGGCGCAGACGACGCTCTCGGCGATCGCGCAGCTCACAGGGGCGAAGATCAAATAATCGACAATCGAGGATCTGGGATCTGGCGATCGAAGAGCATCGATCAACGATTGATCGATATCGATACATCGGTCACCGAACGACAGCGACCATCGGAGCATCGGCGGAATCGATACTCCGATGCTCGATGAACCGATGGTTGGCGATGATCGATCATCGATATCGATCATCCTTTATCGATGCTCTTCGATTGCCAGATCCCAGATCATCGATTGCCGATGATGTTTTTCGCCGTCGTGAACGTCGGCTCGATGTCGACGGGCACGTCCACCAACAGGTCCAGTATTCGCTTCACCTCCGGCCGCACGTTGACCATCTTCTCGAGCAGCGCCTTCGCACCCGCGTAGTCGCCCGTCGCCTGAATCGTCATGATGTCGTGCGTGAGGCCGGCGACGGCCTCGCGAATCTTGCCGTCGACGACCGACAGCGTGCCGTCGGCGCCCACGGCGACCGCGCCATGATCGAGCAGGTAGTTGAGCTGCAGCGCGATGCCTTTGCCGTGCGCGTCGGTGAAGCCGAACCGGATCGAGCGAATCGCCGACGCGACGAAGGTCGTGTACATCGTCCTCGCGACGTCAGCGGAGACCACGCCCTTGTCGGCGAGCTGCTGGAGCGCCCAGAGCCCTGAGATGTCGGCCTTGGCTTCCTCGAGCGCCGAGTACTGATCCTTCAGCGCGAGCCGCACGGCTTCGCCCGTGCCGCTCACCTGGTGCGGTCCGAGCCCGTGCATCAGCTCGTGCATGACCGTGTGGGTGAAGAACGCGTCGAACGAGAGCCGCGCGCGCTCGGACGCCGCCATCGCGCGCCCGCCAATTGGCACGAGCACCTTCTGGAACTTGGCGTCCTGGACGTTCTTGAGCATCACGCGCTTCGAGCCCTTCTCGCTGATGACGCGGTCGTCGTTCGGCAGGTTGTACGCCGTCGTCTGGACGCCGCGGTTGCCGTCGCCCGACGCGATGATCAAGTCGACGACACGCAGCGGCGCGAACGCGCCGAGCTTGGGATTGCGGTATTTCGCGTCGATCGGCAGCGCGTTCTCGAGGCCCTGGAGCTCGGCGTTGAGGACCTCCAGCTTCTTCGTCTCCGCGTCGTCGCGCAGTGCGATGAACGCTTCGAACGCGGCCTTGTAGCCGAACCACTCGTCCTCGTACGTCTCGTAGGGCCCGATCGTCGGCTCGACGGACGCGTCGAGCTCCATCCACGCGATGTCGCTCGGGTAGTAGTCGTTCGAAAGAAAGGCGCCGGCGCGCAGGTCGAGGTACTTCTTGAGGGTCGGCTGCGTCGTGAGCGCGGCGGCCTTCCGCAGATGATCGGCCGCGACGACGAGCGCGTTGCGATAGTGGACGTTGTAGGGGACCGCCGACAGCCGTCCGTCGTTGCCGCGCCGGATGACGCTGAAGAAACCCACCGCGTCGGCTCGAGCCTGGCCGTGCAACCCGGAGATCCACTTGTCGACTTCGTCCTGCGTCGAGTCCGCCGGATAGAAGTTGGCTTGCGGCAGCTTGGCCGGAATGCCGGCGCCGGGATCCAGAAACGACGCGTTATCGTCGAGCCGCGACCACGGGCCCTTGTTGATCAGGAAGTAGTGGAGCCGTGCCTCGCCTTCGGGCGTCCGATCGCCCGCCAGCTGCGTGAGCACGGTCGCGTTGCCTGCCCAGACCTGTTCGAGGAACAGCCCGTCCATCACTTGCGCGGCGCGCACCATCTCGGCCAGCGCGTTGCGCTCACTCTCCGGCAGCGCGCTGACGTCGGCCGCGATGTCGACGGGCGCGAATCGCCGCGTCTTCGCCTCGAGCGTCGAAAGGACCGTGGACACCGGCGTGGCGGCGGGCGGCGGCGCCGGCTGCGCGCAGTGCACGGTCAGCGCCGCGGCCGCGGCGACGAGGGCCGCGCGGCGCCAGGCCGCGCGCGAGGTAACAGCGACGGGAATCGCAACATGCATGTGCCTAATTCTGCACGCATTTACCCGGCCCGGGTATCCTCGATCCTTCGCAGGGGACTACAATAGGCAGGATGTTCTCTCACCTCAGGACGGCTTCATCATGAAGAATCTCGCGCCTACCGATGCCGCGGCTCTCGAAGCGGTCGAGACCCGCGAATGGCTGGAGTCTCTCGACTACGTGTTGCACCAGGGCGACAAGGCCCGCGTCGTGCGGCTGCTCGATGCGCTGCGCGCGCGAGCGCGCCAGGCCGGCGTCAAAGAGGCGTTCACGTCCGCGACGCCCTACATCAACACGATTCCCCCGTCCGAGGAAGTGCCGTATCCGGGCGACCGTGAGATCGAGCGCCGCATCAAGAGCCTCGTGCGATGGAACGCGCTCGCGATGGTCATTCGCGCGAACCGCGAGTCGGACGGCATCGGCGGCCACATCTCGACGTTTGCGTCGGCGGCGACGCTCTACGAGGTCGGCTTCAATCATTTCTTCCGCGGCAAGAACGCTGGCGGCGACGCGGACATCGTCTACTACCAGGGCCACGCGTCTCCGGGTATCTACGCGCGCGCGTTTCTCGAGGGCCGCTTCGACGAGACGCATCTGCACAACTTCCGCCACGAGCTGCGCGCGGGCGGCGGGCTGTCGTCGTACCCGCACCCGTGGCTGATGCCCGACTTCTGGGAGTTCCCGACGGTCTCGATGGGCCTCGGGCCGCTGATGGCGATCTACCAGGCGCGGTACGCGCGGTACCTCGAGAACCGCGGCCTCAAGCCGGCGTCCGATCAGAAGATCTGGGCGTTTCTCGGCGACGGCGAAACGGACGAGCCGGAAGCGCTCGGCTCGATCTCGCTCGCCGCGCGCGAAAAGCTCGACAACCTGATCTTCGTCATCAACTGCAATCTGCAGCGGCTGGACGGCCCGGTCCGCGGCAACGGCCAGATCATCCAGGAGCTCGAGGCCGTGTTCCGCGGCGCGGGCTGGAACGTCATCAAATGTCTGTGGGGCTCGGACTGGGATCCGCTCCTCGCGCAGGACACCGAGGGCGCGCTCGTGCGCCGCATGGGCGAGGTCGTCGACGGCGAGTACCAACGGTACGTCGTCGAGGACGGCGCGTACCTGCGCAAGCACTTCTGGGGCGAGGATCCGCGCCTGCTCGACATGGTGCGGCATCTGTCGGACGATGACCTGCGCAAGATGCGCGTCGGCGGCCACGACCCGCAGAAGGTCTACAACGCGTACCGCACGGCCGTGCAGCACCGCGGCCAGCCGACGGTGATCCTCGCGCGGACGATCAAGGGATACGGCCTCGGCGAGGCGGGTGAGGGCAAGAACATCACCCACCAGCAGAAGAAGATGAACGAGACGGATCTGCGCACGTTCCGCGATCGCTTCAACGTGCCGATTCCCGACGACCGCATCGCGGCCGCGCCGTTCTACCGGCCGCACGAGGGCAGCGCGGAAGTCGCGTACATGAAGAAGCATCGCGACGCGCTGGGCGGCCTCGTGCCGAAGCGCGTGGTCGCAGCGCCCAAGATTCACCCGAAGATGGAAGACATCTTCGACGAGTTCGACAAGGGCACCGAGGGCCGCAAGGCCTCGACGACGATGGTGTTCGTGAAGATGCTCGCGAAGCTGCTGCGCGACAAGGAAATCGGCAAGCTCGTCGTGCCGATCGTGCCCGACGAAGCGCGCACCTTCGGCATGGAGTCGCTCTTCCGCGCCGTCGGCATCTACTCGAGCATCGGCCAGCTCTACGAGCCGGTCGACATGGACACGCTCCTCTACTACAAGGAAGCCAAGGACGGACAGATCCTCGAAGAAGGCATCACCGAAGCGGGATCGATCTCGTCGTTCATCGCGGCGGGCACCGCGTACGCCACGCACGGGGTGAACACGATTCCGTTCTTCATCTTCTATTCGATGTTCGGCTTCCAGCGTGTCGGCGACTTCATCTGGGCCGCGGCGGACGCGCGCGTGCGCGGCTTCCTGCTCGGCGGCACGTCAGGGCGGACCACGCTCGCCGGCGAAGGGCTGCAGCATCAGGACGGCAACAGCCAGACGCTCGCGCTCGCCGTGCCGACCTGCCGCGCCTACGATCCCGCGTACGCCTACGAGCTCGCGACGATCATCGAGGACGGCATCCACAAGATGTACGGCGATGGCGAGCAGGCGTTCTACTACATCACCGTGATGAACGAGCAGTACGACATGCCGGCGATGCCCGAAGGCGCGCATGACGGGATCATCAAGGGCCTGTATCGCTTCAGCGCGGCGCCCGCGAAGGCGGGCGCGGCGCGCGCGCAGCTCATCGGCAGCGGCGCGATTCTCAACGAAGTGCGCCAGGCGGCGGACCTGCTCGCGAAGTACGGCGTGGCCGCCGACGTCTGGAGCGCGACGAGCTACAACGAGCTCTACCGCGACGCGCACCGTGTCGAGCGCTGGAACCGCCTGCATCCGGCCGAGAAGGCGCGGGTGCCGTACGTCACGGCCTGCCTCGCCAACACCGAGGGCGTCGTCGTCGCCGCGAGCGACTACCTGAAGAGCCAGGCGGACATGATCTCGCGCTGGGTCGGCCGCCGGATTGTCACGCTGGGGACCGACGGCTTCGGCCGAAGCGAAGATCGCGCGTCACTCCGCACGTTCTTCGAGGTCAATGCGCGGTACATCGCCGCCGCGACGCTGTCGGCGCTGCTGGCGGAGAAGAAGATCGACGCGAAGATCGTCGCGCAGGCGTTCAAGGAGCTGGAGATCGACGCGGAGAAGAGTGATCCGGCGGTGTCGTAGGCCCTGGGGAAGTAGGCCCGAGGCCCCAGCGTGCCTCAAACGGAGTCTATGGCCTGGGGCCTGAGGCCTTTGGCCTGACAAGTCTTGGAGTCATTGATGCCAGTGGAATTCAAGCTGCCTGAGCTTGGAGAGAACATCGAGAAGGGCGACGTCGTCCGCGTGCTCGTGGCGCCGGGTGACGTCGTGAAGGTCGAGCAGTCGGTCCTCGAGCTCGAGACCGACAAGGCGACGATCGAAGTGCCGACGTCGGTGGCCGGCCGTGTCTCGGAAGTGAAGGTCAAGGCAGGCGACAAGGTGAAGGTCGGGCAGGTGGTGCTCGTCATCGACGGCGCGGCCTCCGCTCCCGCCTCAGCCGGCAGCTCCGCCGAGGAGCCGAAGGCCGCTCCCGCTCCCGCCGCGAAAGCCGCGGAACCCGCGGCCACGCCACCAGCGATCCCCGAGGCTCCGAAGTCCAAGCCCGCGGCCGTGGTGGACATCACGAGCGCCCGTCCCGCGCCGGCACCCGCGCGTGTGGACGCCGGCGCCGCCGCGCTCGCGGTCGAGGCCGCGGGGTCCGTGCCCGCCGCGCCGTCCGTTCGGCGGTACGCGCGCGAGCTGGGCGTCGACATCGCGAGCGTGCCGGGCACCGGGCCTGGCGGCCGCATCGGCCAGGACGACGTGAAAGACCACGTGAAGGCGGTGCTCACCGGTGGCCGGGGCGCGGCGATGGCGCCGGTCGAGCTGCCGGACTTTTCGAAGTGGGGCGAGATCGACGTCAAGCCGATGTCGAACATCCGCCGCAAGACGGCGGAGCATCTGACGATCGCGTGGCGCGCGCCGCACGTCACGCAGCACGACAAGGCGGACGTCACGGCGCTCGAGGATTTCCGCAAGGCGTTCGGCGCGCGCGTCGAGAAAGCCGGCGGCAAGCTGACCGTGACCGCAATCACCATCAAAGTCGTGGCGGCGGCGATCGCCCGGTTCCCGCAGTTCGCGTCGTCGGTCGACATGGCGCACCAGGCGATCGTGTTCAAGAAGTACTGCCACATCGGCGTGGCCGTCGACACGCCGAACGGACTGCTCGTGCCCGTGATTCGCGATGCCGATCGCAAGACGCTGACCGAGATCGCCGGCGAGCTCGCCACGCTCTCGCAGAAGGCGCGCGACAAGAAGCTCAGCCTCGACGAGATGAGCGGCAGCGTGTTTTCGATCACCAACCTCGGCGGCATCGGCGGGACGGCGTTCACGCCCATCCTGAATCAGCCGGAGGTCGCGATTCTCGGCATGTCGCGGGCGGCGATTGAGCCGGTCTGGAAGGACAACCAGTTCGTGCCGCGGCACATGCTGCCGCTATCGCTCTCGTACGATCATCGCGCCATCGACGGCGCGGACGCCGCGCGCTTCCTCCGCTTCGTCGCGGAGGGGCTCGAGCAGCCGCTCACGATGTTGTTATGATCAAGTTAGAAGTTCGAAGTACGAAGTTCGAAGTTGAGAGCAGGAGCGACAGCGTGATCGCGTGTATTCCGAAACTTCGAACTTCGGACTTCTAACTTCCAACTTGATCCTTCATTGACTATGTCTTCTGCCCAGTTAGTGGTCATCGGCGCCGGTCCTGGTGGGTACGCGGCGGCGTATTACGCCGCCGACCTCGGGATGTCGGTCGCCCTCGTCGATCCGGAGCTCAATCCCGGTGGCGTGTGTCTCTATCGCGGGTGTATTCCGTCGAAAGCGCTCTTGCACGTCGCCAAGGTCGTCAGCGAGGCGAAACACGCGTCGTCGTGGGGCGTGACGTTCAACGAGCCGAAGATCGACCTCGCGAAACTGCGCGCGTTCAAGGATCAGGTCGTCACGAAGCTCACGGCCGGCGTAGGGCAGGTCGGGAAGTTCCGCAAGGTGAACTACATTCGGGGCATGGCGACGTTCACGAGTCCGACGTCGCTTTCCATCGACCTGCTCGACAAGGACGGCAAGGCCGCGGGCACCGACACGCTGACATTCGAGCACGCGATCATCGCGACCGGATCGCGGCCGGCGACCGTGCCGGGCCTCTCGATCGACAGCCCGCGCGTGATGGATTCAACCAGCGCGCTCGACCTGCCGGACGTGCCGAAGACGCTGCTCGTCGTCGGCGGGGGCTACATCGGCCTCGAGCTCGGATCGGTCTACGCCGCGCTCGGCACGAAGGTCACCGTGGTCGAGATGACGCCGGGGCTGCTGCCGGGCGCCGATCGGGATCTGGTGGCCGTACTCGCGAAGCGGATGGAGCAGACGCTCCACAAGGTGCTCGTGAACGCGCGCGTGACCGAGATGAAGGACACGGGCAAGGGCGTCGCGGTGAAGATCGACGGCGCCGAGCTCGCGCCCGCGGACAAGGAACAGACGTTCGATCGCGTGCTCGTTTCGGTCGGCCGCAAGCCGAACTCAGCGGTGCCGGGGCTCGACAAGACGAAGGTCGCCATCGGCGAGCGCGGCTTCATCGTCGTGGATGCGGCGCGGCGGACGGCGGAGCCCACGATCCTCGCGATTGGCGACGTCGTCGGCGAGCCGATGCTCGCGCACAAGGCGTCGCACGAAGCGCGCGTCGCCGTGGAAGCCGCGCTGGGGCATCGCACGGCGTTCGAGCCGCAGGCCATTCCGGCGGTCGTCTTCACCGATCCCGAAGTCGCGTGGTGCGGGCTCACCGAGACCGACGCCCAGAAGCAGGGCCGCCGCGTCGAGATTGCGAAGTTCCCATGGGCCGCGCTCGGCCGGGCCATCGCGATCGATCGGCCCGACGGCCTGACGAAGCTCGTAATCGATCCGGCCACCGAGCGGATTCTCGGCGTCGGCATCGTCGGATCGGGCGCCGGCGAGCTCATCGCTGAAGGCGTGCTCGCCGTCGAGATGGCGGCGCTCGCGACCGACCTGAAGCTCAGCATTCATCCGCACCCGACGCTCTCGGAGACGCTCATGGAAGCGGCCGAGGTGTTCTTCGGGCAGTCGACGCACGTTTACAAACCGAAGAAACGGGCATAGCGTTCCACGACATGGCCATCGACCCCTCGGCCCGCGACGTCGTGCGCCAGCGTGTCACGGAGGGCCTGGCCCGCCGCCGCGCCAGGCGTGCCGTGCGCGAGCTCGCCCGGATCGCGCCGTGGGCGGCCGCGGTCGTGCTGGTGGCGGCTGCGCTCGCGCGGATGCTCGGCTGGCCGATTGCGGCGACCTGGGCCGGGCTGGCGCTCGCCGCCGTTGGCGTGGGCGTGTGGTTCCTCTGGCGCCGGCGCGCGCCCGCTGCGACCGACGTGATGGCCTCGTCACTCGACGCCGACGCCGGGCTTCGCGGCGAGCTGCGCAGCGCCTTCTGGTTTGCCGATCAGCATGATGCCGATCCCTGGGCGGCGTTCCACGTCGGGCACGCGGCGGAGCGGCTGACGGTCCTCCAGTGGAGCGATTTCTATCCGCCGGTCCGCGCCACGCGCGCCTGGGCGATCACCGCAGTGCTGGTTGCGCTCGCGGCGATCGTCACCGTGCGGCTGCCAGTGCGTCACGCCGTCGTGGGCGGCAAACCAGCCGCGACCGTCGACACAGCCGACCTGCCGCTCGAGGCAATGCTGCCGCCCGATGTGCGCCTGCGGCTCGAAGAGCTGCTGAAGCAGATCGAGGCTGGCAAGATGAAGGCGGCCGAAGCGAACGCCAAGTTGAAGGATCTGCAGGACCTGCTGTCGAAGATCGATCCCAGCCTCGACCCGAGGCTCGCCGAGCTCGCCAAGCGCGCCCAGGATGCGGCGGCGGCCGACCCCAAGGGCGGCGACAAACGGTCGCTCGCGGATCGCGCCAAGGCGGCGGCGGCCAACGCGGGGATGCCCGAGGACATGCGCGAGCAGCTCAAGGAGCTCGCGGAGAAGCTGTCGAACCCGCGCGTCGGTGAGCGCCAGGGCGAGTCGCAGAACGCGTCCGCCTCGTCGGACGCCGGCCAGCTCGGCAAGTCGTCCGAGGGCGCGCAGGCGAGCGACGCCAGCATGGCGCAGGCCGCGCTGCAGCTCTCGCGCGAGGCCGCGAGCGACCCGAGCGGGAAGATGATGCTCGCGGGGGCCGGCTCGATGGGCGGCGATTCGCGCGCGGGCGCTGGCGGCAACTCCGGCGCCAAGACCGGCAACGCCGCCGCCTCGGCGATCGCGCAGGCGCTCCGGCAGGAATTGATCGAAGCGAGCGCGGATACTCTGGGGCAGAATGTCAGCAACGAAGACATCCGCCGCAAGACCGAACAGAGCAAGTCAGCGCTGGGCTTCACGCACGTCGTGGCGCCGCCGGCTGTTGACCCAAGCCGGACACTTCCACCGCCACCCGTTCCCGACGCGCGCAAGCCGCTCGTTTTGCAGTACTTTATTCGCCGATGACGCCACCGACCGTCGCCCAAAATATCGATCTGTTCCGCGAACGTTTCACCCGTATTACGAGTGAGGTCGGACGCTTCATCGTCGGCCACGAGGAGGTCGTCGCGGCGACCGTGACGAGCCTGCTCGCCGGCGGCCACGTGTTGCTCGAAGGCATTCCCGGCGTCGGCAAGACGAGCCTGGTGCACACGCTCGCCAACGTGCTCCATCTCAAATTCTCGCGCATCCAGTTCACGCCGGACCTGATGCCCGCCGACATCGTCGGCACGAACATCGTGCAGGAGCACTCGCACGGCGGGATGTTCTTCGACTTCCAGCAGGGGCCGATCTTCGCGAATGTCGTGCTGGCGGACGAAATCAACCGCGCGACGCCGAAAACGCAGTCCGCGCTGCTCGAGGCGATGCAGGAAGTGAGCGTGACCGTCGGCAAGCAGACGTATGCGCTCGAGCAGCCGTTCCTCGTGCTCGCCACGCAGAACCCGCTCGAGATGGAGGGCACGTATCCGCTGCCCGAAGCGCAGCTCGATCGGTTCTTCTTCAAGCTGAAGGTCATGTATCCGGCCGAGAGCGCGATGCACGACATCATCGAGCGGACGACGCAGCCGTCTCACGTCGAGGTGACGCGCGTCATGGACGGACCGGAGATTCTGCACATGCGCGAGGTCTCGCGCTCGGTGCCCATCGCGAGGCCGGTGCAGTCTTACGCGATTCGACTCACGCTCGCGAGCCATCCGGAGTCGCCGTACGCGACGCCGCTCGTCAAGCGCTACGTCCGGTACGGCGCGAGCCCGCGCGCGGCGCAGGCGCTCGTGCTCGCGGGCAAGATCCACGCGCTCACGCGCGGCCAGGCGTTCGTCTCGGTCGAGGACATCCGCGCGCACGCGCTGTCCGCGCTCCGCCACCGTCTGCTGCTGAACTTCGAAGGCGAAGCGGAGCAGATCAATGCCGACACGATCGTGCAGGAAATGCTCACGAGCGTGAGCACGGAGTGAGCAGCGCAGATCGATGATCGGTGATCTGGCAATCGAAGATCATCGATCATCGGTGAATCGATATCGATGATCGGGTAATCGGAGGGCATCGACCATCGCTTCACCGATGGCCGTCGCGTCGGCCGATGTCCAGCTGGTCCGAGATGGTTCGGTGAGCGGTCTGTCGATTCCGATCGTCGATTCAGATCATCGATTCAGATCATCGATAGATCGACGGTTTTCGATTGCCCGATCCCAGATTGTAGATTGCCGATGTCCTTACGTTTTGAAGACGACTTCCTGAAGAAGCTCGAGTACCTGCATGTCGTCTCGAAGCGGGCGTTTGCCGGTCAGAATCGCGCCGATCGGCTGGCGCCCAAGCGCGGCCGCGGGCTCGAGTTCGCCGACCACCGGCAGTACGCGGCCGGCGACGACTTCAGGCACATCGACTGGAAGGCCTACCAGCGACTGAACCGGCTGTTGCTTCGGCTCTTCGACGAAGAGCAGGACCTGCCGATTTACCTCTTCATCGACGCGAGCCGGTCGATGGCGGAGACCGCGAAGTTCGACCAAGCGCGCCGGATCGCGGCGGCGCTGACCTACGTCGGCCTCGCGCATCTGGATCGCATCACGATCCTGCCGTTCGCGGCCACGCTCGGCGACGAGACCAATCCCGGACGCGGCAAGGGCCGGATCTTCCGCGTGTTCGAGCAGCTCGAGCGGCTCGACTCCACGGGCCCCACCGATCTGCGGCAGGCGTTCTCGTCGTTCGCCTCCCGCGGGAGGCAGCGAGGGCTGGCGGTCGTGATTTCCGACTTCCTCGACCCGAAAGGCTTCGAGCCGGGGCTCAAGATTCTCGCGGCCCTCGGGCATGACGTCTTCGTGGTGCACGTCGCCTCCGCGAGCGACCGCGATCCGGGCGTGTTCGGTGAAGCGCGCTTCGTGGACGCCGAGACCGGCGACGTGCGTGACGTGGACGTGACGCCCGCGCTCGCGGCGGCCTACCGCGAGGCGTGGCAGACCCACGCGAGCGAGCTCGAACACTTCTGCGGCCGCTACAACCTCGGGTTCGTCCGCGCCGACGCCGAAGCGCCGTTCGAGGACATCATTCTCCAGACCTTCCGCAAGGGCCGGTTTCTCGCATGAGCTTTCTCGCGATGCCCGCGTGGCAGGCGTGGCTGCTCGTCGCCGCGGTTGGCGCGTTCGCGGCGTGGCTGTTCTTCCGCAAGGTCCGTCCGCCGCGCATCGACGTGCCGTCGCTCCTGCTGTGGCGCCGCGTGTTCGATCAGGCGCGCGCCGTGACGTGGTGGGAAAAGGTCCGTCGAGCGGTCTCGCTCGTGGCCACGGTGCTCGTCGCGATCCTCCTGGCGCTGGCGGTCGCGCGTCCGGCGCCCCGCGTCAACGCCACCGGCCGCGGCCGGCTGCTCGTCGTGCTCGATTCGTCCACGTCGATGTCCGCGAAGACCAGCGACGGACGCACGCGCTGGCAGCACGCCGTCGCGATGGCGCGCCGCCTCATGTCATCGACCAGCGGCGGCGACGTCTCGCTCGCCACGACGGGCGAGGGGCTCATCGAAGGTCCGACCTCGGACACGGCGCTCCTCGAGAGCGCGCTCGATCGTGTGACGGTTGTGGGCGGCGCCGACGTGCCGTGGCCGCGCGTCACGGGGACCGACGCCGTGCACTTCATCACGGATGGCGCGCGCGAGCGTCCGCTCGACGCGTCGGTCGTCATGCACTCGGTCTTCGAAGCCGCGCCGAACGTGGCCGTGACCGCCATGGCCGTCCGGCCCGCGACGTCGGCCGACGGTGGCGGGGAAGCGTACCTCGAGGTCGCCAACTACTCGACGACGCCGCAGTCGGTGCGCATCACGCTGACGCGCGGCACCGACTCGCTCTTCGATCAATCGGTCGACATGGGCGCCGGCGAGGCCGCGCGCCAGGTCGTGCCGCTCGCTGCAACCGGCGACGCGCGCCTGCGTGCGCACGTCAGCGCCAAACAGGACGCTCTCGAGGATGACGATGACGCCGTGGCGTGGATTGCGAGCGCCCAGCCGCTCGCCGTCACCGTCGTCACCCATCAGCCCGCGCCACTCGCCGGGTTGCTGCGGCACGCATTGGGCGTGACGCCGACGTTCGTGACGCCCGCGGCCTACCAACCCGTGCGCGAAGGCGTCGTGATCTTCGATCGCTGGCTGCCCGCGGAGGCGCCATCGGTGCCCGCGCTCTGCCTCGCGCCGCCGGCCGCGGCGTGGCTGGGACGCGTCGGCGCCGTCGAACACACGCCGCGCTGGTCGCATGCGGGGACGCACGACGTGCTGGCGGGGCTGGATCCCATGACCGTCGACGTCGCGCGTGCCTACGCGTATGACGGCGACGGCATCACGGCGATCGCCCGATCCGATCAGGGCACACCGTTGATCGCGGTCGTCGATCGCGCGGATCGGCGCCTCGTGATCGTGACGTTTGGTCTCAGCGACTCCAATCTCGTGTTTGCCGCCGCGTTCCCCGTGCTCGTCGGGAACTCGCTCGAGTGGCTCGGCCGTCCGGCGAGCGGCGATCCGCGCGGGCCGGGCCTCGTCGCGCTGCCGGCGAGCACGTCGAAGGTGACCGGGCCAGACAATCGTACGATTGCGCTCGCCCGGGCCGGCAACGCGTCGTACGCGCGGTTGACCGCCGGCGGTTTCTACGACGTCGAGGCCGGCGGCTCGCATCAGACCCTCGCGATCAATCCCGGGACGCCGGAGACGTCGAATCTCACGCGGACGACGCTGGCCAACGCGGCGGCGGGCCCCGCCGACAACCCGCCCGCGGGCCGTCCGTGGTGGCTGTACCTCGCGGGCGTGGCGCTCGTGCTCGTCACGATCGAGTGGTGGACGTGGCAGCGAAGGATCACGGTGTGACGATGGTGGCCACTGCATTCCTGACGGCAATCCACCATGAAGCCATGGAGGACACGAAGATCGGATGGAGGCGGACGGTACATCGCGCCGTTGATCTGACCGCCCGGCTTCGCCGGGCGCGAGAGGCCGTGAGGGTAGAGAAACAAGAGCCTTGGGTTCAATCAACGTCGGCTCTTGTTTCTCTATCCTCACGGCCTCTCGCAGCGGCCGCCGGAGGCGGCCGTCAGATCAACGGCGCGCTCAGCCTTTCTCCTTCATTCTGCCTTCGTGAGCTTCGTGCCTTCATGGTGATCTCTTCCGGCTGGATGGCTGCGTGATCCCATGCTGACGCTGACCGCCCCCTCCGCGCTCTGGCTGCTCGCCGCCGTGCCCCTCGTGTGGATCGGGCGCCGGTACGCGCGGACGAATTTCAATCCGCGCCAGCGGCTGCTGCAGACCGTCATCCGCTGTCTGCTGGTGGCGGCGCTGGCGATCGCGCTCGCGCGGCCCGTCGTCTCGCTGGGATCGTCGCAGGAGTCAATCGTGTACCTGGTCGATGTCTCGGCCAGCACGTCGGGCCAGGCCATCGCCGGCGCCGCCACGCGTATCGACGAGATCAACAGCGCGCTCCGTCCCGCGCACAGCCGCATCGTCGTCTTCGGCGCGGATGCCGCGGCGCTCGACGACACCGCCGCGCTCCGCACGCTGGGTGAGCGCGACGTGAAAGCGGGGCAGCGCGACGTCGTCGATCGCTCGGGCACCGACGTCGAGCGCGGGCTGGACGCGGCGCGGGCCGAGCTTCGTCCCGGCGCGGTGCCGCGCGTCGTGCTCTTCTCCGACGGCCGCGAGACCGCCGGCGACTCGCGCGCGGCGGTCGAGCGGCTGGCCGCCGCCGGCGTGCCCGTGTCGGTCGAGCCGATGACGCCGCGCGATTTGGGTGACACGTGGGTCGACGAGATCGCGCTGCCGTCACGCGTCGTTCCCGGTGCGCTCGTGACCGCCGCCGTGATGGTCGGCAGCCAGCGTCCGGCGTCGGCGCTCGTCGAGCTGCGCGACGGCAAGCGCGTGCTGGGCAGCCGCGTCGTGCCGTTGCCCGCCGGCGAGACGGCGGTGCCGTTCGACATCACCTTCGATCAGCCGGGATCGCGCGTGCTCACGGCGGCCGTCACGGCCGAGCGCGATCCGCTCGCCGCCAACAACGAGCTGCGGCGCGAAGTCGTCGTCGCGCCGCAGGCGAAAGTGCTGTACATCGACAGCACCCCGGCCAGCGCGAAGTACCTCGAGAGCGCGCTGACGCAGTCGGGCTTCGCCGTGACCGTCGGCGCCCCGACGGCGATTCCGACGACCGCCGCGGCGCTCGAGCCGTGGGACGTCGTGATCCTCAGCGACGTGCCGCGCGTCGCGATTCCCGACGCCGGCATGACCGCGCTCGCGACGTGGGTCGAGCAGCGCGGCGGCGGGCTGTTCGTCGCCGGCGGCGAGTCCGTCTTCGGCGAGGGCGGCACGGGCGGCTACCGCAAGACGGAGCTCGAACGGCTCACGCCCGTCACGTTCGAGCGCAAGGACGAGCCCGAGGTCGCGCTCATCATCGTGCTCGACAAGTCGTGGAGCATGGCCGGCCAGCAGATGGAGCTGTGCAAGAGCGCCGCCCAGGCCGCCATCGACGTCATGCAGGACGAACAGATGGTCGGCGTCGTCACGTTCAACGACGAGCTGAATTGGGACATCACGCTTCGCAACGTCGGCAAGAACCGCGACATGATTCGCAAGGCCATCGCCGCAATCGAGCCATCCGGCCACACGCTGATCTATCCGGCGATCGAGCAGGCGTACCTCGCGCTCAAGAATGCCCGCGCGCGCGCGAAGCACGTCGTCCTGCTCTCGGACGGCCGATCGTATCCGGACGACTACGAAGGGCTCGTCAAGAAGATGGTGTCCGAGAAGATGACGGTGTCGTCGATCGCCGTCGGGCCCGCGGCGGACCGCGAGCTGCTGGGGAACATCGCGACGTGGGGCAAGGGCCGCAGTTACGTGGTCGAGGACGCCAAGGAAGTGCCGCAGATCTTCGTGAAGGAAGCGAAAAACGCGACGAACCCGAGCTTCGACGAGAAGCCGCTCAAGGCCGTCATGAAGGCCCGGGGGTTCCTCGAGGGCATCGATCTCAGCAAGGCGCCAGCGCTGCGCGGCCGCACGGCGACGGTGCTCAAGGACGGCGCGCTCGGGCTCGTCGAGACGCCCGACAAAGATCCGCTGCTCGCGTTCTGGCCGATCGGGCTGGGTCGCTCCGCCGTCTTCGCCTCGGACGTCAAGGATCGTTGGGCCACGGACTGGATCAAGTGGCGCGGCTACGGACCCTTCTTCGCGTCGATCGTTCGCGCGGTCCAGCGCCAGCCGCAGCCGCCCGTCTCGCTCGACGTCACGCCGGGCCCGGTGCGAGCCGGCACGCGATCGCTCGCGCTCGCGGTTGAAGCGCGCGACCCGATGGGCAAGTATCGCGACCTGCTCAAGCCGACGGTGCACATCGAATCGGCGCGCGGTGTGAAGACCGACGTCCCGACGCATCAAACGGCGCCCGGCCGCTACGAAGCGACTGTCGTCGTGGACGCCGCAGACGCGCTGTCGCTCAATCTCACCGGCAGCGAAGCGTCGACGGCGACGCGCGTCGTGCTGCCGGATCTCAACGAGGAGTACCGCCTGCGTCCCGCCGATGAGGCCGGGCTGAAAGCCATCGCGGACGCGACGGGCGGCCTCGTCAAGCCGACGCCGGACGCGCTCAAGAACACCGGCACGCGCACGTCGGCCCGGCGCGCGCTCTGGCCCGGCCTGGTGATCCTCGCGCTCGGGTTGTGGCTCGGCGACGTGTGGCTCCGGCGCGTGCGTCTCTTCGAAGGCCAGGCCGACGAGGTCAGTCGGGCGATCCCCCGCTCAGCTTGAGATCCTGCTTTTTCTTCTCCCCTTCGGCGAGCGTGATTTTGATCGATGCCGCGGCCAGCTGCTCGAGGAAGGTCGGGTCCGCCAGATCCGCCTGATCGAGGTCCGTCAGCGCAACCAGGCAGTACTCGCCCGGGGGCAGACTTAGCATTTGAAACTTGCCGTCGCTGTCTGGCCGCGCCGTTCGGAGCCGCCGCGAGCCTGCCGTCCAGAACGTGCGATCCGACGAGAACGCGACGACCGAATACTCCGGCGCCGGACGTCCCGCGGCGTCGAGCAGCCGGCCAGAAAGCTCCGTTGGGCGATCCGTGAAGGTGATCACGATGCCGGAGACATCGGCGGTCGTAATCTCGAGCGCGGAGTCGAGCGTGTCGATGCCGTTGTAGACGACGGACTTCATCCACCACGTCGGAGCAAACACGGCTCCGCTCGGCGTACCCACAGGGACGGCGACGACTCCTGGCTGCACCGACGCATTCACACGATAGCGGCCCGGCGTCGCGCCCTGGAACGTGAAGGTGCCGTCGGCGTTCATTTGCGGGTCACCGACGAGCACCGACGTACCGCCGTTCTGCACGGGACCGAGCGAGACGCGGATCTTCGTGAGGTCCGACGGCGGCGCGGTCGTGCCCTCGAACGCAACGCGGCCCGAGACGCTGAGACCGGGCTGCAGACGCAACCCCAGGCCCGTCACGTCGCTGCCGCTCACGGAGAGCTCCTGCTGCGCCCACAACAGCGGGCGGATCGGCGCGCCTCCGGCACGCGACGGTGCCGCGGGCGGCCCGTTCTGCGCGCGAGCGACCAGCGTGTAGTCACCGGGCAGCACGCCGGCGAACGAGAATTTTCCCGCGTTGTCAGTGCGCGAACTGGCGCCGCTCATCGGCGACAGCAGCGGAATCGTGCGCTTCGCGAGCAGATTGAGGATTGCCGCGGTCGCCGGCCGGCCGTCGGCGTCGACGATCGTTCCTTCGATGCGCGATGTCGCGACGAGCTGTAACGGAAAGTCGACGCCCTCGCGCACTTCGCCCGGGCCGATCGTCAGCACCGTGGCGCCGCCGGGATCCGCGGTCCCCGGGTAGAACACCGGCGCGTAGCCCAGCGAGGGGCCCGGGGGCGGGGGAGGTCCGCCAATCCACGCCGACATCCCTCCCGGCGTGACCTGTCCGCCACGCTGGATCTGTTGCTGCGCCCACTGGATCTCGGGCGCCGTGATCTGTCGCACGGCCGCGTTGCCTTGCACTGCGGCGGTGATGGCGTAGTCTCCAGGCGCCAATCCGTACAGGCGATACGCTCCGCGATCATCGGTGATGGCGTTCGCGCCGCCCATGGTCTGGACCACCCGTTCACCGGCGTTCAGACGAAACCGTACGGCCATCACGCGCGCGTTCGGCTGCGGCCGTCCCAGCGAGTCGAACAGCGTGCCGGCCACCACGGCGCCGTGCAGCATCCGCATCGCGACGGTCAGTTCCTGCCCGTCCGCGAGCGCGATCGTCGACGAGGGACCGCGCCACGACTGGCGCGCGCCGTAAAAGGCCGTGACGTACGCCGGGCGCCAGCCGCTCAGCGTGTACCGTCCGGCGGGCAGATCCGGAAACACGAAGCGGCCCTGGTCATCGGTGACCGCGATCCGTCCTTGGCCGAGGTCCGCGCCGTTCAGCGTCACAGTGGCTCGCCGAACCGGACGCTTCTCGTCGTCATCGGTGACGAGCGTGCCCGCGATCGACGCGGTGCCGAACGCCGCCCGTCCCGGGCCATCGCGCGAAGCCTGTTGCGCCGCGGGCGCGGCGGCGATTGTGAGCACGACCAGCACGTGGAGGAGCGACGTCCGGGCGATCATCGGATTACCGGATCTGCACGACGGTCAGGTCGATCGACTTCTTTTCGCCCAACGTGAGCGCGACGTGCGACGCAACGCGAGCGAGCGCGTCGAACGTCTTCGGATCGCGCGGGCTGTCGATCGCCTCCGGATTGACCGCCGCGGCGAGATAGTCGCCCGGCGGCAGCCCACTCACCGTGAAGTTACCGCCCTTGCCGACGCTCGCGGTGCGCTGCCGACGCGCGCTCATCCCGTGATCGATCCAGTCGCGATAGTTCGACGGAAAGACGACGACCGTCGCGTCAACGTCGGCCGTGGCCGTCGTGGCGGTGCTTCCGGCGTGCACCGTGCCGCGAATTTCGGTTGGATGGTCGGTGAACGTGACCACGACGCCGCCGACGTCCGACGTGCCGAGCTCGAGCGGCATCTCGTCGAGATTGCGTCCGCCGAGCGTCGAGGACTGGAGCGTCCAGCCCCCCGTGCCCGCGCCGCCGACGTTCACGAAGTACCGGCCGGGAGGATACCCCGACGTCGTGAACTGGCCATCTGGCGTCGTCCGGCCCGACGGCGCGATGAAGACCAACGCGTCGATGCTCGACAGGCTCGCCAGCATGCGCTGGACGACGACCGGGGCTGGCGGCGCGGCCGCGCCTTCGAACACGATCTTGCCGCTCACGCGCGCGCCCGCGCGCAGCACCACCGCGAGATCCTGGACGTCGTGGTCCGACACCGACACCGGCATCTCGCCGTAGACGCTCGGCTCGGTCGGCGGAATCGGCGGCGGGGCATCGGCCGCACCTCCAGACATCGACGACATGATCGTCATCCCGCCGGAGCTCGACATGATCGTCACGCGCGAGGAGTTGTCGAACGTCGGCTGCGGGACGCGCTGGACGCGCAACAGGTACTGGCCGCTCGGTACGCCGAGGAACGTAAACGCGCCGTTGGCGTCGGTGGCGGTGGTGGCGGTCTCGAATCCGAAGTCCCCGATCACACCCGTCGAGCTCGTCGGCAACAAGCGCACGCCGGTGTTCTTGACCGGCCCGTCGCTGCCCGTGACCGTACCCGAGACCGTCACGGTACGGACGGGGCGAAGCTGCAGGTCGACGCCTCCCTGCTCCTGGCCGGACGCGAGCTTGAGCAATGTAGCGTCGCTCGAGTTCGATGTGGACGGGTAATACGTCGTCGCAAACGCAAAGACCTCCCGGCGATCCTCGGACAGCATCACCGGCAACGTCCGGCCGTTCGTCATGCTGATCTGATTGTCCCCGACGCGCAGGCCGCCTCCACCGAAGTTCGGGAACGGCGCGTTCGATTCACTCAGCTGGCGCACGAGCGTCGACGTGGTGCCGCCGCTGAGCGCGCTGGCATACGCGTCGACGAGCGAGGTCGGCATGGTCGTCACCGTCTGTGGCACCGTCACGATGTACTCGCCCGGGACGAGCGTGGCAACGCGGTACACGCCGCGGTCGTCCGTTTGCACGGCCCCCGCAGTCGGATATGTGTTGGTGAGGCCGGACACCTGTGCGCGAAGAATGCGCACGCCGATGCCCACCACGGGCTCGCCGGCATCGTCGGTCACGCGTCCGGAGATCGACGCGTACTTCCACAGTTTGATCGTCGCGTCGCCGACGTGCTCGCCCTCATCGAGCTCGATGGGTTTGGACGAGCCGCTCACACGGCGCTGGCCGTAGGACCCCGGGACGTAGCCTGGTGCGCTCGCCGAAAGGCGGTAACTGCCCTTTTTAAGGCTGTGAAAGACAAATTGTCCGACCGGGCCCGTGATCTCGCGAGTGCCGCCGGCGCCGCCCCGACCAGCGGCCTCGAAGGCCGCCGCGTCTTCGGGGGAGAGCGGCTGACCATTCATCATGATCGGGCCGCCGCCGAGCGAGACGATGGCACCAGCGATTGGTTGACCCGTACCCGCATCGACCACTTGGCCGAGAATCAATCCTGTCGGTGGCGGCTGAGACTGTTGCGGAATCTGATTCGACGTCGCCCGGCGCGCGGACGGGACTGAGCCTCCGGCCAACGCCGCCACCACTAACAGTAGCCCCGTGATGCCCGGGACGTTCCGCATGTCTCGCATTATCGCTCCCCGGTTCGTTCGCTTTGACGAACTATCGCGCGCCCGCTAGATTCAGGCCGTGACCATCGACCAGGCCATCGAACGGGTACAGTTCAGCTACCCGCAGGTCTATTACGCTTGCCACACGCGCCACATCCGGCGGCGTTCCAACGCCTTCCGGCTGTCGACGCGCGATTCCGAGATCCTCGTCCACCTCGATCGCGTCACGCCGACGACGCTGTCGTTACTCGCGCGTCACATGGATCTCGCGCGCTCCACGCTCTCGGAGGCCGTGACGGGGCTCGAGGCGCTCGGCTATGTCGCCAAGTCCACGCCTGCCGGCGATCGGCGGCGTGTCGGCCTCGTACTGACGCCGAAGGGCGTGGAGGCCGTGCGCGGGTCGTCCGTGCTCGAAGCGTGGCGGCTGCGCACCGTGTTCCGTCGCTTGTCCGAGCGCGAGCGCCTCGCAGCGGTGGCCGGCCTCGACCTGCTGGCGCGCGCGTCGCGGCCGTCGCCGCCGAGAAAGGGCCGGTGAGCCGATGCTCAAATGGACGCTGATCGTCGTGATCTCGCTCGCGAGCCTCGCCGGCTTCTCGGCGCTCGTTGGGTCGATGCTGCCGAAAGGGCATCGCGCGTCGCGGATGACGACGCTCGCCGCCGCGCCGGCGGTGGTGTTTGGCGTGATCACGGACTTCGCGCGCGCGCCGGAGTGGCGGCGTGACGTGAAACAGGTCGAGATCGTGCCCGACGACGGCCACGGACGGATCGTGCGCGAGCACGGCAAGCAGGGCGTCGTGCCGTATCGCGTCGAGGTGATCGAGCCTTCGTCGAAACTCGTCATGCGCATTGCGGATCCGTCATTGCCATACGGCGGGTCGTGGACGTACGCGCTGCGTCCGTCGGGCGCCGGCACCGAGATCACGATCACGGAAGACGGCCAGGTCTTCAATCCGATCTTCCGCATCATGCAGAAGCTCTTCTTCTCGCCCTACGCGTCCATCGACGCGTATCTCGACGACCTGCGCAAGCGCGTCAGGTCGTAGCTACCGCGGCCAGCGGCGCACGACAAGATCGAGCGTGTGCATCTCGTTGGGCGCCACCGTGACCGGGACGCCCGCTTGCAGGATCGTCTCGAGCTCGGCCGCGGTGCGCGGCGGATCTGGCGCGTCAGTCGTCAGCGCGGCGATGACGTAGTTGCCGGGCGCGAGCCCGTACGTCTGGTACCTGCCGTTGCGCGCCGGCCGCAGAACACTCGGCCAGTGCTCATTCATTTCGAGCGCGCCCCAGCGCGATCGATCGGCCGGAAACACGTACAGCATCGCATCCGGCACGACGCGGTTTGTCTCGTCGCGCACGACGCCCGTCACAGTCGCGGGACGCGTCGTCAAGGTGATGACGAGATCGTGAAGATCGGTGGTCCCGAGCTCGAGCGCCGTCCCGCTGACTTCGCGCCCGCCGAGCCGGACCGACACCGTGGACCAGCCCAGCAGACCGCTGTCGAGAATCGGCACGATCCGGATCGCGTACCGCCCGGGCGGCAGGCCGACCATGCGGAAAAGCCCGTCGGCGTCGATTGCGCCGACGGGAAAGGATCCGAGATCCGGCCGGCTCGATTCGACCACGATCATGGGCGTGCGGCGAATCTGATCGACCGTCGGCCGATCGCCCGCGGGATCGAACACGACACGTCCCCAGATCGCGGCGCCCTGTTGGACCGCGGCTTCGACGCCCGTGACGTCCGCGTCGCCCACGACGACGGATGCGCTGGCCCAGAGCGTGGGCGTGATGGGCGCCGGCGCGATCGCGCTGCTGCGCTCGCTGTTTGGAAAAGCAAACGTCTGGCCGTCGCCCATGAGCTCCTGCGTGAGCGGAAGCATGCCCAGGGCATGCGCGGCGTGTGGAACAGCCACCGCAGTCACGGCGTACCGGCCCGCCGGGACGTTCTCGAACACGAACGTGCCATCGGCCTGCGCGAACGTCGAGAGAGCAGCGAGCGGCGCCAGATGGCCGGCGAGGTCGGCTGGCCTGAGATGCAAGGGCACCGCCGACGAAGGAAGCGGCAGGCCGGTGAGCCGGCCCGAGATCGTGTGCCCGCCCTCCGCGTGCCGCTGCATGTTCACGTCGTGACGGCCCTCGCCGCCATGTAACGTCAGCACGGTCGCATCTTCCGGTGTCAGGGACGCGGGAAAGTAGGTCGTGACGATCCGGCCGATCGCACCGCGCTCCAGCGAGGCGCCGTTGTAGCTGCCACCCGCCGCAAGGACGTAGCTGCCGGGTACCAGACGGGAGAGGGAGTACTCGCCCTTCGCATCGGTCACGCACGGCCAGCCGACGACGGTGAGCTTCGTGCGCGCCTCGAGCGTGGTCACGCTCAGCGCCTGCACGGAGACGCCGCGTACGGGCTCGCTGTCCTCGTTGAGGACGACGCCGCTGACTGACGCGAGGCGCCACATCTTCAGCACCACGTTCGAGACCTGCTCGCCGTCGGTGAGGTCGAAACGCTGCCACGAGCCATATGGCTGCCGCTGGCCGAACTCGCTGCCCCGGTAGCCTTCGAGGTCCGCGACGAGCTCAAACGAGCCGGCTAGCGCAGCTTCGATCACGAAGCGGCCGTTGTCGTCTGCGATGACCTGACGCTTCGGACGGCCGTAGTCGCTGAGCACGACGCGAGCGCCCGGGATGGGCTGGCCCGAGTCCGCATCAACGATCTGGCCCGAGACGCGTCCCAGCAATCCCGGCGAAAACGTGATCGGTTGCTGCCCGAGCAGTGGAATGGCGCTCAGGCTGAAGAGCATCACGACTGCGGCACGCGCAGGCGAATGCATGGTCCCTTGAATGGAGACTTAGACACCGGGAACGACGAAACGGCTTGCTGTCTTACGGCCGGTTGACCTCTCGCCGCGCCAGCCGAAGCGCCTGGCGGAGCATCACTGGCGTCAGGCGTCCCGTATTCGTGTTCTGGCGGCTCGGGTGATACGCGGCCACGATCGTGGGCGCACCCGGCACGCGATACACGCCTGCATGCTCGAAGGCCGGCCGTTTGCGCGGCCACTGGCCGATCGCCCGTAATCGCGCCTCGTGGTCCTCGGCAATCAAACGCCACACGGCGTCGTAGGCGATTCGGCCGAGCGCGACGAGCACGCGCACGTTCGGCAGCGCGCTCAACTCCGCTCGCAGATGCGGATGGCAGGCCGCGACCTCGGCGGGTGTCGGTTTGTTGTCCGGCGGGGCACATCGGACAGCCGCGGCAATCCATGCATCGGTGAGCGTGAGGCCGTCCTCTCGGCTGCGCGAGGTCGCTTGATTCGCGAAGCCGTTCGCGTGCATCGCGGCCATCAGGAAATCGCCCGATCCGCCCGCGCCGTCCCCGGTGAAGTTGCGGCCCGTCCGATTCGCGCCGTGCGCGGCCGGCGCGAGCCCGATGACCGCGACGTGCGCGTCGGGATCGCCAAACCCGGGCACCGGTTTCGCCCAGTAGGTGTCGTTGCGATACGCCGCGCGCTTTTCGCGGCCGACGCGCTCGCAGTACCGGCGCAGCCGCGGGCAGCGCTCGCAACCAATGATGGCGTCTCGAACGCGCAGCAAGTCGGTCATCAGTTGAGACTCAGCACCTGCAGCTTCGGTGCGTCATCTCCATTGTCTTCCACGATGACCGTCGACAAGCGAGCGAACCGCAGCGACATCGTGATCAGCACCACGACGCCGAGCGCGATTGCCAGTGACAGCGGCTGCCGCACGGCGAGCAGTGCGAGCGCCGGCAGGAGTCCAGTAAAGATCAGGAAGGCGAGGAGGTACACGGGCCACCAGGTGCGCAGGTGCCCCGGCCTGGGCCGCCAAGGGTCCGCGCACGGCATGGCGCCGGTACGCCACAGGAGCACCTCGATAAGCAGGGCACCCAGCGCGAGCCCGGCAACCAGATTGTTCACCGCGAACCACGCTCCCCACGCCCGCCAGGCGACCGGAAGGAACGCGATTTGGACCGGACACACGGCCACGACGAACATCAGGCGCCACAATCCCGCGCGCGCGAGCCACCGATCCGGCGCCAGCACTTCGAAGATCCATGACGCGCGTAGATCGCCCGGCAGGATCGCCGCAAAGCGCAGCCCGACGGCGAGACACGCCGTGACGTAAAACGGAATCGCCAGCAGCGGTACCGTCCGCCAGCCGAGCGGTGCGTCGAGTAGCGCGATGGCGCTCATGCCGAGCGGTACGGCAAACGCGAGCGCGACGCCGACGGCCATTGCGACGACGAACCGGTGCCGCTCGACACGTCCGAGCGTCGCGAGCAGAAACTGGACGGCAGCGCGCGTGGTCGGCTGCCGCGCGATGAACCTGGGCACCAGCCGCGACAATCGCGCTCGACGGCCCATGCCTGGATCGACGTTCTCCACGGCGGCGACGGCCATCCGGCGGTACGCGAGGGGATACGTGATGAGGACGATGCCCAACACGGCGACGACCGAGATAACCCCCGTTCGCGCGAGCTCGTGGAAGCGAGGCTCCGGCGTGCCGAGGATGACCTCGTAGACGCCGAGGAACCAGATCGGCGGCGTATTCGGCACCCACGATCGCGCCACGGCGCCGGGGCCTGTGGTCGGATGCACCGCCGACGTGCGGCCGTGCAGGTGCACGACGAGCGGCGCGACGCCGTCCGCTTCGAGCGAGCGGATCGCCGACCCGCCGATCAGCGGCAGGACGAGGATGCTTTCGAGCACGATCACGGCCAGCAGCAACTGGACGAGGGGCGAGACCCGCGCGAAGATCCTCGGCCCGATCGTCGCGAGCAGCACGCCCTGAATGGCGCACACGCCGAAGAGGACGAACGCCGATCCGAGCGACGAGGCGACGAAGTGCGCCAGGATGCCGCGCAACGCGAACGGCACATCGCCGAAATTGCCGAGCAGCATGCCGTATTCAAACGACGAGATCGTGTGCATGCCGCCGATGAAAATCGCGACATACGTGCCGAGCGCGAGGAGCTTCGCGATGACGATGGTGCGCCCGCGAAGCGGCTGGACGCCGAGCACGAGCGTATCCCGGCGATCGACGACGAGCGCGTTCCAGACGATCGTGCCGACGGCGCCCGCCGCGATCATGCTGAAGCCGATGTACATCGTCTTGTCCATCCAGGCGACGCGGCGCACGCCTTCGGCCCCGTACATGAAGTTCGCGAGGCTCCATTTCATGAGCGCCATCACCGGCAGGAACATGCCGGGCGGAATCAGGATGCTGAGCAACCAGAAGAAGGAAGAGCGCAGGTCGCTCGATCCGGCCGTGATCTCGTTTTCGAAGAAGCGGAACAGGAACGCGCGCGCCAGCGCGCGGCACTGGCCGACCTCGCCGGGCCGGAAGGATTCGGTCACGACTCGATCGTCTCGACCAGCGCGCCGGCCAGCTCTTCGACGTTTTCCCGCACGGCCAGCTGCGAGAACACGTCCTCGAGCGACGGCGAATTCATCAACTCGCGCAGCCGCGCGGCCGAGTCGTCGGCCACGACCCGCCCGGCGCGCAGGATGATCACGCGCGTGCTGATGCGCTCGATCGTGTCGAGCTCGTGCGAGCTGTAGAACACGACGCGCCCGTTCGCGGCGAGCGTCCGCACGACCCCGCGGAGCATCAGCGCCGTCGAGACGTCCAGCCCGGACACGGGCTCGTCGAGGACCAGGATGCGCGGGTTGTGGAGGAGCGCGGCCGAGAGCAGGATCTTCTGGCGCATGCCCTTCGAGTACGCGGACAGGAGCGCGTGGTAATCGGTGTCGAGGCTGAAGATCTTGAGCAGACGATCGATCTTGCGCTCGAGCACCGCGCCGTCGATGCCCCGCAGCCGCCCGACGAGCCGCAGGTATTCCGGCCCGGTCAGATACGTGTAGACGTGCGCCTCTTCAGGTACGTAGCCCACCTGCGCCTTGTACTCAGGTAGCCCCGTCTGAATGTCCTGACCATCGAGCAGGATCGCGCCCGTCGTCGGCGGCATCAGCCCGACGAGCATCTTCACGGTGGTGGACTTGCCCGACCCGTTCGGACCCAGGTAGCCCAACACTTCGCCCGGCCCGACGGTGAAGCTCACGTGGTTGACGGCGATCAGCGCGCCGTAGCGCTTGGAGACGTCGCGGACTTCCAGCATGGACGGTTAGACACTTGGGGGTCCTGGGGGTTCCCGGGGGTTCCTGGAGGTTCCCGGGGGTTCCTGGGGGGGGCCAGGGGTTCCCGAGGGTTCCAGGAGTTCCGCGAGACGCCGAGCGCACGCGCACGAATCGGAGAACCGTCAGGAACCTTCGGGAACCTCCGGGAACCCCGGGGAACCCCCGGGAACCCCCAGGAACCCCTAGGAACCCTGAGGAACCCCAAGGTTTTCGTTGGAACCCCGAGCGTAACTCTCCGCTTGTTCGTGCGCGTGATACGAGGACCGCACGAGCGGGCCGGATTCGACGTGGCCGAAGCCCAGATCGAGGGCGATGCGCTTGAGCTCGCGGAACTCGTCGGGCGTGTAGTAGCGCGCCATTGGCAGGTGGGCGACCGAAGGCCGGAGGTACTGGCCGACCGTCAGGATCTGGCAATCGACGTGGCGAAGATCCCTGAAGACCTCGACGAGCTCGTCCGACGTCTCGCCGAGGCCGACCATGAGCCCGGTCTTCGTCGGGATGTCCGGAGCCCAGCGGCGAGCCCGGTCGAGCAGCTCGAGCGCGCGCGCGTAACGTCCGCCAGGGCGCGCCGCGCGGTAGAGGCGGGGCACGGTCTCGGTGTTGTGGTTGAGGATGTCCGGGCGCGCGTCGAGCACCGCGCGAAGCGGCGCCTCGTGTCCCTGGAAGTCGGGAATGAGCACTTCGACGCGGCACGCCGGCCGGCGTGCCTTGATCGCGCGCACGGTCGCCGCGAACACACCGGCGCCGAAGTCGTCGAGATCATCCCGATCGACCGACGTGACGACGACGTAGTCGAGCGCGAGGGTTTCGACGGCACGGGCAAGGTTGTCCGGTTCGTCCCGGTCGAGCCCGATCGGCGCGCCGTGCTTGACGTTGCAGTACCCGCATGCGCGCGTGCAGACGTCGCCCATGATCATGAACGTCGCCGTGCCGTGGTGCCAGCATTCGCCGATGTTCGGGCAGTGCGCTTCCTCGCAGACCGTGTGCAGCCTGAGCCCGCGCATGAGCTCCTTCAGCCGCAGATAGTTGGGTGAGCCCGGAGCGCGCACCTTCAGCCACTCGGGCTTGCGCTCGCGCGACAACACGTCGTCTTTCACGCGACGGCCGCGAATGAATTGGAGCGGGGCGGTGGGCACTCAGACTATTGTATCGGGCAATCGGCGATCGGGGATCCCGCAATCGAAAGGCCTCGAAAATCGGCGATCTTCATCGACAATCTCGAAATCGCCGGACGCACCCGCGTCCATCGTGTAGAGTGGGCGTGCTCTTCGACAACCGATTCACCCGTGCATCGTTTCCGATGTGCGATGTTGCGATGTCGATATGCGATATCCCGATGCTCTTCGATTGCCCGATTCCCGATCATCGATTGTAGATTCGCCATGCCGCTATCCGTCACCTGGCTGGGACACTCGACGTTTCACCTCGGACTTCCAAGCGGCAAGCACGTCGTGTTCGATCCGTGGCTCGGCAATCCCAACTGCCCGCCGGCGTGGTCGAAGCCTGAGGCGCTCAAGCCGCTCGATCTGATCCTCGTGACTCACGGCCACCTCGATCACTCACGCGATGTGATCCCGCTCGCGCGCGCGACCAATGCGCCGGTCATCTGTCCGTACGAGCTTGGCATGTACTTCACGGCCAAGGGACTGCAGGACGTCCGTGACATGGGAGTTGGCGGTACCCAGGAAGCGGCCGGCCTCAAAGTCACGATGACTGCCGCCACCCACTCGGGATCGATCGACGAACCTGGCGACGTGATCTACACCGGCGGCGGAGCCGGGTACGTTTTGCGCGGTCCGGGCCTGCCGACGATTTACTTCGCGGGTGACACGGGACTCTTCGGTGACATGAAGATGATCGGCGAGATCTATCGGCCCGCGATCGCGTTCCTGCCGATCGGCGATCACTACACGATGGGCCCGGACACCGCCGCGATCGCTGCGCGCTGGCTCGGCGTCACACAGGTCGTGCCGATGCACTGGGGCACGTATGCGCTGCTCAGCGGCACGCCGGCGGCGTTGAAGAAGGAGCTCGCCGGAACCGGCATCGAGGTGCTCGAGCTGAAACCTGGTGAGACTGCGAGCTAGGCTAGCGCGGTTTCGAGTTGCGTGTCGTGCTTCGGCTCCGCCCTCCGGCTCGACGAGCCGGAAAAACGGCGCTCCAGGGCGCTCGTCCGAGGTTCCGAGGTTCGGCTGAAACGAAAACGCGGCGCCAGGCATTGCCCAGCGCCGCGTTGTTGTCTTCAGGCTCGTGAACCCGTCGACCCGGCCGAACCCGGTTCTACTTTTCGTTCAGCCAGGTGTCCTCGACGAGCTTGAACGTCTGGGTCCCAATCTCTTTCCCCGCCGCGGTGACCGTCACGCGATAGACGCCGGGGCCGATGTTGGGGCCGCCGCCACCGCCGAAGCCGCCACCGCCGCCGCCACCACCGCGACCGCCGCCGCCCGCCGGGGCGCTGCACGGCGTCGGACCGGTCGGCTGCGTCTGCGCGTTCGGGTCGGGCTGCGCGGCGCCGCGTCCGCCGCCTCGGCCACCGAACCCGCCGCCACCGCCGCCACCGCCGCCGGGCTGCGGATCGCCGGTCATCGCCCACTGGAAGCGGTTGAGGCCGGCGGTGCCCGTGCCGACGCAGGTGCGCACGGTCTGGTTGTTCGCCGTGTTGGTGATCGTGACCTTCACGTCGCTGGCGGCGCTCTTGAGCCAGTAGGCGATCGCCGTGCCACGCGGCGCGACCTCGCCCTCCCACCACTTGTCACCGGGCACTTCTGTCTGGTTCTTCCGATCGGCCTTCCACATCACGGCTTCGCGCGGCTCGAACACGACCGCGTCCTTGGCCATCGTGTCCGACGTCATGCTCTGCAGCGGCGTGATGTCGTCCATGATCCAGATCCCGCGCGAGTGCGTGGCGAGAATCAGATCGTGATCGCGCGGATGCACGAGCACGTCGTCGACGCGGAACGTCGGCAGGTTCGGCATGAACGCCTTCCAGTGCGCGCCGTCGTCGAGCGAGATGTAGAAGCCGTATTCCGTCGGCGCGTAGAGCAGGTTGCGATTGACCGGATCCTGCCGAATCGAGTTCACCCAACCGTACGCCGGCAGATCCGAGGCGATCGCCTTCCACGTCTGGCCGTAGTCCGTTGTCTTGAAGACGTACGGCTTCGCGTCGTCGTTGCGATGGCCGTCGAGCGCGACATAGGCCGTGCCCGCGTCGTACCACGACGCCTCGATGCCCGAGACGTAGTACTCGTGGTTCGAGACCGGCAGCTTCGCGCCGACTTCCGTGAACGTGAGGCCGCCGTCCTTGCTCAGCTGCAGGTTGCCGTCGTCAGTGCCAGCCCAAATGACGCCAGGCAGGACGGGCGATTCGGCCAGCTCCGTGAGCGAGCCGTACTCGTTCTGCACGTAGCCGTCGTGACGCGACAGGATGCACGGCGTTCCGCGGCTGCCCCGACCGCAGCTGGGCAGGCTGTACTTGAACTCGAGGATCGACCGCTGGTTGAGGTCGATGTTCTTGCCGAGCGATTTGCTGACCGTCCAGGTCTGTCCGCGGTCGCGCGAGATGAACAGCTGTCGGCCCCCAACGAGCACGGTCGACGGGTTGTGCGGCGACAAGCGGATCGGCGTGTTCCAATTGAACTGCACGATCGCGTCCGGCTCAGGCGGCGTGTTGATCACGTTGCCGCGCCCACCGCCTCGACCGCCTCCGCCGCCGCCACCACCTGCAGCACCACCACCCGCGGCGCCAGCACCACCGCCCGCGGCGCCACCTGCACCGCCTGCGGCGCCACCACCACCGCCGCCGCCCGCACCCGCCGCCTGCGGAACGTTCGGCTTCACGCTCTGCGTCTGACCTGTGTTCAGGTCGTAGCGCTGCATGCCGTTGTTCTGCGACTCGGTGTAGAAGATATTCGGGTCGGTCGGATCGATCTGGCTCTGGAAGCCGTCACCGCCGCCGACGCTGATCCAGTTCCACTGGTGGATGCCGCCGCTGCGCGTCGAGCTCGGCCCGCACCAGCTGCCGTTGTCCTGCAGCCCCGTGCACACCCAGTACGGACGCCGCATGTCGGCCGACACGTGGTACGAGAGCGCGACCGACTGCATGCGGATCGATTCCCACGTGGCGCCGCCGTCGTATGAGACGTCCATGCCGCCGTCGTTGCCGTAGAAGACGTGCTGGCTTTCCTTGGCCTCGGTCTTGGCCGTCGCTGGCGCGCCGCTCAGCGGATCGACCCAGATCGCGTGGTTGTCCACGTGGCCCATGCCGCGAATTGGCAGGAACGTCTTGCCGCCGTCCGTTGACTTCTGTGGGTTGACGCCGCCGACGTAGACCGTGTCCGGCCGGTTCGGATCGACACGGATCTGGCTGAAGTACATCGGGCGCTGATTCTGGTTGGACATGAACGTCCACGTCTTGCCCTTGTCGAGCGAGCGCCAGACACCGTCCGACTGCGGATCCGGAGGCTGCGCCACGCCACCACCGCCGCGACCACCACCACCGCCGCCGCCTCCGGCACCACCGCCGCCGCCGCGTCCGCCGCGTCCGCCACCGGCCGGTGGCGCCGCGGGCTGATCGAGCGCCGCGCCGGTTTCCTTGTCAGGCGCCGCTTCGATCTGTGCGTAGATCACATTCGGGTTGGTCTTGCAGATGTCGAGCGCGATGCGGCCGAGCGTGCCGCGCGGCAGCCCGTTGCCGGTCACGCGCTTCCACGTCTTGCCGCCGTCCGTGCTCTGGTGAATGCCGCTGCCCGGGCCACCAGCCGCGTAGCCCCACGCCGTCCGCTGATGCTCGTAGGTCGAGGCCCACAAGTTCATCGGGTTGCTCGGGTCGATGATGATGTCGTTCGCACCCGCGGTCGGGCCCATGTAGAGCGTCTTGGTCCAGGTCTTGCCGCCGTCGGTCGTCATGAACACGCCGCGTTCGGGATTCGGTCCGTACAGATGTCCCGCCGCCGCGACCCAGACGATGTCTGGATTCGTCGGATGCACGACGATGCGGGCGATCGACTGCGTTTCCTGCAAGCCGATGTATTCGAACTTCACCTGGTCCGCTGGCGCAAGCGCGTTCGTGCTCTTGAACATGCCCTTGCCAAACGACGCGGACTGCCGGTTGTTGGCCTCGCCGGTGCCGACGTAGAGGATGTTCGGGTTCGACGGCGCGAGCCCCAGGTCGCCGATTGTGCCCGTGCCATAGGTGTCGAAGATCGAGTCGAACGTCGTGCCGTTGTTCATCGTGCGCCAGACGCCGCTCACGGCGTAGCCGATGAAATACGTGTACGGGTTCTTCTCATCGACGGCGTAATCGTCGATGCGGGCGCCCTGGCCCACCGGGCCGATGTCCCTCCACTTGAAGCCCTGCAAGGCGGGATCAGTTGGCGGGTTGATCATCGGGCGCGGGGGAGGCCCGCCTCCGGGACCTTGCGCCGTGACGTTCACAGCAATCGCTGCCGACGCGACGAGAACGGCGCCGAGCAGAGTCCACACCTTCAGCCGGGAGGGTACCGTGCGCATGACCACGTCTCCTGAGGATCGGGTAAACCGGGCGGCTCGCCGCCAACTTGAGCGGAGCCGCCTAATCCTACCTCAACTGGGAATTGGGAGATCGAGCAGCTTGATCAGTCGATCGACGGCCTGAGCGGGCGCCAGACTCGACGTCTCGATCGCGTGCTCCGCCTTCGCGTACAGCGGGTCGCGGCGCGCAATCAGCTCGCGCAGGGCTTCGCGCGCCTGCGGGTGCTGGTCGACGGGCCGGCGGTCGCCCTGGCGGATTACTCGGTGCCAGTAATCGTCCGCCCGGGCCTTGAGCCACACGGTCGTCGCCTGACGCAGGAGCAGCCCGTAGGTTTCGGGCGAGGTGACGAGGCCGCCGCCGACGGTGATCACGAGCGGCTGTTGGAGCGCGAGCAGGTCCACGAGCGCTTCGCGCTCGAGGCGCCGGTAGTACTCCTCGCCGTGGAGCGAGAAGATCTCGCTCAGCGTCAGGCCCGCGCGCGTCTCGATCTGACGATCCAGTTCGACGAATCGACGTTTGAGACGACGCGCCAACCGCCGGCCGACCGTGGTCTTGCCGGCGCCACGCAACCCGAGCAGGGCAATCACGCGCGGCATGGGCGCCTCGGTGTGCGCCGTGACGAGATCCGCGGCGGTTGTCTCGAGCGCCGCCGCCAAATCGGCCAGCCGCCGCACGGAGATGTTGCCGCGTCCGGCCTCCACGTCCATCAGAAAGCGGAGCGACAGGCCCGAGCGATCGGCCAGTCGGCGAAGCGTCAGGCCGCGCTGCTGCCGCAAAGTCCGCGCGCGCTGGCTCAGCGTCACGAGCACGGGGGCGGGGCGATCGAGTGTGGCAGTATGCTTCATATTCATCGAGCTGCACCGCATTATACTGCCTTGACAGTGCGGAATCCTACCGATAGGCTTGCGGAAAGCTATGGGTATCACCGCAAGTCGGACCGGTTCTGTCGCCCTGTCGTTCGAGACCCACCCGCAACGCTACAAGCACTGGAAGCTCTCGTTCGACGGCCCGGTGGCGACGCTGTCCATGGACGTCCAGGAGGACGCGGGCCTGTCGCCGGACTACCGGCTCAAGCTCAACTCGTACGACCTGGGCGTCGACATCGAGCTCGCCGATGCGATTCAGCGCCTGCGCTTCGAGCATCCCGAGGTGCACTGCGTGGTCGTGGCGAGCCTGAAGGAGCGCATCTTCTGCGCGGGCGCCAACATTTTCATGCTGCGCGGCTCGACGCATGCGTGGAAGGTCAACTTCTGCAAGTTCACGAACGAGACGCGGCTCGCCATGGAGGACGCCAGCGCGCACTCGCGCATCGCGTTTCTCGCGGCGCTCAACGGCATCTGCGCCGGCGGCGGGTACGAGCTCGCGCTTGCGTGCGACGAGATCCTGCTCGTCGACGACTCGAATTCCGCGGTCAGTCTCCCGGAGACGCCGCTCCTGGGCGTGCTGCCTGGCACTGGCGGACTCACGCGCGTCGTCGACAAGCGGAAGGTCCGGCGGGATCTCGCCGACGTGTTCGGCACGCTCGCCGAGGGCGTCAAGGGGAAGCGCGCCGTTGATTGGGGGCTCGTCGACGCTATCGCGCCCGCGAGCCGCTTCAAAGAGGCCGTCGCCAAGCGAGCGGGGGAGCTGGCCGCGCGATCGGATCGTCCGGCCGAAGGCCCGGGCGTCACGCTGGGGCCGCTCAACGCCCAGGAATCCGCCGACGCCGTGACGTACTCGTCGGTCTCGCTCACGATCGACCGCCCCAAGCGCGTGGCAACCATCGTCGTCCGCGCGCCAACGGCGCCGGTCGAGTCGGCGCCCGCGGCGATCCTCGCCGCCGGCGATCGGTTCTGGCCGCTGCGCGCGTTTCGGGAGTTCGACGATGCGCTCTTGCGGCTGCGGGTGAACGAGACGGAGATCGGCACGGTGGTCGTCAAGACCGAAGGTGATCCGGCGCGCGTGCTCGAGGCTGATGCGGTGCTCCTCGCGCAGTCCGGGCACTGGCTCGTGCGCGAGGTCGTGCTCTTCATCAAGCGCACGCTCAAGCGCATGGATCTGTCGGCGCGAAGTTTCTTCGCGTTCATCGAGCCGGGCAGCGCGTTCGCCGGGACGCTGTTCGAGCTCGCGCTCGCCGCGGATCGCTCGTACATGCTCGACGATCCCGACCAGCCCACCGCGATTCAGCTCTCCGGCATGAACGCCGGGCCGTTGCCGATGAGCAACGGCATCACGCGACTCGCCACGCGGTTCTACGGGGCGCCGGCGCGCGCCGACGAGGCGCTTGCGCACGACGGGCCGTTCGATCCGCAGGAAGCGCTCGAGGCCGGGCTCGTGACCTTTGCGCCCGACGAGATCGATTGGGCAGACGAGGTGCGCCTCGCGGTCGAAAGCCGCGCGGCGCTTTCACCGGACGCGCTGACCGGCATGGAAGCGAACCTGCGCTTCGTCGGCCCGGAGACGCTGGAGACCAAGATCTTCGGCCGCCTCTCCGCCTGGCAGAACTGGATCTTCCAGCGGCCGAACGCCGTGGGCCCGAAAGGCGCGCTCACGTCGTACGGATCTGCGGACAGAGCGGAGTTCGACTTTGGGAGAACGTAGTCGATGATTTCCGCCGAAAAGATTCCCAACAACGTCGACCTGCACATGAACAAGCGCCTGCAGCGGGCGCTCGAGCATTGGCAGCCGCACTACATCCAGTGGTGGCATGACATGGGGCCGCAGGGCTTCCAGCATTACCACCAGGTGTACGTGCGCACGGCCGTCAGCGTCGATCCATCCGGGTGGGCGCACTTCGAGTTCGTGCGCCTGCCCGAGTACCGGTGGGGAATTTTCCTTGCCGATCCGGTCGTGAACCGCACTATCGGCTTCGGCGATTTCTTCGGCCAGCCCGTGTGGCAGGAAGTCCCGGGCGAGTTCCGTAATCAGCTCCGGCGGTTGATCGTCACGCAGGGCGACACGGAGCCCGCGAGCGTCGAGCAGCAGCGATGGCTGGGCCATCGTTGCCCGAGCCTCTACGATCTCCGCAATCTCTTTCAGGTCAACGTCGAGGAAGGCCGTCACCTGTGGGCGATGGTCTACCTGCTGCACTCGTACTTCGGGCGCGACGGGCGCGACGAAGCGGAAGAGCTGCTGGCCCGGCAGAGCGGCAATCGCGACAAGCCGCGCATCCTCGAAGCGTTCAACGAGCCGATCGACACCTGGCTCGACTTCTTCATGTTCACGATGTTCACCGATCGCGACGGCAAGTCCCAGCTGCTGTCGCTGTCGGAGAGCTCGCTCGATCCGCTGTCGCGCACGACGCGCTTCATGCTCACCGAGGAAGCGCACCACATGTTCGTCGGCGAGACCGGCATCGCGCGCATCGTCGAGCGCACGTGCCAGCTGATGAAAGAGGCCGGGTTCTCCGAGGACATCCGGCCGCTCGGAGGCATCGACCTGCCGATGCTCCAGAAGCACATCAACCTCTGGTTCTCGCTGAGCCTGGACCTGCACGGCAACGAGATCTCGACGAACGCCGCGGCCTACTTCGCGAACGGCTTGAAAGGCCGGGCCGAGGAAGCGAAGTGGGACGATCACCGCGTCGTCGACAGCAACTACACGCTCGAGACCGTCAGCGACGGGGAGGTCGTGAGCACCGACGTTCCGACGCGCAACGCGATGAACGAGGTGCTGCGCGACTGGTACGTCGAGGACTGTCAGGCCGGCGTCAATCGGTGGAACAAGATCTTCGAGCGCTACGGCATGTCGGACCGCCTGCGTCTGCCCGATCGCAAGTTCAACCGCGGGATCGGCCAGTTCGCGGGCTTCCACTTCGATCCGGACGGCCGCATGCTGTCGGACGAGGAGTGGGCGCGGCGACGAGACGAATGGCTGCCGAATGCCGCGGACAAAGCGTTCCTGATGAGCATCATGAACGCGTCGATTTTCGAAGCCGGCCGCTTCGCCAACTACATCGCGCCGCCGCAGCGCGGCATCAAGGGCACGCCGGTCAACTTCGAGTACGTGCGCACTGAGATGTGAATTGGGCTATTGGGCTATTGGGTTATTGGGATATTGAACGCTGAGATGAGTTGGGGTCGGGTCTCGATTGGCGTGAGCCAGACCCGACCCCCTTTCGTACGTTCGAAGCGGTCGGTTGACTGAGAGCAACAATGAAAGTGCAAACCGAGCGACGCGGCGCGGTCGCTATCCTGACGCTCAACGAGCCGCCCGCGAACACCTACAGCTACGAGATGATGCGCGAGCTGGACGAGGCGATTCTCGACGCGCGCATGGATGCCGCCGTCCACGTGATCGTGCTGACCGGCGCCGGGGAGAAGTTCTTCTGCGCCGGTGCGACGATCGGCATGCTTCGCGAGGCGACGCCCGACTTCAAGTACTACTTCTGCCTCCACGCCAACGAGACGCTCAACCGCCTGGAACAGACGTCCAAGCTCGTGATTGCGGCGCTCAACGGCCACACTGTGGGCGGCGGGCTCGAGGTCGCGCTCGCGGCGGATCTGCGCATCGCGCGCGCCGGCGCCGGCAAGATCGGCCTGCCGGAGGTCGCGCTGGGCGTGCTGCCCGGCACGGGCGGCACGCAGCGACTCGCCAGGCTCGTGGGCAAGGCTCGCGCGATCGAGCTGATGATCTCCGGCCGACTCATGACGATGGAGGAGGCGCTCCCGCTGGGTCTCGTGACCGAGGTATGGGACGACGCGAAGCTGGCCGGCCGGTCGTTCCTCGATGCGGTCGTCGAGTACGCGACGACGTTCACGCCGCCGCACAAAGCCAGTCGCGCGGTCGGCCGCATCAAGCGCGCCGTGCAGTCGGGCGCCGAGGCCGGGTTCAATGAGGGCCTTGCGATCGAGCGGGAATTGCAGCAGCTGCTCTTCGAGAGCCGCGACGCCAAAGAGGGCATCGCGGCGTCAATTGAGAAACGAAAGTCCACATTCACTGGCGAGTGAGCTGAGATGAGCGCGACGATGCTTGGCAAGAAGCAGTTGTTGATTGGCGGCGAGTGGCGCGACGCCGCCGACGGCAAGACGATGCCCGTCGTCAATCCCGCGACGGAAGAGGTGATCGCGGATGTGGCGTCGGCCGGCGCGGCCGATGTCGACGCCGCGGTCGCGGCCGCGCGCGCGGCGCTGGCCGGACCGTGGGGCAAGATGTCGGCGCGCGATCGCGGCCGGCTCGTGTGGAAGCTCGGCGAGCGGCTGGTCGCGCAGATCGACGACGTCGCACGGCTCGAGACCTTGCACAACGGCAAGCCCATCATGGAATCGCGGCACATCGAGATTCCAGCAGCGGCCGAGTGTCTGCAGTACTTCGCGGGATGGGCGGACAAGGTCCACGGCGAGACCGTGCCGGTCAAAGGGCAGGCGCTCGTCTACACGCTGCGCGAGCCGCTCGGCGTCGTCGCGTGCATCGTTCCCTGGAACTTTCCGCTGCTGCTGGCCGTGTGGAAAGTCGCGCCGGCGCTCGCGACCGGCAACACGGTCATCCTCAAGCCGGCGAGCCAGACCCCGCTGACGGCGCTCGCACTCGGGCAGCTCGCCGTCGACGTCGGGTTTCCGCCGGGCGTGCTCAACATCATCACCGGCAGCGGCGCGACCGTCGGCGAGGCGATCGTGCGGCATCCCGGCGTCGACAAGATCGCGTTCACCGGCGACACGAGCACGGGCCGCGGGATCATGCGCAGCGCGGCCGACACGGTCAAGCACCTCACGCTCGAGCTCGGCGGCAAGTCGCCGAACATCGTGTTTGCCGACGCGGATCTCGACGCCGCCGTCCGCGGCGCGACCACGGGCATCTTCTACGGCAAGGGCGAAGTGTGCGCGGCCGGATCGCGGCTGCTGGTCGACACGTCGATCAAGGACGCGTTTCTCGCGAAGGTCGCCGAGCGGACGAAGAAGATGGTCGCCGGCGATCCGCTCGATCCGAAGACGCGGCTCGGCGCGATCTCGTCGAAGAGCCAGCTCGAGCGCGTGCTGAAGTACGTCGAGCTCGGCAAGCAGGAAGGCGCGACGCTCCTCGCTGGCGGCAGCCGTACCGACATCGGCACCGGCAAAGGCTATTTCATGCAGCCGACGGTCTTTGGCGACGTGCGGCCGGACATGACGATCGCGCGTGAGGAAATCTTCGGACCGGTGCTCGCGGCGATCGACTTCGCGGACGTCGATGAGGCCATCGCCCGCGCCAACGACTCGATCTACGGCCTGGCCGCCGGCGTCTGGACGCGCGACATCAAGAAGGCGCACTACGTCGCGTCCAAACTTCAGGCCGGCACGGTCTGGGTCAACACTTACAACGTCTACGACACGGCCGCGCCCTTTGGCGGCTACAAACAGAGTGGCGTCGGCCGCGAGATGAGCGTGCACGCGCTCGACTACTACACGCAGGTCAAGACGGTGTGGGTGGACTTGACGTGAAGTCCGGGGGCTGAGGCCTAGAGCCTGATCTCATGGATCAACTACTTCGCTGGCGCGCGGAATTCCCAATCGTCGACACCTGTACGTACCTCGTGAGCCATTCGCTTGGCGCGATGCCGAAGCGGACGAGCGCGTATCTGCAGCAGTTCGCCGACGAGTGGGGCGGGCGCGGCGTCCGGGCCTGGCACGAAGGCTGGTGGGAGATCGGCGTCGAGACGGGTAACCTGCTGGCGCCGACGCTCGGCGTGGCGCGCGGGTCGATCACGATGCATCAGAACGCGACCGTCGCGCAGTCGATCGTCGCCTCGCTCTTCGACTGGCGCGGCCGCCGCAACCGGATCGTGCTCCAGGATCTCGATTTCCCGACGAACCACTATCTGTTCGGAGGCCTCAGCCGCTCGGGCGCGGACGTCTCCATCGTGCCGTCGGACGACACCGTCCGTGCGCCGATCGATCGCTTCGTTGACGCGATCGACGATCGCACCGCGCTCGTCCCGATCTCGCTCGTGCTGTTCCGGAGTGGCTGCGTGCAGGACGTGCGGCCCGTCGTCGAGAAAGCGCATCGCGTGGGCGCGCGCGTCGTGCTCGACATCTATCAGGCGGCCGGCACCGTGCCGCTCGATCTGGCCGGGCTCGGCGTCGACTTCGCGGTTGGCGGCTCGGTCAAGTGGCTCTGCGGCGGACCGGGCGCCGGGTACCTCTACGTGCGCCCGGATCTCGTCAAGGATCTGCAGCCGGCGGTCGTCGGGTGGGCGGGCCATGCCTCGCCGTTCGCGTTCGAGACCGGCCCGATTCGCTACGCCGAAGGCACGGAGCGGTTCCAGAGCGGCACACCCAACGTGCCGTCGCTTTACTCCGCCCGCGCGGGATATGAGATCGTCGCCGAGATCGGCGTGCCGGCGATTCGCGCGAAGTCCCTGGCGCTCACGCGGCGGCTGATGGATGCGGCCACGCGCCGCGGGTGGCGCCTGAACACGCCGGCCGCCGACGAGAACCGCGGCGGATCGGTGGTGATCGACGTGCCAGACGCCGCGCGCGTCACCGAGCGCCTCCTCGCCGCCAACGTCATTGTTGATTACCGGCCGAAGGCCGGCATTCGCCTCGCGCCGCATTTCTACAATACCGAAGCCGAGATCGATCACGCCGTGGATGTGATGGACGCCAGCCTGGGCCAGTGAGTCTCGTCACCTATGACCGTACAGACCGTCACCGTTCTCGGCGCCGGCACGATGGGGCATGGCATCGCCCACGCGGCCGCGGCCGCAGGTTTCCAGACGCGGCTCTTCGACGTGTCCGAATCGCAGATCGAACGCGCGCGCAGCCTCATCGACGGCATCTTCATCAAGGCCGTCGACCTTGGAAAAGCCACGCGTCCTGACGCGGATGCCGCGATGTCGAGGCTGATCTCGACCACCGACGTCGACGCGGCGCTCCGCGGCGCGGACCTCGTGATCGAGGCGGCGCCCGAGCGCATGGACCTCAAGCTCAAGCTGTTCGCGGACATCGAACGGTCGGCGCCCGCCGAGGCGATCGTGGCGACCAATACGTCCGCGCTCAGCATCACGGAGATGGCCGGAACACTCACGCGCCCATCACGCGTGGGCGGGATGCACTTCTTCAACCCGGTGCACAAGATGAAGCTCGTCGAGATCGTGCGTGCGCTCGAGTCGAGCCCCGACACGATCGAGACGATCGAGACGGTCGCCAGGCGGATGGGGAAGGAGACCGTCCTCGTCAGCGAGTCGCCCGGCTTCATCACGACGCGCGTCAACGCCTCGATCGGCAACGAAGCGTTCTACATGCTCATGGAGGGCGTCGCGTCCGCCCGCGACATCGACAAGGCCCTCAAGCTCGGCCTCAACCATCCGATGGGGCCGTTCGAGCTGGTCGATCTCGTCGGGCTCGACACCCGCCTCAGCATCCTCGAATACCTGCACAAGTCGATGGGCGAGAAGTACCGTCCGTGCCCGCTGCTCGTGCAGTACGTGAAAGCGGGCAGGCTGGGCAAGAAAGTCGGCAGGGGAGTGTATGAGTACTGATTGGGCTATTGGGTTATTGGGCTATTGGGTCATTGGAGGTACTTCCACCAGCCGCGGCGTTCTGCAGAGCCCGGGCTCGAAGAGCAGGCGCACGTTCCGCGCAATAGCCCAATAACCCAATAGCCCAATAGCCCGATGACAACTGAGAGGATCGTTCGCGCGCTCTGCGGCTCAGGCTTCAATGCTGGCGAAGCCGAGACCCGCGCGGGGCTCTTCAGTGAGGCGTCCCACGCCCTCGTGCGTGTGACGGGCCATGCCCCGCGCTGGGCGTGGTTCGTGCCGGGGCGCATCGAGATCTTCGGCAAGCACACCGACTACGCCGGCGGGCGATCGCTCGTCGCGGCCGTGCCGCGCGGGTTTGCGGTCGTGGCCGCGCCGCGGGCGGACGGACGCGTGCGCGCGATCGACGCACGGTGGCGCGACGCGACCGAGGTCAATCCCGCCGACGAGGACACGCGCTTCATCGGATGGGCGAACTACGTCGCGGTCGTCGCGCGCCGCCTCGCGTCAAATTTCCCCGGCGCCGATGTCGGGACCGACCTGGCCGTGATGAGCGATCTCCCGCGCGCGGCCGGGCTCAGCAGCTCGAGCGCGCTCGTCGTCGCCGTGGCCTCCGCGCTCATTCGCCGCGCCGGGCTCGACGCGCGGCCCGAGTGGCGGCGAGCCGTCTCGACCACCCTCGATCTGGCCGGATACCTTGGCGCGGTCGAGAACGGCCTGACGTTCGGGTCACTCTCCGGCACGAGCGGTGTCGGCACCCACGGCGGCAGCGAGGACCACACGGCGATTCTCGCCGGCGTCGCCGACCGCGTGAGCGCCTACGCCTACGTCCCCGTGCGCCACCTCAGCGACGATCCGATGCCGTCGGCGTGGCGGTTTGTCGTCGCCGCGAGCGGTGTGCAGGCCGACAAGGCGGGCAGCGCGAAGGATCGCTACAACCGCGCGTCGCTCGCCACCCGTGGGCTCGTCGAGGTGGCGAACGCCGCGGACCAGGCGTCGTGGCCGACGCTGGCGGCGTATCTGTCGAGCGCGCCGGACGCGCTCGATCGGCTGCGCGAGCGGGTGGCGTCCACCGGATCCCGCGAGTTCAGCGCGGCCGATCTGCGCACGCGACTGAAGCACTTCGTCGACGAGGACGCCCGCGTCCCGCAGGCGGCTGAGGCGTTCCGCCGCGAGGACGTCGCCGCAATCGGCGCGTTGTCGGCCGCCTCTCAGGCCGATGCCGACGATCTGCTCGACAACCAGACGCCGGAGACGCGCATGCTCGTGCGTCTCGCGCGCGACTGTGGCGCGTTTGCCTCCAGCGGATTCGGCGCCGGCTTTGGCGGCAGCGTCTGGGCCCTCGCGCCCTCCGACGAGGCGCCGGCCTTTGCCTCGCGGTGGCTCGATGCGTACCGCGCCGAGTTCCCCGCGATGAGCCGCGCCGAGGTTTTCGTCACGCGGCCCGGTCCGGGCGTCGTCGAGATTCCGATCAGTGAATGACGATCGAGCCCTGAAGGTTCTGCTGGCTGAAGTCGTCGTGGTCGTGGAACCCGCAGGTGCGTGCGGTCACGAAGTTCTTGGTCTCGTGGCTCTGACCAGGGGACAGGAATCCGACCGTTTCCAACTCCGGGCAGTCCGTATGCTCCGGGTGGGGGTCGGACTGCATATTGTGCGATCGCGAGTCGTTGTTGATGAACAGCACGCGGCTTCCGACGGCGATCTGCACGTTCTTTGGACTGACGCCGGACGACGTGATCGTGATCGTGTTACTCGCGACCGGAGGCACAGGAGCCGACGATGGCGCGGTGCTCGAGCCTCCGCAGGTGCTGGCGACAACTGAGAGGGCAATCACCTGAGCGACGCGCAGGCTGAGCGGCAGATTCATGCTGGCGTCATCTTAGCCCGCCACGAATCGGCGGGCTGGGAGAGAGGACTTCAGGCCCCGAAGGGAGCGAGGTTTGGGACGCAACGCCCGGCGATCGTTCCAGCGGCCTCGGCACGGCACCGAAACCGAGGCACCGTCGGTCCCCCAATCACGACGAGCGCGGCACCACCTCGCCCCCCTCGGGGCCTGGCCGGAACGTCCGAACGTGTGTGGTGGTACTGCACACAAGCTGGGGACGCACCGGCATTTCAGAAATGAAGAGCAAGGATGATGCCGCGCGCTTTTGCAGTGAACCGCCCGGAAAGGCGCCGCAGCCGAGACATTCTTTACGCGAGCAGTAAGTCCTTTCAACGCGCGTAAATTGCCAACAGTGATCACGGCAGTCGGTCCCTTGGACCAGACGACCGTGACGTTAGTCGTCGGGCGTGTCGATTCGATGCTTGGCCAGGTAGTAGCTCAACGCACGCTGGCTGATCCCCATGGTCTCGGCCGCGTCCTTCTTGACCCAGCGCGCGGCTTCGAGCGCCCGTCGGACCGTTTCGCGCTCGGTCCACTCCAGGTTCTGCTTGAGCATCAGCGACGGCAAACCCGTCGGACCGGGCGTGGCCGCGGAGTAAATCACGATATCGCGTGGGTGTATCACCGGCTCTGGGGCGAGCACGACGGCGCGCTCGATCGTGTTTTCGAGCTCGCGCACGTTGCCGGGCCACGGCGCGCCCGCGAGCATCGACATCGCCTCCGGCGCAATCCCGTCGATGCGCTTGCCCGCGCGGCTCGCGTGCCGCCGGACGAAATGCTCGACGAGCGGCGGGATGTCTTCCCGGCGCTCGCGCAGCGGCGGAATGGTGATCGGGATGACGTTCAAGCGGTAGAACAGATCTTCCTGGAATTTGCCCTCGCCGACGAGCAGCCGCAGGTCGCGATTGGTGGCCGCGATGATCCGGACGTCGACCTTGACCGTGCGCTCGGATCCCAGCGGCTCGAACTCGCGCTCCTGGAGCACGCGCAGCAGCTTGGCCTGGACGGTCGGCGCAATGACGGCGATCTCGTCGAGCATGATCGATCCGCCGTCCGCGAGCGCAAACCGGCCCTTCTTGTTCGCCACGGCGCCCGTGAACGCGCCGCGCACGTGCCCGAAGAGCTCGGATTCGATGAGCGTGTCGGGCAGGGCCGCGCAGTTGACGCGGACGAGGGGCATGTCGCGCTGACCGCTCCAATCGTGGATCGCGCGCGCCACCAGCTCCTTGCCCGTACCCGTCTCGCCCACGATGAGCACCGTGCTGCGTGACTGCGCGACGAGCTTCGCCATCCGGATGACTTCCTGGATCGCGCGGCTGCGCCCGACGATGCCGTAGTGGTCGTACTGCTCGTCGCGCTCTGTGATCAGGTACTCGTGGTGCGTGCGCAGGCGCTCGTGCTCGACGGCCCGCCGGACGACAACGAGAAACTCGTCGATCTCGAAGGGCTTCTGCAGGTAGTCGAGCGCGCCGAGCTTCATCGCCTCGATCGCGCTTTCGACGGTCGCGTGCGCGGTCATCATCAGGATCTGCGGCCGCTCGCCCGTGCCGGTGGCCGCGAGGACCTCGCGGATGAGCTCGAGGCCGCCGAGCTCGGGCATGAGGTTGTCGACGACCAGCAGGTCGAACGGCCGCTCGGTCACGAGGCGCAGCGCCTCGCGCGGGCTGCCGGTCGCGACGACGTCGTGGCCCTCGTCTCGCAACGCTTCGGTCAGGGCCTGACGGATTTTGGGCTCGTCGTCGACGAGCAGTACGGATCCTCGCGTCACGCGGATGCCTCTCTGGCCGGGGGCGGTTGGTCGGGCAGCTCGATCCGGACGATGGTCCCGACATTGGGGCGGCTGTCGATCACGATCGTGCCGCCCAACCCTTCGATGATATTGCGAGCGATGGCCAGACCGAGTCCGGAGCCGGTCCGGCGCGTCGTAAAGAACGGCTCGAACAGGCGCGGCAGGTCTTCGCGGGCGATGCCCGGCCCGCGATCGGTCACCTCGATGCGCCATCGGCCCTGTCCGGCCGCCCAGGCGCGCAGCTCGATCGGCGGCTTGCCCCGGGCGGGGGTCGGCCCGGGCGCCGACCGTACGGCCTGCTGGGCATTGGCCAGCACGTTGACGAGCACGGATCGCACGCGCTCGCGATCGGTGACGATAGGCGCGCCGCCGGCGGCGTCCAGCTTGACGGGCACGTCATCGGGGCCGGCTTGCGCCGCCTGCGCGGCGTCTCGGCAGATCTCGAGGAGATCGGCCGGAGCGAGATCGAAACGGATCGGCCGCGCGAAGTCGAGGACGTCCGAGACGACGCGATTGAGCCGCTGGACCTCCTCGTCGATGTTGGCCGCGACGGCGACGACGTCCGGCGAGGTGTGCTTGCGGAGATTGCGCACGGCGCTCTTGATGATCATCAGCGGGTTGCGAATCTCGTGCGCGACGACGGTCGACAGCCGCCCGAGCGAGGACAAGCGCTCGCGCTGCGCGGCCTCGCGCTGAAAGCGATCGAGCGCGCCCGTGAGCTGCCGGAACGTCGCGGCCAGCGCGCGCGCGTCTTCGTCGTCCCAGGGGCCGCCCGGCGGCACGGTGCGCGCGAGATCGCCAGTGGCGGCCATCTCGCTCATCGTCGCCGTGAGCGCGCGGACAGGCCGCGTCACCGTGCGCGCGATCCCATAGCCGATGACCGTCGCGACGAGCACGGCCGCCAGACCGGTCAGCACGATCTGCCAGTGCAGCGCCGGCAGAAAGCCCAGACGCTGCGTTCGCGAGCGCAGCACGAGCGCCACCGGCTCCTGCGGCCCGATCGTCGACCCCAGGCTCTGCACGCGGCCGATGAAGTCCTCGCCGTTCAGCCGCCGCTCGAACTCGCCCGACGGAATGCTGGGCGTGACGAGCGCGTTCGTCTTGTCGGTGTCGAGCGTGGACGCGACGATGCGTCCGTCCGCGACGATCGCGATGTCGCTATCGGTGACCGCCTTGATGCCGGCGGCGAACTCCCGATCGAGACCGAAGCCGATGATGAGCGTGCGGATCGGATCGAGCGCGAAGGCGACGGCGTGCACGACGCCGCCCGGCACCTCGCGGAACGACGTGCCGTCCGGGCTCTTCCGGCAGGCGCCGGCCAGCTCGACAATGTCGTTCGGGGCGAGCCGGATGCGTCCGGCGTCGGCGAGCACGCGGTCGCCGCCGCCCAGGACGACAAACAGGTCGGCGACGATCTTCTTCTGGTAGTCCTCGGCAATCGGCTGCACGGTCGGCGGGTCGGGAGGATCGAGCCTCGCCGCATTGCTGAGCTTCGGCAGGTCGGCGATGAGCGATCCCTTGACCGCGAAGTCCGCGAACTGACGCCGGCTCAGCTGATCGACGAGCGACGCGGCCTCCGCGAGGCCGCCGCGCAAGTCCTTTTCCGCCTGATCGGTCACCGAGGTGTTGACGCTGTAGATCGCGACGCCAATCGCGATGACGACGACGAACGCGCTCGCGAAGAAGATCCGGTTGGTCAGTGAGGACAGCAGGCTCATGGGCTCAGCGCGTCACCCGGAAATCGACTTCGACGGTCTCGCCCGCGCCGAGCGAGATCTCCTTGTTGTCGGCATGCCCGAGCTCGCTCCAGATGACGAGCGTGTACGATCCCGGCGGCACGCCGGCAATCGAGTACCGGCCATCGTCGTCCGTCACAGCGAAGAACGGGTGGCTGAACACGAGGATGTAGGCGCTCATGTGCGAATGGATGTCGCACGAGACGGGCACGATGCCGGGCGTATCGAACTTGTGGCCCCCGGTGCGGCCCGGCGGGTAGCGCCCGAGATCGAAGCCGTTGCTGCCCCGCACGAGCGAGAAGACATTGTGAAACGTCGTGTCGCTGTTCGGGAACTCCACGAAGGTCCCGGCCGTGATCGCGAGCAGGTGCGGTACGAATTGCTCTCCCCGTTGATCCATGCGGACGCGACTCGTGCGCAGCTGGCCGAACGCTTCGCGCGGCGCGGACTTGAGGTACACGACACAGTGGCGGCGATCGATGGGATCGGCTGTCGACGCCGAGAGTTCGGCGATGGCCGGTCGCCCGGCCGCGCGGGGCACCGCGGCGAGTTGGACGCGGCCGCGGATCGTCCCCTCGAGAGACTGCGGCGCCGCGGCCAGCAGGAGCAGGCCGCACGCGACGACCGACAGGCGCGGAAGGACGCCGGGCATCAGAACCAGAACAGGACGAGGGCGGTCGGATATCCGCGCTCGTGGACGCGTCCGCCATCGCGCCAGTTGTACTGGTAGCCGGCACGAACCTCGAGATTCTTCATCGCCCGAAATCCCAGCACGCCTTCCACGCGCTCGACCGGCGCGTCCCAGGACGTCGGGAGGCCGCTGTTGATCGTGCCGCTAACCTGGCTGAACCCAAGGTGCTCGACGCGCCCGGCCACCTGCCAGCGCGGGTGGAAGCGGTAGCGGGCTTCCGCGAACCCCGAGTCCGTCGAGAGATGATCGGGCGCGGGCGTCGTCAGGAATGGCAGCGTGAACGAGGCGTGGATCCACTCCGCGCGAACCAGCCACGGCCCGACGCCGGCTTCGGCATCGACGCCGACGACGGTCTCCTTGTTCCGATCGCGCTCGTTCTCGGGGTACAGGTTGAGGACGCTGCGGTTGATCCAGGCGCCGCGCGCGGCCGACACGCCAAGCGTGATCGCGCCAGGCAGCCACGCGCCGACGCGGCCGGAGTACTGCAGCCCGTCGCTGGGATCGCGCACGACGGGCGTCGCCGGCGCGCCGAGCGTCACGGCGCCCGCCATCTCGATCGGACCGCGCCGCCAGTTGGCCTCGACGCCCGTGTCCCACCGTGACGTCGCGACGACGGGCACACCCGTGGTGATCGCCTTCGAGCCGATCGGATAACTCGGCTGCCAGCCGCGGCCGCGCATCCTCAGCAGATCGTCGACGGTCGCCGGCAGCGCATCCGGGCGAAGCGACGTGAGGTACTGGTACGAGAGCGGAGATCCGATCACGACGTTGTCGCGGCCGTACGCCCGTCGCGGGTACGCGCCGATGACCGGCGGGATGACGCCGGCCTGGACCGTGAAATCGTGGCGCGCCCAGGGCTGCCAGCGTCCGTAGAACGCGGGCACCTGAACGCCGTCGCCGTTCTCGCTGCGAGCCTCGCCGAGGATCGAGAACCGCGGCGCGACCCGCCATTCGCCCATCACGCGAATCCGCGCGACGCGCAGCGCGTTGTGCTCGTAGTCCGTAAAATTGAAAAATGCCTCGTCGTCGATCGGTCCCGCGACGAGGCTGACTTCGGCGCCGGCCGTGACCCGCCGCGGGGCGGGAGTGGCCACGGGCTCCTGTGACTGCCCGCCGCTGGCGAGAGACGGCACCCCCGCCAACACGGCGAGCGCCGCCACGGCTGCACCGATGCCGAACCGCATACCGTTGGGATCTTACCTCTGACCCCGGGCGGGGCCTGTTGAACCCCTAACCGCTGAATGTACAATGCAGACGACCGATCTACGGCCGTCCGCAACCAGTCGCGGACGGCTGACTTCGGAGGAGAGAATGGCCTACGTCATCACCGAGCCCTGCATTGGCGTCAAGGACAGCGCCTGCGTCGACGTGTGTCCTGTGGACTGCATCCATCCGCGCAAGGACGAGCCGGCGTTCGAGTCGGCGAAGATGCTCAACATCCATCCAGACGAGTGCATCGACTGCGGGGCGTGCGTGCCGGCGTGTCCGGTCGAGGCCATCTTCGCGCTCGACGAGGTCCCCGAGAAGTTCAAGGACTACATCTCGCAGAACGCGACGTTCTTCAAGAAATAGCCTGTCGTCCGCCTCACGGTGAGGACCCCGTGGCGTCACCCTACCTGGATTTCGATCGGGCGGCGTGGGCGCGGCTTCGCGCCGCGACGCCGCTGACGCTTGGCGAAGACGATCTGGCGGAGCTCCAGGGCCTCAACGAGCGCGTGTCGATCGCCGAGGTCGAGGCGATCTACCTGCCGGTCTCGCGCCTGCTGAATCTCCACGTGGCGGCCACGCAAACGCTTCACAAAGCGGCCGACACGTTTCTCGGCCGACTGCCGTCGCCGACGCCGTACGTCATCGGCGTCGCGGGCAGCGTGGCGGTGGGGAAGAGCACGTTCGCGCGCATCCTGAGGGCGCTGCTCTCGCGCTGGCCGGCGCATCCGCGCGTCGATCTCGTGACGACCGACGGCTTCCTGCTGCCCAACCACGTGCTCGAGGATCGCCGCTTGATGGGGCGCAAGGGGTTTCCCGAGAGCTACGACCTCCGCCGCCTCGTGCAGTTCATGATCGACGTGAAGGCCGGCGGCGGCGCCGTGCATGCGCCGGTCTACTCGCACCAGGCCTACGACATCGTCCCGGGCGAATTCCAGACGGTGGATCAGCCCGACATCCTGATTGTCGAGGGGCTCAACGTGCTGCTGACGAGCGACCCGCTGCCGGGCCGGCCGGCGCGGCTCGTCGTGTCGGACTTCTTCGACTTCTCGATCTACATCGACGCCGAGGAGTCGCACATCGAGTCGTGGTACATCGCGCGCTTCCTCGCGTTGCGCGAGACCGTCTTCAAGGATCCACGCTCGTACTTCCATCGCTATGCGGCGCTCGACGACGGACAGGCGGTGGAGACGGCGCGCGACATCTGGCGGACCATCAACGGCGTCAACCTGCACGAGAACATCAAGCCGACGCGCGAGCGCGCCAGGCTCGTGCTGGAAAAGGGCCCGGATCACGCCGTCGAGCGTGTCAGGCTGCGGCGAAGCTAGCCGAGTTTCTGCTTCGCGGCGAGCCTGGCCGCGCGGCGACCTTCAGCCTCGCGCGCGACCTGGCGCTGCGCCTCGGTTTCGAGCAGCAGGGGCGGAATCTGGCAGCGTTGGCCGTCGCGGTTGATCGCGACGAACGTCAGGAACGCCCGGCTGGTCATCTTGCGGTCGCCGGTGAGCGTGCCCTCCGAAAACACTTCCACTTCGACTTCGAGCGAGGTGTGAAACGTCGCCGTCACCGTGGCGCGCAGGATCACGAGGTCGCCGATCTTGATGGGGTGGAGGAACTGCAGGCCGTCCACCGCCGCGGTGACGAGCAGACTGCGCGTGTGGCGATGCGCCGCGATGGCGCCCGCGATGTCGATCAGGTGCATCGCCGTCCCGCCCAACAGGAATCCCAGGGGATTCGCGTCGTTGGGCAGGACCGCCTGCACCATCTCTGTGTAGGATTCGGACGCGCGCTTCGGTGTCATTGGGCAATTGGGCTACTGGGTTATTGGGCTATTGTGCGGAGCGTCACCTGACAGCGCAATAGCCCAATACCCCAATTGCCCAATATCCCAATGTCAGAAGTCGTACCCGATCCAGAACGCGAACTTCATCTTCCGGAACTCGTGGCTCCCCCCGTAGGCCGCGAAGAGCGCGTCCTCCCAGTCGCGGTTGAGCAGCGTCTTCCACGAGAAGTCGAAGTGCATCGGGAAGCCAAGCACGAAGCTCTGCAGGCCGATGCCGTACGATGCGCGGCCGTCCACCAGGCGGAGCCCGGAAATCGTGACCGGCGGCCCGTAAATCGGCTCGAGGTTGCCGAGCGCGTCGATCGGGCGGAACCCGACGATCGGGTTGTAGGTCTGCGAGCTGTTCGCCATGAACTGGAACGGCACGTTGTTGATGGCCGCGCCGCCGATGTCCGCGTAGAACGTGCCGCGTAGACCGCCCATGACGCCAAACGGGGTGGCGACCGCCTCGAAGATCGGGAAGCGCAGCTCCGCGTTGCCGAACCACGCGCGCTGTCCGACGAACTGCAGGTAGTCGTAGCCGCGCATCTCGGAGTTGCCGCCGTAGTACAGGAAGTCCGGGTTGTTGCCGAAGCTCCTGAGGCCGCGCACCCGCACGGCGAAGACGCCGTTGGCCGCCAGGCGCGCGTAGTAGCGCACGTCGCCGTCGAGCGTCTGCCGCGAGATCCACGACGTGCCGAAATTCGGCGACGCGTTGTAGGCGAGACGGAACGTGCTGCCCGACACGGGCCCGAACTCGCGGAACACCGTCGTTTCCGAGACGAACGTCACGCCCACCGGGATCATGTTGCCGTTCCGGAAGAGCGGCGCGCCGTACGTCGCGTTCTGATACTGATCGGCCAGTGCCTGCAGCCCCGAGTTCGTGTAGCTCTCGGACAGGTGCATGTACCCGCTGAACAGCTCGATGCGGCGGTACTTGTTGAACGGATAGATCACGAACGCCGTGCCGCCGCGCTGGCTCTGCTCGGCCTGCGCGAGATCGCGGTCGATGTAGGGCGCGATCGACGGGTCGTAGAACGCCGCGTTCTGGCCGTAGAAGAAATTGTCCTGCGAGAAGCCCTGCAGCGCGATCTGGAGCCGACGCTCGATGTTCACATACGTGAACGCCAGCGTCCGGTACTGCGACACCGACTGGAAGAAGAAGCTCATCTGCTTGTCGCCAAGCACGTCGGTGAACGCGATCTCGGTGTTCCCGTAGAAGTTACCGCTGCTCGACACGCCGAGGTTGACCGGCGGCCGTCCCGCCAGGCTCATCTTCTCGAAGGCGCCCTTCTTGTGGATGTTGTCCCGCATCAGCGTGTGGCTGATGGGCGGCGAGAAATCGATCACCGGGCCCGGCGATCCGAAGTCGCTCGACTCAACCGTCGCGATCGGCTTGTCGCCCGTGACGACGTGGATGCCGTACTCGCCCTTGTAGTACGAGATGAAGGCGACCTTGAGGCCGGCGCTCTGATGGAGCACGACCGGTGACACGTTGCCGGTGGCGGTGTCCGTCCACTGCTTGAGCTGGCCGTTCGTCAGGTCGAGTGTCCAGATGTTCGGGATCTCGCCGTTCTTGATCACGTCATCCGAGAGCGTCAGCTTCGGATCGACCGCCGTCGACGTGAACACGACGATGTGGTCGTTGTAGAACTTGGCCGAGGCGTCGTCGTGCGCGCCGAACGTGAGCTGCTTCTTCTGACCGGACGCGACGTCGACCGAGAACAGCTTGTGGTTACCGCCGACGCGCGCCGTGTAGACGATCGTCTTGCCGTCGGGCGAGAACGTCGGCGCGTAGTCCGCGAAGGTGTCCTTCGTGATGTTCGTGACTTTGTTGCTGCCGAGCTCGACGGTGTAGATGTCGCCGATCCCGTCCTTGAGGGCCGAAAACGCGATCTTCGTGCCGTCCGGGCTGAACGCCGGCGATTCCGGTTCGTCGACCGACGACAGCTTGATTTTGTACTCCGTCTTCCGGTTGACGACGTTCTCGACGATGAGCGTCTTGTCCTTCTCGGTGCGCACGAAGTAGGCGAGGCGATCGCCAACGGGCGACCACGCGATCCAGGGCACGACGTTGCCGCGCAAGCCGCCGGCGGTGGCGATGTACTCGAACCCGCGGTTCTTGTCGAGGCCCGGCGTCAGGTTCCTGATGATCTGGCCGTCGCGCGATGAGAGCAGGATGATGTCGAGCTCCTGATCGTGCATGTTGCCGACGACCGCCGCGAGCATGTCGCCCGACGGCGACGGCTCGAGGGTGATCACCGAGACGTAGTCGGTCTTGCCCGGCCGCGGCGCCAGGTTGCGCCCGTAGTCGGCCGGCCGCTCCTTGTCGCGGAACGGCTTGAAGCGCTCCTTGAGGTACCGGTCGAACGCGTCGTCGAAGTCCTCGGGCTTGAGTTTGAGCGCTTCTTCGTACGCGCTCTCGCCGCCGCCGATGGCGCTCTTGCGCAGTGAGAACAGAAACTGGCGCAGCCCTTCCTTGCCCCAGCGCGCTTCGATGAACTCCCACGTCGCGTGGCCGAGGGCGTACGGCGTGCGGCCCGACATCGGCTGGCTCTCGAGCTCGCTCATGCGCGGCACGTTGTCGGAGATCGCGACGTCGCGCACCATCATGAGGTCGAGCGGATTCCACGCGCCGGCCATGTAGTCGGAGAGCCCCTCATCCATCCACAACGGCAGCGAGCTCATCAGGCCGAGACCACGCGGGATGATGTCGAACTCGAAGATGTGCGTCAGCTCGTGCGTGATGAGCTGGTAGAGCTGGTCGGACGGCTGATCGATCGGCAGCACCATCCGGTTCCGTTCGGGCTCGGCGAACGCCAGGACGCCTTCCGGCATGTCCGGGCCGATGTGGTTTTCCTGGAACTCGCTCTCGGTCTTGAAGACGATGAGCGGCACTTTCTCCGCCAGGTCGTGCTTCAACTCCGCGCTGACGTGCTGGTACGCGCTCTCGGCGTACGCGGCGACCCGCTCGAGGTGCTGCTCGAGGGCAGGGTAGTAGAAGATCTCGAAGTGGTCCGTCTTGTAGATATGCCAGTCGAACCGGTCGTATCGAACCTGGTTTTTCCCGAAGTACGGCACGAAAGGCGTCTGCCCGGTCACCGGGCGGGGCACCAGGCCCGCCGTCGCGAACGTCAGCGCCCCAACGAGCAGGGGAGAAATGCGCAGAAAGCGCATCCGCATAGAATCACCTCGACGAGAACAAACGAACCCAGGGGACCGTCTCCGAATCTTACACCCGGAGTGTGTCCCCTCCCGTCCCGCGGCGGCTTGGGGAAACCGCCCGCTGGTCGCACTCGACGTGTGACATGGCAGCAAAGGTCGTACCTCCGCCGCAGCCCGGAAACGCGTGCGCCTCGCCCGAGAGAAGTGGCCGGCGGAGGACACTGCCGCCTCCGCAAGATGCCGTGCGGCGGCACACGCCGAGTGTAGTAATGTGGAGTCGTGGACCGACGTTCCGCGTCTCAGACGTTGCAGCTGCGCCACTACGCGCTGGCGGCGCTCGTCGCCGGGGCGATTGCCGTGTGGCCCGGCGCCTGCTCGCGCGGCCGAATCGCCCCTCAAGGGGACGAGAACGGCACGCCCACCAAGGTCAAGCTCTCGTACACGCTCAAGGACATGTCGGGCAAGGAAGTGAAGCTGGCCGACTACGTTGGCAAGCCCTTGATCATCAATTTCTGGGCCACGTGGTGCGGGCCCTGCAAGGACGAGATCCCCGGGCTCGTGGCGATCTCGCAGAAGTACAAGGACAAGGGCCTGACCGTGCTGGGCATCTCGATCGACGACTCGCCGGAAGAGCTACAGAAGTTCGCCGCCCAGTACGCGATGACGTATCCCGTGCTCGTCGGCTTCGGCCACGATGACATGCTCGAGGAATACGAAGCGACGTTCGCGGTGCCGGTCTCCTGGTTCATCAAGCCCGACGGAACGGTCTTCCTCAAGCACGAGGGCACGCAGACGCGCGAGTGGTTCGAGCAGCAGGCCCGCGCGCTCTTCTAAACTCCATGTCACGCCGACGCCCGACACCCGTCGATCCGCCATTGACCGCGAAGCTCGGCTGCGGCTGCACCGTCGCGTTCCGAGCCGGCGTCGAGGGCAGCCCCGTCACGATCGTGCTTGCGCGCAAGGCCGAGACCTGCCCGGTGCCCAATCACGTCGGCGGCCTGCCGATCTACGATCACCGCGAAGCGCTCCGCCCGGCGACGCGGGTCGCGCCGCCGCCGCAGCCGGATCTGGACGAAAGCTAAAACATCGATAATCGATAGTCGGTGATCGGGTAATCGAAGATCATCGACCATCGAAAATCGATATCGAGACGTCGAGAATCGAAGTGCATCGGCACATCGACAATCGATCGTCCGATATCCGTTGGCTCAGCGATATCCGTTCAATCGATATGGTTTCAGTCGATATCGTTGCATCGAGAGTCGATGGTCTTCGATTGCCAGCTCCCAGATCATCGATCTGCGATGCCTTAAAACCGAATCCTGATATCCGCGACGAGCGGCAAGTGATCCGACGCGACCATCGCCAGTCGGGTCCGCGGCAGCTCAATGCGCCGCACCTCGATGTCCCCGCCGAAGTAGATGTGATCGAGATGCAGCACGGGAAAGAAGCCGGGATACGTGCGCCGGCGTTTGAGGTGCTCGTAGAGGTCGATGCTCTTGAGGTGTTCGGCCAGCACGCCGCTCGCGAGTCCGCGCGACCATTCGTTGAAATCGCCCAGCACGATCTTCGGCACGCCGCGCCGGCTCTGGATCCACGTCGCCAGGCGGGCTGACTGATAGCGGCGCTCGAGCAGCGCCGTACCGAGGTGCACGTTGTACACGTGGACGAGGCGGCCGGCGCCGAGATCGATCGCGACGCGCTGGCTGCCCCGCGGCTCGCAGGTCTTCCAGGACAAGTCGTGCTGCGCGTGCTCGCGGATCGGGAACCGGCTGAGCACGGCGTTGCCGAACTGGTGGCGCCGCAGTTCCCGCGTCGGCGCCATCACCCAGCCCATCCCGAGGGCCGCGCCGAGCCGCTCGGCGTGGCCCGACGCGGCCAGCCCGGGCCCGATCACTTCCTGCAGGGCGACGATGTCCGGGTCGATCGTCGCGAGCACCGCCGCGATGCGCTCGGGGCGCACCCGCCGGTCGAGACCGCGGCAGCGGTGGATGTTGTAGGTCGCAATCCGCAAATCCACGTGATCGCGCGGCGGCGGCGACATCCCGGTATCATAGTCTGCAGGTCGAACGAGAAGGGCGGTGCGCGATGGGCAAGCTGCAAACTGAGTACGAGATCACGTGCCCGTGCTGTCAGTCGACGCTCGTGATTGACGAAGGACTTCGGCGCGTCGTGCGCCACGTCGAGCCCGAGCGCGCCGACAAGCCGAAGCTCGACGAGGCGCACAAGATCCTCGCTGAGGCGAAAGCGCGCCGCGAGGCGCTCTTCTCGCAAGCCGTCGAATCCGAGCGCACCCGGGGCGACGCGCTGTCCAAGCGCTTCGAAGAAGCGCTCAAGCAGGCGAAGGACGAGCCAGTCACGAAGCCGGCAAGAGATTTCGATCTGGATTAGCGCGGATCAAGTTGGAAGTTCGAAGGTCGAAGTTGCGGAAGATCACGCGTGTCATCAAGACTTCCTACTTCATGCTTTGGACTTCGAACTTGATCTTGGCAGCGCACTCCAGCTGCCCTGGTCGTAGTACCCGGGCTGCTGCCCTGGGTGCGCCTTTCGAAAGGCGACGTACCGCGCTCGCAGCCGCCGCACGCGCGCGTCGGAGCTCGCGATCGGACGATGCGGGACGTTCAGCAAGTACTTCTCGACTTTCCACACGTTGCGTTCTGACAATCGCCAGTCGTAGGCGCCGAGCACCCGCAGATCGACGAGCGCGTACGCCTTGATGCGGCCGGTGAAATCCACGAACGGATCGAAGTAGCTCAGCGCGAGGTGTCGCGGCGTGAGGAACACGGGACGCCGGCCGTGCAACCCGAGGTCGCGCGATCGCGCGACCGATCCCCAGCGTCCGCGGTGCTGGTAGGCGAAGATCACGTGGTCCAGCTGATCGATCGACTCGAGGCTCATCACGAGCGGCGGGTAGCCGTGCTGTTCGAGGATGACCGCCGCGCTGAGGGCCGCTTCGATGCAGTTCGCCGTGCGGTGCCGGATGACGCCGCGAAACGACCGCAGCGTGGCCGGGTCGGGCGGCGGCTCCGTGTTGTAGGGCAGCGCGTTGAGAAACTGCTGGACCCTGGCTGGTGAGGCGCAGCGGCGGACGACGCGCCGCTCGGCTGGGGTGAACGAAATGACGCCGGGAATAGTTTTACGCAAAACGTAAAACTACTCCCGGCGTCATTTCGCCCGCAGCGCGGCGCGCATGTCGGCGAGCACGGCGCCTGGCGTCCAGTCGTTCCCCGTGTAAAACTTCACGATTCGGCCGTCGCTGTCGATGAGCGTCGTCCTGAGCGTGTGCGTGATCTGCGCGGCGTCGGCCGGCGTCCGGACGACACTGACACCGAACTTGCCGGCGATCCGATCGATGGTCACACGGTCGGCCGTGGCGAACGTCCACACGGCCGGATCGGCCTTGAGACGCGCGGCATGCGCGGCGAGCACGGCTGGCGTGTCGAACTCGGGATCGAACGAGATGGACAGCAGCTTGACATGACCGGTGAGGGTCGGATCTTTCGCCGCCGCGCGCTGCAGCGCCGCGAAGTTCTGGTCCATCAGCGGGCAGAAGTCGGGCAGCGGGCAGCGCGTGTAGATGAACGTGATGAGCGTCAGCGACCCGCGCCAATCGTTGAACGACTTGCGCTGATCGTTTTGATCGACGAGCGCGACATCCGGCACGATCTCGCCGACCTCGAGGAGTCCGGTCGCCATGCCGACTTCGTTCTCGGGCGGCAGCGGCGCCTCGCCTGTGTGGGTGATCGCGACAATCCTCGTCCCTGCCTCGCCGGTCTCGAGCGTGCCCGTGATGAGCTCGCCCGGCTTGCGCCCGTCGAGCAGCGCCTTCGTCGCGACGGTGTATGTCATCGTCATCGCCGGCATGTAGTCCGGGATGTCCTCGTGTTTGATGGTGAGCGCGGAGTACTCGGCGTTGACCGCCAGCACCTGGCCCGTGAGCTTGTACTGCTTCGGCGGCGGACGCCGGTCGCACGCGCTGACGACGAACGTCAACGCGGCCAGGACCAGGACTAGCTGACGACCCATCCGTCTTTCAGCTCGATGACTCGCGATCCGTACGACGCATTCGTTTCCGAGTGCGTGACCTGCACGACCGTCGTGCCCGTTTCGTTGAGTCGTTTGAAGAGCTCCATGATCTCGCGGCCCTGGCTCGAATGCAGGTTGCCCGTGGGCTCGTCCGCCAGGATGATCTTCGGATTCGCGATCACCGCGCGCGCCACGGCCACCAGCTGCTGCTGTCCGCCGGAGAGCTGATTCGGATACAGGTCCTTCTTGCCGACGATCGAGAACCGGTCGAGGATGTCGCAAACCATGCTGTCGCGCTCGGACTTCTTGATGTCGCGGTACGAGAGCGGGACGTCGAGGTTTTCGTAGACCGTGAGATGGTCGAGCAGGTGGTAGCTCTGGAAGACGAAGCCGATGTGTTGCTTGTGTAGACGCGCGCGATCCTTCGGGCCGAGCCGGTGGACGGGCTGCCCGGCGAAGTAGTAGTCACCGGTCCACGCGCTGTCGTGCATGCCGATGATGTGGAGCAGCGTCGACTTGCCCGCGCCCGACGGCCCCATGATCGACACGAACTCGCCGTCCTTGATGTCGAGCATAATCCGTCGCAGAACCCACGTGCGGCTCGTGCCGTGTGCGTACGACTTCTCCATGTTGCGCAACGAGATGAGCGCTTCGGGGCCGAGGCCTTCGACTTCGGCGGGCACGGACTGCGGGCTGCGTGAAAACAACGCCATGACAACTCCTAGGACGATTGTACAAGACACGCGTCGTCCGCGGTCCGGGGTCCGAGGTCCGACGTCGGTCCAAGGTCCGTGGTCCGACGTCCGTCCAACGTCCGAGGACCGATGTCCGACGTCCGCAATCGGACGTCTGCGAAGCCGCCACCGCAGTCTGCGAACTTGGCATTCCGGACGGACTGAGGACGTCCGGCGGCGCCACTCACCGGGACCGGCACCACTCGCCGAGTGCCCCCCGCCACTGGCCGGATGCCCCGAGACCCCTGCCCGAACCCTTCGTATTCTCAGATGGCACGAGAGGGCGCTATGAATCGCACGCAAATCTGGATGGTGGTGGTTGGAGTCACGGGGATCGTCTCGAGCGTTCTGGCGGCAGGCCTGCTGTGGCTGCTCCTCACGCGCCCGGTGGCGGTGGCGACCTTCGTCGGACGGGGGCTCTAATGGCAGCCACGCGCAGCTCGCAGGTCGCTCCAGGGCTGGTGTTCATCGCCGTCGGGCTGGTCATTCTCGCGGCCAAGCAGCACCTCATCGCGCCCGGCTACATCTGGCGGCTCTGGCCGGTCACTCTCCTCGTCCTCGGTTTTGGCCGGTTCATGGCCAAGTCCGACGACGGCAAGCACCTCGGCGGGCTGACCACGATCTTCATCGGCATCATCTTTCTGCTCCATACCTTCCGCGTCTTCACCATTGATCAGTCGTGGCCCCTGTTCCTGGTCGTCGTCGGCGTCTCCTTGATGCTGAGCAGCGCCTACCGGAATCGGCAGACGGGAGCGAGGTCATGACGCTGCCGCTCCAGCCGGTGAACCGCGGTCCCCGAATCACGCCGCAGATCGTCGTCGGGCTCGGCATCGTCGTGATGGGCCTGCTGTTGACCGCCGGCAATCTCGGCTGGGTCGAAACCTACGAGCTCTGGCGGTACTGGCCGCTCATCGTCATCGCCGGCGGGCTGGCCAAGTTTCTGACGGCCTCGACCACGGCGGGCCGGGTGACCGGCACGGTCTTCATGATCGTCGGCGCGCTCTTGCTCGGCAACAATTTTCAGGTCGTTCGCTTTCGCGTCTGGGATTGGTGGCCGCTGGTCTTCGTCCTCATCGGCTTGCGCCTAATCTTTCGATCCCGGCCGACGCTAGATGGAACGGGCGACGGCACGGTGACCGCCGATCAAGTGGTGTCCGGCTTCGCGTTCTGGTCGACGTTCCGCCGCCGCATCCTTTCAACGGCCTTCAAGCAGGCCGATCTGACCGCCATCATGGGCGGGATCGAGCTCGACCTGCGGGGCGCCTCGACTCCAGGCGAGGCCGTCATCGACGTGTTCGCGATGTGGGGCGGGATCGAGATCAAAGTGCCGCCCGACTGGGCCGTGTCGAATCAGGCGATGGCGATCATGGGCGGCATCGAAGACAAGAGCAACGCTACGAGCGACGCTCGGCAGCGGTTGATCATCCGTGGTTTCGCCCTGATGGGCGGCGTCGAGATCAAGACGTAGAGCGAGCCGGCGATCAACAATCCCACACGCATGGCAACCGTCCTCGCCGATCGGTGGCGCTTGCAGCTTCAGCTGCTCGCGTGGGCGCTGGTGGGCGCGCTCGTCGGCGTGCTCGTCCACGCGCTGATGGACGTGCCCTGGCTGCCCGCGATGCTGTTCGGTCTGCCGCTCGGGTTGCTTGCGGCGCCGGTGTCGCTCTCGGTCCGGTATTTGTGCCGGGCCATGCCGCTACCCGGTACGTCGCCGGTGCGCGTCGCCGCGACGGCGCTTACCGCAGCGATCGTCACCGCGGCGGTGTGGGCGGCCGTCGGACAGGGCTGGTGGCAAGCCCTCGTGCGGCTCGGCACGATGCCGGGCAGCACGCCGATGACTTCGCTGTCCACGCTGCTGATCGGTCTTGGCGCGCTCGCGTACCTGCTGTCGCTTGCGGTGCAGTACCTGGCGCAGGCGTTCGAACACTCGGCGGAGGCCGCGCGACGCGCGCTCGAGTCGCAGGTCGCCCAGCGCGAAGCCGAGCTCCGCGCGCTGCGCGCGCAGGTCGATCCTCATTTTCTGTTCAACAGCCTGAACTCGATCTCCGGGCTCATCGGCGTGGATCCCGCGAAGGCGCGCCAGATGTGTCACCTGCTCGCGGAGTTCCTGCGCGACAGCCAGAGTCTCGGTGGCGTGTCGCGCATTCCGCTTGGCCGGGAGGTCGCGCTGGCCGAGCAGTACCTCCGGATCGAGCAGGTCCGGTTCGGCGAGCGATTGCGGGTGCAGACCGCCGTGGCGCTGGACGGCGGCGCGCTGACGGTGCCGCCGCTCATCCTTCAGCCGCTCGTGGAGAACGCCGTGCGACACGGTATCGCGACGCGCCTGGACGGCGGGTCGATTGAGATCGCGGCGCGCCGCGCCGGCGATCACGCCGTGATCGTCGTGTCGAATCCACGCGACGCCGATGCCGTGCGCAAGGGCACGGGCCTTGGCCTCGACATCGTCCGGAAGCGCCTGGCCGCCGCGTTTGGGGATCGGGCGTCGATCTCGATCGACGCGGCGCCCGAGTCATATCGTGTCTCCCTGTCCCTGCCCGTGGAGGAGCCGGCCGCATGAACGATGCGCCTCGATCGCTGCGAGTGGTCATCGTCGACGATGAGGAGCCGGCGCGGATGGCGCTGCGACAGGACCTTGGCGCGGAGGAGGGCATTGAGATCGTCGCCGAATGCGCCAATGGCTTCGAGGCGGTGAAGGCCGTCAGCGAGCTCGCACCGGACCTGCTGTTTCTCGACGTCCAGATGCCCAAGCTCGACGGTTTCGAGGTGCTCGATCTCGTCGGCCGCGACGTGCCCGTCGTGTTCGTGACGGCGTACGACGAGTTCGCGCTGCGCGCGTTCGAGGTGCACGCGGTGGACTACCTGCTGAAGCCGTTCTCGCGCGAGCGGCTCGCGGAAGCGCTGGCGCGCGCCCGGGCGCGGCAGACGCCGAGACCGGCGCCTGGCGCGCTTCGCGAGACGGCCCGGCCCGCCGGCGGGCCAATCGAGCGCGTCGTGATTCGGGACGGCGCGAACGTCCATGTCGTGCCGGTCGAGAAGATCGACTACGTGGAGGCGCAGGACGACTACGTCGCATTCCGCACGGGCGGGCGCTCGCTGCTCAAAGAGCAGCCGCTCGCGGACGTCGAGGCGCAGCTCGATCCGCGGCGGTTCGTGCGCATCCATAGATCGTACCTGCTCAACATCGAGCGGTTGGCGAAGGTGGAGCTGTACGCCAAGGACAGTCGCATCGCGATTCTGACGGATGGCACGAAGCTCCCGCTCAGCCGTTCCGGGTATCAGCGCCTGCAACAGTTGCTCTGACCCGCGTCCCTTTGGCAGGCTGTTCCCGTGGGATCACCGAAGTGCGCCGTCGTGACCGGAGCCTTTAGCTACACCGGCAAGTACGTCACCCGCCTGTTGCTCAGACGGGGGTGGCAGGTCCGGACGCTCACGAACCATCCGGGCCGCCGCGACACGATCGGCGGGGCGATCGACGCGTTTCGGTACGATTTCGAACAGCCGGAACGCATGCGCGCCGCGCTCGACGGCGCAACGACGCTCATCAACACGTACTGGATTCGATTTCCGCACGGCCGGGCGACGTTCGAGCGCGCGGTCCACAACTCCGGCACGCTCATCGATCTCGCGGTCGACGCGGGCGTCCGCCGCATCGTGCACGTCAGCATCGCCAACGCGTCGCCTCAGTCGCCGCTCGCGTATTACCAGGGCAAGGCCCAGGTCGAAGATCTTGTCGCCGCGTCAGGTCTTGCACACACGATTCTGCGGCCGACGGTGATCTTCGGCGCCGAAGACATCCTCATCAACAACATCGCGTGGTTCGTCCGACACTTTCCGGTGTTCGCCGTGCCAGGCAACGGCCGATACGGCTTGCGGCCGATCTACGTCGAAGACATGGCGCGCTTGATGGCCGATGCGGCTGACGACGATGGGGCAGGGGGCCGGATTGTGAACGCGGTCGGTCCGCAGACGTTTGCCTTCGAGGAGCTCGTGAAACGAATCGCCGCGCAGATGGACGTGCGCGTGCGCATCGCGCACGTGCCCCCGAGCGTCGCGTATGCTGCCACGCGCGTGACCGGGTGGTTCCTGCGTGACGTCGTGCTGACGTGGGAAGAGTACCTGGGATTGATGGACAACTTGCTCGTGGTGGACGGCCCGGCAGCGGGGCCGACGCGGCTGACGCAGTGGCTGGGGGACTATCGCAAGCAGGTCGGGCGGCACTACGCGTCGGAGCTGGAGCGGCATTACCGGCTGACTTGACACGGCCCCTGGCCGTGAGTTAACTATCTGGTTAGTTAGCTCACGACCATGGCCGCCACCGCGCGACGTGCCCCCGGCGCCCCCACCACCCGCGACCGCCTGCTCACGGCCGCGGCCGAAGAGTTCGCCGCCCGCGGCTTCGACGGCGCCAAAGTCGACCGCATCGCCGCCCGCGCCCGGGTCAACAAGGCGATGCTCTACTACCACTTCAAGAGCAAGACCGCGCTCTACCAGACGATCCTCCTCGACCGCTTCGGCAGCGTCGCCCGTGCCGTCGAAGCCGTCCGCGAGCGGGGAGGCGCTCCGGAGGCACAGCTCCGCGGCTTCGTCGAGGCCCTTGCGGGCACGGCCTTCACCCAGCCGCAGTTCCCGCCGATGTGGCTGCGCGAGATCGCGGACGGCGGCCGTCACCTCGCGCCGCCGATCGTCGCCCAGATGGGCCGCGTTGTCGGGACGCTCGGGGCGATCCTCGCCGACGGCCATGCCGCGGGACACTTTCGTCGGGTCAATCCGCTCGTCACTCAAATCGGCATCGTCGCACCGTTGCTGTTCTTTGCCGCGACGGCGCCCGTGCGCGAACGCTTCAAGCAGATCGTGCCGAACGAGATCGCCAACGCCCCGGGGCAGGAAGTCGTCGCGCACGTGCTCGCCGCGACGCTCGCGGCCGTCGCGCCCCAGGAGCCCCGTACGTCGTCCGGATCCTCAAGGAGAGGGAAGTCATGACACGGATGCTGGCTGGCTTGCTCGCGGCCACGCTCGTCGCCTCCGCCGGGTGTCAGCGCGAGAAGGCGTCGACCACGCCGAAGGCGAGCGGGTACGTCGAGGCGACCGAGGTCAAAATCGCGTCGAAAGTGCCCGGTCGCGTCGCCGAGGTACGCGTCACCGAGGGCGCCCGCGTTGCGGTCGGGCAGGTGCTCGTGACGATTCAGACGACCGACACGGACCTCGCCATCGCACGTGCGCAGGCCGATCGCGCGCAGGCGCAGGCACAGCTCCGGCTGCTCCAGGCGGGCACGCGCATCGAGGACATTCAACAAGCGGAAGCACAGGTCGCCGCGGCGACCGCCGACAAGCACGCGGCGGACGCGGAACTGTCGGCCGCGCGCGATGACGAAGCGCGGTTCGAGCAGCTCCTGCGCAACCGCGCGGGCTCCCAGAAGCAGCGCGACGACGCCGTCTCCCGGCGGCAGCTGGCGGAAGCGCGCCTCCGCGCCACCGACGATCGCGCGCGGGCCGCGAGTGCGACGGTCGCGCGGCTGAAAGCCGGCGCACGGCCCGAGGAGATCGACGCAGCGAAGGCGCGCGTGGCGGCCGTCGACGCGCAAATCGCCGCGTTCGAGCACGATCGCACGGAAGCCACGATCACCGCGCCCACCGAGGGCGTCGTGACCTCGCGGCTCGTCGAGCCGGGCGAGCTCGTCGCCATCGGCTCGCCGCTGATCGTCGTGATCGATCTCGATCACGCCTGGGCTGATGCGTACGTGGAGGAGCCGCTGGTGCCGGGCCTGCGGATCGATCAGGCGGCGACGGTCATCACCGACGGCGGCGATCGTCTGGCCGGCCGCATTGCCTTCATCTCGCCGCGCGCGGAGTTCACGCCGCGTAACGTTCAGACGGCGTCGGAGCGGGCGAAGCTCGTGTACCGCGTGAAGGTGACGGTCGACAACCGGCAAGGGATTCTCAAGCCGGGCATGCCGGTCGAGGTCGAGCTCGCGAGCGCCGGACGGCAGGGCGGGCGGCCATGACCGGGCCCGACCGCGCGGTCGAGTTCGTCGACGTCCGCAAGTCGTTCGGCGCGACCCGGGCGGTCGACGGGCTCAGCTTCGACGTCGTCCGCGGCGAGATGTTCGGCGTCATCGGGCCGGACGGCGCGGGCAAGACGACGAGCCTGCGGTTGATCTGCGGCTTGCTCGCGCCGGACAGCGGGCGCGTGACGATGCTTGGGGTCGAGCCGTTTCGCGACCGCCGCACGGCCACTGCGGCCATCGGCTATCTCTCCCAGCGCTTCAGCCTCTACGGCGACTTGTCCATCGACGAGAACATCGCGTTCTTCGCGGAGATCCACGGCGTTCGTGACTTCGCGGCGCGGCGGACGCGCCTGCTCGAGCTCACGGGGCTGGTGAAGTTCCGAGACCGGCTCGCCGATCGATTGTCAGGCGGGATGAAGCAGAAGCTCGCGCTCGCCTGCACGCTCGTGCACGAGCCGCGCCTGCTGGTGCTCGACGAGCCGACGACCGGCGTCGATCCGGTCTCGCGGCGCGAGTTCTGGAAGTTGCTCGCCGAGTTCCTGTCGCAGGGTCTGACGATCGTGATGGCGACCCCGTATCTCGACGAAGCCGAGCGGTGCGCGCGCGTGGCGCTCGTGAGCGAGGGGCGGCTGCTCGCGCTGGACGAGCCGGCGAATCTCGCGGCCGCGATGAGCGGGACGATTCTGGAAATCGTCGCCACGCCGGCGCGGCACGCCCTGCAGATCTTGCGCGCGCGTCTCGGGCGCGAGCGCGTCCAGTTGTTCGGCGATCGCCTGCACGTCCGGGTCGATCGCGAAGCCGACGGCGCTGCCTTGTTGGCTGAGCTCGAGCGCGGCGGCGTCGCGGACGGGCGGGCGCGCGCGATCGTGCCGACGCTCGAAGACGTCTTCATCGAGCGGCTGGCGCTCGCGCGGGCGGCGGGGTCGTCGCCAGCTCGGCCTGCCGCCGGATCCCGGAGTTGATCGAAGGAAGGCTGCTCATGCGCGCAACCTTGACGAGTCTGATGGTCCTGATGCTGGCGATGACGCCGGGCGTGGCGGCGGCGCAGACCGCGCTCGCGCTGTCGCTCGACGAGGCGATTCGTATGGGCGTTGCGCACGATCCCCGGTTGGGCGAGGCGCGCGCGCGCGACGCCGCGGCCGCCGAAGGCGTCGCGTCGAACTCGGCGCTGAAGAAGCCGACGGTCACCGCGTCGGCCGGGTACTTGCGGACGAACCACGTGCCCGAATTCGGTTTCGTCCAGGGCGGCACGTTCAACGTCATCTTTCCGGACGTGCCGGACAACTACCGGTTCCGCACCGAGATGGACATTCCGATCTACACGGCCGGTCGCGTGGACGCGCTCGTCGCGTCGGCACGCGCCGAGCAGCAGGCGAGCGCGGCTGATGTCCGCGCCGGCGAGCAGGACGTGCGCATGGACATCACGCGCGCGTACTGGGGGCTGGTCACCGCGCGCGAGAGCGCCCGCGTGCTCAAGCAGGCGCTCGATCGGGCGGACGCGTATGTCGGCGACGTGAAATCTCGCGTGGACGCGGGCGTGCTACCGCCCAACGATCTGTTGTCGGCCCAGGCGCAACGCGCGCGCGAATCCGTGCAGCTGATTCAGGCGACCAACGATGCCGCCGTCGCGCAGATCGCGCTGGGCCTGCTGCTCGGCGTCGGTCCGGACGCAGTGATCGAGCCGACGTCGCGCGTCGACCAGACGATCGCCGGCGCCTCCGATCTCGCGGACCAGACGGCGGTCGCGCTTGCGGCGACCGGCCGCGCGCAGCGGGGCGAGCGGATCGGGATGACAGCGCGGCAGTCGGGCCTGCAGGCCAGTGCCAGCGCCGCGCAGGCCGGCACGAAACCGACGATCGGTGCGCTCGCCGGCGTGCAGCCGGCCCGGCCGAACGAGCGCTTCGTGCCGCGCACCGATCGTTGGAACGTCTCGTGGGACCTCGGGATCAACCTGACCTGGCCGCTGTTCGACGGCGGCAAGTCGCACGCCGACGCGGCCACCGCCAGCGCGCAGGCGGAATCCATCGCGCATCGGATCGAACAATTCGATGCGCGTCTGGCGCTCGAGGTGCGGCAGGCGCTGCTCGACATCACCGCCAGCCGTGCGGCGCTCGCGGCCTCGGACGAAGCGGTCGCCGCCGCGACAGAAGCGCACCGGGTCGTGAGCGAGCGATTCAACGCCGGCGTCGCGACGAGCACGGATGTCCTCGACGCCCAGCTGGCGCTCGTCCAGGCCGAGCTCGAGCGCACGCGGCTGATGGCGGGCCTGCGCATCAACGAAGCGCGGCTGATGCGCGCGGTGGGGAGCCTCTGATGGCCGACGCCGTCATCCGCGTCGAGCAGTTGTCGCGCCGCTTCGGCAGTTTTCAGGCGGTCGACCACTTGTCGTTCGACGTGCGGCGCGGCGAGGTCTTCGGCTTCCTGGGCGCCAATGGCGCCGGCAAGTCCACGACGATTCGCATGCTGTGCGGGCTGCTCAAGCCAACCAGCGGGCGGGCCGAAGTCGCCGGCCTCGACGTCGGCCGCGATCCGGAGGGCGTCAAGCGCCAGATCGGCTACATGTCGCAGCGCTTCTCGCTGTACGAGTTGCTCACCGTCGATCAGAACATCAGCTTTTACGGCGGGCTGTACGGCTTGTCGCCCGAGCGGCTGGCCACGCGGCGGAGGTTCGTGATCGAGATGGCCGGGCTCAGCGGACGCGAGCGCGAGCTCGCGCGCAATCTTTCGGGTGGATGGCGGCAGCGGCTGGCGCTCGGGTGCGCGCTCCTGCACGAGCCGCCGATTATCTTTCTCGACGAGCCGACCGGCGGCGTCGATCCCGTGTCGCGCCGGGACTTCTGGCGGCTGATCGACGACCTGTCGCACGGCGGGACGACGGTGCTCGTTACGACGCACTACCTGGACGAGGCGGAGCGCTGCGATCGCGTGGCGATCATCCACGCGGGGCGCCTCGCGGCGCTCGGCACAACGTCCGAGTTGAAGTCCCGGTTCGACGACCGGCCCATCTTCGAGATTCGCGCGAGCGATCCCGTGGCGGCGATGACCGCGCTCGACGCGCTGCCCGCGGTCGAGAAGACCAGTCTCTTCGGTACGACCGTGCACGCCGTCGGGCGCACTCACCAGACGAACGCGGCGGATCTGACCGCGGCGCTCTCAGCGGCCGGGTTGCGCGTCGCCGGGATGGGCGCCGTGGTGCCGTCGCTCGAGGACGTGTTCCTCGACGTCGTCGACCACCTGACCGAGCGGGGCGCCGCGTGAGACGCGCGTGGGCGGTTGCCGTGAAGGAGCTGCGGCAGATCGGCCGCGACCGCCGGACGTCGCTCGTGCTGCTGTTCCTGCCGGCGTTCTTCCTCTTTCTCTACGGCTACGCGCTCAACTTCGACATCCGCCACGTGTCGCTCGCCGTCGAAGATCGCGACGGATCGCTCGAGAGCCGCCAGCTCGTCGCGAGCTTCGTGCGATCGACGTACTTCGATCAAGTCGCTACCGTGCGGTCGGACACCGAGATCAACGAGCTCATCGACCACGGGCGCGTCCGGGCCGTGCTCGTCATTCCCGAGGACTTTTCGCGCCGGCTGCGCGACCGCGATATCGCGACCGTTCAGGTGATTCTGAACGGCGACGACGCGACGACCGCGACCACGGTGCTCGGCTACGCGAACGCCGTGCTGCTCGAAGCCTCGGCGTCGTTCGCCGCCGGGACCGCGGTGCCGATCGTGAGCGTCGCGTCGCGCGTCTGGTACAACCCGGAGCTGCGCAGCACGCTGTTCCTCGTGCCGGGGCTCATCGCCTACATCTCGATGATCACGGCCGTCGTGTCGACGGCGCTCTCGATCGTCCGCGAGAAGGAGAACGGCACGATGGAGCAGGTGCGCATGGCGCCGATCTCGACGCCCGCCTTCGTCATCGGCAAGACGCTGCCGTACCTGATCCTGTCGCAGATTTCCGGGCTCCTCGTGATCCTCGCCTCGATGGTTCTGTTCGGCCTGCCGGTGCAGGGCAGCTGGCTGGATCTGTCGATCGTGCTGGCGGTGTTTCTGGTGGGCGCGCTGGGCACCGGGTTGCTGGTCTCGACGATGGCGGAGACACAGCAAATCGCGCTCCAGGCGGCGATGCTGCTCGCCTTTCTCCCGACGTTCATGCTTTCGGGCTTCATCTTTCCGATCTCGAGCATGCCCGTCGCGCTGCAGTACATCACGACGGTCGTGCCGGCGAAGTACTTCCTGGTCGCGTTGCGTGGCGTCGTCTTGAAGGGGCTCGGACTGCGCGCGCTCTGGCAGCCGCTCGGCGCGCTCGTGGTCTACGCGATCGTCGTGCTGGGCCTGTCGGCGGCAAGGTTGGCGCGCCGATGAGACGCATTCGCACCCTCATCTGGAAGGAGTTCCTGGAGCTGCGGCAAACGCCGCGGCTCTTCGGCCTCGTCCTGATCGCGCCGATCCTCCAGATGGCGATGCTCGGCTACGCGGCCACGACCGACGTCAAGCACGTGCCGATCGTCGTCGTCGACGGCGATCGATCGCCGATGAGCCGCGAGCTCATCGAGCACTTCGCGGTGTCGCCGAACTTCATGATCGTGGGCGAGCGATTCAGTCCGGCGGACGTCGACGACGATCTCGCGCAGGGGCGGGCCTGGCTCGCGGTCGTGATCCCGAAGGGCCTTGGCGCCGCGCTTGGCGGGCAGGGCTCGGAGAGCGATCGCGTCGTGCAGATTCTGGCGGACGGCACCGATTCGAACTCGTCCGGCGTCGCCATGGCGTATGCCTCCGGTCTGATCAGCGAGTACAACATCGCCATCCTCATCGATCACGGCATGCGCCCCGGCGCGATCGACGGCCGTGTGCGCGTCTGGTTCAACCCGGAGCTCGAGAGCCGCGACTTCATGCTGCCGGGCGTGCTCGCGCTGCTCTTGCTCGTGATCACGGCGAGCTTGTCGTCGATGGCGATCGTGCGCGAGCGCGAGCTCGGCACGCTCGAGCAGCTGAACGTCACGCCCCTCGGGCGCTGGGAGCTCATTCTGGGCAAGCTGCTGCCGTACGCGCTCATCGGCGTCATCGACGTGTTCCTCGTGTTGGGCGTGGCGGTGTACTGGTTCGAGGTGCCGCTGCGCGGCAGCATCCTGCTCCTCCTTGCCGGCAGCTTCGTGTATCTGACCTGTACGCTGGGACTGGGGCTGTTCGTGTCGACGATCTCGTCCACGCAGCAGCAGGCGATGATGACGTCGACGTTCTTCTTTCTCGTGCCGATGATCTACCTGTCGGGATTCATCTTCCCGATCGAGAACATGCCGCGCGTCATCCAGTGGGTGACGACCCTCATTCCGCTGCGATACTTTCTGGTGATCGTGCGCGGCATCTTCCTGAAGGGCGTGACGTTCCGCGTCCTCTGGCCGCAGTTCCTGGCGCTCGCGCTGTGGGGGATCACGGTACTCTCGCTGGCGGCGTTTCGTTCCCACAAGAGGGCGTAGGCATGCGCGTACACGTCGGCACGTCAGGCTACAACTACCCGGAATGGCGCGGAACGTTCTATCCGGAGGCATTTCCGGCGGGGAAGATGTTCGCGTACTACGCCGAGCGGTTCCGGACGGTCGAGATCAACTACACCTTCTACCGGATGCCGACCGAGAAGCTGACGACGGGCTGGCGAGAGCAGGCGCCGCCGGGTTTCATGTACACGCTCAAGGCGCCGCGGCGCATCACACACGAACAGCGCCTGCTCAACAGCGGCGACACGCTGCACTTCTTCTGCGACGCCGCGCGCGTGCTCGGGCCGCACCTCGCGACCCTCCTCTTTCAGCTGCCGCCGACCTACAAGTGCAGCCTTCCGCGGCTCGAGGCGTTTCTGAAGCTCTTGCCTCCGGACATCCGCTGCGCGTTCGAGTTTCGCCACGACTCGTGGCTGACCGACGAGGTCTTCGCCCTGCTCACGGCCCATCGGGCCGCCCTGTGCATCGCCGACTTCGGCGACAAGACGACCCCGCTCCAGCCGACCGCGCGGCATGGGTATTTCCGTCTGCGCGACGAGGGGTACACGCCCGACGATCTCGACAAATGGGCGGATGCCGTCGCCGCGCAAAGTGCGGCCTGGGACGACGTGTTCGTCTACTTCAAGCACGAAGAGGAAGGGAAGGGGCCGGAGTTCGCGCGCGCGTTCGTGGATCGGCTCGCCCCGCGCGGCCTCACGTAAACGCGGAGGCGAGAAACTCCACCGCGCGCGTTTCCGCCCAATACCCATCGTCGCTATTTGGCGCGCAGACGAAACCGCAATGGCCGCCGTCGTGTTCGACCCGGCGTGCGATCCAGGCGTTCCCCGCGACTGCCGGGTCCTCGAACTGCGCCGCCGGCACGAACGGGTCGTCCTCGGCGGTGAGAATCAGCGTGGGAATCCGGATGCGATCGGTCACGCGGATGGCGCTCGCACGGTGGTAGTAATCGGTCGCGCCGGCGAAGCCATGGTGCGGCGCGGTGTAGATCTCGTCGAACGCGCGAATCGTCCGGATGCCGTCGAGCTTCGTGAGATCGAATGCCTTGGGCCAGAACTCGGCCTTGCGCCGCATCCGCGCCTTCAGGTGGCGCACGAAGTTCCACTCGTACGCGACGTTGACGCGGCGTTCGATCGCCCGGACGCATCGCTCGAGGTCGATCGTCGGGCTCACCGCGACCGCCACCCGAACCGGCAGATCGGGATGGTCCGCCAGCTCGCCGGCGAGCTTCATCGTGACGTTGCCGCCGAGCGAGTACCCGACGAGGCCGAACGATCGCAGCCCCTCGTCGGCCGCCAGCGCGCGCATGACGCGGCGAGGGTCCTCGGTGAGGCCGGAGTGGTAAAGGCCAGGCGTGAGCTGCTCCGTGCCGCCGCAATTGCGCTGATTGACCAGCACCGCGTTCCAGCCGCGGCGCCAGGCCTTGTCCGCGAGGCCGCGCATGTAGTGCGCTTCGCTCGATCCCTCGAGGCCGTGAAGTGCGATCAGCGTCGGCCGTCGCGACCGCTCGGCCTGCCAGTAGCAATGCGTGAGCACCTGCGTGTCGGGCGACACGCGAATGAGCCGCGCTTCGGGCGCCGGCAGCGACGGGAACTGCCGTGCGCGCGCCCACGCGTAGATCGTCATCACGTGGCCGTTTTCGAGCCAGCGGTGCGGCACGAACGGCGGGGCGGTCACCCGGGGCGCGTCGGTCACGCTCATCGCAGGTCGTAGACCACGAAGTCGGCGTTCTGATGGAGCACCGGCAGCGCGAGCACCCGCGTGCGGCGATCGACGAGCACGTCGATCCCGAACCGCGCGGCCAGCGCGCGGACGCCGGCCGCCTCGAGGCCGTCGAAGTTGTCGAGCGCCGCCGACCGTTCCTTCACCCGCATCGCCACGTCGCGATCGTACATCGCCATTGACGAATCCTTGCCGAGCTCGAGAAACGCGTCGCGATGGGCGCCCACCCGCACGCTCACCCCGTACTTCCAGGCGTGGCCAGGATCGGCGAGCACCAGCCATGACGCCGGCTGGGTCCGGAGCCATGCGAGCACCTCCGTCCACGTCGTGTCCGGCAACGACGCCTGCACGAGCGTCCGGTCCGCCTCGACGCGAAGCACGTACGCGCCTCGCCCAATCGCGAGCGCGGCGATCAGGCCGACGATGGCGATCCGACGTCGCGCGTGTGGCGCACGATCGATCAGCCACCACGCGACGTACAGCGTCGCGAGGAAGTCCGTCAGCCAGAAGACACGATTGATCTGGAGTTGCACTGCCAGAGCCACGTGCGCGGCCGTGAGCGGCACGGAGATCAGGAAGAGGCCGACGAGCGCCAGGAGTCCGGCGACGATCGCCTGTTCGCCGGGTGCAGTGATCCCGCGCGCGCGGCGCTGCCGGTACACCAGCAGCAGGATGACGGGGTAGGCGAGGTTGAGGAGCCAGGCGTACGCCGGCCAGGCGGCCGGGAACACGTAATCCTTGTCGGCGAGCACGGCGAGCCAGTCGGCGTCCATGATCCGCAGCCGTCCCGCGAGCGGACCGAGCGTGAGCATCCAGCCGGCCACGATCGCCGCGACGCCGCCGCCAGCCACGAGGGCGCGCCGCCACGCGGGTCGTGCGGCGGCTATGCCGGAGGCGAACATCACGGCGAACCACACGCCGGTCGTCGGATGCATGAACGCGGCGGCAATCGTCCACGCCGCGGCCCAGGACGCTCGCGCGCGGGCGGCCGCCGCGGCCGCCGCGACGCCGCAGACGAACGCGATCATGCGCGGGTGCATGTAGCCTTCGAGCGAGTTGGCGCCCGTCTTCGCGATGCGATGCCTGAGCGTGAGCAACAGCAGAAAGGCCGCGACGGCCCACCACGAGAGGCCGAGCCGGCGCGCGAGCACCACCGACGCCGCGAACAGCCCCGCCATCGTTGCGAGGTAGGTCACGAGAAAGAGCGAGGGCAGGGCGGCGCCGGTGGCGCGCGAGAGGCCCGCGAGGAGATGCACCGATCCGAGAAATCGCGACTGCACGTCGAGCAGCGCCGAGTCGCGGGGAAAAAGTGTGGGGTCGACGCCCTTCGCGACCGCCGGCTCGTAATACGCCTGGTCGGAGACGCCGAAGCGATAGCCGCCAGAGTTGGCCGTGGCGACGACCGCGAACGCGGCGGCCGCCACCGCCAGTGCCGCCCGTCTGCTCACATCGGCTCGTCGGCCGAGGGGCCGTAGATGGGCGGCAGCGGTACGTTGTGCATGCGCAGGTAGACCGTCAGCTGCCCGCGATGGTGAATGACGTGACTGAGGAGAAAACTGCGAAAGGCCGACGCGCGCGGCAGCGACATCACAATCCGTCCACCCTGGGTCAGCGTCCAGGGTGCCGTGAGGTCGACTTCGTTGCAGTTGACCAGGCCGCGCCGGACCTCGGTCACGTTGTGATCGAACAACTCGAGTACTTCGGCGCGCGTCGCTCGGCCATCGGCGGGCTGGCCGTTCTTTTCGGCGAGCTCGTGCTTGTCGCAGTTGAGAATCGCGGTGCCCCAGTGCGGGAGCCGCGCGAGATGCATCGCGAGCGCACCCAGTCCGAACGCTTTCTCGTGCGGCTTCCACGCAAACGCATCCTCCGGAACCCGCTCCAGCAGACGGCGCGTGATCGCCATCTCGTGGTCGAATTCCGGAAGGAGCCAGCCCTTCAACGTCATGGCGAGGGGAGGCGGGCTATACGCCGCCGCGACCGCGGCCGAAGTCCACCTTCGGCACACCCTTGGCGTCCGCCGGCACTTCCCAGTACGGATATTCCTTGAAGCCGAACATCTTCGCGGTGATGTTGGCAGGGAATTGCCGGCGCGACGTGTTGTACGTCTGAACGGTTTCGTTGTAGCGCATGCGCGCGACCGCCAGACGGTTCTCTGTTCCCGCCAGATCATCCTGAAGCCGTATGAACAGCGCGTCGGACTTGATCTGCGGATAGTTCTCGACGACGACGAGGAGCCGGGAGAGGGCGCTCGACTCGGCATTGGCGGCGGCGATCTTGTCGGAGGGCGTCTGCGCGCCGGCCATCTTCGCGCGCGCGTCGGTGACCTCCTTGATGACGGTCTGTTCCTGCGTGGCAAAGCCCTTCACGGTCTCGACCAGGTTGGGGATCAGATCGTTGCGCCGCTGGAGCTCGTTGTCGACCTGGCTCCACTGCGCCTTGATCGCCTCTTCCTGCGTCGTGAACTTGTTGTACGAACAGCCGGCGCCCAGCCAGATCGTGCCGGTCAACACCGCGAGGCCCAGTGCGCGTGTCCATCGATTCGTCATGGTCGTGCTCCTACGCTGTCACTGTACTGCGACGGCTCGTGCGATCGCTACCATCCACCAGACGCGCCGCCTCCGCCGCTTCGTCCGCCGCCAAATCCGCCAAACCCTCCGCCGCCCCCGCCGAAGCCGCCGCCGAAAC